>WNGR01002951.1_pt1 | contig 33687 bp, 25 predicted proteins | sample 5407581 | NCBI WGS metagenome assembly WNGR01 (sample SAMN13153383, study PRJNA577476) | soil metagenome | isolation source: 80 cm soil or saprolite under Garry oak tree replicate 2 | place: USA:California | collected 2016-06-15
TCTGAAACATCCGAACATTGTGCATATTCAAGATTTTGGAGTAGATGGTTCTACGCCGTTTCTCGTGATGGACTATGCTCCCAATGGCTCGTTACGCCAGCGTTACGCGAGAGGAACGCGCCTGCCGTTACCTGTTGTCCTGGGCTACGTCAAACAGATCGCCAGTGCTTTGCAGTACGCCCATAATGAAAGGCTGATTCATCGTGATATTAAACCAGAAAACATGTTGTTGGGTCACTCTCAGGAAGTGTTACTGACAGACTTTGGTATTGCCTTGATCGTTCAGGGATCGCGCTTTCGCAACACCCAGGAACTGGCAGGAACGGCGGCCTATATAGCTCCCGAACAAATCCTGGGTAGACCGTGTTTTGCCAGTGACCAATACTCACTTGGTGTGCTAGTCTACGAATGGTTATGCGGGGAATGCCCCTTTCAAGGCTCTTCAATGGAGTTGTATGGTTGTCACCTGCATGCCTCTCCTCCCTCTCTCAATACAAAGTGTCCAACCATTTCACGTGATATTGAGCAGGTAGTGTTGCGGGCACTGGCGAAAGACCCGCAGCAACGCTTTGCCAACGTACAAGCGTTCGCTGTGGCTTTGGAACGGGCGGTGCAAATGGAAAAAATAGCTCGGACTGTGCAGGTTGTTCAGCAGCCATTGCATTTAGCATCTATACCTGCACTTGAGACAGCTCCTCAACCCATTGCTCCCTCATCAGCGACAGAGGCTATCCAGCCTGATAAGCCTGAGCCATCTCTACGGAATGTTTCGCGGCGTGCTGTCGTTAGGACGTTGCTGGGGCTGGCTGTCCTCGGCACCGGTGGTGGGATGGCTGCTTTTTTGATGACGAAACAGGCAGGACCAACGAGTGCTCGAGTACAAACACCTACGCCTATTGCTCTCGGTACTACGTTGACGACGTATGCCAGGCATAGCGACTGGGTTTCATCTGTAGCATGGTCCCCGGATGGGCAGCACATCGCCTCGGGCAGCGCGGATGCAACGGTGCAGGTTTGGGATGCTCGCAACGCTAGCACTCTCCTCACCTATACCGGTCACACCAAGGGAGTACGTACCGTACGCTGGTCACCCCACGATGGACGATACATTGCCTCTGGCGGCGACGATGCAACGGTACGGGTGTGGGATGCCATGACTGGTGAGACAAGATTGATATATCCTGGTCATCAGAACATAGTTAAGGCTCTCGCTTGGTCACCGCTTAATGGTTCACGCATTGCCTCGGCAAGCCTTGATCATACAGTACAGGTCTGGGATGCTCTGACTGGTAACAATGTTTTGCTCTATAGTGGTCATAGCAATCATCAGGTCTACGCTCTAGCGTGGTCGCCGAATGGTCAATATATTGTCTCGGCGGATGGCCATGGAACGGTGCAGGTATGGGATGCCATAACCGGTGCTATCATTACGACCTATCAGGGCCATGGAAATAGTCCAGTGGGTGCTGTGGCCTGGTCACCGGATAGTCAGTATATTGCCTCTGGTGCATACAATGATGACGATACAGTGCGAGTCTGGAATGCTCGAACAGGAGAAACTCAGCACATTTATCCTCGTTCTCAGCTGATCTATGCCATAGCATGGTCACCAGATGGCAAATTTCTTGCCTATGGCGGTCAGGATGATACGGTGAAGTTATGGGATGTTCGCTCAAATAAACTGCGCTATACATTTTCATCTACGCAGTCTGTCATTGCAGTAATGTGGTCGCCAGAAGGTAAACGCATTGCCTCTGGTGGCTTTGATTCAAAAGTATGGGTGTGGCAGGCTCAATAACTCGCCTGCCCATTCAAAATCCCCTTGCGCTCAATCCATTTCAAAGACGAGACCATCTCGCTTTGTCATCCTGAGCGCGAGCGAAGGATCTCTCTGCGGCGAGAGATCCTTCGCTCCGCTCAGGATGACACGCGTGAAGCGGCTTCGTTTGACTCGCAACACGTCTTCTTTGAAATGGATTGCCCCTTGCGCTACTCCCCCTCCATATGCCTACACTATAGCGTAACGATAAGAGAGAAGAGATATGCTTATAGATACGCACAGTGAGAGGGGTAGTGCAATGATATTTGACCTCGACGAAGAGCAGGCAGAGATACGCGACATGGTACGTCGCTTCACCGAGCAAGAAATTACTCCCCATGCCGAAGACTGGGATGAACATAATTGCTTTCCTCGTGAGATTTATACTAAACTGGCCAAACTGGGCTTAATGGGCATAGCTACTCCTGAAGAATACGGGGGCAGTGCGCTCAGTCGCCTCGCTGGCGCACTGGTCTATGAAGAGTTGGCCAGGGGTGATATGGCAACGGCCGTGGGGCTCTCTGTCCACAACATGGTCACCGGTTCCATTGCCCGCTTTGCCAACGTTGAGCAACGCAATCGCTGGGTTCCCAGACTGGCTGCGGGTGAATTGCTGGGAGCCTTCTCACTCAGCGAGGCTGGCGCTGGCTCAGATGCCGCCAATCTCCAATGTCGTGCTGAACGCCAGGAAGATGTCTATGTGCTGAACGGCACTAAATTATGGGTTACGAATGGGGGCGAAGCCGATATCTATCTGCTCATAGCTCGTACGGGTGAAGGAAAGGGCGCGGCAGGCATCAGCAGCTTCGTTGTCGAAAAAGGCACCCCTGGCTTCTCTTTCGGCAAAATCGAGCGCAAAATGGGTCTGCACTCCTCACCTACACGCGAACTTATCTTTGAGCATTGTAAAATTCCCTCTGCCCACCGCCTCGGTGAAGAGGGCCAGGGTTTCAAGATCGCTCTTTCCTCGTTAGACGGCGGACGCATCAACATTGGAGCCATAGCTGTTGGGGTCGCTCAAGCTGCCTTTGAAGTCGCTCGTAACTATGCTCGTGAGCGTGAGCAATTTAGTCATCCCATTGGAGCCTTCCAGGGCGTTCAGTTCTTGATCGCTGATATGGCGATCAAAATTGAGGCTGCCCGCCTCCTGGTCTACGAAGCCGCCTACAAGCTTGATCAGGGCCAGAGTGCCGGTATGTACGCCTCCATGGCAAAATGCTTTGCCACCGATATCGCCATGGAAGTTACCACCAACGCTGTCCAGGTCCTCGGTGGTGCTGGCTATGTGCGCGACTACCCCGTCGAAAGATATATGCGCGACGTGAAGGTAGCTCAAATCTTTGAGGGGACAAATCAAATTCAGCGCGTTGTGATTGCGCGAGCGCTGTTGGGGAATTTGCGGTAAAAAATAAGCCTGCGTTAAAAATACATAGGCTTATATAACTTATCTATAAAGGCCGAATGTGTGCATGTAACCATGCCACGAAGCGTCCTGTAGCTTCTTGCAGACTGTCGGTGCGTGTGACAATAGCCTCGATCTGCCGACCAAGTTTCTCTGGCTCGCTTTCTATCCATTGCCCATTTAATTGAACAAATGTTGTACCTGCTGCAAGGGCCGTACGCTTGTTTCCATCTATAAAGGCATGGGCCAAAGCAATACCAGCCATGAGTACAGCAGCTTGTGCTACCAAATCTGCTTCCTCATAGTGTGCAGCCATTTGTGGCCGCATCACTGCACTTTCCAGAATACCTTCATCACGCAACAACGAAGTACCACCCATACGCTCCATAATAGCCTCGTTCATGGCTATAACATCCAACGTCGTAAGATAATAATACATGTGCTTTTACTTATCGGCCAGGTAACGATAATCTGCCTCATAGGCTTGCCATGAGTGTTCGAAAGCAGCCTTCACCTCTGGCGACATTTCAGGCCTGATGTGTACTTTACGTACCTCAATAGCTACCATATCACCTTCCTGTAAATTCTGTCGCTCGGCTTCCTCTTTAGGAATCGTTACAACAAAGCTGTTGCCGACCTTTCTCAATTTTTGTGTAAGCATCCTATCTTGTGGCTCCTTTCTCTGCTTTGTATTACAAAGTATATACTGTATATTTTGTATATGCAAGTCTTTTGTTGAAGAAAAAAGCCCCCTGAACGGAAAACATCACTCGAGAAGCTCAGCTTCTCGAGTGGTCAGTTAAGCAGCCGTGTCCTTGCGAAAACGGAACTGCTGGCGAAGTGCTTCCCCACGATACTGGGAATATGGCAACGATTCCAGCAAAATTGGGCCATTTGACAGAACACGAAAATAAGCTTCAGGTTAGCCAGTTAGGCACGAGCGCACGTTTTACCGTCCCAAAGTGGGGAATGAATCCTATTTTTCCTCTAAAAAAGTGACCCAACCAGGAGTCCTCAGAGGCCACCTAATATGATGATTCATACGCCCCAATATCACACATCTTCTCTGATCTATCTGGCCGGGGATCACCACGCTGTTCACAGCAGCCGCATGCCGTTAGTAGGTAAGCAGGGAGTGCCCGCTGCTGGCGTCCCATACCTGCACAGTATTGTCAGTACCCCCCGAGGCGAGGCGCTTGCCATCGGGAGACCAATCCACACTCCATACAGCGCCGGTATGCCCTTTATAGGTGAGCAGGAGGTGTCCGTTGTTGGCGTTCCAGATGCGCACAGTCTCGTCATCGCTGGCCGAGGCGAGATGCTTGCCATCGGGGGACCAGGCCACATCCTCCACAGTGGCCATATGCCCTTTGTAGGTGAGCAGGAGGTGTCCGTTGTTGGCATCCCAGATGCGCACAGTCCTATCATCGCTGGCCGAGGCGAGGCGCTTGCCATCGGGGGACCAGGCTACGCTGTTCACAGCAGCCGTATGCCCTTGCTTCCTTCGCAACAGAAATACAACACTCACTCCGAGAGCAGCCAGGGTCAACCCTCCTCCTGCCAAGCCCACTAACACGGTGCGCCGTGTATACCGCCTGCCCCGCAATGCTTCCTGCTGCTCACGTTCTGCGATGAGAGCTTCCTGCCGCTCCTGCTCATTGACACTGGCCTCGAGGAAGGCTTCTTCGTCGAGGCTGAGCAGGGAGCGCTCGCGGCAGACGAGCGCTTCGGCCAGTTGCGAGCCGCGATAGAGCCGATCCAGCGATCTCCCATAGCGTCTCCACTCGGCAGCATCCTCGCGGATCACCCTCACGAGATGCAGGTCCTCACGTGCCTCGCGTATCCAGTCAGCCAGGCGCTTCCACTCACGGCTCACTGCCTCATGGCTCACCTCAATGGTGGCACTTCCACCAATCTCGTTCGTGGTAAGCAGGCGGGCAGCAATGAAGGTATCGGCGACACTCCGAAGCAGCGCGGTCTGCTTTGGATCGGGCAGCGCGAGTTCGGCCAGTGCCGCCCGGCGTCGGGTCGTATCTTGCTCCGTCATCCCAGGATCAATCAGACGCAAGAACAAGGCGCGGGCCAACTGTCGATGCTCCTCCGACGGCAAGGCAGCATAGGTAGACTCTGCCTGCTTCGCCAGTGCGCCTTTCACCCCGCCAATTTCCTCATATGCTTGCCGCGTTAGTTGTTGGCCCCGTCGTCGCTGGAACAATTGATCAAGTGTGAATTCCAAGAGGGGCAAGGCTCCTGCCTGACCGCGCATCTCGAAGAGCAAATCACCGACGAGGTCTTCGTCGAAAGATAATTGCACATCAGGAAGGGCCGCAGGTTCCTCGATAACACTGCGCAGTTCATCAATATCCATCGGTGGAACAAGCCTGAAATGAGTCTCTGTCTCCATGAGTTTGCGGAGTTCGGGATAGTTCATCGGGCGATCAAAGAAGTCGGCACGCAAGGTCAGGAGTACGATGAGCGGGCCACGCGACTCGTTGGCGGCGGTCAGCAGCAGTTCGATGAAACGCTGTCGCTCATCTTCGTCCTCGGTCTGCGTAAAGAGTTCCTCGAACTGGTCCACCAGCAGCACGACCCTGCTCCCCCGCTGTTTCACCAGTTGCGCCGCTAGCACATGCAACCCGCGCGTGGCATCGTCCTGCAAATCTTCTCGTATAGATGTGAAGCCTCGGTCAGGGAAGTGTGCTGCCAGCTTGAGGCCCAGGGCTTCGATGGGGTGTTTGCCCGGTACCATCGGATCCAGGTAGACCCACGCCTCGCTGCCAGGTAAGGCTCCGCGCTGGAGGTGTGGCAGGAGCCCGGCCATCACCACACTTGATTTGCCTACGCCACTTGGCCCAATCACAGCCAAGAATCGTGCGCTCTGGTTCTCATTTTTTACCATGAGTATTTCTTTTATCGCTTCCACTAGCTCACTCGTCAACTTCTCACGCCCAAAGAAATCATGGATGTCCTCATCACTACTGGTAAAGGGGAGAAGTGCCTTATATGGGTTGCGTGGTTCAGGAAGCGGGGAGGAACGCCGCCGAAGGGGGCCAGTCTTTACAGCCACGTCGTAGAGTGTGAGGATTCTTCCAAGAGCGTTTCCATAATCTTCTGAAGTGCGTCCATCAATATAAGAGCTCTGAACCAACTGCGGAGGAGCAGATTCCTGCCATGTATTACCGGCCACCCATAAGGGTACTATCCGTTTTTGATACATGCGTGCAATATGAAGCTCTTCCTTGATCGAGCGAGGATGTTTAGTGGATGGAGAAGCGATGAGTACAACCATGTGAGCAACGAGAATCATCTGCTGCACTGTCTTTTCACGGGCACTACTTTGCTCTTTGGGAGCGCTCCAAACAATGATACCTCGATCTTCAAGATCTCGTTGCAAACGGAGTGCAAACGAACTTTCTGCCGGAACAGAGGCAAGATACACACCTTTGAGGAGTGTTTTGACAACCCTCTGTATTCCATTTGCTATGTTATGGAGCGCTTCATCACGATTGTTCCACAGCGTAACAGGAATACCATTTTCCGGCAAGATATGAAGTTTGCCTAGAGGCGAATTTTGCCAATCAGCAGGACGGATAAGCAGAGGAATGACTACTGCTTGCCCGTTTTCGCGCCTTGCCAGTGCTAATTTCATCTGTTTGTCGTACCGATCTGAGGCCAGGAAATCGGCACTAACAAATAAAAGAATGATATCAGCAGCGTTGATCTGCTCCTCGACCTCACGCTCCCTTGGCATACCTGGTGAAATTTTACCCTCGTGCCAGCTCTCTATCCAACCGCGGCTCTTTAAGACACTCAATTGCTTATCGAGCCCATCGAGTATCTGAAGGTCTTCATTATCATCAGCACAGCAGTAGAAAACATTTAACGTTTTTGTTGTATGTCCATCCACTGTTCGCTCCTCCTCATCAGGTAGGTAAGAGTCACTCGGACAAAAACAGATTCTGGCTATCCAGAGTTGGTCAAGTGCGCTAATTGCAAGGACGACAAGAAATGAGTATGGCTAATCGTAAAAGTACGTAGAATTACTCCTCATGAGTACCAGTCAAAGTATAGCATTTTTTATACGCTAGATGCGATAACGAGGGATGTGGCCGCAGTATCATTGCTTGAAAGGCAGGACATATTAAGTTCTGTCAAATGGCCCAATGTTGCACGGATCGTTGCTATATCCCTATGGCAGTTTTGTCCGCAGTTGCCGCCAGGTCTGGTAATTGGTCGGTTGCAGGTCGGCTGCCTGCAAGCTATGTCCAAACAGATGAGGCATGAGAGCTACGTGAAAAGGTAGCTCTCATGCCTCATCTATTTTTCTATACTGTAAACGCTAGCTTATTGCGTAACACCAGCTCCCGCAAACTCCCTAATCAAACCATTGAACGTATTGGCTTGCTCATCCTGGGGATAGTGACTGCACTTGTCGATGATGCGCATATCGACGCGAGGGTTGACGCGTTTGAAGGTGCTGACGGCCTCGGAAGGAGGGAGCGTGCCTTCGCGACCCAGCACAACAGTGACAGGCATTTGGAGCCGAGCGAATGCTTCGTGTACATCCATACTCAGGCCGTTGCTGAGGAGGGAGGCAACCGCGAAACGGGTATTCGGCTGATGAGCACTCGTGAAGATATACTCAACCAGTTCATCCGTGATCAGACCGGGGTTATGATAACCCTTCTGGTCATAGAAGCCACGAATCGCTCTGCGTGAAGTCAATTGATTATAGATGAACTGACCCAGAATAGGGGAGCGCAACAAGGCTTTCCGGGCCACGTTGAGGGGATTGCTGCTCTGTTCCTGCAGTATCGTTGGCGGTGGTGTGACAAGGACCAGACGCTCAAAGAACTTGGGATGACGGTAGGCATCGGCAGCCACAAAGGCGGCAGAAAGGCCGTGAGCCACAACGATAGCGGGTTTGGCGATGACTTCGCGAATGAAGTCGCTGATCAAATCAGTAAAGGTTTCTGAAGTATAGTCAATCGAGGGGCGGTCAGAAAGACCGAAGCCCAGCAGATCGATTGCATACACACGGAACTGTGTAGCCAGCGTATCAATATTCTTGCGCCACTCAAAGGCAGAGGCACCAGGACCGAAGCTGTGAATAAGCAAGAGCGGTTTGGCGTTGCGATCACCCTTTACCTCATAGAACATATCACCATACTTCCATGGATAACGCCGCTCCTCACCGCTTAGCACGGTATTCAATTCACCTGCCATCGACTCGGTGAGCTTGTTCGCAACGGTGATGGTACCAAGGACTCCACCAACGACTAGACCAGTCGTAAGTATTTTTCCTGTCAATTTCATTTTTTATTCTCCTAGCGATAAATATGTATGTCCCACTACAGAACAACACCAACACAAACTGTGATTGTAGTAATCAAACTACCCTATACTACCATCCTACTCAGCGCACCAAAACACAGTATACGATTCTCTGATGGGTCAGAAAGCCCAAGGGGTAATATATCATGTGCTAACGGTAGGACGCAAATACATAGGAACAATGGAACGATGGGTGCGTTTCACTTTTTTGCAGAGTGCGTGGCGTAGCGAGCATGATGACCGCAAGGGTCATCACTACTATACACGATGGCCTTGCAGGCCAACGCATGCGTGTATAGTAGTGATGACCCTTGCGGTCATCATGGGGTGGGGAGCGGTCATCATGGGGTGGGGAGCGGTCATCATGGGGTGGGGAGCGGTCATCATGGAGTGGAGGGGTGCAGGGGCATTTGCCTTTTCAAATCTAGACATATATACTACTCGTCATGGAACAACTATCATCGTATCTTATTCTGTCTGACGAAGTACAGACGGCATTACAACAACACCATCCTGTGGTTGCCCTTGAATCGACGGTCATCGCTCATGGCCTACCCTACCCGGCTAATATTGAAGTTGCCCAGGCTATGGAAGCAACCATCCGTGCCGAAGGGGTAATACCAGCGACCGCCGGTCTTTTCGACGGCAAGATTAAGATCGGTCTGACACAAGATGAGATCGCCCGCCTGGGAACGGCACGTGAGGTACAGAAGGTGAGCCGCCGCGATCTGGCGATCACTTTAGCTACACATCGCCTGGGAGCGACCACGGTAGCCGGTACCATGTTGTGTGCCAGTATAGCAGGTATTCGCTTTTTTGCCACAGGTGGTATCGGCGGTGTACATCGTGGAGCAGAGACAAACATGGATATCTCGGCTGACCTGACGGAATTGAGTCGCACACCTGTCCTGGTCGTTTGTGCCGGTGCAAAATCCATCCTCGATCTGGATTTGACCCTGGAATACCTGGAGACGCAAGGAGTGCCGGTGCTGGGATGGCAGACAGATGAATTTCCGGCCTTCTATGTGCGGCAAAGTGGACGACGTTTGCCCCATCGCGTAGATGATGCGCAGACGGTCGCGGCCATTGCGCGTGTGCAATGGGAGTGTGGTTTAGCGGGACTGGTTGTTGGCTGTCCCATACCCGCGCAGTATGCCATGGAAGCTGGCCCGTTAGAAGCTGCCACCGCGGAGGCGCTGCGCCTGGCTCGTGAGCAAGGCATTCGTGGATCGGCCACGACGCCGTTTTTGCTGGCTCACCTTGCCAAAGTTACCGCAGGCGAAAGCGTCGAGGCCAATAAAGCCCTGCTTCTCAACAATGCCACGTGGGCCGCTCGCTTTGCACGAGCGTATTATGCTTCTTTGTAAGTGCAAAGGATCCTTCAGGGTGGTTGTAGGGGCGCAATGAATTGCGCCCAAGAGGCATCAACCTAAGCGCAAAGGAGAGGGAGAAGATGAGAACGTTCGAGGTCTCGCGTAGGGGCGGGGTGGAGCTCTCACGGGTAGGTTTTGTGCCATGACGAGAGGAAGCGCGTAGGGGCAGGGGCGGTGTGCCGTGGGGGCATCCTGTCTAGGAGACAGGTAGAGGGGCCCTTGTGGCCAATCCATTTCAAAGACGAGACCCTCTCGCTTTGTCATCCTGAGCGCAGCGAAGGATCTCTCGGCGGACAGAGATCCAAAGCTCGCGCTCAGGATGACACTCCTGCATCGGCTTCGTTTGACTGGCAACACGTCTTTTTTGAAATGTCTTGGCCCTTGTGGCTGCCCGCCGTGCCTCGTGGAGAGTGGGCCCTTCCACCCCTACGCGAGGTGGCGTCTCTGCTCCTAAAAAAACCTACCCCTGAGATCCAGATGAATGGGGCTACAGCAATGACTAACTGTCCTATCCTGGCGGCTGGACAACGCCAAGCTGCTGCATCAGACCCAGGAGATCCTGGTTGCCCCAATGCTCTACGGCCTTGCCGCCAGCATAACGGGTAATGTCAATCCCCGTCACCGCCACCTGCTTGCCAGTTGCGGGCATACCCATAAACGTCCCTTGATGTGTGCCGCGCCAAGTACTACGCGTCACCACCTCGTCCCCTTCAGCAACCACATCCTCAATCGTGAAATGGAGATCTGGGAAGGCGCTGGATCAGTCTACCACGGCTGAGTCTTTGCAACACAGCCTCATTGCCTCGGTTCCGGCACGTCCTCTCCTTCTTCCTTCACCTGCTCAACCACCGCAGGGATCAAAAGACGTCGGTAGAGTTGGCGTACCTCAATTTCAATATCCAGGCTCCTCAGGTGAAAGCTTTGCCCTGCTCCATACTGGTGGTAGAGCCAATCGGTAGCCGAACGCGAGAAAACCTCAACGCGCTGAATGACCTGACTGATAAAGATGATTTCCTGAATGCTCTCTTTCGCCTGGTAGAGTGCCAACCTCACAAAGAGATCGGTCATCTCTGTCGATCGCGAGAGCGCCTCAACGACCAGGACGGGCGCATCGATGATTTGGGACTCTCCATGATCAGCCATGTCACAGGAAACGACGACGTCTGGTATCAGCGTTTTCGTGGGAGTGACTCGTACCAACTTATTAGTCACATACGGACGGCAAGGAGCATCATTGTCAAGTGCTTGGTCAAGTGCTACCCCAAAATTGAGCGCAATCGTCGCATGATTCGATGATCCGCCTGCCATGAGGCCTACCTCACCATCGTAGTATTCATAGCGCCGCTCAGAGTTACTAACCAGCAGCAAGTATCGTTCAAATGACATGCGCTGCTGCTCAGGATTCGTCGCCATATGCTAACCCTCTGACTTATTTCTCGGTCATATGCCCTTCTATTCTATCATCCTCCGCTAGACCCACGCATGATGACCGCAAGGGTCATCACTACTATACACGCCTGCTCCCCAGGCCGGGGCAGACGTATATAGTAGTGATGACCCTTGCGGTCATCATGCCGCGGAGGGGCGCTCATCATGCCGCGGAGGGGCGCTCATCATGCCGTGGCGGCGCTCATCATGCCGTGGGACCGCTCATCATGCCGTGAGGGCACTCATCATGCCGCGGTGGGGCGCTCATCATGCTCACCATGCCACGCACTCTGCAAAAAAATGAAACGCACCCTCCCTGGACATAATCTCTGTGTCTGCTGACAGATTGTGATATGCTCTATCAAAGATGATGTATGCCTTGGAAAGCTTCCTCTGTGGAAGCCGTTCTTCTTGTGTTTTCTCAGAAGAACGATCATGTATCCTGCAAGCCCGCAGGAAGAAAGGAAGGGGTAAACGCATGCTTGTGCGCCTCCTGCTTGTGATGCTCATGGTTCTTTGCTGCGTGCTGGGGATGTATGCCGTCGCCTGGTATATCTCTCAGCGACTGCTCAACAGCTCCTTTGCTGGATGGCCTTCTTCTATCCATATTCTGGGGGTGACAGAGGACACCGTGACAATCGAGCGCACCTCGGCTAGCGGGAAGCCAGGCGTGTATGGGATCGATTGGCCAGAGGGTTACGCGCTGCTTGGCGAGATCGTGGAGGCTTCCGCGACCAGCGTGACGCGCAGATTGCTCGAGGCGACGCAGCCTCCACCGACTGGCCTGCACGTGAACTGGAACATCTATGTCTACCGGGGCACACCTCAGAGTGCGCTGGGCCTGCCTTTTAGCGAAGTTGCGGTGGAGGGCCAGCTCGGACCAATGCCCGCGTGGTTTTTGACGGGAGAGCGGCGCACATGGGTGATCCTTGTGCATGGAATCCGCGGCTCGCGTGAGGAGGGATTGCGTGTGCTCAAGCTCCTGACGGGCTTGGAGCTACCGGTGCTGGATATAAGCTATCGCAATGATCCCGAGGCCCCGCGAAGCTCGGATGGGCTCTATCACCTGGGCGACACCGAATGGCAGGACCTTGAAGCTGCTGTGCGTTATGCCCTTGAGCATGGCGCTGAGGATGTGGTACTCTATGGCTGGTCAATGGGGGGCAATCTTGTGCAGACCTTCTTGCGCCGCTCACATGAGGCCGGACATGTGCGTGCCATCGTGCTGGACGCGCCGACTCTTGACTATCGGGCCCTCACGAGGAAGCAAGCCCGCCTGCGTCTGTTTGCCATCATCATGGAGCACGTGATTACCCTGCGTACCGGCCTCAGTGTCGACGCGCTCGACCACGTGAAGCAGGCGAGGAGCATCACGAAGCCCACGTTGCTTTTCCACGGGGTGCAGGATGAGCTCAATCCCGTGGCTTCCAGCGATGCGTTTGCGCAGGCGCGTCCGGATCTAGTAACCTACCATCGCGTGAACGACGCGGATCACACGGGGTCGTGGAACGCGGATTCGCAGGCATATGAGGCCGCGCTGAAGTCTTTCCTTGAGCGCACGCTGGGTCTGGCTTCTGAAGGGGTGAGGGCTATGTAATTCTCGTGCAAGATCGCGCCAGCAACTCGGCTCCTTATTCATTTTTCTGCCTCAAGATTTTTTGCAACAGAACCTACCTTCCTGCCTCTTGCTGCTTGCAAAAATCTCACGCGCACCCCCATTCTGCTTGTTTGTTGACGCCAGACCTTTTTCCCTGTAGGATAGTGTTCGATGGGGGGCTTTGCTCCTCGTCAGTTGTGTGGCTTCTCGCTCTCATCCCTGGTCGCGGCTGCACCTGACAGGCCAGAGGAGAGGAATGACGAGAGGGCTGGCCAATAAAAGGTGGAAAGGGAATAGACGTATGCAACCTTCTCTCTTCGATCATGCTGAATGGCTCGACTACTTGAAAGATCACCTCTTGCCCAGGGTCCTGGCGCAGGTGCGTGGGCAAGTGCTGCGGATCTGGTCGGTGGGCTGTCAGACCGGGGACGAAGCAGCGGTACTGGCGCTGGCACTGCATGCTCTGCTCGGTGAACAGATGGCAGCTTGGCAGATTCGTATTTTTGCGACCGATTCCAATCCCGTGGCCCCCGCTCGTGCGCGACAACGGGTGTATCCCGAACTGCCTAGTGGAGGCAGACGGTGGCAAGATGGGCCGCCTCTGTTTGAATGCAACCCTAGGGGCTATCGCCTGGCGAAGGCCCTGCGCAACACGATCATCTTTGCCCCCCATGATCTGCTGTTTCAGCCCCCTTTCCCTCATCTCGACCTGATCGTGTGCCATACTCCCCTGGCCTCGTGGGCGCTTGAAAAGCAGACCACTGTGCTCAACCGCTTTGCTTACACCCTCGCTGCCCACCAGTACCTGTGGCTGGTGGCGCCCGACACGGTCTTCCCTGATCCCTCCTACTGGCTGTGCCTGGACGCTGACTCTCAGCTCTACCGCCGAACACCCAGAACCATTCCCTTCCAGAGCCTTCAGTGGAGGCAGATGCCGACTCTCTTGGAGTCCGCCGCCTCCCCTGAGCCCATAGCAGACCTCTACACGGAAGAACTCCAAGTCTCGCTGGAAGAACGAGAGGTCGCCTACCAGGAGTTAGAGCAGCGCATAGGAGAGCTGGAACAGGCCTACCAGGAACTGGCGCAACTCAACCGCTTGAAAGATGACTTCTTGTCGATGGCCAGTCACGAACTGCGGACTCCCCTCACCACGCTACTGGGCTATGCCCAGTTGCTTCGCCACGTGCTTGCTCAATCGAGCCCAGCGGCGGGAACCTCCCCCGCGTTAGCCGCACGAGGGCGATCTCCGATCGAGCTCATCGACAAGATGCTGGCGCCGGGAAACCTGATGGCCACCTTGATCCGAGACCTGCTGGATGTGAGCCGACTGCATGCCGACGTGTTCGCCCTCACCGAGAGGCGGGCGTGTAACGTCGTTGACCTCGTCTCTGGCGTGGTTGAGCGCCAAGCTGCGCAGACGGGCCGGCTGATCAGCGTAGAGAGCGGGCCACAGGCACTCATGGTAGACTTGGATGAGGGGCGCATCGAGCAGGTCTTGACCAATCTCATCACCAATGCCCTGAAGTTCAGTGCGGCTGAGACCAGGGTCACCGTGAGTGTGCAAGGCGACCCTCCTGGGAAACAGGCCGAGAGCGCGCTCTTTGCCGTCTGTGATCACGGCTGCGGCATCAGCCAGGAGCACCAGGAGCATCTCTTTGAGCGCTTCTACCGGGTCCGCATGCAGGACAATGGGGCGGTGGAGGGGTTAGGCTTGGGTCTCTACATTGCCGCAGAAATTGTGAAGCGACATGGAGGACGCATCTGGGTCGAAAGCGCCAGGGGAGTAGGCAGTACTTTCTTTGTTCGCCTGCCCCTGGGAAAGGGGGCGTAGCACTTGACTACCATGCGCGTCTAGGCATCTATGGTAAGATATATCTATCACATAAGACGTGGCCACTGAACTCGTGATCACTCACCTCCGCGACACAAAGAGAGGAAACAACATGCCGTTGAGCAGAATCGCTTGGGTCTGAGAAAGGAAACTCCTGATGATACCGGCCCTCCACATCCATCTGCTGGGTGACTTCCTGCTGGTATCGGGTGACACTCCAGTGATGACCATCAATAGTCCCCGCTTACAATCCTTGCTCGCCTACCTCATCCTGCATCGCACTGCCCCCCAGGATCGCTCTCATTTGGCCTTTCTCCTGTGGCCCGATTCAACGGAGGCTCGAGCGCACTCCAGTCTGCGCAAGTTGTTGCATCAATTGCGTCAGGCTCTTCCCGACATTGACCATTTCCTGTACACTGACAGACAGAGTCTTTATTGGCAGCCGGTGGCAGCCTGGACCCTCGATGTCCAGGATATTGAACAGGCACTCGCCCAGGCAGAGCAAGCGGAACAGTGCCAGGATATGACCGCGATGCGGCAGGCACTCGGGCGAGTGATGGATCTGTATCGTGGTGACCTGTTGCCCAGTTGCTATGATGAGTGGATTCTGCCCGAACGCGAGCGCTTACGCCAGGTGTTCCTCCAGGCTGCGGAACGCCTGATGGCCTTGCTGGAGCAGGAGCGCCACTATGACGCCGCGATTACGGCAGCTCAACAGCTCTTACGCCATGACCCATTGCATGAGGCAACCTACCGGCAACTCATGCGCTTGTATGCCCTGCGTGCCGACCGGGCCGCGGCACTACGTGTCTACCACACCTGCGCCAAGCTCCTGGAACGCGAACTGGGGACGGAGCCGACCGAGGCCACACGAGCAATCTACGAATCGCTCGTGCACTCAGATACTTCCTCTAAAACACTGACCGACCAGCTCACGTCACGAGGAACAGAAGCGCCACTAATAGGCCGCAAAGCGGAGTGGCGACACCTCCTGGAGGTATGGCGCAAGGTTGCAAGCGGGATACCTGTCTCTCAGACAGGGTGCCCGCAGATCGTTATTCTCTCAGGGGAGGCGGGCATCGGTAAGACGCGGTTGGCAGAGGAGCTGGAGGCGTGGGTCAATCGGCAGGCCATGACGACTGCGAGCGCACGCTGTTATGCCGCTCTGGGACGACTGGCCTATGCTCCTGTGACCTCATGGCTCCGCACCGATGCTCTACGAACAGGTATCCTCGATCCTGCCTGGCTCACCGAGGTCTCACGCCTTGTGCCCGAGGTGCTGGTCAAACGCCCAAAACTGCCTCGTCCCGCTTCCATGACGGAGGGATGGCAACGCCAGCACTTCTTTGAGGCATTAGCACGCACAGTGCTGAACGCTCGTCAACCGCTGCTGCTCCTGCTCGATGACCTGCAATGGTGCGACAACGAGACCCTGGAATGGCTGCATTACCTCCTCCGTTTTGAGCCGGGGGCACGCTTGCTCCTTATTGGGACAGTACGCGTCGAGGAGACACTTCCTGGACATCCCCTCATAGCGTTCCTGGGAGCTCTACAACGAGATGGTTTGGTGACAGAGATTGCGCTTGGACCTCTCACTACTGCCGAGACGACCTCCCTGGCAGAACACGTCGCGGGGAAGCAGCTTGATCCTGCCGTGGCAAACGGCCTGTATTCCGAGACAGAAGGCAACCCGTTGTTCATCGTAGAGATGGTGCGGGCAGGAACATTGCAACGGCGCAAGACGGAACAAGGCGTTCTGGATCAGCCGCTTCCTCTGCTCACACAAACTGCCTCAACACTTCCGCCAACGGTGCAAACCGTACTCGCTACACGGCTCGCGCAACTCTCCCCATTGGCTCGTGAAGTGGCAAATGTGGCCGCCGTCATCGGGCGCGAGTTTACCTTCTCCGTACTCGCACGAGCCAGTAGGGAGCGTGAAGATGCAGTAGTGCGAGGGCTAGATGAACTGTGGCAGCGGCGTATCGTGCGAGAACAAGGCGTGGGAACGGCTCAGACCTATGACTTTAGCCACGACAAGCTCCGGCAACAGGCCTATGCTTCTCTGAGTCCCGCACATCAACACCTCCTGCATCTCCGTGTCGCAGAAGCACTCGAAGAGGTGTATGCGGAGGACCTGGATGCCGTCAGTGGACAGATTGCCGCCCATTATGAGCGTGCAGGTCTTCCCGATCAGGCCATCCCTTACTATCAACAGGCTGGCGAGGTCGCATGCCGTATCTATGCGCACGCAGAGGCGATTCACATGTTTGAGCGAGCCGCGGCACTTCTGGAAGCTCATGCATCGAGGCAGGCACGGCAGAAAGTATCATGGCAGACTGCGGCCCAGGTGTACGAATCGCTCGGCGATGTCTCCTTGGAGATTGGATACTACCAGGAGGCGAGTCAAGCCTATCACTCTGCAATGACCTGCGTACCGGAACAGGAACACCTCTGGCAAGCACGCCTACAACGGAAGGTGGCCAGGAGCTGGCGCTATGTCTCCACCAATCCCGACGATACTCCTCACGTCAATGCCCGTCAGGCGTTTCAGGAAGCGGAGCGCATCTTAGCGCACGCATCAGACCCGTCGAGTCCGCAGTGGCGATACGAATGGATAGAGCTTCAGTTTGCCCAGATATGGCAGACATGGCCGTTGCGTGGGTCTGTAGAGGATATGGTGGCAACGATCGAGAAGGTCCGACCCATCGTGGAGCAGTATGGCACGGAGGAGCAGCGCGAACTCCTCTCATACGCAATAGCAGTGCGAGATCTCATTCACGATCGCTATGTGAAGTCGATCTCGCAACAACAGATTTCCTCCCGGCGTGCCGCATTAGCAGCGCTTCAGCAGACAGGAAATAAGAGTAGGATAGGGCGTGCTCACTTTGGGTTTGGCGTCACCCTCTTGTGGTCTGGCCATCTCGATGAGGCGGAGGAACAGCTAAGGAATGCTCTGCACGTGGGAGAACACATAGGCAGTGCCGTACTGCAAATGCGTTGCCTGACGTTTTTGCCATTCATCTACAGGAGACGGGGGCAGGTGGAGCAGGTGCGCAGCATCCTCACACATGCCCACGCCGTAGGAGCAGTGAAGAATAATAGTATTCTCATCGGTCATCATGCCTGGGTCTCGTGGCGCGACGGCAATCTGGTCGAGGCGGAGAGCTATGGTCGGGTTTCATTAGAGGACGAACAAGCCCAGCACAGCGTCAATCCATTACAATGGGTAGGGAGATGGCCTCTCATTGGCGTTGCACTTGTTCAGGAGAAGATTGCCGATGCAATGACCCACATGTGCATCTTGCTCGACCCAACCCAGCAGCCTCCTCCTGAACACTTGGCTACCCTCCTTGAAGCGGCACTCCACGCATGGCATGCTGGCGAGCAGCAGGAGGCTCGTACTCTGCTCCAACAAGCCGCTCCTCTCGCGGAGCAGCTCGGCTATCTCTGATGATCTGAAAGGCAGGGCTTAAACCGACGTATGGGCTAGCGGACTGGGTCTCCATCCTTGCGGGTGATTGTAGGGGCCGCACGCAGTGCCCATCAATTCATGGCGCCCAAGAAGCATCCACCTAACGGAACGTTCGCGGTCTCGCGTAGGGGCGGGGGCGGCTGTCTTTGGTCCAACCACCACCAAAAAGCCACCATAGGAGATGAGAAACGCTATGACAAAGTAGGTAATAACAGAATGACGTTGAATAAAAGCCTTGATGTTCATAAATGTTCTCCTTCTTCAGTTTGAGGAGAGTGTAGCACACGCCCCGTTACCAAACCGTTACTTCTCACCGTTCCCTGATGCAAATGTCTACCCAATACAGGGCGATTGGGCGGGAGCCCACCGTCGTTTCCCGCCTCGTGTGGACTTTTAAATCACCTGTACCAGTACCCCCATCCTTGACATCCTCACTATTAGCTGCTAAGGTTTTTTGAGAGCTATCTGAACCTGTTTCCATGCCTTACAATCAGCGTGGTGCTGAGCGAAGAAAGAAGAAGACGATGAAAACCATCAAAATTATTGTGGAAAAGCATAAACTGCTCTGCTCTGTTACAGGGAAACTATATGAAAACTGTGAAGAAAAATCTGGAACAACGGGATAAAACTGAACTCATTGCCATTATTCAATACATGCTGCGCCAGGAGCCGGATTTGCAGTGGCTGTTGCAGACACCGCTGCCAGCAGCCTCATCTCGCAAGACTGCAATTGACCTGGAGTTGTATCGGCAACAGGTTCTAGCCGCGCTATCATCTGGAGACAATCAGCGCAGACGCAAGCGCGGCGAGGTCGAGAGAAGGTTGACTGTTATCAAGACCATCGCCGATGCCTTCACCGCGCATGAAGATTATGCGGCTGCGCTTACGATCTATGAGGTGCTGGTTACCGAGGTCATTGAACACTTCAATGACTATCGTGATGAGTATATCGCCTTCTCCGTTATCCTCATGGGTTGCATTGATGGACTAGATAGCTGCTTTGCAGGTGGGAAAGACACTCCAAAAATGCGACTGCGCGTCTTGCGAACGCTTTTCGCCATCTACCGCTTTTATACTGACAGTGGCATGGACTTAGACGAGGATATTCCTGGCTTGCTCGTAGGAAACACCACTCCCGAAGAACGTCATCTTATTGCCGATTGGGTACGTGACGCACTTTCCAAGAGCAAAGCCAGCTCCAATTCCCAGCACTATCAGGTGTTGCTTACTAACTTGCAAAGAGCAGATCGTGACAAAGGCACACGAAAGTAAGAACCATGAACACTCTTCCCACCATAACCGAACAAAATATTCGCACCTTCGTCGGCGAACAAAACTTCCTGAAGAGCCAGCAAGCTGTTCGTGATGGAGCCATCGTCCACCCGGCCCGACAAGGAAGATCGCTGAAGGCATATTGCTACGGCTCACTTCCTGAGCCGTATCGCGTACAGGTCACCTTTGATGACACGGGTATCGCTGCTGCCTCTTGCTCCTGTTCAGAAGACCTACCGGCATATGGGAGCCGAGGCTGCGAACACGCCGCAGCCCTGCTCCTCACATGGAACAGGCAACCGGAAGCGTTCACCACAATGGACGATATCGATACTATCCTGGAGCGACAGAGCAAAACCCAGTTGATTACACTCATCAAGCAGTTGCTCCAGAAGCAGCCGGAGGTAGAATGGCAACTCACCATGCCACCTCTCTCTGGTTATAAAAGCGTGCCCATTGATACCGAAGAGTATCGCCGCCAGGTTGATGAGGTTTTTGAACATGCCGGACGTGCGTGGGATGCTGTCTATGGCATCTCATCCGATCTCTACAATATTACCTCTACTGCTGCTCACTTCGCTCAACGGCAGGATTACGCCAATGCTGTCGCTATCTATGAAGTGGTGGCACTGGAAACACTGAGCTATTACCTGTCCTATCACGATGAGGATGGAGCACTTGGTCGTGTCGTTCAGGATTGTGTCGAGAGTTTGGGTGCTTACCTGAAAAGCGAACGAGAAGACGAAACCCTCCGCGAACAGATTCTGGAGGCCATTTTTGCCGTTTACCGCTTTGACGTAGACAATGGCGGATTTGGTCTGACCAAAGACACTCCACCTGAATTTCTCCAGGACACAACTCCTGAAGAAATGCACCTGGTTGCGCAATGGGTCCGCACTGCACTCACCGAGCTTCAGGAAAACAAACAGGAGAGCGATTGGCGCCTCAAGCGCTATGGTGGCCTCTTGTTAGCTTTGGAGGCAGACAAGCTGAGTGACGAAGAGTACCTGCGCATCGCTCGTGAGACCAAGAGTATCCAGGAAGTCGTCACCCGACTGCTGGAATTAGGCCGGGTGGATGAAGCCGTTCAAGAGGCCAGTCAAGCCAACGGCTGGCCGTTGATAAAGCTGGCGGACCTCTTTGTCCAGCATGGGCAGGATGCCGCCGTTGAACGCATGATGGATGCAAAGGCTCAGCAGGAAGCATACACCTCTATTGCGGAATGGCTGAAAAACCACTACCTGGCGAGAGACAAGATTGCTGCCGCACTTGAGATGGCCGAACTCATCTTCCATAGGCGACCGTGGTTTGCAGAGTACCAGAAAATGCGTGAACTCGCTGTGCAACTTGGAACCTGGGAAGTGGTGCGACAAGCCGCACTCACCTTCTTGCAGACCACCAAAAACATCTCTACCCTGGTAGAAGTCGCACTCGATGAAAAGGATCTTGAACGAGCACTCCATTTATTACAAGCCACCCAGCCCCATGACTCGAAGAGTGATCAGTGGAAGTACAACTATTCTCTAGCTCCTAACGTTGCGCTGAAAGCTGCTGAAAGTGCAGAAGAGGCGTACCCTCGTGCTTCGATAGATCTCTACCAGCAACATGTTGAACATCTCATCACTGGACGTGGGCGATCCAACTATCAAGTGGCATGTACTTACCTTGTCAAAATTCGCTCTCTTTACGAAAAACTGTCAGAAACTGAGCAGTGGGCAAACTACATCGCATTGTTACGCAAGCAGCATAGTCGACTCTCGACCTTGAAGGCAGAACTGAATGCTGCCGGTTTGTAAGGAGAAGCATGATGACTGATCGTCTCAAGAAAGAGGTGAACTCTAAAGTGCTAAACGTCTACAAGCTTTTGAGGGAGAAAACGTATGCCAAAGCAACAAAAGCCGTGGGGATATAGTCCACGCAAAACAACTTCATCCCCGCTTCCAGAAGCACTGAAAATAGAAGTCACGACCAAGGCCAACGAACTTATCCAGACAGTTCTGAAACCGAGATACATTCAGCCACCGCCAGAGAATCCGCAGTTCAATTACGTTGTGGATATCTACGGAAAATGGTACCAGAGGGCTTTCTATTTTTATGCTAAATATTGTGTACCAGGTCCAAATGCAACCGTACCCGATTTCGAAGCGAAATTTGCTCGCATGCAGTACGCTGGCAAAGGACGCTTTCATCTCGCATTTATGCGTCATACAGGCCAATGGATACAGCTTTATACGGACCAGACAGTAGATGAGTGTTTGGCGGCGATCCGAGATGATCCCTACTTTTCCATGTAATCAAGATCATTTCCACAAGTTTTTTTGAGAGCTATCTGAACCTGTTTCCATGCCCTAGAATCAGCGTCGTGCTGAGCGAAGAAAGAAGAAGACAATGAAAACCATCAAAATTATTGTGGAAAAGCATGCTGATGGATATATAGCCTACCCATTGGGTTTGAAAGGCATTATCGTTGGGGAAGGCGATACCTACGAGGAGGCACTCGCTGACGTGAAATCTGCTGTACACTTTCATCTCAAAACCTTTGGTCCTGACATCTTTGATACCGATTCTCCCGTGCTGGAGGCATTCGTGGCTGAGACGGGAGTAGCACCAGAGGCGTGAACTTCAGCACGGCTGTCATCCTGAGCGCAGCGAAGGATCTCTCCCTGGGCCGAGCGCCGATCCAAAGCTTGCGCTGAGAGCCTGCCCTCAGAGAAGCGAAAGTCATCAAGACCTTTGCTGCTTTTCCCTCGATGAACGTTTCCCCTTCAAAAGCAACCACACCCACCTCCCCTACTCCTCATCCTTACCACCATCCCCCTCACCTGATTCGCGTAGGGGCGGGAGCGGTGCGGATGGGAGGGGAGGGCCCTTGTGGCCGCCCGCCTGCTGGGATGAGCTCCTCTCCCTCCAAAAAACCTACCCGTGCAAACCACCCACCTCCTCATCCTTACCACTATCCCCCTCACCTAATATCTTCCCCAGCAACTCCTCCACCTCACCCACCGGAACACCCAACTTTTCAGCCACCATCCCGCCACAATCGAGCTAAATTCTGCAAAGTAACACCCGCATAGTAATTATCTTCATAGGCCACGAAGATTTCCAGAGCCTGTAAAAGATAGTCACACGCTAGTGCCCACTGCCGCTGCTCCTGGGCCACCACGCCCAACTGGTGATAGGTGCCGGCCTGGGCATAGCGGTCGTTGGACTCCACATAGATGTGCAAAGCTTGCTGGTAGTACTGCTCGGCTTGCGCCCACTGCCGCTGCTCCTGAGCCACCATACCTAGATTGTGATAGGTGAGGGCCTGACTATAGCGGTCGTGGTACTCTATCTTGATGTGCAAAGCTTGCTGATAGTACTGCTCAGCTTGCGCCCACTGCCGCTGCTCCTGGGCCACGTAGCCCAGATTGTGACAGGTGAGGGCCTGGCTATAGCGGTCGTGGTACTCTATTTTGATGTGCAAAGCTTGCTGGTAGTACTGCTCGGCTCGCGCCCACTGCCGCTGCTTCTGGGCCACGTAGCCCAGATTGTGATAGGTGTTGGCCTGGCTATAGCGATCCTTGTACTCTATCTTGATGTGCAAAGCTTGCTGATAGTACTGCTCAGCTTGCGCCCACTGCCGCTGCTTCTGGGCCACCATGCCCAACTGGTGATAGGTGCTGGCCTGCGAGTAGCGTTCATTGAACTCGATAAAGATGTGCAGGGCTCGCCGGTAGTACTGCTCAGCTTGCGCCCACTGCCGCTGCTCCTCAGCCACTCTGCCCAACTGCTGATAGGTAGTCGCTTTCACCCTACTTTTTGTTTTCTCGTCAACATGCTCTACCTGCTCTACTACCTCCAACACCCTTTGGTACGACCGCCCTGCCTCCTCATACTGTTTCACGTCGAGTTGCCAGTTCGCAATGGTGCCAATGACGCTCACATATTCAATACCAAGCGAGCCAGCTAGCTTATCGGAGGAGTACATGGCAAACTGTTTCTCAATGTTCTGGAAGAGCTCCAGACCGCGGTGCTGATTCTGTGTGCTATCCAGGTATCTCACGAGAGCATTATGGAAGCTGGCGATGGACTCTTGTGCAGCGAGTGCCGGGTTGAGTGCGGTGACCAGGTTCTCGTATTGCAGGCGCGTGACAAACTGGCCAATCTGCCGCTCCTGTGGGTCGTTGGAGGTGAGCAGGCCATCCAACCACCAACCAACCTGCCGGTAGTATTCACGAAACGCTGCCTCTATGGCAGTTTTACGCTCCGCTTGCCCAGCTTGGTTGAGCCGGTTCTGCAGAAAGTAGGACAGCGTGGGCTGCAAATGGAGGAAACGAGGATTGTCAGCATCAGGACTGAGCAGTCCCCAGTTGGCCGCTTCTTGCAGCACCTCTGGCCAGCGAGGAAAGGACAGGTTGGCCAGTGCAAGCTGTTGTTGCAGATGCTCGGTGTAGTTCTCGAGCAGACCGCGATCAAAGACGGATGTAAAGGGTGCCAGGCAGAGCAGCAGGTGCTGGGCTTCTGGCGAGAGATTGCTGTGGGAGTAGTCAATACAGCGCAGGATGCTCTTCGTTTTGTCCTCGGCATCGCCCGTATCCAGGGTGACATCCCCGACCTGTAATGCTGACAACACTGCTTGAGGTGTCTGGCGTGCCAGATTGGGTAGGACGACTTCCAAGGCCAGGGGAAAGCCATCCAGCAGCTTGAGCACGTGCTGGAAGTGCTCGTCCTGGCGATATTTGGTTGCACCGTGTCGTTCCAGGATGATATCGGCCAGCGTCGAGGCCGCTTCGGCATCGAGTCCGGACAGCTCATACACGTTGTCGGCAAAGGTGCCCCTTGCCAGCCAGTCTTCACCACTGCGCGAGCCCAGCAGGACGAGCGTCTGTCCACCCGCCAGATCGGCCAGCAAGCGTCTCAGGTGTTCCTGCTCGGTCTTATCGAGCGTGTGCTGGATGGCGAGGTTCGTGCCGGTGATCGACTCCAGGTTGTCCAGGATAAGCAGGTGACGCTCTGCCCGCAGCAGTTTGGTGAGTTTGGCTTGCTGGGCGTCGAGCGAGAGCGGCTGGAAGTCACGCAGGTAGGCGACCGGATCAAGCAACTGTTGCGCAATCTCGACCATTATCTGCTGGCATATCCAGGCACGCTCCTCATAGCCAAAAGTGAAGACGTGCTCCACCAGTCCCGTCGTGCGCCACCACGCCCCCAGGTGGCGCAGGAGCGTGGTTTTGCCCGCACCGCCCATGCCGCGCACCAGCAGGAGGTTGCGCTTGAGCAGCAACCGCCGCTCAATCCGCAAGATATCCAGATCGCGCCCGACAAAACCATACGTCGGTTCGGGCGGTGCTGTGCGTGTGAGTTCCGCTAGCTGTTCGTAATAGGCGGTGTTCTCTGTAGGTGTCAGGTCGCGCAGGGTTAATTGCACCGGTCGGTTCTGGTAGACCACGGGCAAGAGCCAGTCCTCCAGATCGATCTCCTGGGCATAGTAGGCACGCCGCCTTTTATCACTGAAAAGTTCGTTACGGGCGGAGCGAATGGCCAGCGCGAGGCTATCACCAGCGAAGAGACGCTGGTAGAGGGCCGTCATCAGCAGGCTAGCCGCACTCACAGTGACCGAGTAGCCCATGGCTAACACCAGTTGCACACCGGCCTGCATCAAATGACTGCCCAGACTGGTCTCGCTCTCACCGACTTGTTTGCCCGATTGACAGGCATTGAGGATGGCGATGGGGATATGATGTTCACGTAGCATACTCGCCAGAGCCGACGCCTCCACCGGTGTGGCGGTGTCATCCTGCTCGCCCTCAAAAAACAGAAACGCTTTCTGCCCCTCATACGCTGCTAGATCGTCCAGCGCGTAGTAATGCTGGTACGTGTGGCTGTGGCTGCTCTGCTCCTTCTCTTCATTTTTAAGCAGTTGCTGCCACTCTAGATAACTCAGGAGTGAGCCATGCAGATCGAAATGGATCACGTGATAATAGCCCACACCGTGCTTCCCGGTGATCTCGTGCAGGTGTTTGACCAGTGCTTTGTAGGTGCCAGGGCGCAGGATCTCAATCTCGACGCGCAGGTCGGCCTGGCGCAGGGCCTCCACCAGGGGACGCGAGATGGTGCGATAACTGACGTCGCGCACGCCATAGGGTCGCGAGGTAACAACAAGCAGGTGAATCGTTGCTGCTGGTTGTACGCTCGCCTCCAGCGGTCGCGGCTGCATGTTGCGACGCACCATCGTGGCTTGCAAAGCCAGCGGCTTAGCGAAGCGCGGATCTTTGAGGGCCTCCCAATGCAGCGTATGAAACCGTGGCGAGCCTGCAATCTCGATCTGCACCCGCTCCAGACCCGCCTGGACAGCAGTCCGGTAGGGGAAGATGATATCCGTATTATCTTGGAAAACCTGTTTGAAGAGCCTCTCGCCATAAGTGACGATACTGGCGGCAGCCTCTTTAGCACGCACCTTCTTGGTGAAAGGGAACTTCAGATGCTCCTCAAAGTACCACTCAAGCTCACCCTCTTGCTTTTCCTCAAACGAGTCACGCACGGTAATTTGATACTCCGACCCGTAATCAAAGCTCACCACAGCCTGCATATCTCCGTTCTTTTCAGCCTGCTCCTTGCCAACCTGTTCCTTTTGCTCGATACGGATGACGGTTGTACTCTCCACGCTCGAATCCTCCTGACACCAACTTTGACGTTACTCCTCGTCGATATCGGCTACAAAGCTCTCCGTGCCATCGGGCTTTTTCACGCGTTCGACATGGGTATGTTTGCCGCGACCGCCACGTTTCTCCAGCACTTTCATGATCATCTCAGAGAGAATATTGCTGGCCGCCCCCGTGGCAATGCTAATGAGAATGGTGGTGACCAGCGTCAGATCGTATTCTGCGCCTTTAGCGGAGACCACGCAAGCCTCACCAACCGTGTGGGTTTCGGTGAGCTCGTTCCAGGTGGTCACAAAATCAGCAGGCTGATCCCAAGATCAGGTGAAAGGATAAGCTCATATTCTCGCTGTGCCATAAGACCTCCATCTACATGCCATCGTTTTCGTCACATGGTCTCATATATCGCTTTACAAGCATCGATGATGAGATGATGTGTGCATTGTAGCATAATAACGCAAGAATATATGTATCGGCGGGTGTCCGTCAACTTTTTGCACAGTGCCGCCCCCATGACGCCCGCAAGGGGCGTCACTACTATATGTGCATGCCTCGGCTTGCGAAGCCGTAGTATAGTAGTGACGCCCCTTGCGGGCGTCATGGGGGCGAGGCGGCCGCTCACCGCCAAAAAATGAACTGCACCCCGTAACAGCGCAGTACGGACCGGACTTTCTTGCTTGTCTCCACCTGGGGTACCCATGAGAGTGCTGCCAAGAACTCGCTGGTGTCCCTGAGGGCGACACTCGTACTCGCCCAATACGCATTAACCTAATCGAATCCTTTTCTTCCTCATTTTTTGTGCTAAATATTGTGTACCAAGTCCAAATGCCATGGTACCCGATTTCGAAGCGAAATTTGCTCGCATGCAGTACGCTGGCAAAGGGCGTTTTCATCTCGCATTTATGCGTCATACGGGCCAACCGCCATCTAAAATCGGCTACCTGACTCCTGTGCCCCTAGATGCTCCTCAAAAAACGCCAGTACTCGCCTCCATGAATCCTGTGCCGCCGACTCATTATAATTTCTGATTGTATCATTGAAAAATGAATGCTTTGCACCGGGATATATTTTAATATCGTGCGGCACATTATAACGGTCCAACTCAACATCCAGCTTTTGCCCCGCCGACGTCGTAAAATCCTTGTCAGGGTATGATCCCACCACCGGACAGAGGCGTGCAACAGCCTTCAAGGGTCGTGGATTCACCGCATAATAGGGAGCAATCGCTTTTAACCTATCATCTGTGCAGGCCCAGGCAATCAAAAAACTTCCACCCATGCAATAACCAACCGCCCCCAATCTTGCGTCGTCAACACCTGGCTGCTCCGACAGAAAGCTCAGTACCGCTTTCAGATCATGAATACTGCGGTTGTCAAGCGAGTTGAGTAACAAGCCACTCATCACGCGAAACATACAAATGGCGCGATTGCGACCTGCAAACAGGTCTACTGCGAGCGCAACGTATCCTTGCTCAACAAAACGACGGGTAATATCTTTCATGTTCTCATTGAGGCCAGATATCTCGTGGATGACAACAATACCGGGAAATGGCCCATCTCCCTCAGGACGGGCCATGTATCCCTCGAGTTGGCGATTACCGGACTGAAACGAAATCATCAAACCTCCGCCTCTGGATACCCCTAGCTTCAGCTCTGGGGAGGAAAGAGGCGTTCCTTGTTTGGGGCAGGGTTGGGTCCCTGCCTGGATGATTAGCCCCTTGCGGGGGAGCCTTTTTAGCAGAAAGGCTCGGAATCTGCGGTTGCCCGCAGAATGAGATGTGGCCGCTAGTCAGGACTTGCGTTGTCTTAGCCGTTCGACAAGCCCCTAGCTTTAGCTATGGGGTTCCTGACTTGCGCTACTTGTGTCATAACTACCAATCTCCTGAATCCAAAATATACATTCAGTATGACATGAAACAGCTTTCTGAGCAAGGTGGATTTCTGCCCTTTGGACGAATCGTACGTGGCAGTTTGAACAGCCCAAATTAAACCAGTATCATTGCCCCTTGTGGGGGTCAGGCTCACCACACCTGTTCAGCTCATCGAAGGTTTCCGGATAAGCTCCAAAGTAGACCTGCGAGCGATAGCGAGGAAGAAACGTATATAGTAGTGACGCCCCTTGCGGGCGTCATGAGGGGTGGCGGACGTCATGAGGGGGCGACGGACGTCATGGGGGGGCGACGGCCATCATGGGGGGCTGGGCAGCACTGTGCAAAAATTTGACGTCCACCCCCTAGAGTAGGGCCGCTAGACAACGACCTGATAGAGTGGTAGACTATCGCTACTTTGTGGACTTGGGGAAGAGCGTTTCCTTGCTGTTCTGCTACTTGAGGTACATTTTTTTGAGGAGGAAATCAAATGAACGAAGACGTCACCTTGAAGACGCACGACTTGCGCGTCAACGGCATCACCCTGCACTACTGCACCTGGGGGGAATTCACCCGACCTGAGCGTACCGCGTTGGTGGTGCATGGTCTGACATCCAGCAGCCAATTCTGGACCAGCTTTGGGCCACACCTCGCCGAGCAAGGCTGGTACGTAATCGCCCCAGACCTGCGTGGGCGCGGCCTGAGTGAGAAGCCGCCCCATGGCTATGGCATCCCCTTTCACGTCAACGATCTGCTCTCGCTGTGCGACGAACTCAGTCTGCCGAAGGTACATTTCGTAGGACATTCGTTGGGCGCACGCATCGGGTACTTCTTCGCCGCCATCTACCCGCCGCGCCTGGGCAAGCTGGTGCTAGTGGACGCTGGCGGCAAGATTCCTGAGGATGCTTTGCAGTCCCTCGTCAGTTCTCTCCAGCGGCTGGGCCAGGTCTATCCATCATTGGATGCCTATTTAGCAACGCTCAAGCAGGCGGCTGTCCATCCCTGGACGCCTTTCTGGGAAGCCTACTATCGCTATGATGCCTTCATCCATCCTGATGGCACCGTGACCTCGCGTGTCCCCAAAGCAGCCATTGATGAGGAGAATGCTGTCAACTTCCTGATCCGGGACGAGATCCTCCCGGCTATGGTGCATGCGCCAACGCTGATTGTGCGTGCCGCGTTGGGCACCCTTGGCCCCGACCGCGGCTTTATCTTGCCCCCTGAGGAAGCGGAGCGCGTACACAGCCTCATCCCAGGCAGCCAACGAATCGATATTCCCGATACCAACCACTACACTGTCACCCTCTCGCAGGTCTTCCTGCGCGAAACGCTGACCTTCCTGGAAGCAGAGACTGGCGGCCCAGCTTCATAGGCATCGTGCGACTTGGCCAAATGCTAGAGCCCAATTGCAGCCCACACGAGGTGAGAAACGACGGCATGGCGACCGCAAGGGACATCACTCCTCTACTACGTCTCATGCCCGTTGGACCCGCCGTATATAGTAGTGACGCCCCTTGCGGGCGTCATGTCCCCTTGCGGGCGTCATGTCCCCTTGCGGTCGTCATGGGAGTGACTTTTCAATCGCCATGAACACCCTTGTCTATCGCTTTACATCTATAAGCATCAATGATAAGATGATGTGTGCATTGTAACATAATAACGCACGAGTAATGTTGAGCAGGATGGCCCACTCTGTATGGTAGCGATGAAGAAATTTGTACCACTACCATCGCGCACAGATTTCTTTGAGAGAAGATAGGGCCAAGTTTGGAGGGAGCGATGAAAAATCCTGCTTCTGCCTCTGTCGAGAAACGTGATCGGCACTACGGAAGGGTCATAGGCCAGATAGTTCTCATCATCACGTTCGGCTTGCTGGGGATACTAGTCCCCAGAAAGGACCAGAACCTAGCCTTAGTGTTCTCTCTTCTCTCTCTGCTTGCTCCCCTCATAGGCACATCTTGGGCCTGGATGACAGCCCACCGTGCCCGTTCTGGTCCCGTGCCGATGCCATTTGGCTACCAATGTGCCTGGTTTGTAATTGGCCTGGCAGTACTCACCTCCGGCCTGAGTAGGGCGTACGTGACCTACTTGGACGCGCTTGGTCAGACTATTCCCGTTCCCTCCGTTGCCGATATAGGCTTCACGCTCTTCTACCCTCTCGTCTTCGCTGGTATGGTCCTCATGGTCACGGATTTACGGCCTCAACGAGCTTGCATTCGCATGGGACTGGATGCTTGCATCACCTCGCTCTGTCTCCTCAGTGTGAGTTGGTTTGCTCTTCTTGCGCCAGCCGTAGAGCAGCTGAGCGCCGCTCATCTACCGACTCTCTCCCTCCTGACCGTTCTCTCGTATCCCTTCTGGGATCTCTTTCTCATGATTGCCCTGCTGATGATCCTTGAGCGCTGTGCCGAACGTGTTCTGCATGCATCCATCCTCGTCTGTGGAGCAGGATTGTTGATGGCGATGGGCGCTGATACTGCCTCTGCCTCGTCACTGCTTATGGGCAGCTCTCACGCCGATCCTGTCAACTGGAACGGTCTCTGGTTCATGACCTATCTTCTCCTGGGACTCTGTGCATACGCTCATTCCTCTGCACTCAATGGCGGGACTAATCGCGAGTCGCTCACCTTCCACCCGCGCACGCCTCAATCAGCTAGCCCCTCGTCGCTTCCGCGACTGTACCTCGTGCAGTGTACGTTGCTCTTTCTGCCCCTCAGTCTCCTGTTCGCATTGACGCTCGTCAGCGAAGTGATGCACGATACCACGCGAGCGCTCTTCCTGGTAATTGTGACGGCTGTGGTTGGGCTACTGGTGGTGACGCGTTTGTGGCTGACCACCTACGAGAACACCATCCTGCTCCAGAAGCAACAACAGCAGCAGAATGAGCTCGCACATCTCTATCAGCAGAAGCAGAGTGCCTATGCACGTCTGCAAGAGGCGAACCAACGCAAAGATCTGTTTATTCTGACCACGTCCCATGAGCTACGAACGCCATTGACGGCTATCAAAAATTACTTCGAGGTGATGCGCCAGTATGGAACGAGTCTTTCCCCTGAGCAGCAGCAAAACTTTCTGCAACAGGCAGCTCAACGCTGCGATGATCTGGTAGCAATGCTCGAGCAGATGCTCCGCATCAGTCATCTGGAAGCCGAGAGCCAGCATCTTCACATCCAACGAGTGCCTGTTACAGAGCTGCTAGAAAGTATCGTTGAGCTTCTCAGACCCCAGTTGAGACGAGAAGAGCGTGAAATCGCTCTGCACATACAGCCTGACCTCTTTGTCCAGGCTGATCCAAGTGCCTTGCGTCAGATCCTGCTCAATCTCGGTACAAATGCCTTGAAGTATTCTGAGGCCGGTACGCCCCTCACCTTCATAGCGCGACAGGCCACCGAGCCTTCCCCATGTGTGCTCATCAGTGTGAAAGATCAAGGCCTGGGCATTCCTCCTCACGAGCAGGGCCATCTCTTCCAGCGCTTCATCCGGCTCGAGAGAGATTTGCATAGCGCAATTCGCGGAGCAGGGTTGGGACTCTATATCGCTCGCTGTCTGGCAGAAACGATGCAGGGAAGCATCTGGGTCGAGAGTAGCGGCATTGTCGGGGAAGGCTCGACCTTCCATGTGGCCATGCCGCTGCCTTGAAGACTATGCCATCACCCAGCCTGAACATGTCAGCATCTAGGAAAGTTATTTCCACAGGATTTCATTAGAAGCGACGCTTGACCTGATGGGCGAACAGTACCACTTGCCACGACCACAAGCACTTGCTCTGGCAAGCCTCCTCGTAGATTTACATGTGACGCAGATTGCCAATGGCGTGCTTGGCGTCCATGCTATTTTGCCCCATGAGGCGATTAGATCCTGAGATACACTGCTCCTTTGTTGACAGCCTGCACCCCAGGAGATAGATTCTCAGTGGACGATCTTTTTCACTCCAGTAGTCAAGCGGGTATGGAGATGCAAACACCTTTTCCGTGTGAAGGTGAGCAAGTATCATGGTAAGCGTGCAATGACGCCACACAAAGGAGATAAGCACATGACCAACCAGAATGAGCAGAGCAGAACAAGGGAGATGCAGACGGCAGACGACCTCGAGCGGGAGATCACTATCATGCTCAGAAACCTGCCAGTTGCCTTGACGATCACGAAGCGGGATGTGGACCGCTACGCGTGGCAATGGTTTGAGGCGCAAGGAGAAGGGGAAAACTTCACCGACGCTTTAGAGAACGCGTTGACCCACCTGGAAACCGCCTATCAGGCCGTCAAGGGGTGAGGTCCAGCCTTCACCTCACTTTTTTCTTCCCCCACATCCACAGGATGCCACCCAGGAGCATAAGACCTATGCTGCCGACAAGAGCCATACCGACTTTGGATGGCCCTTGATCGGCGGGTTGAAGGGCTGTTTCGGGAAAGTCCTTCGTCGCCCCTGGCTCGTCCTGATGCATCGCGAGTTGGATGACCTGGGCGAGGTGCAGACCGCGGCGGTCCGTGGTTTGGGCGATTTGTTCGCGACAGCTGAAGCCATCGGCAATGATCAGCGTGTCCTTGTCGGCGTTACGCACTGCAGGCAGCAGGACACGCTCGCCACATTTGATGGAGACATCATAGTTGTTTTTGTCGAAGCCGAAAGCCCCGGCCATGCCACAGCAACCAGAGTCAAGCACCGTGTAGTCGAGCCCAAGCTTCTTTAGGACGGCCTCCTCTGGCACTGTCCGCATGATGGCTTTGTGATGGCAGTGCATGTGAACGACGGCCTTGCGCTGTAGTGGCGAGGCTGGCCCTCGCCATTGCCCCCTTTCAAGGAACTCGCTGAGCACAAAGACCTGCTTCTTGAGGCGTTTGGCCTGTTCATCATGGGGGAAGAGATTGGTGAGTTCATCGCGGAAAACGGCGACGCAGCTTGGCTCCAGCCCGACGATAGGTGTACCTGCGATGATTTCTGGCTCCAGCGTTTTCAAGATCTGACGCAGTAACCGCTCAGCCGTAGCGAGCATGCCATGATCGTAGAGTGGGCGTCCGCAGCACAGAGACGGCTCAGGAACAATGACCTGGTATCCAGCCGCTTCGAGCACCTCGACTGCCGCCTGAAGTGGTTCTGGATGAAGATAGTTATTGAAGGTGTCAGGCCAGAGGATCACTCTGGGAGCATCCGCATTGCGTGGGCCGCGTTGCCGGAACCATTGCTTAAAGGTTGTTGAGGCAAAGACAGGCAGGCGACGCTGTGGTGCAACACCGATGGCAAGCTTCGCGAGGTCGCTGAGCACTGGGGCCTGCGTCAGGAAGTTGGCGATGGCGGGGACGCGATAGGCGAGACGAGCCCACCAGTAGATCAGGCCCATCGTGTAGGAACTCATGGGGCGAAGCCTACCTTTATAATAGTGGGAGAGGAACTCGGCTTTGTAGGTCGCCATATCCACATTCACGGGGCAGTCTCCCTTACAGCCCTTACAGGCCAGACAGAGATCGAGGGCCTCCTTCACATGCTCGTCGCGCCAGCCACCTTGTAGGGGCGAGCCCTCTCCTTGCAGCATCTCAAAGAGCAGGTGGGCACGTCCACGAGTACTGTGCTCTTCTTCGCGAGTGACCATGTAGCTGGGGCACATGGTACCACCATCCATCCTGCGGCACTTGCCTACGCCGACGCAGCGCAGCGCAGC
>WNGR01004062.1_pt1 | contig 33600 bp, 32 predicted proteins | sample 5407581 | NCBI WGS metagenome assembly WNGR01 (sample SAMN13153383, study PRJNA577476) | soil metagenome | isolation source: 80 cm soil or saprolite under Garry oak tree replicate 2 | place: USA:California | collected 2016-06-15
CCCGGCCAGCGACCGTCGGCACGTTCGCGGCCTGGCGGAAGAGTTGATCCCGTGGCCCCAGCATCGCGATCGCGTCCGGGGTCAGAGCCGGCAGCCGCTCGCGAAGCGGCTGCGGCGCCTGCTCACCGGTCAGGCCCAGCAGCAAGGCGATCTCCATGTTCGCCGCCTCGCCACTCGTCGACAGATCCATCGGCGTGGCGTCCTCGTGCCCGTCCACGAACACCAGGCCAGTCGGGCCAGCGACGTCACGCAGCGCGGGAACGGCAGCGAGCAGCACCGAGCAATCAGCGCCGTACACGAACGGGAACCGGCCAGCCGCCAGCGAGGAGCGCACCCGGCGGTACAGCGCGTCGATCATCTGCAGTAGGGCACGCTCGTTGAGCAGCCCCGAACCGACCGCGCGCTGGGCAACCGGACCGGGTAGCACCAGATCAGGCTCCATGATCACGTCTGGGGCGAACACCGTCCGCAGTCCTGCTGCGCGCAACGCCTCAGGCGCCCCCGCCTGGCCGCTGGCACGGCCCATGCCGTCGAACGGCACTCCGATCATGTCGATCCGCGTCCCGCCCGCTGTGTTCTCGGCGGTCGCAGGTTTCCCCATCGCGTGCTCCCAGCCATCGCCGGCCGACTCGAACTGGCAGGCCGACCGTGGTCTCGATCGTAGCGGGCCAGCCGGGGGCCCTCCAGAGAGAATCCGATCGACATGCATTTGCGCACTTATGTAACTGAGTTAGCGTTAGCGGCAGAGCCCTTTCCCCAGTTGCGGTACTTCCAGGGAGCGTCTCGTGAACAAGCCGGCTTCGGTCCCCGAGCAATTCGACGTGGTGGTGGCGGGCGCCGGTTTCTCCGGCCTGTACATGCTTTACCGGCTGCGCCAGCTCGGGCTGTCCGTGAAGGTCCTCGAGTCGGCGGGCGATGTCGGCGGGACGTGGTACTGGAACCGCTATCCCGGGGCTCGCTGTGACATCCCCACCACGGACTACACCTACAGCTTCGACCCGGAACTGGAGAAGGAGTGGACCTGGTCGGAGAAGTACGCCACGCAGCCGGAGATCCTGGAGTACCTCAGGTTCGTGGCCGACCGCCACGGGCTGCGCTCTGACATCGAGTTTTCCGCCACGGTCACCTCCGCCCGCTGGGACGAGCCGGAGAAACGGTGGAGGATCACGACCGACGGCGGCCAGGAGATCCGGTGCCGGTACTACATCATGGCCACCGGCTGCCTCTCGATGCCCAAGTCTCCCGACATCGAAGGGGCCGGCCGTTTCGCCGGCCAGGTCTACTTCACCAGCCGCTGGCCTCACGAGGGGGTTGACCTCACGGGCCAGCGGGTCGCGGTCATCGGCACCGGCTCGTCGGGCATCCAGTCCATCCCTCTCATCGCCCGCCAGGCCCGCCGGCTCACCGTCTTCCAGCGCACCCCGAACTTCTCCATCCCGGCGCACAACGGCCCCGCCCCGGCCGACCGGCTGGAGCGGCTGGCCGAGGACCGCGACGAATACCGGGATGCCGCCCGGTGGTCCAGGGGAGGGGTACCTATCGATCCGACCGACATCCTCGGCGGCACGGCCAGCGAGGCGGTCCGGCGGGAGCGCTTCGAGGCGGCCTGGGCGCAGGGCGAGCTGTTCGGCATCCTCAACGTCTTCGCTGACCAGGGCGTAAACCCGGCGGCCAACGACATCGTGGCCGAGATGATCCGCGAGAAGATCCGCTCGATCGTGACAGATCCCGGGATCGCCGAGGCGCTGTGCCCGAAGGACCACTACTTCGGGACCAAGCGGCCGTGCCTCGACACCGGCTACTTCGAGACCTACGACCTGCCGCACGTCCAGCTCGTCGACCTGCGTAAGCAGCCGATCGTCAGCATCACCGAGGAAGGTATCGAGACGGCAGACGAGTCGTTCGGCTTCGATGCCATCGTGTACGCCACCGGCTTTGACGCCATGACCGGCGCCCTGGTGGCTGCGGACGCCGCCGGCCGGGATGGTGTGTCCCTCAAGGAGAAGTGGGCGGCCGGGCCGTCTACGTACCTGGGGCTCATGACCACCGGGTTCCCGAACTTCTTCATGCTCACCGGGCCCGGCAGCCCGTCCGTCCTGTCGAACATGACCGTGTCGATCGAGCAGCACGTCGACTGGGTAGCCGGATGCCTCGAGAACATGCGCGACGAAGGGCTCGAGACGATCGAGCCGACCGCACTGGCCGAAGCCGGCTGGAACCAGCACGTCCAGGACTGCGCCGCCATTACCTTGCATCCCACCGCCAACTCCTGGTACATGGGCGCTAACGTCCCCGGCAAGCCGCGCGTGTTCCTGCCCTACATCGGCGGGGTGAACGCGTACCGGCAGGCGTGCGACGAGGTGGCCGCACAGGGCTACCTCGGATTCCGGCTGACCGGCCCCGGCGAGGACCGGTGCCGGGACGGGGTGATCCGCCGCATGCAGCCCGATGTCGCCATGGTCCTGGAGTTCATGGCCGCGGCGGGCATGCCGCCTTTGGAGACCCTGTCGGCGGCCGACGCGCGGGCCCTGCTGGCGGTCACCGCGGAGGCCCGCCCGCCAGGTCCTGAGGTGGGCGAGGTCACCGACGGAGTGATCCCCGGCCCGTCCGGGCACCTGCCGTACCGGCTGTACCGCCCGGCGGGGCCGTCCGAGGGCCTGCGCCCCCTGGTGATGTACTTCCACGGTGGCGGCTGGGTGCTCGGCAACCTGGATTCGGACGACCCGCTGTGCCGGGACCTGTGCGCGCGCTCGGGCGCGGTGGTCGTGTCGGTGAACTACCGCCACGCCCCCGAGGTTCGTTTTCCTGCCGCCGCGCTGGACGCGTTCGCGGCCGTGCAGTGGGCTGACGCCAACGCCATCGAACTCGGCGGCATCCCCGGTCAGCTCGCCGTGGCCGGCTGGAGCGCGGGGGCCAACGTCGCCGCCGTCGCGTGCCAGCTGGCCCGCGGCGCCGAAGGCCCGCATATCTCGGGGCAGCTGCTGGTATGCCCGGTCGTGGACTCGGACATGACCCGGCCGTCCTACACCGAAAACGGCGACGGGTACATCCTCACCACCGCGCTGATGCGGTGGTTCTGGGATCACTACGCCGATCCGGCCGACCGCGGCGACCCCCGCGCGGCCCCGCTGCACGGCAACCTGGAAGGCCTGCCCGAGGCCTGCATTGTCACCGCGGACTTCGATCCGCTGCGTGACGAGGGCGTTGCCTACGCGCGCGCCCTCGAGGCCGCCGGAGTACCGGTCCGCCTCGTCCGGGCCCGCGGGCACACCCACACGTCGGTGACCATGGTCGGCGTGGTCATCTCCGGGGCGCCGGTACGCGCCGAGATCGGGGAGGCGCTCGGGGATTTCTTCCCGGCCCCGTGAGCCTGGCAAGCGGTAATCTACTTGTGGCCGCCTGGGGCGGCCCTGGGGGCGCCATGTCCGGGCAAGATGTCCTGCTGGCCACCAAGCTGCATGTACCCCAGCCGCAGCCGGGTTTTGTGCGGCGCTGGCGTCTCCTGCAGACGCTGGGCGAGGGGCTGGCTCGGGGCCGGGTGCTGGTGTGCGCTCCGGCGGGATTCGGCAAGACGGCGCTGCTGGCCGACTGGGCTCGCGGTGGCGGGCGGCCGGGCCGTGACCCCTGATGCCCGCGTGATGCCGGCAGGCTCTCGCGCCCCCTGTCACCCCGGCCCTCGCCTCCGCGCGCCGGTTCATGCTGCATGGTTGCCGCGCTCATGCAGCCCAGCGCAATGCCGTTTAGCTTAAGTTGATCTTGGTCCGCTCGTGCCCCGGCCCCACCGCAGTGCGATACAGACCCTGCGGCATCACGGACACCACAGTGCGCTGGCCATGCCCAGTTGCTCAACTTCCGGGGACCGGTCCATGCACCCTCCTACGCTGGATCGCTAGTCCGGACGTGCCGGGAGGTCCATCGCCGCGAGTCGTTCCGGGTCCTGAACTGACAGGATCTCGACGATCCGATCATCGATCACGGTGCACGCCATCACGCTCACCGGCTTGCCGTTCCGGTCCCACACCACGACTCCGGGCTCACCATGCGCTGCCGCGAGAAACGCATCGACCACCGCGCGCTGATGCTGCCGTTCATCGGTTGGACGAGGTGTGTCCTGTACCTTCCGGCGGGCCCGGCTGGCGAGCATCTTGGCCGCGTCCGTGGACCTGCCGATGATCTGACCGATCTCCTCGAATGGCACCGCGAACATGTCGTGCAGCACGAACGCCAGCCGCTCGGCGGGACGGAGGGTATCGAGCACCACCAGCAGCGCCAGCCCGACCGATTCGGCGAGCAGCGCCTCGTCCTCGGGCGCTCCGCCGACGTCCTCGGTCACCACCAACTCGGGCAGCCGCTCGTCATACGATGCCTCGGACCGGGCATTGCGCGAGCGAAGCACGTCAATACAGACCCGGCCCACCACGGTAGTCAGCCACCCGCCGAGGTTGTCGATCGCGGCCGCGTCATGGCGTGCCAGCCGCAGCCATGCCTCCTGCACCGCATCCTCGGCGTCGGCACGCGATCCGAGCATCCGGTAGGCCACTGCCACAAGGCGTCCGCGCTGCTCCTCGGAGGCTTCCGCTAGGGCCTCATCCGAACCGGATTCGGTCATGTCGTTACCTTCCTCGAGCGAGTCCCGTCATGGGTAATGACGAGCCCGGAAGGGTCGAGGTAACCGATGAACGCACCATGATGGAAGCACGCATGACGAACCCGCACAAGGCGGGTCGGCGTCCCTCGTGGCGGCTACGAGGAGCAACCTTATGAACACCGCTCTGTGGATCATTGCCGGACTGCTGGCCGCTGTCTTCCTCTTGGCCGGCGCCAACAAGTTGTTCATCCCCCGGGAGAAACTGGCCAAGGCTCCCGGCGGAGGATGGGTCCTGGACTTCAGCGCCGGCTTCGTCAAGGCCCTCGGAGCAGTCGAGATCCTGGGTGCCCTCGGCCTCATCGTGCCCGCCCTGCTCGACATCGCGCCTGTACTGGTGCCGCTGGCCGCAACCGGCTTGGCGACGATAATGGTAGGAGCGGCGATCGTGGAGTTCCGCCGTCGAGAGTTCAAGCACGTGCTGCTGAACCTGACCTATCTTGCCCTGCTCGTCTTCGTGGCGTGGGGGCGCTTCGGTCCTGAGTCCTTCACCAGGTGACCGGGTGCGGTGGCCTCCGCACGCCATCCGAGTCACCCGAACAACAAAGGCATACGCTCGGGCCATGGCGCTCGCCGTCCTGCCCGAAGCTGCCTGACGACTGGAGATCAGCATGACCGATCTGGCGATGGATTATCTCGGCCTGGACGCCCTGCTGTCGGCCGAGGAACTCGCCTGGCGGGACACGGTCCGGGCGTTCGTACGCGACCGCATCAAGCCCAACATCAAGGAGTGGTACGAGAAGGCGGTGTTTCCCGCCGAGATCGTCCCGGAGATGGGGCGGCTCGGCCTGCTCGGCACCCACCTGTCCGGGTACGGCTGCCCCGGTCGCAGTGCGGTGGATTACGGCCTGGCCGCGCTGGAACTGGAGGCGGGCGACTCCGGGTTGCGGACCTTCGTCAGCGTGCAGGGGTCGCTGGCCATGAGCGCTATCGCGAAGTTCGGCACCGACGCGCAGAAGGAGCGCTGGCTGCCCAAGATGGCCTCCGGCGAACTGATCGGCTGCTTCGGCCTGACCGAGCCCGAAGCCGGCAGCGACCCTGCCAGCATGACCACGACGGCGAGCCAGGCCGGTGACGACTGGGTGATCAACGGCTCCAAGCGGTGGATAGGGCTCGCGTCGATCGCCGACCTCGCCGTGATCTGGGCGCACACTGACGACGGTATCCGCGGCTTCCTCGTCCCTACCGATACCCCGGGCTTCACCGCTGTCCCCATCGAACCCAAGCTGGCCATGCGAGCCTCGATCCAGTGCGACATCACGCTCGCGGACGTGCGGGTACCCGACGACGCGATCCTGCCCGGGGCCGCGGGCCTGAGCGGCCCGTTCTCCTGCCTGAACGAGGCCCGCTACGGGATCACCTGGGGCGCCATGGGCGCGGCCCGCGACGCCTACGAGGCAGCGCTGGCCTACGCGCTGGACCGCAGGCAGTTCGGCAAGCCGATCGCGTCGTTCCAGCTCACCCAGGAGAAACTGGTCGACATGGTGCTCGAGATCCAGAAGGGCCTGCTGGTCGCGCTGCACATCGGCCGGATGAAGGACGCCGGGACCCTCCTCCCGGAGCAGATCTCGTTCGGCAAGCTCAACAACGTCCGGACCGCGATCGCGATCGCCCGGCAGGCCCGGACCATCCTCGGCGGCAACGGCGTGGCACTGGACTACTCGCCGATGCGGCACGCCAGCAACCTCGAGGGCGTACGCACCTACGAAGGCACCGACGAGGTGCACATCCTGATCATGGGCCGGGCCATCACCGGCATCCCCGCCTTCAGCTAGCGACTCGCACCTGGCACAGGTGTCCCGGGCTCCTCCCGCCCCGTTCAGGCCGGAAGGAACCCGGGAGAGACCCGGTGCGCTCCTGGTGTCAGCGGGCCACGGTGACGGATTCCGCGCTCTGGTCCGCCACTTCCTGGTCCGCGCCGGTGACGGCGTGGCCAGGGGTGTGGCCGAGATGGATGCCGCCGAAATCGTAGGCGGTCTCGGCGTGCTGCGTGAGGTCCACGCCGGTCACCTCGTCTTCGGCGGAGACCCGGAAGCCCATCGTCTTGTCGATGATCTTGGCGAGGACCCAGGCGATGGTGAAGGAGTAGAGGCCGACCGCGACCGGGCCGAGCGCCTGCACCCCGAGCTGCGTGAACCCGCCGCCGTAGAACAGTCCCTTGCGCTGACCGTCCAGCAGCGGGTAAGCGGCCAGGAACCCCAGCGAGACGGCTCCGAACGCGCCGCCGACCAGGTGCACGCCGACCACGTCGAGCGCGTCGTCGAAGCCGAGGCGGTGCTTGAGCCCGATCGCGCAGGCGCAGATGGCGCCGGCCAGCAGGCCGAGCACGATCGCCGCCCAGGGGGCGATGAACGCGCACGCGGGCGTGATCGCAACCAGCCCGGCGACAGCGCCCGAGGCGATCCCCAAGGTGGTGGGCTTGCCGTCACGGAATCGCTCCACCAGCAGCCAGCCGCCGGCCGCGGCGGCGGTTGCGATCTGGGTGTTCATGAACGCCAGGGCGGTGGTCCCGTCCACTCCCAGCTCGGAGCCCGCGTTGAAGCCGAACCAGCCGAACCACAGCAGCCCCGCGCCGAGCAGCACCAGCGGGAGGTTGTGCGGCCGCATCGGGTCCTTGCCCCAGCCGCGCCGCTTGCCGAGGACGATCGCGAGCGCGAGGCCCGCGGAGCCGGCGTTGACGTGGACGACCGTGCCGCCGGCGAAGTCCTCGATGCCCAGGCTGCTGAGCCAGCCGCCGCCCCACACCCAGTGGGCGACCGGGAAGTACACCAGCGTTGCCCAGCCGACGGTGAACACCGTCCAGGCGCCGAACTTGGCCCGGTCGGCGATGGCCCCGCTGATCAGCGCGACGGTGATGATGGCGAAGGTGAGCTGGAAGGCGGAGAACACGAGGTCAGGGATGCCCGTCACCCGGGACGCGTCGGTCACGAGCCCGTGTTCGCCGAGGTACTCGAAGCCTCCGATGAACCAGTTGCCCTTCCCGAACGTCAGCGAGTCCCCGTAGAGCACCCACGCGATCGTCACCGTGATGATGGCGATCCACGACATCATCATCATGTTCAGGGCGGTCTTCGCCCGGGTCATCCCTCCGTAGAAGAAGGCCAGGCCAGGGGTCATCAGGAGGACCAGCGCGGTACTCGCGAGCATCCACGCGGTCGAACCAGTGTCAATCTTCAATCGGGTCTCCTTTGCCGTCCTGTCACACAGGCTCGGCAGCGCCGATTTCGTGGAATGCGCCGACGTATTTCGCTGCTGTGAAAAAAGGATCTCTATGTTTCATCCGTGTTTCACAGCGGTCCCGGCCCGGGCTAGCTACCAGTCGGGCTGTGCGACCGGTCGGCTCAGCCGTACCACGTGGCCGCTTGTCCAGCGGTAGGTGGCCCAGCCGTCGCCGCGGGGAGCGGTAAAGATGGCCGCGTTGCCTGCGCCGTCGATCGTGGACCAGCCTCCCCCTTGGTTCCTGGCCAGGCCGACGCTCGAGGCCAGCGCCACCGAACGCGACCCGCTGGTCTCCGCCAGGACAAACCGGCACGTCGAGGCGGATGGCTGCAGGCAAGCCAGGAAGACGATGTGGCCCGCCTGGTCGTACTGGGGTGTGAACTCGGCGCAGAAGCGGACGCCATCCGGGCAGGGCAGCGGGCGGCCCGGATGGTAGACGGCGTTCCCGAACGGATCGGCGAGCACCTCGGCCTCGCTACTGTCCTGACGGGCTACGAAGTCGAGGACCAGGTGCTGGTCATCCGTCGACCAGGCGAGGCTGGATACACCAGGGGGCGAATTATCCGGCCCGTGCCCGAGGCAAAGATCTGCAGGCCCTGGCGATCGCTGTTCATCGCTGAGCCGACCAACGATGCCGGATAGGAGGGATTCGGCCGTGCCGACGTTGCCTGCCTGCCTGCTGTGCTTCCCGGGCTGGCTGATGCTGAAGTCGTGCATCCAGCGACAAGCAGTGACAGGCCTACTGCCATTACCACGGATCGACGCACCGCGTTCGTCCTCTTCCCGGAGCCCTGTTTCCCGGTTGCCGCCACTCCTTAAGACATCTCGCTCCAGCATGAGGTTGCAGCGATATTGCTGTCTGGTCAGAGGCCAGCGCGGACGGTACGCAGGGTGAGCTGCATCTCGGCCGCCGTGGAGAAGCGATCAGCGCTGGCCGGGGCGCACGCCTTGATGAGGAAGCCGGCGAGATCCGGGTTGAGGTCGGGGCGGATCGTTCTCGGATCGGTCACCGGTCCGTCGATCGTCGGCATCGCATCGGGGAACGGGTGCTGGCCGTTGCAAAGGAGCCGGTACAGCAGAACGCCGACGGCGAACAGGTCGGTGGAGACGTCCCAGCGATCCCGGCCGGCGTCGGGCGGCTGGTACGGCGGCGTGCCTGAGCGGGTGTGCACGGGGTCGCCGACCCGGGAGGCGATGTTGAAGTCGAGCAGTTTGGCTCCCGTGCGGGTGAGCATCACGTTGAGCGGCTTGATATCCCGGTGGACGAGCCCCTTGTCATTCAGTTCGGTCCACACCTGCGACTCGGCTTCCGTCAGGACGCCGTCGCGACGCCTGGCATCCAGTTGCTTGAGACGCGCAGAATCAGGATGAAAAGCCACGAGCGCGTCGAGCAGGTCCAGTGCGACATCGACCGCTTCCCGGTCGCGGAGATGCCTGTTTCCGGTGACGAACTCATCGAGCGACTCCCCGTCGACGAACTCGGTGACGAGATACCAGTCGCCGGCGCTGGTTTTACCTGCCCAGAAGACCTCCACCACGTTGGGGTGACGGATCTTGCGCAGGGCGCCGATCTCGCGGCGCACCGCCTCGTCCCCGGCGGCGCTGTCGAAGAGCTTGAGCGCCCGCTCCTCTCCCTCGACCTCATCGCGCACCCGGTAGACCTTCGAGAAGCCGCCCTGCCCGAGCAGGCCCAGAATCTCGAAGCGGCCCTCGAGGACGTCGCCGACTGCGTAGTTGGCAGCCCTGGTCGCGCCCGAGGATCGCACCTGCGCCGGGTAGGGCTCCGGGAGCGCCTGGCGGCCGCCTGAGGGCGGTGCGGCGGCGGATACTTCGGCGTGATCGCTGCGCTCAGCGGATGGGAGCGGGCGGGTGCCGCGCACCTCTGCGGCTCCGGTGGCGTCCGCCCGCACGTGCCGGATTCCCCCGACGGCGTGCACCAGGCACGGATGCAGCACGTACGTGTCTACCTCCGGCGGGAAATGGAACTCCTCGATGTCGCCTATGGAGTAGAACCGGCGCCGCCCGTTCTCGTCGACGTACCCGAGCAGGCCGTTCTGCCATAGGACGGAGGCAAGGTCGGTTGCCTGCTCGAAGTGCAGATCCGCCATTTCCTGGAGTGCGCTGAGATCGGCACGGGGGAACCGGTCGACGCCGATCATCCGGACGAAGGACCGGACGTCCTCATGCACGCCGCTGATGTAGGCCTGGGTGCTGGTGAACAATTCGGAGTAATCGTGCAGCGCGGCGTTCTTCGGCATCAGGTCCGACGAGATCTGGTTGGCGCACTGGGCAAGCTGGGAGTCGCCGAACCGCTTGGCGCAGCGCTGGACCACCCTCGCCAGAACCTCCGCCGACAGGCCATCGTGGCCAGCCTGCTTCTGCCGCAGGACCTCCTCGTTCAGGTCATTGCCCAGCGAGATGATGTCGCGCGGGATCAGTCTGGTGTGACTGAGCAGGTAGTCCTCGATCGGACCGTCGCCATCGGGTCCTGGCCAGTGGCCGTTGACCCCGAGCCAGTCGCCGATCGTGGGGGGCCCGCTGGCGACGCGTCGCATCAGCAAGGCGGGTGGCAGCCGCTGCAGCTTTTTCTGGAGCAGGTAGAGCAGCGAGTTCCGGTCCCAGGTCAGGACCCGTATGTGCGGTTCGTTGTAGTATCGCGGCGCATGTTCTGACCGGTACACCGACGACATGACGATGTCGCGGATGCAGATGACGACGTGCAGGCGGCCGCCCAGCTTGTGGTCGCGGAGCAGCCGCATGACCTGATAGAACAGCCCCTCCTGGCATTTCAGCCAGTACATCGGGGCGTGGCTGAACTCCTCGTCCAGCGCGTCCAGGTAGAAATAGATCGGCTTGCAGCGGTTGACGACCTCGCCGAGCAGATCCTCGAGGTCGTCCCAGAGCGGATCGTCAAGGTACGCAGACAGCTGGTGGGCGTTGTTCTGCCGGTTGATGATGTCGCGCACTTCGCTGTAGATCGACCGGGGGCGGCGGACCTCATCGAGCAGCCGGGCGTAGGAACGCTCGAGTTCGTCAGCCTGCTCGTCGGCTATCTGCTGACGCAGCTCGGGACGGTGCAGCAGGTGCGAGGCCAGCGACCGCATGATCGCTCGCTCCCAGATCTGCATCCACTTCTCGACCAGAACACGGTCCGAGAACCACTGGCACGCCTTCACCACCACTTCGGTCTTCGGCAGGCCCTGCTGCGGCACGTCGGCGTAGACGGAGTCCTGGCGGGACTGGAAATCCTGAAGACGCCGCAGGTAGACCGTCTTGCCCGCCCCCAGCTTCCCCACGATGACCCGGACCATGGAGTCGTTGGCCCGGGTCGCGAGGTGGCCGAACGCCGGATCGCCGCCGAAGTCGACGAACTCGCTGATCACGTCGTCGATGTCGGCTCGTGACCCGTCCGGATTGCCAAACGGCCCCACGGAGTCGAGCCGGCGCCGTCTGCTGGGCATCTTCCCTCCAACCCGGATCGTAGTCGCGGACGCGAACGTGAACCAGCAAAGCATCAGAAACCGGACAGGACCGGCGACTCTCTCTACGTCCCGCGGAACCGCTCTGGCCTACCTGCGCGGCAGCCCGAGATCACCGGGCTCCCGCGGCTGCACGTATGATGACCGCGGGTAACCGAACAGACGTCAAGGCTTAACGGCGCCAGCAAGGAACACATGTCCCCGGTAAAGAAGATCCTGCCGAGGAGCTTTCCTACCCTGATCGGACTGCTGGTCTTTGCTAGTGCACTGGGCATTATGACAGCGTGCTCGAGCCCTTCGAAGACTGTCAGCAAGCCCGCGGCTACCGCACAAATTAAAACCCTTCTGAACGCAGGCGACGGCTATACCGCGGATGGATACTTCAAGGCAACCAGCTCGACTTTTGTCGCGGCCGCGGCGGGCGACTACAACTCGAAGTTCTATGACCTTGGCAAATTGCTGGTCAAGGACGGACTCGGCAGTACCATTATCGACCTCGGTCGCGAGATGAACGGCACCTGGTACGAATGGAGCGTGCACCGCGCGCCACCGTCCGAGCCAGACGCGTACATCCGCGCGTGGCGGCAGATAGTCACGACCATGCGGTCGGTGCCTGGCCAGCATTTCAAGTTCGTGTGGACCCTGTACCCGACCGGTACGTCGGCCGCCGAAAGCTGGCCCGGTAGTGCCTATGTTGACTACATCGGAACCGACATCTTCGACTGGTACGGCGGCCCTGACCGTACCTACCCGCATACCGCATCCGGCGCGCTTGATCACCAGGAAAAGTGGCAGCAAATCCTTACCACCGAGCCTGGCGGCCTGAACTGGACGGCTGCATTTTCGCACGCCACGGGTAAACCGATCATCATCCCCGAATGGGGACTCGACTTCCATACCTTCGGCGGTCAGGACGACCCGATGTTCATCACGAACATGATGGCGTGGATGAAGGCCCATGATGCTATCGGGCTCTACTGGGCCGGAGGGCACGTCAGCCCGGCGGCGACAGCGAGCGGTCGGCTGCTGGTCAACCAGGGTGCTTCATCGCAGAACAACACCCCTGGCGCTGTCAATGGCATGGGGAACCTGATGGGCGGCCGCCTGCAGTACGCGGGCGTTTACCTGCCTGACGGCCGGTGGTTCTCGGAAAGCGTGGACCAGCCCGTGCTCGCCCCATGGGAACACGCCGGATACCGGTTGATCCTGAGCGTGCCTCTCGTCCCGAACCCTCCGGCGATCAAGTCTTATTCCGGCCCGCCTGAGCCAGGAAACAGGGTGTATCAGCTGGCCGACTACCCAGATGCGGTGGCCGCCCTCAGGCAAGGTGCCTGACGCAACTTTCCGCGTTTGGTCACCGTTACCTCGTTATGTGACGAAGGTCTTGGTCGCCCGCAGGGCGAGAGCCGTGGCGACAACGGCGATGGCGGTCGCGCTCGGCACCACGGTTTCTCCACGGACGGCTCGGAACCCTCCGTCCAGCCCGCCCGAGGCCAGCTGGACTGCGGGGCCGGCTATGAGTTCTGGCTGGCCCGCCAGGCCCTGGCCCGCAATCCCGCGATCAGGCTGTACGGCCTGCAGTGGACGGCGCCAGCCTGGGTCCGCGACGGTCATGGAGGGCTGTGGAGCCGGGCGGATGTGGGCTACGTCGTCGGCTGGCTCCGGTGTGCCCGGCAGAACGGCCTGGCCATCAGCTACGTCGGCGGCTGGAACGAGCATTTCCAGGGCACCCCGCTCCAGCGGGCCTGGTTCGTGTCCACCGCGGCGCAGCAGATCACTGTCCACGTCACCGGCGGCTTGCCAGCGCGGGTGGTGCACGTGTGGAGTACCAGCCTGCGCGGGGCGGGCCAGTTCATCCGGCGCGGCGACATCATCCCCGTCAGGGGTGCCTTCGATGCTCTGCTGCGGCCCGGGTACGTGTACACGTTCACCACGACCACCGGGCAGTCGCGGGCCGGCGGCCATCTACTCGCGGTTCCGGTCGCCGGGCCGATGCCGGTCCGGTACACCGCGACCCCCGATGGCGCCGGCCTGGCGGACATGCTGGCCCCGATCGACGGGTCGTTCGGCTACGTGCACGACGTGCTGACCCAGACGGCGCCCGGGGAGCCCGTGGAATGGCAGTATCCCGGCCGGTCGCCCGCTCCCTACGCGATCATCGGTCAGAACGCCTGGCGCGACTACACCGTCTCGGCCCGCGTCATCCTCCCGGCCAGTGGGACGGGTTCCCCGGGTGCCGCGCTGATCGCACGGTTCGAGGGTTTCCGGGGATCTGCCGTCAGCCAGTTCCGAGGCTACGAGCTGAGGGTCCGCGGCGACGGCGCCTGGCAGATCGTGGCCAACGGCCCGGCCGCCGTGTTGCTCGCATCGGGGAGCGTCGCCGGCGCCCGCGCCTACGCGCTGAGCCTCACCATCCGTGGCACCACCATCACGGCGCAGATCAACGGCGTCCTCGTGGCCACCGTGACCAATCGCATGTACCGGTACGGCCCCGCCGGGCTGGCCAGCCTCGGTTACTACCCGGTGCGTTACCCAGCTTCACCATCGGCCATCGCCCGGGGAACCGGCCCCCATAGACTGGCCGGGTGGCGGAGATCACCACAGAACGGCTGATCATGCGCGGCTGGCGGGAAGCCGATCTGGCTCCGTGGGCGGCGATGAACGCCGATCCGGAGGTCCGGCGTTATGTCGGCCCGCTGCTTCGCTTCGAGCAGGCCGCGGCCTGGGCGCTGAACTACCAGGACGACCGGGACCGCTACGACTTCGGCTTCTGGGCCGTGGAGATCCGAACCTCCCTGAACACTGACCAGGAGCGTGATCGTGGACTACGCCGATGCGGTGGCTGCTTTCTTCGTGCTTCGTGACGAGGAGACGCCGCCACCCGCCGCCGTTACCGAGGGCGGTCCCGCGCGCCGGCTGCGCGACGCCTGCGAGCCGGTAGCCATGCACGCGGTCTGGAGCCGGACGACAAACGAGCGGCTCGCCCAGCTTGGCCTGGACTTCCTCACCGGCTACGTCGGCGGCCGGGGCGCCTCCCTCGGAGATCCGGCCGGAGCCGTCGTCGCTGCCACCTTCGCCTGGTTCGAGCCCGCCCTGGTAGCCACCTTGTGGGACGCCGCGCGCACCGCCGTGGCACCGGGCCTGCTGGCGCAGGCCCGCGACGAGGCAACGGTCGCCAGCTTGCGGGAGATCCTGGCCGGCGAAGACCCGGGCGAGGTGGCGAACCTGCTCGCCGACGCGGCGGAGGCGGCCGACGGGATGGGGCGCCCGCTGTTCAGCGGACGGCGCGCCGACGGCCGGCCACGCGACGCCGTGCACTGCCTGTGGTGGGCTTGCGGCCTGGTCCGCGAGCACCGCGGCGACAGCCACGTGGCCGCGGCAGCCGCGGCCGGCCTGGATCCGGTCGAGATGAACATCCTGACCGAACTGTGGATCGGCATGCCGCTGCTGTCCTACACCGGCACCCGCGGCTGGGCGCCCGAGGTCATGCAGGCAGCGATCGCGCGGCTCGAGAGCCGAGGCTGGGTCCGCGACGGCGGCCTCACCAGCGAGGGTCTCGCGGAACGGCTGGGCATCGAGCAGGACACCGACGCCCAAGAGCAGCCGATCGTCGCGGCGCTGGGCGACCGGCTCGAAGAGGTCTGCGACCGCCTGAATCACTGGGGGCAGCTGTGCATCGCGGCCGGCGCGTTCCCTCCCGACATTCTCAAGCGCGCCGCCGGCTGACGACGGCCGCCGTCACCGCAGCACCGAGCGGCCGTTCGGCCCGCTGAGGCGGGCGACGAGCGCGGTCGCAGCGGCCGGCTCGATCTCGGCCGCCGCGCCGAGGGCGGTGAGCGCGGGCAGCAGCGACGGGGGATCGGGGTGCTCGATGTGGAAGGCCTCGAGGGTAAGCCCGCGCGGAGCCGACCGGGCCGGGTGCTCGGTGTCGCCCCAGCTGATCAGGAACGGGGCCAGGCCGTCCGCCAGCTCGCCCGATGTCATGCGCCACCGGAGCACGGTTCCGGCGGGCTCGGCCCGCTGGCCGTCGACTACGTCGCCAGGGTCGTAGCCGTGATCGCGGGCCCCGGCGACAGCCGCGTCGATATCCTCACAGGCCACGGCCCACCTCACCAGCCTGCCGCGGTCGGTGCTGCCGACCCTGAAGGGGCGGGGTACGGCTGATTCCGGTTGTTCGGGATCCGGAGCGATGATCTCCAGGTACGTCTGGGGGCCGAGCGCGAGCAGCGCGTTGCGGGTTCCCCGGCCGACATGCCTGCCCCCGATCCGGGCCCGGACGCCGAAGCGCTTTTCGATGTCGGCGACCGCCGCCTGCAAGTCGGGAGCGGCGTAGACCAGGTGGTCGATCACGTCGGCGCTGGGCTGGTCAGCCCGCGATCGGGTCGATCGGGGTGAGCGTCATCAGGGTTCCGAGTCGCTGCTCGATCGTCTCGGCGACGGCCAGGCAGCGAAGCTCGGTGTACTTGCCGCCCATGACCTGGACGCCGACCGGCAGGCCGTCGGCCATCCCGGCGGGCACGACCGCGGCCGGCGTGCCGAGCAGGTTGGCCGGCAGGACCGGGCGCATCAGTTCCAGCGTCGCGATTGCGCCCTCGAGGCTGGCGATGTCGAAGTCCAGCGGGAAGGCGGGCTGGGTCCAGACCGGGCTGAGCAGCACCGGGTACTCCTGGTACCACAGGCTCCAGCGCCGGGCCAGCCCGTGCCGGGCGGTATGCGCCAAGGCCAGGGTGGCGACGTCGGACTCGGGCAGGTAGTCGAGCGCGTAGTCGAGGAACTGGCGACCGGCCGCGCCCATGAGCTCGTCCAGCACCGGCTTCATGACCCGCAGGTCAGCGGTGAGGATCGTGCTCCACAACTCGATCGCCTGCTCGTAGTCGGGCGGTGCGGCCTCGGTGACCTTGAAGCCGTCGTCGGCGAGCGCGTCAGCGGCGCGGCGCACGGCCGCGGCTACCTCGGGATGGGTGCTGCCGCCGGGCGGCTCCGGCAGCACGGCGACGGCAGGCCGTTCGCCTGGTCCCAGATCGGTGAAGACCGCGGGCACGCTGAGCGGGTCGCGGGGATGCTGGCCCGCGATCACGGTGAAGGCGGCCCGGACGTCGGCGACCCGGCGGGCCAGGACACCCTCGACGGCCATGAGCTGGAAGGAGATGTTGTAGTCCTCCGGCGGGATCACGGTCGCGGCGGGCACCGCCCCGGTGGAAGGCTTGATGGACGCGACGCCGCAGCAGTGCGCCGGATTGCGCAGCGATCCGCCGAGATCGTTCCCCAGGCCGAACGGGCTCATCCCGGTGGCCAGGGCGGCAGCTTCGCCGCCGCTCGACCCGCCCGGGGTACGCTCCGGGTTCCACGGGTTGCGGGTCAGGCCGTGTAGCCACGAGTCGGTGTGGACGCGCAGGCCGAAGTCCGGCAGGTTGGTCCGGCCCAGGGGGATCGCGCCGGCCGCGCGCAGCCGCTCCACCTGCGGGGCATCGATCGGGGCGACCGCCTCGGCCAGGGCCGGGATCGCGTGCGTGGTCGGGGTGCCCGCCACGTCGATGTTCTCCTTCACCGTGAACGGGACGCCGTGCAGCGGGCCGAGACCGTTGCCGTCCGCCACCGCCCGGTCGGCCGCGTCGGCGGCCGCGAGGGCCTCGTCCGCCAGGAGGCGGACGATGGCGTTGAGGGCAGGGTTGACCGCCTCGATGCGGTCCAGGTGCGCCTGGACCACCTCGCGGCTGCTGACCTGGTGATCGCGGATCAAAGCCGCGAGTTCGACGGCACCCTTACGCCACAGGTCGCTCACGCTACCCCCTCCGGGTCGAGATCGAGGCCAACGTAAGCCATCCGGCGTATCCCGGTAAAGGGGACGTGATCCGTATTTCCAGCCGTCACGCTCAGGAGCGGACGAACAGTCCCGCGGCCCAGGAGCGGGCAGGCCGCGGCTTACGCGGATGATAGGCCGCAACCGTGCCGCCGAGCGCGCCGCCAGCCGCGCCGAGAAGCGGGCCGAGGACCATCATGAAAAAGGCCACCGCGGCGAAGTTCGTGAGCACCACACCGCAGACGGCTCCGGCCATCGAGCCCGCGAGCAGTCCCTGCCGGATCCGCGCCTCTCGTAGCGCATCCGGATCCTCGGTGCCTGACCGCAGCCAGGACGCAACCGCGCCAGCCAGGATGCCGAGCAGGAGCGTTATGGCGAACACGCTAAGGAGTATCAGGGGCACGTAGCGATCGTCCGGGGTATTCAGCCCGTAGACGGCTAGCGCTGCGGCCAGGCCCGCGGCCAGGCCGGTCATGGCGCCCGCGGCGAGAGACGTGGTCGCTACCGGCGACCGCCGCGATGTAACGGCGAGGATCCCGCCTGCGTAAATGATCGCGAGCGCCTGAAGCGGTACGACTGCGAGCACTATCGCGCCGGTCATCCCGCTGAAGACCCACAGCGTAGTGGAGTCGACCTGCGGCCATCTGGTCCTGACCACGGGCAGCGCGGCCAGCGCGACGCCAAGCAGCACGACCGCGACGATCTCGCGGGGCAGGCTGAACGGGGTCGCGCCATGGGGGCCGCCGCCGATGTCTCTGTCCATCCGCACGACGGCCATGCCCAGGCCGCAGAGCGCCACGCTGCCGGCCACCCGCACCAGCCGTGCCGTGATGCTGGTGCCGACCGGGCCGAACCAGCCGCGCCGGCGACCCACCCACGGCAGCCCGGCCAGCGCAGCCACCCCCACCAGGACCCGGACTCGGTCGGTCACGACCAGGGGGTGGGCGGCCGAAGATGCCTGCCAGCTCAGCCGCACCGCCCAGGCCGCGGTGGCCGCCACCGTCACCACTCCCAGCCAGTACACGACCTTGCGCATCATCTCGGCCTCCCGCACCGCTAGCCACAATCCGCCCGCCAGCCAGCCCAACCGCGGCCACCCCGCCGGAACCTGATCGGCCTCGGCCCGTACGGCCTCGGCCCACTCCCGCCGCCCGGGCGGCAGCCACCGGGCTGCCGCGCGCAGCACCCCTGCCAGCAACCGGGTCAGCCGCTCCATCACGGGCCCTCCTGGGCCAGCCGCCGGGGCGCCGCCGCCCGGCCCGGCCGCGCTGGCCGCCCGGACCGGGCCGTCCGGGTCGCCGGAGCAGGCGCCGCCGCCAGCGCCGCTGTTGCCGCCGGCAGCCCGTCGCTCGTGAGCCGGTACAGGTGACGCCTGGGGCGCCCGGCGGGCTCGCCTTCCTCCCAGCAGGCCTCGACCAGTTCCCGGTCGGCCAGCCGGAGCAGGATCGGGTATAGGGTCCCGGACTTCAATCCGGTCTCGCGGGCCAGGTCATAGCCATGCCGCCAGTCAGACGGCCGGGCGGCCAGCGCGGCCAGCACCGAGAGAGTCTGAGCAGAGAAGGCAGTCCGGCGCGGCATGCACCGAACTCTACCTAAGTAGAGCTAAGTTGTGAAGGGTGTCACTGCTGGCGCCGGTCGCGGAAGCGGACCGGCCTCGGGTGAACAGGGTGGCCAGGCCAAAGGCGAGCAGGCACAACCCGGCTCCGGCGCCGGTGACCGTCGACGGGGCCGTCCCCGACGCCAGCCCGGTCGCCAGGGCCGCCGCGGCCACCGCGATCAGCAGCACGCCGAGCAGCCGCAGCGACCGGTTCGCCTCGTCAGGTGGTCCGTCACGGTTCGGCGGGATCGGGCTCGGTCATGGCGTTCACGATAACGTCCGAGGCCGGGTCTTGAACCGCTCTGCCCCGTCGTCCGTGTCTGACATAAGGGGTCTTTATCTACCGGGATGGGCGGGGGATGCGGGCCAGGGGCAAGCAGGTGATCGAGACCGGGCCGCCGCTGCTGGAGCGGGAGCCGTCTCTGGCGCTGCTGAGCGAGTACGCGGCGCAGGCCGCCGGCGGCGAGGGGCGGCTGGTCCTGCTCAGCGGCGAGGCGGGAGTAGGGAAGTCGGCGCTGGTCGAGAGGCTGTGCCGGGACCTGCCGGGTGCTCGCTGGTCGTGGAGCATGTGCGACGGCCTGTTCACGCCGCGCCCGCTCGGGCCGCTGTTCGACCTGGCCGACCAGCTCGGCGGCGCGCTGCTGGACCGCTGCCGGGCCGGCGCCGGCCGCGAGGAACTGTTCCGCACGCTGCTCGCCCAGATCCGCGCGTCCGGAGGGCTGGACGTGGTGGTCGTCGAGGGCGTCCATTGGGCCGACGAGGCCACCCTTGACCTGCTCCGCTACCTGAGCCGGCGGCTGCGCGGCACCGCGTTGCTGCTCATCGCCACCTACCGGGACGACGGCCTGGCCGTCGGCACGGGACGCGGTGCTGGCACGGGCCGCGCGGCTCAGCGCCAGGGCGCGCGAGGTGCTGGACGTCGCGGCGCTGACCGGAGGCCGGGTCGAGGCCAGGTGATTCACGGGCTCGTCCTGGCCGCGCTGCGCTCCCTCGGATGCGATGACGACGCCCGCATGGCCTTCCACGCGGAGGCGGCCGGCGACGGCGCGGCCGTGCTGCGCTACGCGGCCACCGCGGCGCGCCGGGCCGCCCGGCTGGCGTCGCACCGCGAGGCCGCCGCGCAGTACGAGCGGGCGCTGCGGTTCGCCGCGAGCGTGGATCCGGTCACGCTCGCCGGCCTGCACGAAGGGCTCGCCGACGAGGTGGCGCTGCTCGACCGGTGGGACGATGCCGAGACCGCGGGGGAGCGGGCGCTGGCGCTGTGGCGCGAGACGGGCGACCGGCTGCGGGAGGGCGACGCGCTGCGGCGGCTGTCCCGCATCAGGTGGAACCTGTGCCGCGGTCGCGAGGCCGTCGACGCGGCCGAGGCCGCCGTGTCGGCCCTCGAGCCGCTCGGGCCCAGCGTCGAGCTCGCCCGGGCCTACGCCACCTTCGCCAACCAGCGGATGCTGTACGCCGACTACGACGTCGCCATCGACCTGGCCCTGCGGGCCCAGGCCCTGGCCACCCGGTTCGGCGCCACGGACGTGCACAGCGACGCGCTCAACACCCAGGCCGCCAGCCGTTCGAGCAAGGGCCTGGACTGGGCCGGCCAGATGCGCCGCGCGCTGGACATCGCGCTGGCCGGGAGTCACCATCACGAGGCAGGGCGCGCCTACACCAACCTGTCCGGAATCCACGCGGGCAAGCGGGAGTTTGCCGAGGCCGAGCGGTACCTGGAGCCGGGCATCGCATTCTGCGACGAGCACGACATCACCACGTTCGCGATCTGCCTGCGCGGCGAGCACGCGAACGTGCTGGAACGCACCAGTCGCTGGGACGAGGCCGTCGCGCTGAGCAAAGAGATCCTGATCAAGGTCGGCCCGTCCCCGGCGAACCGGCTCTGCTCGCTGATCCGGCTCGGCCTGATCGGGGCCCGGCGGGGCGAGCCCGGAGTCTGGGAGTACCTTGACGAGGCCGCCGCCACGGCGGACGAGGCCGGCGAGCCGCAGAACCAGGTACCGGCCCGGCTGGCCCGCGCCGAGGCCCACTGGCTCGCAGGCGAGCTAGACGCGGCCCGGCGCGAGGCCGAGCTGGCCCTGGAGGTGTGCACGACCCTCAATGCCTGGCTTCGCGGCGCGGTCGCGGTCTGGCTGCGCCGCCTCGATTCCCCGCGTTCGCTGGAAGGAGAGGTGGCCGAGCCGTACCGGCTTCTGCTCGACGGTGACCCGGTAGGCGCCGCGCGCGCCTGGACCCGCCTGGGCTCACCGTACGAGGCGGCGATGGCGCTGGCCGACGCGCCTGAGGAGGAGGCCCTGCGCGAGGCCCTCAGCATGGTGATCGGCCTGGGCGCCCAGAGCACAGCCCAGATCATCAGGCAGCGTCTGCGGGTGCTCGGCGCCCGGTCGATCCCGGCCGGCCCGCGCGCGGCCACCCGGGAGCGGCCGTTCGGGCTGACCCGCCGGGAGTACGAGGTTCTCGACCTGATCTGCGCCGAGTACACCAACGCGGAGATCGCCGCGAAGCTGTTTCTTTCCGTCAAGACCGTGGACCACCACGTTTCGGCGGTTCTCGGGAAGCTGGGCGTGCCGACCCGGGCGGCCGCCAGACGCGTGGCCCGTTCCGCCTGACCGGAGCGGTATTCGCCCCCGCGGCGATCACGCGGAAATCCGGCCGAGCCTATTTTGCATTAGATCCACGATGGCGCTGATATAAACCGGAATTTGATGAAGTATTCGGATTCGCGCCGGGCTGGCCCCGAGATTGTCTCATTCGAGACGACCTCCGCCTCTTGACCTGGAATACGGCGCGGAGGTCGAATAGGGAAACAAGATCATATCATCATTACTCGACTAATTCCTTGACTTGCGCCTGGAGTGGGGCAAGGACGTGCACCTGGGGGGGTGGCGAGTTGGATGAGCTGCACTCTGGGGATCCGAGACGGATAGGACCGTACTGGCTCGAAGGGCGGCTGGGCTCGGGCGGCATGGGCCGCGTGTACCTGGGCCGGTCGCCGGGAGGCCGCCAGGTAGCGATCAAGGTAATCCGTCCGGAACTAGCTGAGGACGCCGATTTCCGGGCCCGATTCGCCCGGGAGGTATCCGCCGCCAAGAAAGTCAGCGGCATATTCACGGCCTCGGTCGTAGATGCTGATCTGGACGGACCGGTTCCCTGGCTGGCGACGTCCTATATCGCCGGGCCGTCGCTCGCCGACGCGGTGGCCACCCGCGGGCCGCTGCCTGAGTTCATGGTGCTGAGGCTGGCCGCGGGACTCGCCGAGGGACTGAGCGCGATACACGCCGCCGGCGTGGTACACCGTGACCTCAAGCCGTCGAATGTCCTGCTGGCCGACGACGGGCCGCGGCTGATCGATTTCGGGATTTCCCGGTCCATGGAGACGAGCGCGCTGACCCAGACCGGCACGGTGGTCGGCTCGCCCGGGTTCATGTCACCGGAACAGACCCAGGGCCGCGACGTCGGACCGCCCAGCGACATCTTCAGCCTGGGCGCCGTCCTGACGTTCGCCGCCACTGGCGAGGGGCCATTCGGGCAGGGATCCACGGTGGCCCTGCTGTACCGGGTGGTGAGCAGCGAGCCCAACACCGCCGGGCTGCCGGGCGGACTCCGGGCCCTGGCCGAGCACTGCCTGGCCAAGGATCCGCGCGTGCGGCCGACCGCGGCTCAGCTGCTGGCCGGGCTGAGCGTGCCCCCGCCCGTCGCCTACCCGCCGCCCGTGCCAGCGCATCCGCCGACGGAACTGGCCGCGGGACCAGTCTCGCCGCTGCGCAACGCGCCGGAATGGGTACCGACGGCCGACCGGCCCGAGCTGCACCCCCCATATGACGAGCAGCTCACGCACACGCAAGGCCACTGGGGCCAGCCGGCAGCGGAGCCGGAATCACGCTTCGACCGGCCGGTGGCATCACCCGTGCCGCCCTGGGACAGCCGGGCGGCGGCGCCCGTGCGCCGAAGGCCAGCTCGCCGCGGCTGGCTGATCGCCGCGGCCGCGGCCGCCGTGCTGGCCTCTGTCGGAGCCGGGGCCTTCGTGGCCGGAAAGATCGGCCCCGGGCACGGCGCTGCGCCGACCGTCTCAGGCGGCACCAGTCCGGCCGGTGCCACGTCGTCGGTCACGTCGTCCGCGGCTAATTCCGCCTCCGCCACGGCGACCCAGGCTCCTCCCGGCGCGGCCGCTATGGCGACGCTCGGCTCGTACCTAGCCAAGAGCGCCTCCGTGCGGTCGACCATCCAGACCGCGATCAACGGCGTGCAGGGATGCACGGTCAGTCCGTCGAGCGGGGAAGCAACCCTGCAGCAGGCCATCAACACGCGGCAAGACATCCTGAATGCCCTGCCCACCCTGTCGGTGTCCGGGCTGCCCAACGGCACCCAGCTAGTGAGTACGCTTACCACCACGATGCAGGACTCGATCGCCGCCGATAAGGACTACCAGGCCTGGATGCAGGGCTTCGCCAACGCGGGGAGCCCGTGCGGATCAGATCCCAATCAGGATTCGCATTACGCAGACGCTCTGAACGTGTCCGGCGCGGCGACCACCGCCAAGAGTGCCTTCGTGGCCATCTGGAACCCCATGGCGCTCCGCTACGGCCAGCAGGCGTACTCGAATACGGAGTTCTGATGCGCCGGATCGCATGGATCCTTCCTGCCGCGGCTGCGCTCGTCTGCGGCTGCGGCGCCGGGTCACCCGCACCTCAGGCCGCGGGCCAGTCACCATCCTCCGTCCCGGTCTCTCACCGCAGCGAGCCGGCCGTTCCCCGAGCCAGCCCGACAGCCTCCGCGGCTTCGGTTAAGCCAGCACCGGGTGAGCCAGCACCGGGTAACAACGCAGCCTCGGCGCGGGCGCAGCCCGACGCCGCCGGCGGTGGCCCGGAACTGTTCCGGCCCACCGGTACCGGGATTCTCCGTGGCAAGGTGGTCGCCGTGGACCCGGGCCACAACGGCGGGAACTTCGCCGCCGCCTCGGTCATCGGCAAGCTGATCTGGAACGGCCGGGAGACCGAAACCTGCGACACTACCGGCGCGGAGACAGACGGTGGCTCCACCGAGGCCCAGTTCAACTGGAACGTCGCGCTGTACCTCACCGCCGAACTGCGCGCGGAGGGAGCGACGGTCGCGCTCACCCGCACCAGCAATACGGGGGTGGGCCCGTGTGTCACCGAGCGCGCCGCGATCGGAAACGAGGTCCACGCGAACGCGGCCATCTCCATCCACGCTGACGGAGGGCCGCCCGGCGGACGGGGGTTCGCCATCTTGGAACCGGTCGCCGACGGGACCAATGACGCCATCATCGGCCCCTCCGTCATCCTCGGCGCCGACCTGCAGGCCGCATTCGCCAGCGGGACCGGGGAGCCCTTCAGCAGCTACGACGGAACCGACGGTATCCGGCCTCGCAACGACCTGGCCGGCATCAACCTCTCCATCGTTCCCAAGGTGTTCATCGAGTGCGCCAACATGCGCAACGCGGCCGACGCCGCGCTGGTCACCTCGCCACGCTGGCAGGCCACCGCCGCCCGGGCGATCGCCGCCGGGCTGACCGCCTTCCTGACCAGGGCCGGGTCATGATCCTAGGTAGGCGAGCACGGCGAGGACCCGCCGGTGGTCGGAGTCTGACGGCGGCAGCCCCAGCTTGCTGAAGATGTTGCTGATGTGCTTCTCGACGGCCCGCTCGGACACCACGAGATGGCCGGCGATGGCGCCGTTGGAGCGGCCTTCGGCCATGAGCGCGAGCACGTCGCGCTCCCGCGCGGTCAGCGCGGCCAGGACGCTGGCGTGCCGGGTGGCGTTCAGCATCCCGCTGACGACCTCGGGGTCGAACGAGGTACCGCCGGCCGCGACGCGGGCGATCGCATCGACGAAATCGCCGACGTTGGCGACCCGGTCCTTGAGCAGGTAGCCGACTCCGCCGGAGCGCATGCGGAGCAGGTCAGCGGCGCGGCCAGCCGCGTCGAGTCCGGCGTCCGTACCATGAAGGCCTCGATCGACCGCAGCCGTGGCGGGGCCGGCACCTCTTCGCCGAGCAGTTCACGGGCGAGGAAGCCGCTCGCCGCGCCGAGTTTCCTGACCCTGGCGAGGACGCGCCCCCCAGCAGGCCGTTGACGAGCATGGGCAGGATGAACAGGAGGGCGCCCACGTCCAGCAGGGCGCTGACGATCGAGTAGGCGAGCTCGGCCCAGGTACGCCGGGTGAACGGCGCGCACAGGATGCGCCACAGCGGCGAGCTGGACGGCCCGGTCATAGTGAGATTGTCGCTGATGATGATGGCTCTGCGGCCATGTGCTGTAATCATGCTTCGATGCTGCTGCGCCACGACCGCCGGATCGATCGTGGCGCCACCCGACTTCAGGTACGGCTAGCACGAGCCCGCACGGGCTAGCCGGACCGCACCATCGCGATGATCCGCGGCGCCTGCCACAGGCCCGCGACTATGGTCGTGAGATGGCCGATGGCGCGTACCTCGAGCACGCTCACCTGGGCGCCAGCCTGCCGCATCGGCTCCAGGTACTGCGCGATGCTGTCCAGCGGCGCTATCGTGTCGCGCCGTGAGCTGACGAAGACGAAGCGGCAGCCATCGAGACGTCTGAACCGGGGCCACTGGAGGTCGGCCCATGCCGCTTCGAGCCGGGGCAGCGACCAGCCGCGCAGCACGTGCTGCCGCCTGGCCCCCTCCAGCCGCCACATGCCCTGGGCGATATCGCCGCCCGTGTTGAATACGCCCCATCGCAGTTCGGGGAGGGAGTCGCCGATGCAGTTGTAGAAGACGAACGATCCCAGGCTGCTGCCGAAGAAACCGAACTCGGTCACGCCTTCCGACCTCAGCCTCGATATCTGTGACTCGATGTCCTTCCGCATCGCGGAGATGAGCTCACGGAGAATTGCCGGGTCGCCGGCCATGAAGACCGCCGTGGCCGTCTCGTAGGCCACGACGTGATAACCCTCGCGGCACAGCCGCCGTACTGCCCATCGCAGCGTGGAAATGGACGTGCCGTACGGGCAGATGAACATGATCGCGGGGCTAGCTCGCGAGGCGGCCCTGAATTCCTCGCTCCGGAAACCGCCGGCACCAGGGAGCGGAACGCGGCGGATCACATGGTTCTCCTCGCGGCGACCCGCGGCCGTCAGGTCCGGGCCGGTTCTGGCGAGGCGGCCGGGCGGCGCGTGACCTGCCGCTTGGCCAGCAGGTAGTACAGCGGCACGGTGATGACCAGCCCGACGATCCAGGACAGGTCCGTTCCGTTCATCGCGCTGGCGGCCGGGCCGGTGTACAAGGTGGTCGACATGAACGGGATCTCCACCGCGATTCCGATGATGTAGGCGGTGAGTCCGATCCCGCCGATCCGTCCGATCGCCAGGATCAGGGACAAGCCCACGATGGCGACCGAGAGGATGGCCCGCACCCGGGCGCCGGGGATCCAGCTGCGCGCGAAGGTCTGGCCGGTCGTGATCGAGCAGAGCACCCCGCCGTACAGGTTGATCGAGTTGGTGTCCATGATCCCGAGGGCGAAGACGATCATGACGAGCCAGCCGACGCCGCCGCTCAGGGTGTGCAGCTCGGCGATCTGGTCGGGGTTGGTGGAGGCGACGCCCACCACGGCGCCGAGCAGCATGGGCAGGATGCTGCCGAGCACGGTGCCCCAGTACGAGTTCCAGAAAGTGGAGCCGGCCTGATTGTCCGGCGGCATGTAGCGCGAGTAGTCCGAGACGTACGGCGCGTACGCGATCTGCCAGAGCACGCCGAGGGACACCGAGGACAGGAAGCCGCCGCCGGTGAAGTGGCCGGTGGACAGGAAGTTCGCCGGCAGGCCGTGCACGCCCACGATGAAGATCAGGCTCAGGATCATGACGCCGCCGAACAGGATGACGGCCCACCGGTTCACCGCGTGGATCATGTCGTAGCCGAAGATCGTGATCACCAGGCTGACCACCGCGCAGATGACGATGCCGACATCGACGCTGATGCCGCTGGCTAGCTGGTTCAGGGACTGGCCCCCGAGCACCAGGTTGGACGCGAAGAAGCCGACGTACATCGCCACCGCGACCAGGACGACAAGCAGCGCGCCGTAGTACCCGAACTGCGCGCGGCTCTGGATCATCTGGGGCACGCCCAGCCGCGGTCCCTGGGCCGAGTGCAGCGCCATGAACAGCGCGCCGACCATGTTGCCGAGGACGATGGCGATCAGGCTCCACCAGAAGCTGAGGCCGAACACCGCCGGCGCGAGCGCGCCGGTGACGAACGTCAGCGGCATGATGTTGGAGCTGAACCAGATCGTGAACAGGTCACGCGGCTTCCCGTGCCGTTCGGCCAGCGGGATGATGTCGATGGTGTGGCGCTCCAGCGCCGCGGGCTCGGTGCTCGATCTTGAGCTCATGAGACTTCCTCCGACCTTCGGGGCGAGGGGGTGGGCGAGGGCTGGGGACGGGCGTACCACAGCACGCCGCTGGCGGCGGCCGCGGCGGCTAGTTCGTCGTGGACGGCGAGATCGGCCACGAGCAGTTCGGGGGCGGAGACGAGCTCGCGGTGCCGGGGCGCGGTGTTGAACAGCAGGCCGCCGTCCAGCTCGGGGAAGGTCCCCGCGCACAGGATCATGCCGGTGGTCCTGGCCAGTGCGGCCAGCCGCCGCTGCACCGGGCCGTCGATCGGCTCGGCCGCTGCCCGCGCGTCAGGGCCGAGCGTGGCGGTCCGGTAGCCGCACAGCCACAGCTCGGGGAGTACCGCGAGCCGGCAGCCGCGCCGGCCGAGCTCGCGCAGGGCCGACTCGGCCGTGCGCAGGTTGACGCCGGAATCCCGGTCGGGTGTCCACTGGGCCAGGCCCACCCGCAGTCCGGCGGTCATGCCTGCGCCGGCCGCAGCGCGCGCCGCACGTAGGACTCCGCCTGCGGCTGCCAGGCTCGCCACAGGGCGGCGAGCTCCCCGACCGGGTCGTCATGCCAGTCGACCCGCAGGTCGGTGACCGGCCACGGCACCGACTCGGCGATGACCATTCCGGCCGAACGGACCGGGGAGACCTCGCCCCCCGCATCCAGCCCCGCCCGCAAGGCGGCGATGAGCCGGTCCCCGAGGCTCTCGCTGGCCGAGTCGCCGAAGGCCCCGATCATCGCGGCGGGCACGCCCAGGTCGGCGAGCAGGTTGCCCGCGGCGGCAGCGCCCGGGGCGCAGGTGCCGGCCGCCTCGCCCAGCGCCAGCTCGCCGGAGTAGCAGGCCGAACGGCCCGCGACGTCCACCACCGTCAGCTGCCGGTACGTGATGTCCCCGGTGCGGGTCACCAGGGTCGCCAGCGCGTCGCCAGCGGCCACGCCGCCGGCCATCGCGTCGAGCAGGGCCTCACGCAGCCGCGGGTCGGTCGTACTCTGGCTGCACACGGCGCCCGCCCCCGCCCGCGCCGCCGCGCACCTTGCTGCTACCGCCATGCTGGCCGAGGCGATCACGGCGCCGACCGCACCGGTCTGGTCGCAGCGGCCCACCAGCGAAAACGTCATGGCCTGACCGCCACCACGGTAACCTCGACCAGCCATTCAGGCCGGGCGAGCGCGGACACGACCAGGCCGGTGAAGACCGGGTAGACGCCTTTGAGCCGCCGGCCGAGCACGCGGTACACCGGCTCTCGATGCCGGATGTCGGTGAGGTAGACGGTGCAGGACACCACGTGCTCGACGGACGCGCCGGCCTCGGCCAGCAGCGTCTCGACGTTCGTCATTACCTGCTCGGCCTGAGCAGCAGGGCTGCCGGTGTGCACGCTCTCGCCGGTGTCCAGGTCCTGCGGCACCTGGCCGCGCAGGTAGACGGTGCTGCCGGCCACCACCGCCTGGCACAGGTCGTTGTCCAGGCGCTGCTCCGGATAGCTCTCGGCGGTGTTGAACGGGCGGATCCGCAGGTGACCGCCGACCGTAATGGGCTCCCTCATTATTTGCGCACCTCGTCCGCGACCGCGGAGTACCTGGACACCAGGTCGAGCGGGCCGCTGAAGTCGTAGTTGTTGTAGACCGCGAGCAGGTGCGAGAACGGCGGTGACTGCGCGAAGAGCTGGAACGTCAGCCGGTGCCCGGCGTAGTCGGAGTTGAGCAGATCCCGGGCCAGCGCGAAGAGCTTGCGCCGCTCGTCCGCCGGGATTTCCCCGATGGTGAAGTATTTCCGCAGCCACTCGCCGGCGCCGGGGCTGTCGAACATGGCCTTGCTGGGTACCAGGCTGACCTGGCAGCCGCACAGGTCGCGGACGAGGTGCATGACCGCGGGCAGCTGGGTGGAGGCGAAGACCCGGGCGGCGTACATCATCGACTGGTTGGGCATCAGCAGCCCGCCCGGGCTGGGTTCGGCCAGCTCGATCGCCGCGGTCAGGTGCGCGTTGATGCCCTCCCGGTAACACGCGATCTGCGCGATCTTCTCCCGTACGGCCTGGTGCATGGTGACGCCGGTCGACCTGGCGCTGGCGTAGGCGACGCCGAGCAGGAAGTCGGCGAAGCGCAGGTACCGCTGGACGTACGGGAAGATGCTGTACCGGTGCAGGGTCGCGCGGATGAACGCGGCCGCCCGGGTGTGCCGGTAGAAGAAGACGTTCTCCCAGGGAATCTCGACGTCGTCGAAGACGATCATCGTGTCGATCTCGTCGTACCGGCTGGTCAGCGGGTAGTCGTCGGGGGAGCGGGACCCGGCGAAGGCGGACCGGCAGATGTGCTTGATGCCGGGGGCGCCCATGTCGGCCAGGAAACCGACCGCGTAGTCGCTGAGCACCTCGTTGTTCCAGTCGCCGATGGTCGGCTTCACGAACGCCTGGTTGGCGTAGGCCGCCGCGGTCTCGAACTTGGCGCCGCGCACCACGATGCCGTTATCGGTCTCGCCGACCACGTGCAGCAGCACGTCGGGGTCCTGGTCCTGTGGCCGCAGGGACCGGTTGCCCTTCGGGTCGGTGTTGGCCGAGACGTGGAACGGGTCGAGCAACTGGGCGCGCCGGACGTGATGGGCGATGTTGGCGGAGAACGCCGGGTCGATCTCGTTCAGCACGTTCTGCCCGTCGAACAGCGACCACATCTCGCCGACGGTCTCGTCGCCTACCCGGGTGACCACGCCGCCGGCGTCGGCGAGGATGGCGTCGACCGAGTCCCGTTTGGCCCGCCAGTCGTCGCGGGTGCGCGGCGGGCGCGAGGTGGTGGCGCAGCGCTCGGCCGTCTCGTCGTCGGTGTAGGTCAGCAGGCCGGCGGTCCTGGCCTCGTGGGCCAGATCGTAGATCCGCGCGCGGACGCTCACCATCGGCGCGAACGCCGGGTGCGTGGCGACGTCCTAGACCGTTGGTATAGTTCACTGGCATGGGGAATGAGGCTTCGGATCAGGCCTTCGCCGACGTCGGGGACGTCATCGCGGCGAACCTGCGCCGGCTCCGCACCGCCCGCCGGATGTCCCTGGCGACGCTCGCGTCCCGCGCGGACGTGGCCAAGGCCACGCTGGCGAACCTGGAGCAGGGCCGGGGCAATCCGACCATCGAGACGTTGTGGTCACTGGCCCTTGGGTTGGGTGTGGCCTTCAGCGACCTGCTGGAAGACCGGCGCGAGACCACCACGGTCGTGGTCCGGGCCCAGCAGGGCGCGCGGGTGCGCGGGTCGACCCCCGGCGGTCAGCTCGACCTGCGGCTGCTCGACCGGGTCGAGCGCGGCGGCCTGGTCGAGGTGTTCGACCTGTTCCTGCCCGCCCGGACCGATCACCTCGGCAGCCCGCACGGCACCGGCGTGGTGGAGCGGGTGTTCGTGCACTCCGGGACGATCACGGTCGGTCCGGCTGGCGACCCGATCACGCTCGGCCCGGGCGACTACGCCCGGTACAGCGGCGACGGCCCGCACGTCTACCGCTCCGCCGGCGAGGACGTCCACGGCATGCTGCTGGTCGGATACCCGCCCGCCTGACGGGCTAGCACACGGAGCGCCCATGACCGAGTTCGACTACCTCGTGGTCGGCGGCGGCACAGCTGGCTGCATCGTCGCGGCGCGGCTGGCCGAGGACCCCGCCGTCTCGGTCGGCCTGGTCGAGTGGGGTCCCAGCGACGAGCACGAGCCACGCGCCCGCTCGATCCGCCGGTGGGCGGAGATGCTGGAGGGCGAGTACGACCTCGACTACCGCTCGGTGCCCCAGGAGCGCGGTAACTCCGGCATCCGGCAGGCCCGGCTGCGGATCCTCGGCGGCTGCTCCACCGCGAACACCATGATCTCCTGGCGGCCTCGCGTGGCCGACCTGCGGGAGTGGGTCGACCTGGGGGCCGCGGGCTGGGATGCCGCGACGATGCACCCGTACTGCGAGCGGCTCCAGGCTCCGATCACGCCGGTGCCGCCGCAGGACCAGAACCCGTTCGTGGCCGGGGTCATTGCATCGGCGAGTTCGGCGCTGGGCCTGCCCGTCCGGTCCGGCTGGAACGACGAGGACGTGATCGAGGGCACGGGCTTCTTCGAGATCGGCTACCGTCCGGAGACGAACACCCGCTCCTCGTCCTCCATCTGCTACCTGCACCCGGCCCAGCGCGTCCGCCCCAACCTGCACCTCCTGCTGCGGACCCGGGCGCTGCGGGTACTCCTGGACGGCGGCAACCGGGCCACCGGCGTCCTGGTCCGGACCGGGGACGGCGCGACCGACGAGGGCGCTACCACCGAGATCTGGGCCCGCCGCGAGGTGGTGATCTGCGCCGGGGCGATCGATTCACCGCGCCTACTCCAGCTGTCCGGCATCGCACCATGAACTCTGGCGCGATGGTGCCCATGCGTCCTGCGATGCCCATGCGCCCTGTGATGCACGAGTCGGCGGCCAACCCTAGCCGGGCGCGCTAGGGCGCGCGCCCAGCCTTAGCCCACGGCAGCCAGACCGCCCGCGTCGGCCGCCGCGCCTGTCCGCTAGCCGCGCGCCTGTCCGCTAGCCGCGCGGCTGGCCGCTAGCCGCGCGGCTGGCCGGCGGCGCGTGCCCGGTCGGCCTGGGTCTTCACGATGTGGGCGATGGCCTGGTCGGGGTCGGCGCAGACGGTCGCGAACGCGAGGTCCCGGGCGTCGATGACGAGGTGGTCCGCGAGCGCGCGCAGGACCGGCGGCCACCCGGCGCCGAGGAAGATCAGCTCAGCGGCGGCCGGCTCGGTCTGCAGCGCGGACCAAGCGATCGCCGCCTCCGACAGCGTGCCGATCCCGCCGTCCAGCGCGATCATGGCGTCGGCCGCCAGCAGGTGCGCCAGCCGCTCCGGGTAGGTGTCAGACCAGCGCAGCTCGTGGTTCCACTGGTTCGGGGTCAGCCCGGTCCAGCCGCGCATGGGCAGGCCGATGACCGTGCCTCCGGCCTGCGCCGCGGCGCGGGAGGTCACCTCCATCAGGCCGCCGTAGCCGCCGGTCATCACCGCCCAGCTCTGAGCGGCGATGGCCGCGCCGGTCTGCTCGGCGAGCACGCAGCGCGGATCCGGCGGCGCGAGCCGGGCCGAACCGATGACCGCGACGGTGAGCGCCGGCCGCGCGGGCGCAGGCGTCGGCGCGGAAACTGAGTCAGCCTGCGACGAGCTGATAGCCACGCACCCCCTTCTTCCGGTTCAGCGTGATGATGGCGCCGCGCAGCACCCCTTCGGAGTACTCGCTGCCTGGGTTGATGGCCAGCGTCCGGCCGATCCTGGCCTCGCCGCGCGACTCGTGGATGTGACCGTGCAGGCTCAGCATCGGCTGGTACTTCACCAGCGCGTCGCGCACCGCGGTGGAGCCGACGCCGGAGATCACCGGCATACCGCCTTTCATGACCGGGCGGAACTCCGCGTCCAGCAGCGCCGCCTGGTCGATCGGGGTGTCGTGCGGCGGCACGTGGAAGTTGAAGATCACCCGGTCGGTGTTGCCGATCGCCTCCGCCTGCCCGGCGATATAGGTGGCGAGCTCGTCCTCGGGCAGCTCCCGCGGCGAGTCCCACGGCGTCTTGTTGGAGTAGCCCACGCTGATCATGGTGAACCCGTCGCCGAGGTCGACCATGGTCTCCTCCGGGTTGACCGCCACGGCCGAGGTACGCAGGATGTCGTCCACGAACGCCGGGTCATCGTTGCCCGGCGCGAAGAAGCACCGTATTCCGGTGCCGGCCAGCCGCTCCTCGGTCAGCTCCAGCCACCGGCCGAGGGTCTCGTGCATCAGCTTGCCGAACAGTTCCGTCACCGCGTCGGGATCGGCGCGGAAGCGCTCCATCTCCTCCGGCGTCGTCTCGTAGGCGTAGTAGCCGGCGTCGGCGATCGTCTTGCGCAGCTTAGCCAGGCCGTCCCCGGTGACCTGCAGGTTGCGGCCGTAAAGGGTGGCGGTGTACACGCCCTGGCCGCGGTCCACGATCGGGACGATCATCTTGCCGGTGATGTCCCCGCCCATGATCAGGGTGTCGCAGCCGTAGAACTTGCCGGCGTTGAGGAACTTGCGCAGGCATACCTCCGACCCGTGGATGTCGGTGGCGAAGTAGATTTTCCGGTCAGCCATGCGGGTTTCCTGCCACTTCCTCGGGGAGCTCGTACCAGGGCGCGTGCCGCCCGATCCGGGCGCGCGCCTTCCAGCGCAGTGACTTGGACGGTTCGTCGATGGCCTGCCGGATGGCCTGGGCCCGTTCGGTAACGGCGATGCGGTCCGGCTCGGCCAGCGCGTCCTGCGCGAAGGCGGTCAGCTTGGCCAGGTTGTCGCTCAGCGTCGTGTACCAGCCCCAGTCGGCGGTGGTGACGGCGCACAGCCGGTCCAGCGAGATCTCGTCCCGGCCGGCCTCCTCGCCGCGGCCGAGCTGGTGGTTGCGCAGCAGCTGGGCCGCGTCGACCAGGTCCTTGGTGTTGATCTCGACGATCTGCAGCTTGGTCAGCACCAGGTCGGCGACGCCCAGCGTGTCCGGCAGCAGGGCGAGCCGACCGGA
>WNGR01004501.1_pt1 | contig 33596 bp, 32 predicted proteins | sample 5407581 | NCBI WGS metagenome assembly WNGR01 (sample SAMN13153383, study PRJNA577476) | soil metagenome | isolation source: 80 cm soil or saprolite under Garry oak tree replicate 2 | place: USA:California | collected 2016-06-15
CCTGGTGGCGGGGCTGGCGCTGGGACTGGGTGGTTTCTCGTCTGCCTACGGCCTGCATGCACTGGTCGCGGCGCCGGGGTCCTTGCCGGCGGGTTCGGCGAGCGCTTGGTTGTCTAACTGGATCTGGGTGATCCCGATCGCCATGCTCGCGTTCGTGTTCCTGCTCTTCCCGACCGGGCAGCTGCGCTCACGGCGCTGGCGGCCGGCCGCATGGTCTGTGGGCGGAGTGTTCGCGATAACTGTGGTGGACTTGCTCGTGCACGCGACCCGCTTCTGGTCGGACCCGTTCAGTACGGCCAGCCAGACGGGGAACCCGCTGGTGCTGGCCCCATTGATCATCCTTATGCCCGCCGCGCTGCTGGTGAGCGTCGCGGCGGTTGTTGTGAGGTTCGCCCGGTCCTCGGGTGAAGAGCGGCTGCAGCTGAAGTGGTTCGCGGCTGCTGCTCTGCTTGTGGTCGCCACGTTCATCCTGTCGATCGTGATCGGTTCGGTGGCCCTGAACGTGGTCAACAACCTGGCGTTCTTGTGCCTGTGGGTGACTATCGGCATCGCGGTGCTGAAGTACCGGCTGTATGAGATCGACATCGTGATCAGCAAGGCTGTTCTGTACGGCTCGCTGGCCGTGTTCATCACCGCTGTCTACGCTGCGCTGGTCGTGGGCGGGGGAACGCTGGCCGGTGGCCGGGACAGCCCGCTGCTGTCGGCCCTGGCGGCTGCGGTGGTAGCGGTCGCCTTCCAGCCGGCCCGTCAGCGGGCTGGACGGCTGGCGAACCGGGTGGTGTACGGCAGGCGGGCCAGCCCGTATCAAGTCCTGTCCGACTTCGCCCAGCGCATCGGCGGCGCATATTCGAACGAGGACGTCCTGCCGGAGATGACGCACACCGTGGCGGCAGGGACCGGTGCCGAGCAGGTCGTGGTGTGGCTGCGGGTGGGCGACGAGCTCCGCCCCGGGGCTTCTTCGCCCTGCAGCGTTGATGCGGGCCCGCTGCCGGTCGATGGCCAGGCGATGCCGTCGCTGCCGGACGCTGATATGTGCGTCCCGGTGCTGTACCAGGGTGATCTGCTGGGCGCGATCTCGATCCGGATGCCCAAAGATGAGCCGCTGCGTCCGGCCGGGCAGCAGCTGGTCGCCGATGTGGCTTCGCAGGCCGGCCTGGTGCTGTCGAACGCCGGCCTGATCGAGGACCTCCGCGCGTCCCGGCAGCGCCTGGTCACCGCCCAAGATGAGGCGCGGCGGCGGCTGGAGCGTAACATCCACGACGGGGCACAGCAGGACCTGGTGGCCCTGGCCATCAAGCTCCGGCTCGCCGCCATGGCCGTGGACGATGACCCAGCCAGACAGATGCTCGGCGAGCTGCAGGCAGACGCGGCAGGCGCGCTGGAGAACCTCCGCGACCTCGCCCGGGGCATCTACCCGCCGCTGCTAGCGGACCTGGGGCTGGCCGCCGCGCTGAACGCCCAGGCCAGCAAGTCTGCGGTGCCGGTGGCGGTCGAGGCCGCCGGGATCGGCCGTTTCCCGCAGGAAACCGAGGCGGCCGTGTATTTCTGCTGCCTCGAGGCGCTGCAGAACATCTCCAAGTACGCCCAGGCATCGGCGGCCCGGATCTGCCTGCAGGCCGACAACGGGGCCCTGTCCTTCACCGTGTCCGACGACGGAACCGGCTACGACGCCCGCCACACCTCGATGGGATCGGGCCACCGGAACATGGCCGACAGGCTCGCGGCGCTCGGCGGCCGGCTTGAGGTCCAGTCCGTTCCCAGCCAGGGCACCACTATCACCGGCCACCTGCCCACCCTTGTCGCCAGTACCAGCCATTAGCGCTGGGCGGTCACCGATGGCACCGGGACTCCGGCGAAGATGGTCTTCTTGCTCGCCGGATCAGGATGCGGTGAAACGAGATCAGCGCATGGGAACCGCATGGGTTCGGCCTGCCGGCGCATGGATATCGTTTGGCCGACCTGAACGCCGGGCGGCCGTGGCCTATCGTCAAGGGAAGGGGAGCATACTCCCAGGTAAAGCAGGGAAACTGACCCAGCAGCGATGAGCGACACGGACTACCCGAGCCGCCAGGGCCGGTCAGGCTCCGGGGGCCGCGGACAGCTTCGGATCTATCTCGGCTCGGCCGCCGGGGTGGGGAAGACCTTCGCCATGCTCGGCGAGGGCCACCAGCGCGCCGAGCGGGGCACCGACGTGGTCGTGGCCTTCGTGGAGACGCACGGCCGACCGCACACCGCGGCCCTGATCGAGGGGCTGGAGGTCATTCCCCGCGCGCAGATGGCCTACCGGGGCGCGTCCTTCGAGGAGATGGACGTCGACGCCGTGCTGGCCCGGCGGCCCGAGGTCGCGCTGGTGGACGAGTTCGCGCACACCAACGTCCCGGGATCGCGCAACGAGAAGCGCTGGCAGGACGTCCAGGAGCTGCTCGGCGCGGGCATCGACGTCATCTCGAACGTCAACATCCAGCACCTCGCGTCCCTGAACGACGTGGTCGAGAAGATCACCGGCGTGCCGCAGCGGGAGACCGTGCCCGACGCGATCGTGCGCGCGGCCGACCAGGTCGAGCTCGTGGACATGACGCCCGAGGCGCTGCGCCGCCGGATGGCGCACGGCAACATCTACCCGGCCGAGAAGATCGACGCGGCGCTGACGCACTACTTCCGCGCCGGGAACCTGGACGCGCTGCGCGAGCTCGCCCTGCTCTGGCTGGCCGACAAGGTCGACGAGGGGCTGCAGCGCTACCGCGCGGCGCACGGCATCCACGGGACCTGGGAGGCGCGCGAACGGGTGGTGGTGGCGCTCACCGGGGGCCCCGAGGGCGACACGCTGATCCGGCGCGCCGCCCGGATCGCCGCGCGCTCATCCGGCGGCGATCTCCTAGCGGTGCACGTGACCAGGTCGGACGGCCTGACCGGGGCCGACCCCGCCGCCCTGGCCGCGCAGCGGCGGCTGGCCGAGTCGCTGGGCGGCACCTATCACCAGATCGTGGGCGACAACGTGCCCGAGGCCCTGCTGACCTTTGCCCGGGCCGAGAACGCGACCCAGCTGGTGCTCGGCGTGAGCCGCAGGAACTGGCTGTCGTCGCTGCTCACCGGGCCTGGCGTGAGCTCGCGCACGATCCGGGGATCCGGCGACATCGACGTGCACATGGTGACGCACGCGCAGATGGGCCGCGGCCGTGGTCTGCCGCGCGTCCGCGGCGGGCTGCCGCTGCGGCGCAGGCTGGCCGGGTACGCCCTGGCCGCCGTGCTCGCGCCGCTGCTCACCCTGTTCCTGGCCAGCCTGCGCAGCGGGCTCAACCTGACCAGCGACGTCCTGTTCTTCCTCGTCGCGGTGATCGCGGTCGCCCTGGTCGGCGGGTTCGTCCCGGCCGTCCTCGAGGCCATCGCGGCCTCCCTGCTGCTCAACTATTACTTCACGCCGCCCATCCACCTGTGGACCATCGCCGAGGCGAACAACGCGCTGGCGCTCGGCGTGTTCGTCGCCGTCGGGCTCGTGGTCAGTTCGGTGGTGGACCAGGCGGCACGGCGCAACCAGCAGGCGGCCCGGGCGACCGCGGAGTCCGAGCTGCTGGTCACCGCGGCCGGAAGCGTCCTGCGCGGGCAGCAGGCGCTGGCCGCGGTGCTGGACCGGGTGCGCGAGGCGTTCGCCATGAACTCCGTGACACTGCTTGAACGCGAACCACACCCGCCAGTCGCACACCGAGGGCCAGCCACCGGCTGGATACCGGTGGCCGCCTCCGGGGAGCCGACCCTGGCCCGGCCGGAGGACGCCGACGTGGACGTCCCGGTCACCGACAGCCTGTGTCTCGGGCTGCGCGGCCGTGCGCTGACCGCCAGCGACCGCAGGCTGGTCGGCGCGTTCGGCTCCTACGCCGCCGCCGCGCTGGAACAGCAGCGGCTCGCCGCGGAAGCCGAGGCCGCCCGGCCCATCGCCGAGGCCGACCGTATGCGGACCGCGCTGCTCGCCGCCGTCAGCCATGACCTGCGCACACCGCTCGCCTCGGCCAAGGCGGCGGTGACCAGCCTGCGGTCCCGGGATGTCGAGTGGGACGAGGAGGACCAGGCCGAGCTGCTGGCCACCGCCGACGAGTCCCTCGACCGTCTCGCGCACCTGGTCGACAACCTGCTCGACATGAGCAGGCTGCAGGCGGGCGCGCTGTCGGTGTTCCCCCGGCCGGCCGACCTGGAGGAGATCGTCTCCCGGTCGCTGGACGACCTCGGGCCCGCGGCCAGGGAGGTCGGTGTGGAGATCCCGCACAGCCTGCCCGAGGTCCAGGTCGATCCGGCGATCCTGGAACGGGTCATCGCCAACGTCACGGCCAACGCGCTGCGGTACTCCCCCGCCGGGTCACCGCCGCTGCTGACCGCGAGCGCGCTGGCCGGCCGGGTGGAACTGCGCATCGTGGACCGCGGGCCCGGCATACCCGAGAAGGACCGGGACCGGATCTTCGTGCCGTTCCAGCGCCTCGGCGACACCGACAACACCTCAGGCGTCGGCCTGGGCCTCGCGCTGTCCCGCGGCCTGACCGAGGCCATGGGCGGCACCCTGGAGCCCGAGGACACCCCGGGCGGGGGCCTGACCATGGCGCTGTCGCTGCCCGCGGCGCCCGGGCCGGCCGCCGCGCTGGACGGCCAGCCGGGCCGGCGCGAGCGCGCCGAGATCCCGTCGGCCGCCGCGGCCGCTCCCCCGCCCGATGACCGGTGACCGTCGGCCGCAACCCGAAACTGATCCACCTTCGTGAAGGCCAGGGCGCGTTTCATGATCTGGGTGCATGGCCCGCTATACGGATACATGGCAAATCCGAAAAGATCAGCCCAGCCGACCCGCCCGACGCCTGATCATCGAGTGGACAGCCCAGCTCCGGCCACCCGCCGCAGCCCCCTGCACAGTGACACCGGGCGCCGCAGACACCGCTGATAACAAGGAGGGTACTCAGCACACGTAGTGGCATCACCCCGTTAATCCGGCTAGAGCATGCCGCTTCAGGAGCTTGCCCCGGCTGCGGACGGCCGCCAGGTCCGGAGCCCGGGCCCGGCGCCGTGGTGAGGCCGGGGCAGGAACCGAACCCCTTGCCGAGGTCCCGCCATCAAAGACCCCCGGCCACCCGCCCGAGTGTCAGCGGTGTAGGCCGAACCACGCCGACGAGGAACACGACGCCAGCACAGACCGACAACCAGCCCACTGCCAGCACCAAGAACACAGGAACAGCCGGCAGCGCGCGCGCCTCGGCCGCATGCCTCGTGACTGCTACCTGACGGTACCCGCTTCCTCCCCTGGCACGATCGCTGGCCCGAACCACTCGGCAAGCTTCCGGTACAGGTCCAAGACCTCCCCGGGAGGCTCCGGGTGCTCCGCCACGAACAGCGCCCCAGCCACCGGCTTCCCGCCCCTGCCGACATCGGCCTGGATCCTGGCCAGCAGATCCGCGTCCACCCCGCGCAAGAACGCCTCGAACTCCCCGCCCTTGCCGCCGTCGTCACCGAACCCCTGAGCCAGGCTGAATACGCCGACGCTCTCCCAGCACTTACGCCAGCCCGCGAATTCGTCTGGATCATCCGGAGTCGTGCCCGGGAATCGACCCAGCCCAGCCAGCTGCCTGGCCATATCGCTGCCGCCCCGCAACGCCGGCCCGTCGACCACGACCGCCCGCCCGAGCTTGCTAACTCGTGCTGCTAACCCCGTCCCCCCACCAGGTCTATTGCTCATCGCGGGCAGCTCGTACTGAGGCATACAATGCCTCGGCTGCCGCTTTTGCCTGGCCAAAGTCGATCGTGCCGCGAAGCCAGCCAAACTGATCTTCACTCCACGAGTAAACCTCCAGCAAGCGCCGCCCGATCAGCTCTGTGCCGCCAGGCTTGCGCTGCCGCCGTCTCTTCGGATGATCCAGCGCGTAGTCATCGAGATGCTGACCGACATGCCGCATCGTCGCAAGATCGGGAAGCTGCCCATCAAAAGCAGCCAGCGCCCGGGCCACACCATTGCCGCTGTCAGAATCCACCGAAGCAGCGATGCGCGCGGCCGTGCGCAGCCTCCACAAGGCCACCACGAGGAACTGACAGTCCATCACGACCCGTGACATCCACTCGGAGTCCTCTGGCTCGGCACTGCGAACCCGCCGAAGCTGAATGTTCACAGCCCGCATGCTTTCGCTCGCCAACCGCGCGGCGCGTTCGAGGACGTCATGAGATGACGGAGTCCGTCGATCATGGAATGCCTCGAATGCGCGGATGAAGTCCGCCGTGGATGCGAAGTCTCCGACAACTGGCCCTTCGCGGCCCTCGCTAGTGTTCACGACGCTAGTCTGGCCATCGATCGTGACCGGCGTTGACAACAGCGCTAATGCGTAGCACGGGGGCCGGGGAAAACCGCACAGCATCCGCACAGCGCCGCGACCGGACGTGCGGCCACTGTGGGGCCCTGGATCTCACGGGCTGGGGCTGTGTGCAGGGAGCGGCCTCCGGGCCGCGCGTCAACAGCGGACGCTAAACCAGCTAGGTTAAAAGCATCCGAGCCTACGTCTCGGCGGGGCACAACCAACGGCGGCACAAGCAGGACACCGGCCAGCGCGGAACACGGGCAAGCACACACCGAAACGCCAGGCACCGGCAGCAACCTGGGCCGACGAGGAACAACCGCGAGCATGCGCAGGGCCAGACCACGGCCATCGTCGGGCCGGCCCTCCAGCGCCACGCTCCGCGCGGCAAACCACCCCGGCACAGCCAGGATCCACCTCAGCGAGAAAGACAACATGACACGCGGTCACACAGCGTCACAGAGGCAACCAGAAAGGCACCGCAGACGTAACGATGTCCCTCTACCGCAACGGCCCAGCCTCAGCGCAACTCAGGCCAGGTCGAACCGGCCAGCCTTGACGCTGGCCGTGAAGGCCCGCCAGTCCTCAGGCGAGAAGGCGAGCTTCGGCCCGCCCGGGTCTTTGGAGTCGCGGACGGCCACGATGCCCGGCAGGTTGCGGGCAACTTCGACGCAGGCGCCGCCGTTGCCGCTGCTCTTGCTGGCCTTGCGCCACTCGGCGCGGCTCAGGTCCATGTCTTGGCTACTTCCTCGATCAATCCCAGTGACGCGGCCCGTGAAATGGCGTCTGCCTTGAGCGTATCCCAGAGAACGGCAAGGGCTGCGATCCCGTCGGGCAACTCCACGATCTGGCCCGACACGGCCGTGTCCTGGTAGGCCACGCTTCCGGTGTCCGGGAGGTCCGCGACGATGAAGGCACCGCCGTTGAGACCCTGATGTGCGCCGGTGCTCGCGGGGATGACCTGGATCACCACGTTCGGACGACGGGCTGCTTCCGCCAGCCGGCCGAGCTGCTCACGCATGACATATGTGCCGCCGACCGCGCGGCGCAAGACGCCCTCATCCAGCACCACCCACAGCGTCGGCGGCTTGTCCTTGTCCAGGATGGCTTGCCGCTCCAGCCGGGCAGCGACCATCTCCTCGATTTCCTCGTCCGCGTCGCCTATCCGGGTCCGCAGGACCGCATGGGCATACTGATCGGTCTGGAGCAGCCCGGGAACCAGCAGCGGCTCATACCATCGCAGCGTTAATGCCCGTGCCTCGGCATCTGGCCAGCGGTCGAACCATCCCGGGTAGGCCCGGTGGCGTGCGCTCTTGCTAAGGCGATTCCACAACCGGGCAAGCGCGGCCCTGGTGTCGAGTTCGGGCACGGCGTCCAGCCGTTCGGGAAACGCCTTGGCGGGCGCTCGCTCGCCAGTTTCGATCTTACTAATGACGTCGTGGGAGATGTTGACCAGCGTGGCTAGCTCGGCTTGTGACAGTCCAGCCTGCGTGCGGTAGAACCGCAGCTCAGCACCGAACACGCCTTCTGGTGTCCCGTCCAAGTCGTAATCGCGCGGCATTCGGCATTCCTCGGCATCGGCTCGGCAGGCCTGCGCCCTGGTGGGCAGTTTCTGGGCTTACGCCCTGGTCCTCTGTCAATCGTAGACCTGCAGCGACAGGCTGGGCAGCGCGGAAACGGCCGCCGCCATTACCCGCCCTTCCGGCAGCACGACACGACAATCCCACGGAGAACTAACCAATGAATACCCCACCCGACCTCACCCTGGCCGCGCTGCGGAAGGAGTTCCCCCGCTACCAGATATGGCTGGAACAAGCCCACGGCCATTACCGGTTCGTAGCCCGCCGCCTGCATCCCGGTACCAGCCCGCACACGCTCGTCACCGACGACCTGGCAGAACTGCGCGCCGCGCTGAGCAGGCCGGCATGACCCCCGCCTCACAGGTCCCGCCCGGCCAGCGCGAGTTGCTGCGCCAGGCATTAGCCGACGCGGTGTACTACCGGGACCCGCCCGTATACTGCCCCGGCTGCGAGGCGCAGGGGGGCACGCTGTGCGGAGAATGCGCGGCCACGTTCGCCCGCGCCAGCGCTTACCTTGATCTTGGCCGCGAGCTGGGACTGGGGACGTCGGCGTGACCGATGCTGAGCGCGCGGCGGTGGTGCTGCTCGTGTGGTGCGGGTTCTGCTGGGCGGCACCCGGCGCGGCATGCACGAACCAAGGCCAGCACATGGCCCGGTACCTGCGGGTCTACCGGCGCGGGCTGGTCGGCCGGGATGACCTGACAGCGGTCTGCAGGTCGCTGCCGGTGGCCAGCGGGCAGGTCGTCGCAGACATGCGAGCGCCGGCCGCGCGGCCGTGACGACGTGATCGGCGCGCTGCGGCAGGAAGGGATGACAGCGCCGCATAGGCATACAATGCGGGCAGCATGAACGTTGTCGGCACCACACTCACGGTGGCGGGCATCGTCCCGCCGCCAGCCCGCCGCGCCGACGCCGGCACCGTGCGGCTGGGCGGGCGGGATGTCGTCGGCCTGCTTTGCGCGGCGACATGTACGGCGCCCCCTATGACCTGCTCGCTGCCCTCTTAGACGTGCGGCCCGACCGGGCACGCGGATCGTGGCCTGCTGGCGGCGCGCCGGATACGCCGCCGACCGACTCGGCTCCACAAGCCCCAATGTGCGGGTGAGTTACCCAGATCATGGCACAGACACGCTGCAAGGGCCGGCCTAGCGCGATCCTCAGGAGAGATGACCTCCAACCCCAACCCGTCCCCGGTAACAGTGGCACGGTAAACGGTGTGACGAGAATCCTCGTGGTCGACGACGAGCCCCAGATCCTGCGCGCGCTCCGGATCAACCTGCGGGTGCGCGAGTATGAGGTGGTCACCGCCGCGACCGGCGCCGAGGCGCTGCAGCAGGCCTCGCGGCATCCCCCCGACCTGGTCATCCTGGACCTCGGCCTGCCGGACCTGGACGGCGTCGAGGTAATCCATGGGCTGCGCGGCTGGACATCCGCGCCGATCATCGTGCTGTCCGGGCGGGCCGACAGTACCGACAAGGTGGAAGCCCTCGATGCCGGCGCGGACGACTACGTGACCAAGCCGTTCGGGATGGAGGAACTGCTCGCCCGCATGCGCGCGGTCGGGCGGCGCGCCACCGGCGACGGCGACCTGCCGCAGCTCCGGCTCGGGGACGTGGTCGTGGACCTCGCCGCCAAGCGGGTTACCCCTGTCACGCCCGGCGGGGCGGCGGCCGACATCAGGCTGACCCCGACCGAGTGGCACCTGCTCGAGGTGCTGCTCCGTCATCCCGGCAAGCTGCTCAGCCAGCAGCAGCTGCTCAACGAGGTGTGGGGCCCGGGTTACGCCGACGCGACCGGCAACCTCCGGCTCTACATGGCCCAGCTGCGCCGGAAGCTCGAGCCTGACCCGGCCCGGCCGCGCTGGCTGCTCACCGAGCCGGGCATGGGGTACCGCTTCCAGCCCGACCCAGAGGCCGCCAGCGCCGACGACGCCGGCGCCAACGACGGCGCAGGTAGCCAGGCGACATGAATCCAGACGCAGGCTGCTGACACGGACGCACCCGCCGACCTGCCCGATCCAGCCGATGCCGGGCGGGCGGTGGCAGGCAGGCCTGCCGGGTGGATGGAGGCCCGGGCGCTGGCCGCCCACGAGCCAGCCATCGCTGCCGCGGTCCGGGCCGCCGACGCCCGGACCCATCATCAGCTGGAGCAGCTGATCGCGGCCGGCGTCAGCGCCGGGGAATGGCCGGAAGGGACCGACCCGGCGCTGGCGGCCCGGCTGTTCACCGCGGGCCTGTACGGGCTGATGGCCCAGTGGCACCTGTCACCCGGCTCATTCTCCTGGGACGCCGCCGCGGTCGCTCTGGCCGTTTCTGTTGCCTGAGGAGTGCCCCGCTCCGGGGGGATCATCGCTGGCTATGGTCAGCAGCACTGCTTCTCCCTTCCCCTGGTGCCGACGGTGGTGGTCAGCCCACCGTGCTGGACTGGGCCGCACCTGCTAGTACCGCGACCAGTAACGTATGCCCTGTTGGAAGCTTCAGTTGAGCCGACTGTTGACACGCCGAACGCCGAGTACGAGCGGCCGCACCGCAAGATCACGAAGTGCCTTGGAGTCCTAGGCGGGCGCCCGGCGGAGCAGCAGCCGGGCCAACCGCCTCACCGGAGCGGCGGGAGACACACGCTCGCGGCGCGCCGGGCGGGGCCGCCGCGCCTCCAGGATCAGGCGGTTCCGCTCGCCGGTCAGCTGCGCGTCATCCTGCACGGCCTTCGAGAGATACTCGTGGAAGGTCATAGCTTGCCCCCCCGGCAACGATTGCGCCGGCCTTTGCGGCCGGCTTTGGCTCTCACGTTGATAGAGCACGAAAGTTGCTCCGAGATACATCCGCAGCACTGCCGGATCGCCTGTGCTGCGGGCGCTGGCCCGGACACCGGCTCGGAGTGCCGCTTCGGGGCTCCGAGCCGGGCAAACGTTGCCGGTCGCGGCACTAGTGTCATACGCCTGAAATTCTAAGGTTTATTTCTGCTAGTCTGCGGCCATGTCGCATCCGGGTCCTTCTGCTGTGCAGATCGTGCTGTCTGAAGATGAGCGGGCGGAGCTGGTACGCCGGGCGGGGCTACCGGGACGGAGGCAGGCTGACCGGGCCCGGATCATCCTGGCGTGTGCCGACGGGATGTCGAACGCCGGGGCTGCGCAGATGCTGGGAGTGGCGGTCAAGTCGGTGTCCAAGTGGCGGCGTCAGTTCGCGGGCCGGCGGCTGGCCGGGCTGGAGGATGATGCGCCGATCGGGCGGCCCAAGGCCGAGCTGGTCCTGGGGGGGGCTGAGCGGGCGCAGCTGATCCGGTTGGCGCGGCGGGCGAAGACGGCCCAGTTCCTGGCACTGCGGGCCAAGATCGTTCTGGCTTGCGCGGACGGCAGGATGAACAAGCAGGTCGCCGCTGATCTGGGGGTGGATGAATCCACGGTCGACCGCTGGCGGGCCCGGTTCATCGCCCGCCGCCTCGGCGGCCTGCATGACGAGCCGCGGCCAGGCCGCCCGGCCTCCATCCTGCTGGACCAGGTCGAGGACGTGATCACCGCCACGCTGGAGACCACCCCGGGCCAGGACACGCACTGGTCGCGGGCCTCGATGGCCGCCCGGACCGGGCTGAGCAAGTCGGCCATCGGGCGGATCTGGAAGAAGTTCGACCTCAAGCCGCACCTGCAGGACTCCTTCAAGCTGTCCTCTGACCCGTTCTTCGTGGAGAAGACCGTCGATGTCGTCGGGCTGTATCACAACCCGCCGGAGAAGGCGGTGGTGCTGTGCGTGGATGAGAAGAGCCAGATCCAGGCGCTGGACCGGTCCCGGCCAGTGCTGCCGATGATGCCGGGCATGCCCGAGCGGCGCACGCATGACTACCTGCGGCACGGCATCACCAGCCTGTTCGCCGCCTTCAACATCGCCGACGGAACCGTCATCAGCGAACTGCACCGCCGCCACCGGGCCGCCGAATTCCGCAAGTTCCTGACTGCCATCGACAAGGCCGTTCCCGCCGGGCTCGACGTGCACCTGGTGTGCGACAACTACGCGACCCACAACACAGCCGAGATCAGGACCTGGCTGGCCCGCCACCCGCGCTTCCACGTCCACTTCACCCCGACCGGCTCATCCTGGATGAACCAGGTCGAGCGCTGGTTCGGCCTGCTGACCGACAAGCTGATCCGCCGCGGCGTGCACACCTCGGTGCAGGCCCTGGAGAACGACATCAAGACCTGGATCGCCACCTGGAACGACAACCCCAGGCCGTTCAGCTGGACCAAGACCGCCGACGAGATCTTGAACTCCCTCGCCGACTACCTCACCAAGCTCAGGCCAAGCCATGCGCTAAACGAGCAAGACTAACCAGCGAAATCTAAGGCGCGTGACACTAGCTCGCCGTGGCCGACCGCGCCGGGGGCTGTGCTGGGCTCGGGCTGGGTGCGGAACTGCCGGTGGTACAGCTCTGCGTACAGGCCACCGCGGGCGAGCAGCTCGGTGTGAGTGCCCTGATCGGCCAGCCGACCGTGGTCGAGGACGAGGATCTTGTCGGCGGCCAGCACGGTGGACAGCCGGTGGGCGATCACCAGGGAAGTGCGGCCGCGCAGCAGCGGCCGCAGGGCGGCCTGGATGTGCTGTTCGGAAACACTGTCCAGGTGCGAGGTGGCCTCGTCCAGGATGACGATCCTCGGGTCACGGAGGATGACCCGGGCGATGGCCACCCGCTGCTTCTCCCCGCCGGACAGCCGGTGGCCGCGTTCCCCGACCACGGTGTGGTAGCCGTCGGGCAGGGAGCAGATGAACTCGTGCAGGTGCGCCGCCTGCGCCGCGGCGGCCAGCTCGGCGTCGGTGGCGCCGGGGCGGGCGTAGCGCAGGTTGTCAGCGACCGAGGCGTGCAGCAGGAACGTGTCCTGGAACACCACGCCGAGCTGGGCGGCCAGCGACGACCGGGTGACCTGGCGCAGGTCAAGGCCGTCGATCAGGATCCGGCCCCGGCCGGGGTCGAAGAAGCGGGCTACCAGTCCGGTGATCGTCGTCTTCCCGGCGCCGCTGGGCCCGACCAGGGCGACCAGCTGCCCGGGCTCGATAGCCGCGGTGACGTCGTCCACAGCCGGGCTGGCTGCGCCGGGATAGGTGAAGCTGACGTGGTCGAGCCGGATGCCGCCCTCGGCGCTCCCCAGGTCGCGCGCGCCAGGATCGTCGGTGATCTCGGGCACCCGGTCGATGTAAGTGAACAGCCGCCCGAACAGGGCCAGCGATCCGGTGATGTTGACGTGCATCCCGGCCAGGGAGGTCACCGCGCCGGCGAGCCGCTGGCCGAGCACGGTGGCGAACACGAACACGGTGCCCACGCTGGCCCGGCCGGTGACCACCAGCCAGCCGCCGAACAGGATCATCAGCGCCGGGCCTGCGGTCTGCAGAGTCGACATCAGCATGCCGAACCACTGGCCGATCAGGTTCTGGCGGATCTCCAGCGCGCGCAGCTCGTCGTTCATGCCGGTGAAACGCTGCCGCTCGCGCCGCTCCGCGCCGAACGCCTTGACCAGCATGATCCCGGAGATGCCGAGGATCTCCTGCAGGTAGGCGGTCATCTGCCCGCGGTAGGACTGGGTGCGCCCGCGCGCGGTGTACGTGGCCCGGCCCGCGCGCCGGGCGGGCAGAGCGACCAGGGGGATCATCACCAGGACAGCCAGGGTCAGCGGCCAGGAAAACCGCAGCATCAGCACCAGCGTCGCGATCGTGACGAGCGCGTTGGAGACCAGCCCGAACACGGTGTCGGTGACCACGTCCTCGACGCCGTCGATGTCGGTGTTGATCCGCGACAGCAGGTCGCCTGCCTTGCGGTGGGTGAAGAAGGCGACCGGCTGGTCCAGCAGCCGGGTGAACAGCTCCCGGCGCAGCGTGGCCACGATGCCCTGGCTGATCACCGTGGAGTGATACGCCTCGGCCACCCCGGCCAGGCCCCCCAGGAGCGCCGCGCCGATCCCGGCCGCGACCAGCAGCCCGACGTGCGCGAACGACGGGTGCGGGCGGGCCATCGCCCGCCGGTCCGCGGCGGCCAGTTCCGGTTCGCCCCAGTCCACTGCCATCGCCGGGCCCACGCAATACCGGTTCACAGCATCCCTCCCGGGAGGGCGGCGGCAAGTCCCACGCAGCACAGGCCCGCCGCGGCCAGCATCGTCAGGCCACCCGCCGTGGCCAGGGCGCGGCCGGCGGCCAGGCGCGGCCGGGTCGGGCGGCCGTGCTCAAGCTGGGCCACCCTCGCCCGCAGCGACCCGGCGGGATCACCGGCCGGGCTGGCCGCCGCGATCGCGGGGCAGGCGGGCAGCGCGGCGAGCTTGAGCAGCGCGCCAGCCAGCTCGCCGCGGCCTGCCTGGCCGAGGGCGGCCCGGTCGGCGGCCAGCTCGGTGTTCAGCGCGACCCGGCCCGCCAGCCAGCGTGCCGCCGGCAGGTACCAGCCGTAGGCGGCCAGCAGCCGCGCGGCCAGCAGCCGAGCCGGGTCACGGTGCCGCAGATGGGACCGCTCGTGAGCCAGCACCGCCGTCAGCTCGGCCGGGCTCAGCGCGCCGGCCAGGCCGTCGCTGACCAGGATCCGCGGCCGGGCCAGGCCCCAGGTGACCGCGAACGGCTCCCGGGCGGCGACCGCCTCGACCCGGCCCGCCAGCCCGATCGCCGCCGCCGCGGATTCCACGGCGGGCGGAAGGGGCCGGCCGTGGTCGGCGGCCAGGCGGCGCAGCGCCCGCGAACCGGCCGCCGCCCGTGCCGCCATCAGGGCGCTGGCGGCCAGCCCGGCCAGCGCGCTGGCCGCCACCAGCGTGACCGCGGCCAGGTCGTACCCGGTGTGCAGCAGCCATTCCAGGCGGGCATACTCGGCCAGCGCCAGCACCGCAAGTCCGGCGTGGGCCGCCGCCGCCGCGCCCCGCGGCCCGCCGCAGCCGCCCGCTCATCGCTGGTCCCCCATCATCCGCGCCAGCCGCGCCCGCAACCCCGGATCCAGCTCCGCCCGCTCGACAAACCGGGCCAGCGCGGCGTCCCCGAACTCGGCCAGCACGTCACGGACCGCGATCTCCGCGCTGTCGGCCGCCACCGGCGTGTAGGCATACCCGCGGCCGGCACGGGACCGGGCCAGGATGTTCTTGCGTGCCAGCCGGGACATCACCGTCAGCACCGTGGTGTAAGCAAGCGGCGAGCCGCGGCCGGCGTTGATCGCCTCGGCCACCTCCCGCACCGCCATCGGGCGGCCCGAGTCCCACAGCACCCCCATGACCTCGGCCTCCAGCGGACCCAGCCTGCCCCCGCCCCCACCCTGCTCCGGCACCGCAACTCCGTTCGCCCGAGGCTGCCACCCACTTGGTACTACACTAGCGTCGTACTACGCTGGCGTCGTCAGCTACGCAGGAGGTTACACGGCCCATGGCCGGTCAGCCCACCGACTTTCCGGCCAGCCCGGACGCACCCGCGGATCCTGGCGCGCCCAGCGCAGGCGGTATGGGAACGGGCCAGTACGCGCCCACCGAAAATGACATGAGGCTCCGATAAGCGTCGTGTGGTACTGGCCTGAAAGGGAGGCTGATGAAAGCGCGCCGACTGGAGCGCAGGATACGGAGCACCCGTAGCGCGACGGCAGCAGCATTCGCTGCCGCATTGCTGCTGGTGGCGTGCACCTCGGGCGGGTCGCCGACCGGTACCAGTCCGGCGTCGTCGCAGCGTGCTGGGGCATCTCATGCGGGCCGGGTCATTGCGCTCAATGAAATATCCACCCTGCGGTCGCTGTTCAACCGCGACGTGGGCCATGCCCGCCTGGTCCTGATCCTCTCCCCCACTTGACCGACGTGTCTGTCGGGCGCCAGTTGGGTGCAAAGCAACATCCTGAGCCGGACTGCCGATCCCGGGCTGCGGGTGCTGGTGGTGTGGGTGCCCTTCCTGGGCGGGACGCGGGCCGCGATCAACCCGTCGGTCTTCCCCGATTCCCGGGTCACCTCCCTGTGGGACCCGAACGCGCTGTCCAGCCAGTGGTTCTCCCAGCATGTGACGCATCAGCCGGGGCCGACCTGGGACTACTACCTGCTGTTCGGCCCGCGGGCGCGGTGGGGAGCGGTTCCCGGCCCCGCGGTGAGCCAGGGAGGGCCCGTGATCGTCGACAGCGGGCAGCTGCAGGCTGCCCTCGGGCCCCTGCTGCGCTGAGCAGGCCGGCTCCATGTCCGCCACGCGGCCGTTCCCTCACCTGCCCGCCAGGACCACGCTCGCTGCCGGTGTCACGGTCATCGTGCTGGCCGCCGCTACCGCCGTGGCGCTCGCCAGCACAACAGCCTCGGGACCGCTGGTGCCCGTGGAGACCCTATCGGCCCTGATCTCCGGCGCCATCCTCGCACTTGGCACCAAGCTGCCGCTCGGGTACGCCGTCGTCGCGGGAATGGTCGCCTCGGTGAACCCGTGCGGGTTCGTGCTGCTGCCCGCCTACCTTGGCCTGTACCTGGGCGAGGATCGGGGCACACTCGGCCCGGGCCGGCTCGCCGGCCGTGCCGTGGCGATCAGCGTCACCATGACCGCCAGCTTCGTGTTGCTGTTCGGGGCCGCCGGGATCCTGGCCGGGCTGGCCGCGTCCGCGGTGGCATCCTCGCTGCCGTGGATCGGCACCGCGGTCGGTGCAGGCCTGATCCTGCTCGGCGGCGTCGTGGCCGCCGGCCGGGAGGTGGGCTCATCGCTCGGCCCCCGCGCGGCCCACCGCCTCCGCGGCACGGCGCCGCCCGGGGGTATCGGCGGCTACGCCGGATACGGGCTGGCCTACGGGCTGGCGTCCCTGGGCTGCACCCTGCCGGTATTCCTCGCCGTCGTCGCGACTTCGTTCCAGCTGCACGGGGTAGCCGCCGCCACCGGGCAGTTCATGCTGTTCGGCCTCGGCATGGGCATCGTCCTGGCGGCCCTCACCGCCGCCACCGCCTTCCTCGGGCACGGGCTCACCAAGCGGATCCGATCTCTGGCCCGGCACGCTGGCTGGGCCACCGCGGCCCTGCTGTGGCTGGCGGGCGCATACGTCATGTACTACTGGCTCACCGCCATCAGGCTGCTATGACGCGGCCTGCGTGCCTGGGCCGAGCTGGAAGACTGGCGAGTGTGGCGTCCGCTTTTTCGTACAAGACAGAGACCTCGGGGCAATCACCTTTGGCTTCGGGATCCCACCATAGCCCTGAGGTTTCCGCAACAATAGCTGCATGGGATTTCGAGGATATGCCGCTATGCTGGCATTTCTCCCGGTCACCTTAGCCGGGCCGTCGTCGTCGCTGCCCACCGCCAGCCCGGCTCACCCGTGGCGCACGGTGGCTTTCGGCGGGGTCAGCCTGCGCGTACCGCCGTCGTGGCCGGTCCGGAACCTGAGCCTGCATCCGGGCATCTGCCCGCTGCTCGACAGGCACGCCGTGTACCTCGGCCAGCCCGGGCCCGATCCGGCCTGCCCGAGCATGGCGCACGGGAAGACCGAGGCGGTGCAGGTCCAGTCCGTCAGCCAGCAGAGCCCCGAGGTCAGGGAAGCCGCGATCCCGGCGGTGGTTGACGGCCGGGCGGCGCGGACCAACGGCGACGCCTCGGTCACGCACACGATCGTGGACGTGCTGCCCGGGGCCGGGGTAGTCGTCAGCCTGTCCTACGGCCGCGACCCGGCGCTGGCCCGGCGGATCCAGGCCACGATCAAGGTCGGTGCCGCGGCCCGGGCGGCCCCGCTGGCCGCTCCGGCGCCGACCACGGGGCCGGCGGCCGCCCGGCAGCAGCGCCTGTTCCAGGGCAGCGGGTTCGACGCCTGCACCGCGCCCTCGGCTGCCACCATGACCAGCTGGCTGGCCTCTCCCTACCGGGCGGTGGGCGTCTACATCGGCGGGGTCAACCGGGCCTGCGCCCAGGCCAACCTGACCACCTCGTGGATCACCACGGTCCTGGCCATGGGATGGCATTACTTCCCGATGTATCCCGGCCTGCAGGCTTCCTGCGTCAAGCAGCACGGCGTGGCCACGATCAGCCCGGCGCTGGCTGCGGCCCAGGCGCGGGCCTCCGCCCAGGACGCGGCCGCGCAGGCCCGCACCCTGGGCATCCCCCGCGGCACCCCGATCATCTACGACATGGAGGCCTACCGGAACTGCGGCCCCGAGGTCATCACGTTCCTGAACAGCTGGGACCGCGCGCTGCATGCCAGGGGGTACCGGGCTGGGGTCTACGAGTCCTTCTCCAATGTCGCGGACCTGATCGCGGCGGCCGGGACGATGACCAAGCCCGACGTGATCAACTACGCGCGCTGGGACGGCCACGCCACCGCGCAGAGCCCGTACCTGCCGCCCGCCATGTGGATCAACCACCAGCGCATCCACCAGTACTGGGGCGGTCATCGCGAGACCTGGGGCGGCGCCACCATCAACATCGACAACGACCAGCTTGACGTCAGGCTCGCCGCCAGTCCTGCACACTGAGGGTGTGCGGTTAATCTGGGGCGTTCGTGCCGGGTGAAGCCTCAGCCGGCGTCACCATTGCTTCTTGGCTTAGGGCGGGGATCGAAGGCTCATGCCTGTCGGTGTGCTGCTGGTGGTCAGCTTCGCCGTGATCCTTGCCGGCGCGTTTGTGTTCACCAACGCCGTCGAGTGGGTGGGTGTACGGCTCGATCTCGGCCACGGCGCGGTCGGCAGCGTGCTGGCGGCGGTGGCCACCGCGATGCCCGAATCACTGATCCCGGTGGTCGCGATCGCCCATGGCCAGCAGGGCGGTGATATCGCGGTCGGCGCCATCGTCGGAGCGCCATTCCTGCTCGCCACCCTGGCCATGGCGCTGCGCGGCATCGTCGCGCTCGCCTTCCGCGCCCGCGCCATCGGGCTCATCGACGCACGGCCGCTGCGCTACGCCGGCGCCGCGCTGCTGGTGGTGGCGTACGCGGTGTTCATCTGGAAGACGATCATCCGCGCCAGGCAAGAGGGCAGCGGAGAGGAGCCGCCCAGCTTGTTCTTCGACACCACCAAGGATGATCCGCCGAGCATGTTCCAGATCCTCGCTCAGACCTTTGTCGGCGTCGGCATGCTGGTCGGCGGGGCAGAGTTGTTCGTGACCAGCATCGAGCATCTGGCGCACGCGTTCGGCGCCGATGAGCTCATGCTGACGCTGGTGATCGCGCCGCTGGCCACCGAACTCCCGGAAACGATCAACAGCGTGACGTGGATCCGCCAGGGTAAGGACACTCTGGCCCTGGGGAACATCACCGGCGCCATGGTCTTCCAGTCCATGCTGCCCGTCGCGGTCGGGCTGCTCTTCACCGACTGGCAGCTGGCCGCTCCCGCGTTGCTGGCCATGCTGGCCGCGCTCGGCGGCGCGGCACTCAGCTTGATCGCCCTGCTCGGCACTCGCCGTTCGCAATTGCCGTTCATTGGCTGCTGGGCCGGCTTGTATGTCGGCGGCATTACCTCGATCATCGCCGTCAGTTGACGCCGAAGACCCCGCTCATGGTCATTCCTACTGGCCTGCTGACATGGTGGCCAGACTGTAGCGCAGCCTGCAGATCACCACGTTGTCCGTGCCCCGCCGGATCGCCCGCTGCAGCACGATTCCGCGCTGGTTGTGCAGTATCCACTGCCACCACCGGGCCGGCTGCACCTCGGGGATGAGCACCACCAGCCGGTCGTGGCGATGCTCGGCTTCGAGCGTACGCAGGTACTTGACGATCGGCAGCGCGAGCGAGCGGTGCTGTGAGCGCAGCACGATCAACGGCACGTTCGGATGCCAGGCCTCCCACTGATCGCGGAAATGGACGTCGGTGGCCTCGTCGTCCGGATCCGCATAGCCGACCGTGACCGCGACAACCTCGTCGCCGATCGACAGCGCCGTCGAGATCGCCTCCGCGGTCAGCCGGGACAGGCCGGCCACCGGGACCACGACCATCGCGTTGACCCGCTGCGGCGGCGGGGGCTGCTGGCCCAGTTTGAGCAGCGCCCCGATCCGGTCGTAGGTGCGGTGGATCCGGTCGAACATCAGTACCAGCAGCGGGACGACGATGACGACCAGCCAGGCTCCCTCGGTGAACTTGCTGACCAGCTCGATGGCCAGGGCCGCCGCGGTCAGCGCGGCGCCCACGCCGTTGATGATCGCCCGGCCGGCCCAGCCGCCGGAGTGCTGCTCGTGCCAGTGCCGCACCATGCCCGCCTGGGACAGCGTGAACCCGACGAACACGCCGATCGCGAACAGCGGCACCAGCGCCTGGGTATCCCCCCTGGCTGCGACGAGCAGGATCGCCGCAGCGGCCGCCAGCACGCTGATGCCGTAGCGGTGCACCTGCCGGTCGGCCTTCAGGAAGAACAGGTGCGGCAGGTAGTTGTCCCTGGCCAGCAGGGACGCCAGCACCGGCAGGCCGCCGAAGGAGGTGTTCGCGGCCAGCCCGAGCAGCACGGTCGTGATCAGCTGGATCGCGTAGAACGCCGCGTTATGCCCGACCGCCGCGGCGGTCAGCTGCGCCAGCGTGGTCTCGGTGGCCGACGGGGCGAGGTGGAACTTGCGGATCAGCACCGAGATGCCGAGCAGCATGACGCCGAGCAGGATCCCGAGCCACATCTCGGTGTGCTGCGCCCGCCGCGCGCGGGGCTTGCGGAACTCGGGCACCGCGTTGGCGATCGCCTCCACGCCGGTCAGCGCCGAGCAGCCGGAGGCGAAGGCCCGCAGCAGCAGCAGGAGCCCGACCGACTCGGTGACCTGTGGCAGGTGCCCGCCCGGCGGGACCGCGGGGTGGGACCGCAGCAGCCCGCCGGCGATCACCACCGCGATGGCGATGGGGAACAGGACCGTGGGCACGATGGAGACCCGCGCGGACTCCTCCGCGCCCAGCATGTTGATCCCGGTGATCAGGGCGAGCACCGCGAGGCAGAGCCAGACCCGGGCCCCGTACAGGGCCGGGAACGCCGACCAGAGGGCCGCGACGCCGGCGGACACCCCGACGGCCGCGTTCAGCACGTAATCCACGATCAGCGAGGCCGCGGCGATCAGGCTCGGCTGCCGGCCCAGATGCCGGCCCGCGACCGCGTACGCGCCGCCGCCCCCGGGAAAGGCCTCGATCACCTGGCGGTAGGAGATCACCAGCACGGTCAGCAGCACGACGATCGCGACCGTCACCGGCAGCGTGTACTCCAGGCCCACGGCGCCGGCCGCCGCCAGCACCACCACGATCGCCTGAGGCCCGTACGCCACTGAGGACAGCGCATCGAGCGACAGAGCGGCCAGTCCCTCGAACGCGCTAAGCCGGCTCCGCTCCTCGCGCTCTTCCCCCGTGCGGGCGCTCATGACCGTTCATACAAGCATGTACCTGGGCCGCGGCCAGGCTCGCGGTGAGCCTGGCTATGCGTTTAACACCCCGATAGCGACGATGGCGAGCACGATCGCCACGACGAGGACGGCCACAGCGAGCAGCGCGACCTTGCGGCCCGGCGCCTTCATGCTCCACGGCGACTCTGGGTCACTGCCGGGCCGGTTCGCGAACGCGCGGAACTCGGCGGTGCTCCGGGAGGAATCCTGGACCGGGGAATTCTGGTCGCTGCCGGAATTCTGGGGCGCCGCAGAATTCTCGGTGCTGATGGACAGGTCGGTGTCACGCTCTGACATGGGCACGACCTTAGCCGATGACAAGCAGGAGAATAGGCCGGTCAGCGTAGATCTGCATGAAAGCGGCGGCAAGGACGCACTGGTCACGAGGGGGGCGCGCCCTGGCCCATCGGCGGCACCTCACGCGGCGCCGGGCGGCACGGTGTCGGGCCGGTGCACGAGCCGCGACAGCACGATCACGCTGCGTGTGCGCACCACCAGAGGCTCCGCGCTGATCCGCTCCACCACCTGCTCAAAGTGACGCATATCGGCCGCCCTGATATGCAGCAGCGCGTCCGCCTCGCCGGTCACGGTGCAGGCCGAAATGACCTCCGGATGCTTACCCACCGCAGCGGTGATCTCCGCCGGCGATGTCCGGCCGCGGCAGAACAGCTCCACGTAGGCCTCGGTGGTCCAGCCCAGCGCCGACGGGTCAACCCGGGCCGAGAACCCGGTGATGGCGCCGGAAGCCCGCAGCCGGTCCACCCGCCGCTTGACGGCCGGCGCGGACAGTCCCACTTCCGCGCCGAGTTCGGCGAACGTGGCCCGGGCGTCCTCGACGAGCGCGCCGACGATGCGCTTGTCCAGCTCGTCAAAGGCCACCATCAGATCCTGCCATCCCGGGGCCGCCGCCCGCCGCCTAGGTGGCCGAGCGGATCGCGGTGACCACGACGGTGATCACGAAGACGCCGTAAGCGTAAATGATCAGGAGGCCGTTGCGGCGGCTGACACCCCGGCCCGCCAGGGCCAGGGCCACGGTGGCCAGGGTGAGCGCGCCGTACCAGATGGCCGTGCGCAGGGCCCCGCCGAGGGCGGCATTGCCGATGATGACGGCCGGGATGAGCAGCCCGGCGAGCACGTTAAGGGTGTTGCTGTTCAGGGCCTCGCTCAAGGTCGCCGCGCCCTGCCCGCGGCGGGCGAGGAAGACGGCGGCGACGGCGTTGGGCAGGCTGGTCACGGCGGCCAGCACGATGGCGCCGGTGATCACCCCCGGCACGGCGAAATGGGCGCCGAGCGCGGAGGCGGTTCGCTCCATGATCGCGCTGGCCGCCACGACGACGGCCAGGGCCACCGCGGCGATGCCGGCATCACGCACGCCGCCCTTGCCGGCCTGGATGGCCGCTGAGATCTCCTGCTCTTCCTCGGATACGGCCTCGGCGAGCCAGGACCGCAGCCGGGCCGGCGCGGGAATCGAGAGCCGGCCGGACGGATGGACGGCTGAGACGTACACGTAGGGCGCCAGCGCCACGAGCGCCAGAACCAGGGCCAGCTCGAGCGTGATCAGGCTGGTGACCGCCGCGATCGTGAGCGCGGCCATCCACAGCGCCATGGAGCCTTCGAGGATGACGACCCGGGGGTGCAGGCCAATTCCGCCGGCCACCACGGCGCCGAGCCCGATCAGCGCGGCCAGGTTGAACACGTTCGATCCGAGCACCACTCCGGTCCCGACATCATGCTGGCCGTGGGCGAGCGCGGTGACCGCGGAGGTCACTTCCGGGCTGTCGGCGGCCAGCGCCGCGACCAGGCCAAGCAGGGCCGCGGACAGGCCGAGCCGGGCGCAGACTCGCTCCAGCCGCGCGACCAGCACCCCGCTGGCGACGAGGCTGACCCCCGCCGCGACCACGAACACCAACACCGCCAGTGGCCAGGCCATCATCCGCCGATCCTCCCATTCCCCGGGCGGGCCTGGTCGCATCCGGTGACGGCGGTGGGGGTCAAGCGTCCAGGAGCACCCCGCGGCTATGGGGCGTGGCCGGGGAGGCGGCGGCCGCGCTGCTCCCTGCCCAGCTCGCCGTATGGATAGTCCGCGGGCCGGGGGTCGCTGGCGGCGTCCAGCGCAGCGATCTCCTCGGCGGTGAGCCGCAGGCCGGCCGCGCGCAGATTGCCCTCCAGCTGCTCGGCTGTCCGAGCCCCGAGGATGGTCGAGGTCACCCCCGGGCGGCCGGTCACCCAGGCCAGAGCGATCTCGGCCATGGACACACCACGCCCGCTGGCCACCTTCTGCACTGCATCGATGGTCTCCCAGGCGCGCGCCGTGCCCCGCCGGCCGTAGGCCTCCATGCCGCGGTTCGGATCCTCACCCAGGCGAGTGGCACCAGACGGGCGCTCATCGCGCCGGTACTTTCCCGACAGCCAGCCGCCGCCGAGCGGGCTCCATGGCAGCAGCCCCAGGCCCGCATCGATCGCAGCCGGGACTATCTCCCACTCGATCTCCCGCACGAGCAGGCTGTACTGCGGCTGCAGCGTCACCGGCCCGGCAATATTCAGCGCACCGGCCAGGTGCACCGCCTTCGTCAGCTGCCAGCCGGTGAAATTAGACAGGCCGTAGTACCGGATCTTGCCAGCGCGCGCGAAACCGTCCAGGGCGCGAAGAGTCTCCTCCAGCGGCGTCAGCGGATCAAACGCGTGGAGCTGATACAGGTCGATCGCCTCGACGCCCAGCCGGCGCAGCGACGCGTCCAGTGCCCGGGTCAGATGCCGTGCAGAAAGCCCGCTGCCGTTCGGGGAATCGTCCAGCCCGAAGCGGCCTTTCGTGGCCAGCACCAGCGGCTCGGTCACCCCGGGCGGACGGCTGGCGAGCCAGCGGCCGATGATTTCCTCCGACGCCCCGCCGCCGTAGACATCGGCGGTGTCGACCAGCGTGCCTCCCGCTTCGGCAAAGCGGTCAAGCTGCCGGTGCGCGCCCGGCTCATCCGTCTCCGCGCCGAAGGTCATGGTGCCCAGGCACAGGCTGGACACGGCGCAGCCGCTGCGCCCCAGCAAGCGATATTCCATGCTTTAGCAACATACGCCGCTAATGCCCATCCAGCCGCAGATCACGACCTGCGGCTGGATAGCGCGCCGCGATGGGTAGGGACGCGGCATGAACTGGACCTGGAACGTGCGCAGTAACGACGGTGCGATGAACGGGCTGGAGTTCGCTCGCTGCACCACCGCCGGGGGGTTCGACCGGGTGCTCATCCACGCAGCCCCGGGCAAGGCGAAGATCGAGGTCATTGCCGATGACGACCGGGTCGTGGCCCGCGCGGACCTGAACCGCTCCGGCGCGTACTCCCCGATGACGCTCGTGGAACTTGACGGGCCGGAGCTGCGGCGCAGCGAGGTCTGGCCGACGGACGAGCTTTACGGGCTTCCGGTGCTGCTGGCCGGCGGGGAGGTCGGCATTCTGCAGAGGTGGCAGCACTCGGAGGACCACAGCTGGTGGCGATGGTCAGTCGAATTCTCCAACCACACCGGCCGCCCGGCGGACTGGGCCCCCCCGGGCCCGCACGTCCGCCACGGTTCCTGACCAAGCCGCGGCAGGTCGTGCCGCGGCGCCCGGCCAGAATCCGGGCCCGGCCCCCGGTGACCCGTTCTGCTACGTTCGGGTATCCGGTGATCTTCGCTTGTGGCGATCTTCCCTAGGAGGAGCCGCTATGGCCGGAAGGCCGCTGACCGTCCTGTTCATGCCGGAGAGCGCGTTCGGGCCGACCAACAACTGCATCGGCATCGGGAACGTGCTGCGGCAGAGGGGGCACCGGGTGGTGTTCGCGGCGGAGGCATCGTGGCGCGGCCGGCTCGAGCCACTGGGCTTCGAGGAGGATCTCGTCGATCTGTCCGCGCCCGCAGTGAGGCGGGCAGGGGAGGTGGGTGGGGACCAGGACGCCGGGCAATTCTGGAAGGACTTCATCGCGAACACCGCACCGGAATTCCGCAAGCCGACCATCGAGCAGCTGCAGACCTGGATCAAGCCGGTCTGGGACGAGCTGATCTCCGGCGCGCGGTACTGCCAGCCGCAGCTCACCGAGATCGTGGCGCGGACCAGGCCCGACGTGATCGTCGAAGACAACGTGGTGTGCTTCCCCGCGCTGCTCACGGCCGGCGTGCCGTTCGTCCGGATCGTGTCCTGCAACCCGCTGGAGGTCGAGGATCCGGCGCTGCCGCCGGCCTTCTCCGGGTATCCGGCCGGCGACCGGGCAGGATGGGCGGAGTTCCGCGCCGAATACGAGCGGGTGCACCGGACGGCCTGGGCCGAGTTCGACGCCTGGGTCACCGGGCAGGGGGCGCCGCGCCTGCCCGACCTGGAGTTCATCCACGAGGGCGCGGTCAACCTGTACGTCTACCCGGAACTCGCCGACTACCCCCGGGCCCGCCCGCTCGGTTCCCGCTGGCGGCGGCTGGATTCCTCGGTGCGGGAGACGGACGAGCCGTTCCTGCTGCCCGCTGAGCTGGACGGCGACGGAGCGCTCATCTACTTCTCGCTCGGTTCCCTGGGCTCGGCCGATGTGGGCCTGATGCGCCGGGTGATCGAGTGCCTGGCCGCCACGCCGCACCGGTACATCGTGTCCAAGGGGCCGCTGCACACCGAGTTCGAGCTGGCGCCCAACATGTACGGCGCGGAGTTCCTGCCGCAGGCCTCGGTGATCCCGCGCACCGACCTGGTGATCACGCACGGTGGCAACAACACCACCACCGAGTGCCTGCACTTCGGCAAGCCGATGATCGTGCTGCCGCTGTTCTGGGACCAGCACGACAACGCGCAGCGGATGGATGAGCTCGGCCTCGGCGTCCGGCTCGACACCTATCAATTCACCGACGGACAGATGCACGGCGCACTGTCCCGGCTGCTCGCCGACTCGGCCCTGCGCACCAGGCTGGACCGCGCGGCCGCGCAGATCCAGGGCCGGCAGGGACTGCACGTTGCGGCGAGCGCCATCGAGCAGGCGGCTGCTTCGTAACAGGTCAGAGCGCCTGACCGGGCGCGGCCTGGGGCGTGACCGATGCGTAACGCCTCGGTTTCGGCTATGGACCACAAATCGCAGTTGCCCTACAGTGTGCTGCCTAGTACTTGATGTGGGGGGTGACATTGGGCGAGAGTCCCCCGAACGGCGCCTACGACGTGGAACTTCGCGCCGTGACCAAGCGCTTCGGCTCTCTGACCGCGGTCGACGGCGTCAGCCTGAAGGTGCGCAAAGGCGAGTTCCTGTCGCTCCTTGGGCCGTCAGGCTGCGGCAAGACCACGTCATTGCGGCTGATCGCTGGCTTCGAGCAGCCGGATGAGGGCGAGGTCCTGATCGGCGGCCGGGACGTGGCCGGATCGCCGCCCTACAAGCGTGAGGTCAACACCGTCTTCCAGCAGTACGCGCTGTTCCCGCACATGTCCGTGCTGGACAACGTGGCCTATGGGCTCAAGCAGCGCAAGGTCGCCAGGCCCGAGCGCCATGTCAAGGCGCGTGAGGCGCTCGAACTGGTGCAGATGACCGGCCGGGAGAAGCACCGGCCCACCATGCTCTCCGGCGGCCAGCAGCAGCGCGTCGCGCTGGCCCGGGCGCTGGTGATGAACCCGCGGGTGCTGCTCCTGGACGAGCCCCTGGGCGCGCTGGACCTGAAGCTGCGCAAGGAGATGCAGATAGAGCTCAAGCGCATCCAGGACCAGGTCGGGATCACGTTCATCTATGTGACCCATGACCAGGGTGAGGCGCTGTCCATGTCTGACCGGGTGGCAGTCATGTCGAACGGCGTGATCGAGCAGATCGACGAGCCGCGGGCGATCTACGACCGGCCGCTGACCCCGTTCGTGGCTGACTTCATCGGGGACATGAATTTCCTGGCCGGGGACGTGGCCGAGGCGGCTGACAGCGGTTTCGCCATCGATGCGGGCTCGGGGATCGTCGTACGCGGCCGCGGCCAGGCGGTCAAGGGCAACCGCGTGCGGGTGGGCATCAGGCCCGAGCGCATCGTAGCCACGGCCGGCGCATCCGCCGGGACCGCCAACTCGGCCACCGCCGAGGTCATCACCAAGATGTACCTGGGCGACCAGCTCCAGATCGTGGCCAGGCTCGCCACCGGCAGCAACATCGTTGTCCGGGAACAGCGCGCCAGCGCCGACCCCGCGCTCGACACCATCAACCCAGGCGACCGGATCGCTCTCAGCTGGGACGAAGCCGCCCCGCTTCTCCTGGGTGAAGCAGTCCCAGCTGCGCCAGCAGGCCAGCAGGAGGAATCATGAACGAAGACCGGGATGAACTGAACATTCTCGCGCCGCGCGCGATGAAGCCGAAGCTCGACTACCTGCACCGCGAGGTCCAGCGGGCGGCCGGCCGGCGCATCGACCGGCGGCAGGCCCTCGGCCTGGGCGGGATGGCGCTGTTCGCGGCGGCCGCGGCGGCGTGCGGCTCGACCACGACGACCTCCGGCGGCTCGAGCAGCCAATCCAGCTCATCGAATCCGCTGGCGGGCAAGCCGCTGGAGAGCCACCTCGAGATCTACAACTGGTCCCAGTACGACGACCCCTCGACCTTCACCAAGTTCCGGAAGCTGCCGGCTGAGGCGAAGGCGGGGATGACCGTCCACGAGACCTTCTACTCGAGCAACGACGAGCTGCTGGCCAAGCTGCACGCGGGCGGCACGGGCTACGACATCATCGTGCCCAGCCAGAACGCGGTGGCCGAGCTGATCGAGGAGAAAGGGCTCATGGCCCTGGACAAGGCGCTGCTGCCCAATCTCAAGAACCTGGACCCGTCGTTCCTGAAGCCGTCCTACGACCCGACCGGTAACTATCACGTCCTCAAGGACTTCGGCATCACGATGTTCTTCTTCAACAACAAGATCGTGACCAATAACCCGAAGACGATGCACGACTTCTACATGGCCCTGCCCAAGTACGTGAGCCATGGCCGGACCAACCTCCTGGACGGGGCGGAAGAGGTGGTGCCGCTCGCGCTGATGGCGCTGGCCCTAGACCCCAACACCACGAGCCAGTCCGACTTCAATCAGGTGAAGTCCTTCCTGCTCTCGATCCGCAAGGGCGTTACCACCATCGACTCGTCCAGTTACATCAACGACGCCATCGCCGGCAAGATCATCCTCAGCCAGGGATGGAACGGCGACGTGCGCCGGATCGTGCAGGGGCGGAAGAAGCAGGGTGACATCACGGCGATCATCCCGACCGAGGCATCGGAGATCTGGTCGGACAACTGGTGCATCCCGGTGAGCGCGCCGCACCCGGTCGCCGCGCACGCCTGGATCAACTGGCTGCTCACGCCGAGCACGGCGGTGACCGAGATGAACTACCACAATTACAAGATCCCGATGCCGAGCGCGCTGGCGCAGCTGCCGTCCAGCCTGCGGGACGACCCCATGTTCAACGTGCCGAAGTCGTACACGAACAGCTATCACTACATCCTCAACGTCAGCCCGCAGGTCGTGGAGACCCGGACCCAGATTTACTCGGAGTTCAAGGCGGCCTGATGGCGGTTGCCGAGCAGACCGAGCCGCCGGCGGTCGTCACGCCGGCGCCGCGGCGGAAGCGGTCATTCAGCCCGCGCTACCCGGCCTGGCTGACCGCGCCGTCGCTGCTGTACTACGCCATCTTCTTCCTGGGGCCGATGGCGATCCTGGTGGCGTTCTCGCTGGCGACCCAGCGCGGGTTCGGCGGCCTGTCCTACGGGTTTGACATCTCCCAGTACAAGCTGATCGGGAACTCCCTGTACACGACCATCTTCGAGCGCACGCTCGTGATGGCCTCGGTGGGATCCCTGCTGACCATCGCGGTGGGCTACCCGGTCGCCTACTGGATGGCCCGCTACCTGAGCACCTACAAGATGCTGGCGCTGCTCCTCGTCGTAGTGCCGTTCTGGACGTCCTTCCTGATCCGCACGTACGCGCTGAAGATCATCCTGGACCCCAACGGGTACCTCGCCAAAGACGTCGGCATCAACATCCTGTACACCAAGTACGCGGTCGCGGTGGGCCTGGTCTACAACTACCTGCCGCTGTTCATCCTGCCGGTGTTCGCTTCCCTGGAGCGGATGGACTGGACGCTGATCGAAGCCGCCACCGACCTGGGGGCGCGCCCGTTCACGGCGTTCCGGGAGATCACGCTCCGGCTCACTCTGCCCGGTGTGGTCACGGGGGCCCTGCTGGTGTTCATCCCCATGACGGGCGAGTACATCATCCCCAATATCTTGAGCGGCGGGAATTACGAGTTCGTGGGGAACGTCATCGGCGACCAGTTCAACCAGGCCCAGAACCAGCCGTTCGGCTCGGCGCTCGCGATCGCGCTGATGGCGGCGCTGTCAGTGTTCGTGATCGTGTACATCCTCTTCGCCACGAAGGAGGAACAGTTCGGTGCCTAGGCGTCTGTCGGCCAAGCATGGCTTCACCGCATGGGCGCTGGTGATGTTCGCCTTCCTGTACCTGCCGATCCTGGTGATGGTGATCTTCGCCTTCAACAGGCCGTCGGCCACCTCCGTCGCCGCCTACCACGGCCCCAACATCTGCGACATCCCGCCCGACCAGGTCGGCAACATCACGGTCTGGAACGGGTTCACCTCGTGCTGGTTCAGCGCGGGCCTGCATGACCCGACCTACATCCCGGCCATCATTACCAGCCTCCAGATCGCCGCGGTGGCCTCGATCATCGCCACCGTGCTGGGGCTGTGCGCGGCCCTGGCCCTGGCCCGGATGAGGCCGCGGTTCCGCGCGCCGTTCGATGCCCTCGTCTACCTGACCCTCGTGGTGCCCGAGATCGTCATCGCCGTGGCCTCGCTCATTTTCTTCGTGCAGGCACGTAACTACGTCCACGCCTTCCCGCCGCTCGGGAAGATCACCATCCTGCTGGGCCAGGTGGTGTTCGGCGCCTCGCTGACGATGCTCATCATCCGGGCCAGGTTCGTGGGGATGGGCGACACGCTCGAGGAGGCCTCCTACGACCTCGGCTCCGGGCCGCTGGCGACCTTCCGCCAGGTGACGCTGCCCCGGCTCATGCCAGCGATCATCGCCTCCTTCCTGCTGTCGTTCACGTTCTCCTTCGACGACTACGTCCTGCCCGTGTTCACCAACGGCACCACGAACACCTGGCCGATCGTGCTCTACTCCGCTGTGCGCTTCGGCCTCACCCCGTCGGTCAACGCCCTCGCCACGATCATGCTCGCCGTCACCGTGCTGGCGGTGATCGTCACGGCCATCGTCTTGCGCCGCAGCCGCGTTCAGGTCACCCCTGGCCAGGAGAGGACCCTGGGCCTGGACACCGGCCCCGTCCTGCGTTAGCCGGCTGCGGAAGAGGGGCCGAGGATGGGCGTGGCCGCGGTTAGGCCGTTCCGGCCACCGGGAACCACCTGGTCATGCTGGGCACCCATCCCATAACAATCACCATTGACGCTGAGCATCCCGGGCCGGTGGTCCCGGACGACTTCGCCGGGCTGAGCTTCGAGCGCGGGCCGCTCAATCCCGGCAATGCCGGTGTGGCTGGCTACCTGTTCAGCCCGGCCAACGCTTCGCTGGTCACCCTCTTTCGCAATCTGGGCCTGCGCAACCTGCGGATCGGCGGGGGCTCGGTGGATGACCTGATCCCCGCGGGCACAGGCAGCGTTGGCTTCACCGGAATCGACAACCTGTTTGCCTTTGCCAGTGTGGCCGGGGTGAAGGTCATCTACTCGCTCCGCCTGCTGAGCGCTGGCGCCAGGCCAATCCGTGACCTGAAATCGGTCGATGCCCAGGTCGCCGGGTACATCTGGCGTCACTACCGGCAGAATGTGGCCAGCTTCGCCATCGGGAACGAGCCGGACTGGCATGCATTTCACAGCTACGCGGGCCGTCCGCTCGACCCGGCGATCTACGAGGAGATCTCGGGGGTGCCGGGCAGTGCGTATGCGTCCTACCTCGCCTGCTGGCGGGGCTTTGCCGACGCGGTCGGGGACGCGGCGCCTGGGGCGGCGTTGTCCGGGCCGGACACCGGGGCCTACAGCCCGCTGACCTACACGCCCGACCCGGACAACGGCGTGTCGTGGACGGAACGGTTCGCCAGCGACGAAAGGGACCGTGGCCGGGTAGCAGACATCACACAGCACTTGTACGTGGGGGGAGGCCCGGGGAAGACAACCGCGGCGCAGGCGATCAGCAATATGCTGTCCCCCGAATGGGTGAACGGCACCGCGCTCGGGACTCAGCCCTCGGGCACCACGTACACCCCCTATCCCTGGCTCTATGCGAACCATCTCGCTCCGGTGGCCGCTGCTGGCCTGCGCTACCGGCTGACCGAGTCGAATGACTACCTCGCCGGCGTCCCGGGAGCGAGCAATGTGTTCGCCTCGGCGCTGTGGGCACTGGATTACCTGCACTGGTGGGCAGCGCACGCGGCGGCGGGGGTGAATTTCCACAACAAGCAGTGGCTCTACACCGACACGATCGTGCCAGATGCTGCCGCACCCGGCGCCGGCTACGCGATCACCCCGAAGGGGTATGGCATCAGAGCGTTCAGCCTGGGCTCGGCGGGGCAGGTCAAGCCCGTGGCGATCGGGAATGCGGACGGCATCAACCTGACCGCCTATTGCACCGGCGGCGCGGGCGAGGATTACGTCACGATCATCAACAAGACACACGGGGCGGAGGCTGCGGATGCGGCCGTAACGATCGTCCCGCCTGGCCCAGGGCTGCAGGGTGCGGAGATCATGACTCTCGCCAGCGGGGAGCCGGGGGACGCCACGAGGGCCAGTGCCACGCTCGGCGGCGCCGCGATCACCGGCGACACCCCCTGGTGCGGGAAATGGAGCACCCTGTCCGCCGATCCGCGTGCGGGAATCAGCCTGACCGTCAGGGCCACAACCGCCGCCATCGTCAAAATCCACAGCAGGGGCTGATACACCGGTGGCGGCGCCAGCATCTCAACCCTGGGGCGGCGGCGGGCAGCAGTGCTGCCGCAAGGGTGCACGCTACGGCATCCGGGAAGGCTGCCCTCATGGTTCGCGGAGCCGTCGCTCGGGCTCGATTTCGAGGTATTCCTCGTAGGCGTAGATTGTCACGATGAAGTGATGCAAGAAGCCCTCGAGCCCGGCTAGGCCGAATGGGTGGGGCCACGGATCGCAGAACCAGACTGGCGCATCCCAGGAGTATTCACCGGCGCCGTCGCTCACCGTGAGGCTGACACGGGCTAGCGTGCCGGCGGTCTTCAGTCCACCGATGAAGAACTCTTCGGTTAGGTCGCCGGGCAGTTCGATCCCGGCGAGGGGGGCAAGTTCCGCACTCATCCGGGTTCGCAGTGCGCCTGTGTCGAGCAGGCATTCGATGGGCGCGGCCTCCAGGCCTTCCAGGGCAATGTCAACGACAGGCCGGGGTGTCAGCACGCCGCCGCTTGCCGCCGGAAGCGCCCGGAACGCGAATCTCATTGCGGAGTTGCGCCGGTGATGGCCTGCTCGGAGTCGAGGACGCGGAACATTGATTGGGCGCGCTGGTGGTGCTTGGCTAGCCAGGCCACGACCTCTTTAGGTGAGGGAGCGGCAACTAGCACCTCATCGCCGCGTACCGCCACCCACAAGCCGATGAAAGGGCGTAGTGCCTCGACCAGGGGTTCCGGACGCCTGGCGGTGCCCGAAGCCACCGGCCTTCGCAGTGCGGCGGCTGTCGAGATCGCCGGGGTGTGTCCACGGGAGCTTGCCGCCCGCCCGGCTGTAAAGCCAAGACGGGTCAGCGCGCGGCGCGCCTGATGGGTGGTGAAGTCGGCCCGGTCGAGCCCCGTGACCAGGGCCAGGACCTGCTTAGGCGGCCAGCGCCGGCCGTTGATGACCACGAAGTGCTCCTGGATCGGTTCGGGCAGTGCTCCTTGGAGGGCTGCTTCGACGCCATGGGGGTCCAGGCTGTACTGGTGGCCCGAGACCGTCATCGTCGGCATGGATGTCTCCGATCAGTATTCTCCGTATAGTATTCTCTGATTCGTCTCTACTGTAGGCGACTCGCCGAGTCCGGGCAACCCCTCGGTTCCACCGGCGGCAGCGAGCGCGAACTCCGTTGCCGGTCCTCCCCAGACCGCGCAAGAACTTTCATGCTGGGCGATACATGGCATCCGACCACGCGACATATTCGCCTGCGTCGATGACGATGGAGTCATCAGGAAGGAGAAGCCGAGCCGATGGCCGAGCATACGGAGGGGCCACGCGTTATCCGCTGCAAAGGCTCTTGGCTTGCGATGGGTCGACAATACGGTGAGGAACTCCGCGCCGATATTGCGCATGCTTCTCGTGCAATAGAGGAGTTGGCGATGGCGGCAGGACACGACCGCATGAGCCTCAAGGCTCGTATCAATGACTACATCCCTTACGCTCAAAAACTTCCAGCCAGATGGGATGAGTTGGTCGGGGTCGCGCAGGGATCGTGTCTCGCGATCGAAGACGTACTGTTGA
>WNGR01003330.1_pt1 | contig 33588 bp, 30 predicted proteins | sample 5407581 | NCBI WGS metagenome assembly WNGR01 (sample SAMN13153383, study PRJNA577476) | soil metagenome | isolation source: 80 cm soil or saprolite under Garry oak tree replicate 2 | place: USA:California | collected 2016-06-15
GACAATTCGGCCAGAACCACGCCATCCGCGTCCTGGATGAGCGCCCCAAAACCCGCCGGGCCGGGATTGCCGCGCGCCCCGCCGTCGCAGTGGGCGGAGATCCATGGGCCAGAGGACGGCGGTGGGGCAGGGAAGAGGCTGGGAGAGGATGAAACTGGAGTCATGGGATGAGTTTATAGGCTGTCAGTTCTCAGTTCTCGGTACCGACCGCCCGCAGCCCTCCCGCCCAGGCGCGGCCCGCAGCCCTCCCACCCAGTCGTCATTCTGAGCGCAGCTCAGAATCTCCGTAGTTGCCTTATCAGGGCTACCGCCTTCCGAGCCGCATGTCGGTTCCCCAGGCCGCAACTGACAACTGAGAACTGACAACTGGCCACTTTTCCCGGCTACCGCCTTCCGAGCCGCATATCGGTTCCCTAGGCCGCAACTGACGACTGAGAACTGACAACTGACCACTTTTCCCGCTCACCTTTCCCTGCTGCCCGGGTCTATGGAAGTGGACCCATTTCCTGACTCCGGAGTCGGAAACGATGAATGCAGATGCTTTGAGCCTCGAAAATGGCAGGGAACTCACGCCGGTACTTTCGGCAATCTCCGGCAACGCCCGCAAGAGAAGCGTCGGTGCGTTCGCTCCGGCAGTGCGCAAATCCGTGTTGCTCGACGCGGCCGCCAATGTGGGCGTAAGTGCGCTGGGAACGATAGAATCGTCCCCAATGATGCCGAAGGCCGCGGCCCAATCCGGGACCAGGGAAGATAGGAATGGGAAGAAGCTTACCCAGGCCCAGTTGGACGCGCGCGCCCTCCAACGCACAGAAGACGACGACCTCATCCGCGAGGCGCAGCGCGGCGACAGGACCGCCTTTGACTCTCTCGTCCGCCGCTACGATCAGTCAGTCCTGCGGCTCGCGCTGCACATGCTCGGCAACGAGCAGGATGCGCAGGACGTCCATCAGGAGGCGTTCCTCAAAGCGTATCGCCATATCGGCAACTTCCGGTTCGAGTGCTCCTTTTACACATGGCTTTACCGGATCGTTACCAATCTCTGCCTCGACCAGTTACGCCGCCGCAAGAGCCGTCGCGAAGACCCAGCCACCGTGGTCGATTCCCGCGGAGATGAGATGGATCTGCTATCGAACATCTCCGACACCCGGGCCATGGCCAATCCGGCGCGCGAGCTCGACCGCAAGCGCATGGGCCAGTGCATCAATGACGCTCTCTCGAAACTCACGCCGCGCGAACGCACCGTCTTTGAGTTGAAACACTATCAGGGATTGAAACTGCGAACCATCGGTGAGATGCTGAGCACCACCGAGGAGACTGCAAAGAACACACTCTTCCGGGCAACCCGCAAGCTGCGGGCCAACCTGGCCGAGTTGAAGGAAGGCAAGACTTAGTCGCTTAAGGACTAGAGGAACCACCGGCAAGACGAACCAAGGCAAACGGGCGCGCAGAAAAGACCCGCAGAAGATTTTCGGTAAAGCAGTTCTTTTTGAGGCTGGTTGAGGGTACCGCAATGAAGTGCGAATTAGCGCAACAGAATATCGTCCTTGTAACGTATGGCGAGCTTCCCGATGAAGACATGGCCCCGCTGGAGCAGCATCTTGCGGAGTGCGAGGCCTGCAATCGCGAGTTGAAAGCCCTGTTGGCGATGCATGAGGCTCTCGCCTATGTGCCCATGATCGATCCGACACCCAACCTCGTCGCCCAGTCGCGCATGCGTCTCGACGAAGAGTTGGACCTGATCCCGCCGCATGGCTTTCTAAGCCGTCTCCGCAGCAATCTCTACGGCTGGCTGGGCCATGTGCAGGGCGCGCCGGCGCTGGTGACACTCCTTGTCGGCGTCGGCTTTTTGGCCGGCGACTTCACCTACCGCTACCAGGTCGCGCATCAGCCGAAGCTGCCGCCTACCGTCATCCTCCATAACCCGACGGACGGGGCCATCGCCAACATCAGCGGCATTGTGCAGACACCCAACAGCGAGATCGTCCAGGTCACCTACAACCGCGTCGTACCGGAGACAGTGCAGGGATCGCTCGACGATCCGCAGATCCGCCAGCTTCTGCTGCTCGGTACCAAAGCGGCAGCGAACAATGGAGTGCGTACCGACTCCGTCGCCCTGCTCGCGAACGAGTGCCGCATCGGGCACATGTGCGTCGGAGGAGACGGAAGCATCCGCAACGCGCTGATGGTGAGCCTGCGCTACGACAAGAATCCCAATGTGCGGTTGGCGGCGCTGGAAGGGCTGCAACCCTACGTCGCCGAAGACGAGAGAGTCCGCGACGCAATGCTCGAAGCCCTGATGCACGATTCCAGCGAACACGTCAGGACCAGGGCAATCAGCCTGCTGGAGCCGGTCCAATCCGATTCCAGCGTCCGCCAGGTGATGCGCGCCGTCTCCACCACCGACGAGAACCCGTACATTCGGACCGTAAGCACGCATGCTCTGGCAGGAACGGCCGACATTCAGTAAGCAACGGATATTTGCAGTACTGCAAGACGTCAATGCAGCTTGAGAGGCGATGAGGCAATGAAGAGGGCAATCGGTTACGGATTGATTCTGCTGGCGGCCTCGGCGGTCACGACGAGGCACGCTCTGGCGTCGGGAAACAACGATGCGACAGGCGGCACGCTCTTCTTTATCGGGGGCTCAAGTGCGGCTCCGTCGCGCGGCGCACAGGGCTATCTTGGCGTCGATGTGCGCGACGTCAGCGCCGAACAGCTCAGCGCGCTGAAGTTGAAGGAGACCCGTGGCGCCGAGATCATCCTCGTGGACCACGATGCTCCAGCCGGCAAGGCAGGACTCCGCGAACACGATGTAGTCCTGCAGATGAACGGCCAGGCAATCGAAGGCCAGGACCAGATCCGCCGCATGCTGCACGAATCTCCGCCGGGCAAGACCATCGTCCTCCTTGTCAGCCGTGATGGACAGCAGATTACGGTGACGACGCAGATGGCGAATCGCGAAGAAGTCGAGCGCCATGCCTGGGAACAGCACATCACCGTCCCCGATCCGCAGGCTTCAGTCTCCGACAATAACGGAAACGGAGGCTCGGATTCACCTGCTCCAGCCGTGCACGGCAACAGCTTCATCGGGACCATGCTCATGAACCCGTCGTATACCGGCGCAATGCTCGAGAAGATGAGCACCCAGCAGGCGACCTACTTCGGGGTGCCCTCAGGCGCGGGACTGCTTGTGCGAACCGTTGTGCCGAACTCCCCGGCCGCAATCGCCGGCATGCAGGTATGCGACGTAATCATTCGCGCTAACGACCACTCTGTCGCCAACACCGGCGACTGGGCCAAGGCCATCAAGAACAGCCACGGAAAGCCCCTCACCGTCGTTGTGCTCCGCGATAAGAAAGAGCAGACCCTCACCCTGACACCCGACAGCAAGAAGCGCTCAAGCCTCGACCGCCCAACCGAAGACAGCGTCGTGATCGCCCGCCTGGGCCTTTCCTGGATGCCGGGATTCTAGGGGCTGTTCAAAAAACGCGTGATGACTATAAGGCTTTGCTCAGGCAAGACCCGCAAAGCGCCGATGCCCTCGCTTCAGCGCCCATGCCCTCGCTTCTAGGTAAGCCAAGGCTTCAGCCTTGGCATCGCCGGGCAGTCGGAAAACGTGGGGTTTCAACCCCTGGGGTACGATCCACCAGAGGAAATCTGCGAGCCGCAACTCCCACAAAACCCAGAGTCAACGCCGCCATTCCCACAGCCCGCCCATTGACGCCCAAATTACTATTAAAGAATAGGCATCAAAGTGTCGTGCGCCCATATCGCAGGACCTCAATCTCCACCCGGATCCAGATCCGCAGCACCTTTCTTTGACATCCAGAGCTTTCTCGTTTGGTATAGACCAACCGCTGTACTTTGTAAATCTAAGTTCTCTAAAAGACGTACTTTAGGACTTAAGTACGGGGGGAGGGTAGAGCTGGAAAAACAACTTGATGACTGTTCACGACGGAAATCAACCTCTGTGTTATCTCTTCTGCTCTGTGAACTCTGTGATTCGTTTTTGCCCCGGGCCTTTCGCTTTCTTTGAACATCCGGAGCCGTCTGGTTGGTATAGACCAATCGCCGCACCCTAAGTCCTCTAAAAGATGTACTTTAGGACTTAAGTACGGGGGAGGGTAGCGCCGGAAAAGCGGTACCCGCAACCACGGAGGCGACTGGGGCAGGAAAGCCTCCGCCCATCGGACGGCGCTTACCTCACGCTGCTGACTTCAGCATGTTGCGTTGCTCGTGAATGAAGTCGTGTGATATCAAAATCTGCGTCTGCTGCTCCGTCAGCAACTGCCGGACAGGCAAAGGCAGCTTTTGCTCCAGCGCCTTGTTGTAGGCATCCTTCGCCTCATCTTCTGCTTGCTCCGCCGTCTCCAGCAGTGTGCTATCGCCTCCGCCGAGCTTGGCTTTCAGCCCCGCCCATGTGCGATAGAGCAAGCCCGTAGCGGTGCCGGACTCACGCACGTCGGGCACGCCGTTGCGATGCAGCACATTCTCAAGTTCGCCGCGAAAGCTGGCTCGCTTCAGCGACTCGGCAAGGAAGTAGCGCTTCAGTCTCTCGTTCTTTAAGTGCTCGCCAATCTCGGCCATGCCCTTCTGTCCGTCTTCGAGCACGTTGATAACCGACTTCAACACGCTTTGCAGCTCGTCGTTCCTTTCTTCCATCGTTGCCATATGCCTATGTTCCCTCGGAAAAAATACTCTGTATGCGATGCGCCGAGACGTAGCTGGGGAGGGTCCGCCGGTTGTCCGCGATTCTCCTGCGCCGGCGGCAAGCGGGAGAAATCGCGAAAACCCCGCACCCCTCTGCCAGCCATTTGCTAAGGTCCGCCCTCAACCTCAGAGCGGCGATTACTCCATCAATAGATGCCATCGTCTCCCATGGGTTTGTATCCTGAGTCCACCTGCCCCACTTTTCCCCTTTTCCGTGCCTGGCTCTGGGATAATCCGAATAGCTCTGGCGGTCCGGCACCTCGTTTTATTCGTTCCCTGACGTGTGCTCATCGGCGCGTTTGCAGGCGCGAACCAAAACGAATCCAGCCCCGCGCGCGCCCATGAAACCACTCCGCCTGGTCTCGACCCCAACCCGCAACCGCCGCCTCAACGAGATCCTCGGACTCGTTGTGCTGGTAGGCGCAGGCCTGCTCACGCTAGCGCTGGTGACGTACACGCCAACCGACCCCTCAGCCGACACAGTTGGCGGATTCGCCGCGCGTTCTGGCTCAGGTCTGGGCGCTCGCCTCGGTGCCCAGCTTCTCGGGCAGGCCCATAACTGGACCGGACTGATCGGCGCGTGGGTAGCCGACGCCATCCTCCAGACCATCGGCATCGCGGCATTCTTCCTCCCCATCGTCCTCGGCCGCGTCGGCCTCTGCTGGATGCGCCAGCGCACCGCCGGATCGGCGACCGCCCGTTTTCTCGGCCTTGGTTTATGGATCGTCTTCGCACCTGCCGCCATCGGCCTGCTTCCGCGATTGCTGTGGCGTCACGCGCTGCCCATCGAGGGAGTCACGGGACGCCTGCTTGCCGACACCATGGTTCATTACCTGAACCTTCCCGGTGCGACCATCGTGCTCGCCCTGATGGTGGCGATGTCGCTCTATCTCGCCAGCACGTTCACGTTGCACACGGCCGGCGAATGGATCGAGGCCCACTTCTCGATCGTGCGCAGGATTCATGAACGCATTCAGGAGTGGCGGATTCGCCGCGCGATCGCCAAAGCTGAAAAACGCAACCTCGCCGATCAGCCCGAGCCGATGGAACCCGGAGCCGGGGTATTTGCCGGCAAGCGCGAAAAAAATCTCGAGCAGGCCGCAATCGACCTCGAACGCGAGCGCGCATCCAGGTCCGCAGAATCGACCACGCTCCTGGGCAGCCTCTTTGGCTGGTGGGGACGCTTGCGGCACAAGCGCACACCCGCGCCTCCTGAAGCAGTCGCCGAACAGCCGGCTGACGCGCCCGTCTCGATGTGGCAATCCATGCCGCGCACCAACGTCGATGCACCGCCGGTGACACCGCTCAGTACGGCCGCTGCCGCCGCAGCACCCTTCGCCGAAGCGCTCGCCGCGGCCTCCGCGCCTCTTCGCGACGGAGATTCAGCAGGGCGCCTGAGCCTGTCAGCCCTCCCCGAACTGCCTCCCGCGCGAACCCCCCGGCCTCGTCCATCGGACAACGCAGCCGCCCTTCCGCCGCGGCCGATTCCGCCTCCCATGGCCGCGGACCCGTCCCAGCCACAGGCGATCTCCTTCGGCAAACGCGCCGACGCCGATATCAAGCCAGTCACCATCACGCCCAAGTCCATCCGCGGATACAAGCTGCCGCCGTCTTCGCTGCTCTACCGCTCCGATGAGGCGCACATCGTCCGCGAGCAGGCACTCCGCGACGAAGCCCGCACCCTCGTCCAGAAGTGCGCCGAGTTTGGCGTCGATGGCCAGGTCACGCAGATCAACCCAGGCCCCGTCGTCACCACCTTCGAGTTCCGGCCCGATGCCGGCGTCAAGTACTCCCGCGTCACCGGCCTCGCCGACGATCTCTGTCTCGCCATGGCCGCCGAATCCATCCTCATCGAGCGCATGGCCGGCAAATCCACCGTCGGCATCCAGGTTCCCAACCACGAGCGAGAAACCATCTGGCTCCGCGACGTCGTCGAATGCGAGTCCTTCGCGCAATCCAAATCCAAGCTCGCCGTCGCCATGGGCAAGGACATCAACGGCCGCATCGTCACGGCAGACCTTGCGTCGATGCCGCACGTCCTCATCGCAGGCTCCACCGGCTCGGGCAAATCCGTCGCGATCAACGCGATGATTATGTCTGTCCTGTTCAAGTCCACGCCCGAACAGGTACGCATGATCCTCGTCGACCCCAAGCGTGTCGAACTCGGCATGTACGAGGGCATCCCTCACCTCTTCACGCCCATCATCACCGAAGCCAAGCTCGCCGCCAACGCCCTGCGCAACGCGGTCCGCGAGATGGAGCGCCGCCTCAAGCTGCTCGCTGCCAACCACGTCCGCAACATCGACCAGTTCAACAAGCTCTTCGACAACGGCTCCGAATATCTCTTCGACGACGCCGACCAGGAGCCGCTGCCCTACATCATCATCATCATCGACGAGCTCGCCGACCTGATGATGCTCGACCGCGCCAACGTCGAGGAATCCATCACCCGCCTCGCGCAGATGGCCCGCGCTGTCGGAATACATTTAGTCCTCGCCACGCAGCGGCCCAGCGTCGATGTCATCACCGGACTCATCAAAGCGAACGTGCCCACGCGCATGAGCTTTCGCCTCGCCACCAAGGTCGACTCGCGCACTATCATCGACTCGAACGGCGCAGAATCGCTCCTCGGCAAAGGCGATATGCTCTACCTCCCGCCCGGCACCAGTCGCGTGCAGCGAGTCCACGCCCCATTTGTAACCGAAAAAGAAATCTCCGCTGTGACCGCTTTCTGGAAGGCCCAGGGCGAGGCCGAGTACGTCCACGGCTTCCTTGAAGGACCAAAAGACGAAGCCGGCAAGGAGATCGATGGCAATGGCGAAACCAGCCAGGAAGACGACGACCTCTTCGACGACGCAGTCCGCCTGGTCTTCGAGTTCGGCAAGGCCAGCACCTCGCTCCTGCAGCGCCGCCTGCGCATCGGCTACGGCCGCGCCGCCCACCTCATCGACATGATGGAGCGCGACGGCCTCGTCGGCCCCGCCGACGGCTCCAAGCCCCGCGAAATCCTCAAAGCCCCCAACTACTACAAAGAAGTAGACGCCGCCCTGCGCTAACTGTCGGGTGCCCCATGATCACCGAGCGGGCTCGGAGAGTCCTCGGTTATCGTGGGGATAGTCTCGTGACCCAACCCCCTGTCTCCTCACGGCTGTCATTCTCACCCTCTCTCCGTCGTCATTCTGGCGAAGCCAGAATCTCTGTATTGGCTCTTGGTGTTGCCAGTCCTTCTTCGCTGCCCGTCTTACCGTCATCCTTTACATAGCGAAGGACTACCCCCGTATCTGCTCTTGCAGTTGCATTTTTGGGCTGACCACTCCCTCGTCGGATAAGATGGGTGCGACACCCAGCAAGCCAATCATGGACAAACAACACATCCTCAACGAAATCCGCCGCACCTCGATCGCGAACAACGGAATCGCGCTCGGCAGGGCTAGATTCCTTCGAGAAACCGGAATCAAAGAAACAGACTGGTTGGGAAAATATTGGCCTCGGTGGTCTGCCGCTGTTGAAGACGCGGGCTTTGAGCCTCAACAGCTTCAGGCGAGAAATGACCGTGCTATTGCGCTACAGAAATTGGCCGTACTCACTCGTAAGTTAGGCAAATTCCCTACGGTACCAGAGATTAGGTTAGAAAAAAGGAACGACCCACTCCTTCCCAGTCATAACAGCCTCATAGTCGCGGGAATAGAAAACCTCCGAAAGGAACTCCACGAGTATTGTGGATCAAGACCGGACTATGAGGATGTCGAGCAAATTCTACGTTCCGAAACGCGACAGGTGAAAAGAAAAGACCCGCCCGAAGAAGAGAAGAGTGAAGTTCAGTATGCAGACGTGTACCTGTTGCGCTCAGACAATAAGTTTAAGATCGGCTTCTCGATAGCCGCACTTAGCCGAGCGACAACAATCAACACGTCCTCACCAGAAGGGGTGCAGGTAGTCCATATTATTCGTACGGATGACCCGCGAGGGATAGAAGCCTACTGGCACAGCCGCTTCGCAGAAAAGCGAGGCAACGGAGAATGGTTCGCTTTGTCCGCCGCGGACGTCGCCGCTTTCAAACGAAGAAAGTCCATGTGAGCCGGTCGTGGGACGACGAGTGCCCCATTCATGACGATTTCATCGTCACCACAAATCTGCCCGCCGCCACCGCTACCGCGCACCTGCACGTTCTCGTTCCTTCGCCGCAGGCCGCCCCGCCACCGCCATATACCGCTCATCGAGCGCCCGCCGTACCAGAGTCTTAATCACAGCCTGACGGCTGATATTCAACTCCTTGGCCTCGCGATCCAACTCCGCCAGCATGGTTCCGGTAAAGTCCACATTGACGCGTTGGACCAGCGGAGGCATCATCTTGAAATCATCTGTGAAGAAGCGCGAGATGTCCTGGCCCTTGTCCGCCATCCGCGCAATCGCCTCCGCCGAAACTGGCTTCTTTGTCTTACGAGTGCTCTTCATATAATTTGCGCTCCTCTCGTGTCGCCTTCCATAACGTCACCAAGTGATAAACCTCATCCTCTTCGTCTTCGCGCACCTCGAAGATGAGAGTATAGAGCCGCTGCCCTACCCAACCGACCGCACGGTATTGCTCCGGAATCTCCGAGCATCTGCTTTGGCCATATGGACGCTCAAAAATCTCCTGCGCCTCCTCAAACCCGATGCCGCGCTTCGGGTTCTTCCGCAATCTCTCGCTCTTCGCCAGATCAAAATGGAAGCGCACACGATCAGTATAACTGTTATACCATCCATGAACAAGAGTGACTCAACATAAATGCTTTGTTTAGAAGATTTAGTAATGTAGATATGGGGATCCCACCATCAAAGTCAGCGCACGACGTTCCGCGCAGATTTCAGCGCAACCAACCCCAGCGCGCAGATCGCCGCAATCAGCGCAATCCACAGCACCTCAGGATGCCGTTCCGTGAATGGCCGCTGCTCGACCGGCGGGTGATAATCCGCATTCAGCCGCTCCGGCCCCAGCGTCGCGGCCACAGCCTTGTTCGACACCACAAACAGCCGCTCGTAGTCATACACCGGCGCGAGCAACTTCGGATCGCCATAATACAAAGCCAGTTCCGCGCCCGCCGCAGGCGCCTCGAAACAAAGCTTCCTCTGCCGCATCTCCAGTCGTACCGCGGCAATCGGCAGCGGCTGATCGTCGCCATTCTCGATCGCCACTTCCACCTTCGCCGGCCGCTGCAGATTCGCCCCGAGAATCGACGGCACGCTGAGCTGATCGCTGCGAATCTCGCGCCCCGCCTCCGTCGTGTGAACCCGCAGAATATTCCCGCTGACAACCTCGGGCAGCGGCGCGCGCTCGTCCCGGTCAGGTCCCTTCGGAGCCGGATCGGTAACCCCGCTCACCCGCACATCGCGGCTGAAGTTGCCCTTGAAATTTGGCGCTGGCACAAACGACACCCGCTCCACCGGCACCCGCGGCGGAATCTCAAACGTCGCGCGGCTCTCGCGCCCAACCGTCGCAATCGACGATGTCTCCGCAACTGCCGTATACAAAATCTGTGCCTCGCGGCTCGGAGGCACCTGCGCGCCCCGAACCATCGCCGGCACAAAGCTCGCGCTCGTCCCTGCCAAACTTCCAGGCGCGGGCGACACGCTCAACACGATATGCAGATAGTGGAACGTCGACTCCGGCAGCGGTAGCATCGTATCCCGCGAAAGGCGCTGCGACGAAAGATCGAACAGTGTGAACGAGCCCAGTGCCGTAGAGTTGCCGCTCCCCAGCGAATCCGATCCCGAAACAGTCGCGGTCGCAAGGAAGTCGTGAATCTCCGGATCAAGATCCAGCGTCACGCCCGTATACGCTCGCGGTGGCATCTCCAGGTCGAAGACAATCTTGCCGCCGTGCGAATCGCCCCCTCCAATTCCGCCTCCCAGATTCAACACGCGCGCCTGCTCCGTCTCCTCACTCATCACTTCGCTCAGCGTAATGGCGTAAGGAACCTCATGCGCCCCACTGACCGCAACTCCGCCCTGCGTCGGAAAGATCCGCAAATCCGTAAGAGAAGGCGCCGCATGCGGAAAAATCTGTGCATCCAGTACCGCGCAAGCCTGTCCCGCGCCCCCCAGGTTTATCGCCCGCTCATACTGCATGTGATCCGGCTGCGCGACCGGCCGCTCATCCGTCGCCGCGCCTTGCCATAACAGAACCGCCAACAGCGCAGCAGCCTTCATTTGGCAGCCTCGGGGTCCGTCTCGGATTTCGCTTCCTCATCTGTCCCGGCACTATGCGTCTTCTCTGGCGGGCGCAGATTCAGCCAGTCCTTCTGATACGCAAAACTGATCGTCATCAGCAGCGCGCCCAGTCCCAGGAAACTCACCACGCGATATCCCTGGCTCAGATTCCGTGTGTCGTACAGGAATGTCTTGCCGATTGTGAACACCAGCAACACCAGCCCTTGCCACCGCAGAAATCCGTTGCGCCTCCAGAAGCCCACCGCCAGCAACGCCGCGCCATACAGCATCAGGAACGCGGAAATCGCCAGCGCCTGCTGCAGCCCCGCATCCACTGTGGCCTGCGAGTTCTCCCAGATCGCCTCGATCTCGCGCACGCCCGTCAACACCGCAATCAGGTTGAACGCAATCGTCGAAATCGCCGCCCAACTCATCCAGAACTGCTCATCCGAGCGTTCCTCCGCAAGGCGAAGCGACACTGCAACCACACCCGCGAGCACCGCCAATCCAATCAGCGCCTCGAAGAATTCGCCAGTCTGGAACGGTGGATGAATCCCGCTCCACGCCCACGACGAAAACAGTTCTCGCAGCGTCAGTACCCCCGCTGTCAGACCGATCAGAACGAATGCGCAGATTGCGATCACGTCCCAATCCAGCGTGCGCACCTGTGCCCGGACAGCGCGCGAATCTGCGGCTATCCGCAACGCGAGCCATGCTGCCCCGCCGAACACCAGGATCCCCGTCAGTGCCGTGCCTGTACCCTTATTCCACAGCGACAGCCCACCCACATCCAGCAGTCCCGAAGAGTGAACGCAGATTCCGCAAAATCCCAGCGCCAGCGAACCGGCGGCTAGCCATCGCAGCGTGCTTGAGGCATAGCTCTCGTCCGCGTTTAGCGGTGCGCCGGTCGCCGCCAGTCTTGCCGAGACCCACAGCAACGCCAGCCCTTCCACCAGCCAGCTCACCGTGATCCAGTGCCCACTTGCCTTCAGCGGAATCGCGATGGTCAGCAACACCACCGCGATCGAAAGATGAATCGCCGAAGCAGTCCGCGTCTGCGGCGCGCGCATCACTCCCAGATACACCGCCGCCAGCACCAGCATCATCCACGGAAGCCAATCGTGATGTCCCGCATCCTGCAGCACGGAGTAAAACGCGAGCGCCACAAAAGCCGCATTCGCCAGCGGCAGCAAAATATCTTCCAGCAGAGTCGCCAGCGATGCAAAACGCGCCGCGGCCCCCTCCGAATTCCCAGCCGCGCGTCCTATCGCAACGCTAGCAAATACCACTCCAAACAGCACGATGAACAGCGATGTCGTCATCAGCTCATCGGCGGCGTAGAACTCCGAGTACCACCCGACAAAGAAGACCATTGTGAGCGGAAACGCTCCCAGCAGCAGCCGCGGCCACGTCTTCAGCCGCACCAGCGCCACGGTCGCCACGTCGATCGCCAGCAGATAGGTGAACAGAAATATCTCGTGATTTCCTCCGGTCGACAGCAGCATCGGCGTCGCAAATCCACCGGCCAGGGCATACGCTCCCGGCAACTCCGAGTCTTGTGCCCACGCCATGAACGCATTCCACGCGGTCACCAGGATCATCAGTACCAGCGCCACTGCCGTCGGCAGCAGTTGGTACAGGTGAAATCCCGCCCACAGCGATAGATACAACGCTCCGGTGCCCACGGCTTTCAGCGAATACGAAAACGCCGCGAAGCCCTTGCTTCGAAAACGTTCGGACCACAGCACCAGGGCCGCTCCGGCCACCAACCCCGCGATCATCCGGCCGGCTGGACCAATCCAGCCGCGATCCACCGCCAGCTTCATTCCATAGGCAGTTCCCGTCAGCAACAGCACAATCGCAATCCGATTGAATATCTGCGACCCAAGCCGGCTCTCAAAGGACTCCCGGGATTCGGGTGTCGCCCTCGCAACCGGCCGCATGGATGCCCATGCCTCGGAAACCGCACGCTGCACTTCGGGCGCCGCCGAGTCCGGAATCGCAATCGGCCGAGGCGGAGGCGGTGCAGGTGCCACAGCCGCCGCGGTCCACGCCGCGTCAGTCCCTGGGGCGCTTCTTTCCTGGACGCCCTTCGCGGCGATCCCGCGCTGCAACGCGGCCAGCTCAACCTCAAGCCGTGCAACGCGTTCCTCAAGGGCCGTCAATGCGGACGTCCGCTCATCCCCATCAACGTTGCCCGGTCGTCCCGGATCGCCCTCATTTGCCATGGCCACTACTGTAGTGCATTTCTACCCTTCAAACCCGCGGGAATGTCACCGGGATTCTGTTTTCTGAATCGCATCGGGTGGCCTATCTTTTCCAGATTCACCGGAAAGGGTGGGTTGTCCTTGACCCGCTCCGGTAACTCCGCTCCTCAAATCGACTTCGGCGCACCAGAGGCGAAGAAGCTTCGAAGCTGTCCGCGCAGCTGCCACCCCTCGGCATTCAAGCCTGTGGCACGGAATCGCATCCCTTGATACCCTTCTCGACAACGATGGGCCACGATTCCATGCCGGAACGAGTATTGGTTGTCGATGACGATGAAATGAGCCGTGAGCTTCTAGCCGTCCTGCTTGAAGCCGAGGGCTACACAGTCGAGTCCGCTGATTCCGGCGATGCGGCGCTCGCCCAGATTCGGAGCAATGAGAGCCCGCCCCTCGTCGTGCTCACGGATTGCCAGATGCCCGGCACCAGCGGCGCAAGTCTCGCAGGCAAACTTCGGCGCGCATGTGGCCCGGCCACCCTGCTTCTGGCTATGAGCGGAAGCCAGCCCGTCGAGACCACAATCTCCAATTTCGACGGCTTTCTACTGAAGCCCTTCAAGATTCAGGATTTAGCCGCCGCGCTGTCTTCCTGGACTCGCCCCGCAGACACAACGGCAACCCAGGCAGCAAAAAAGAGGAAACCTGCAACCGCCTCTCCTGCGCTGGAGACGGGCATCCCGAAAGTTACATCGGGAAATTCCTCTGCCCCAAAACTCGCATCCAACCTGGATATGAATACACAGTTACACGAAGCCCAGGCTGCAGAATCTGGCTTCACCCAAAACAATTACGACAGCCCAGTCTTGAACGAAAAAATCTACGGGCAGCTCGCGCGCGCCATGCCCGCTCAACAACTCCACGAGATGTATGCGCTGTGTGTCAACGACGCACGCGAGCGCATCGCGGAGATGCGCAGGCTTGAGCAGGCGCACGATCATGCAAACTTCTCTCGCCAGGCCCACGCCATCAAGGGCAGCTCCGGAATGCTGGGCGCGACCCAGTTGCACGGAATGGCCGCCGAACTGGAAAAAACCGGAGTCGAAGACCCCGCTGCGAATTCAGCGCAAGACGTTAACTCTCTAGATGAGCTATCGGCTGCATGCGACCGCCTTGAGCGTATGCTGGGTTCACGCGTCTGAGGCAGAATGTCCTCAGCCCACCTGTGCGAGGATAGCCGCAAATGAGTCAGCAAACCGCCAAGAAACCTACGCCTCCTGCTGCCGGTCTGGCAAACATACGAATTGTCGTCGCCGACGATCATCCCGTCGTCCGCTTCGGTGTCAAGCAAATGCTGACTAACGAACCGGGCTTCGAAGTTGTCGGTGAAGCCGAAGATGGTGACGACGCGATCACCCAGACACTCGAGCTCGAACCCGACATTCTCCTCCTCGATCTCCTGATGCCGCGCCTGCCTGGACTCGAAGCCATGCGCGCCATCATGACCAAGTCGCCGCGAGTGAAGATCGTCCTCCTCACCAGCACCATTTCGACCCAGCAGATCATCGAGGCTCTCCAGATCGGCGCCCGCGGAATCGTCCTCAAGGACTCCGTTGTCGGCGATCTCGCCCAGGCCCTCCGCGCAGTGCTCGGCGGCGATTACTGGATCGGCGGCGAGCGTGTCGCAAACCTGCTCAAGGCGCTCCAGGAACTGCAGGCCAAGGCGGCCGCAGTCCCCGAACGCAAGACCTATGGCCTCACACCCAGGGAACTCGAAGTCGTCACCTGCATCGTCGAAGGATGCAGCAACCGCGACATCGCCACCCAGTTCTCCATCAGCGAGGAAACCGTCAAGCGCCACCTGTCGAACGTCTTCGACAAGACCGGCGTCTCCACGCGCCTCGAACTAGCCCTCTTCGCCATAGCCCACAAACTGGTCGAACTCTAGCCCACAAACTGGTCGAACTCTAACCGACATCATGTCGCGGCGTCATTCGACTCGCCCCAACGCCGTCATTCTGACTCGCAGAGTCAGAATCTCCGTAGTTGTTTTTGCTCGCGCGCCCGAGGTGTGTCTCGCTTCCCAAACCCTCAGACCGCCGGCTGTGCCTTCGCCGCAAAGATCCCCGCGAATGAGCCGCGGTACGCATACACCAGAAAAGCCTCCAGCAGTCCACAAAACAATCCCGGACCGATGCCCGACGGCTGCATCGTGATGTGAAACAGCAGAATGTTCACCAGGATCCCCGCGAGCAACGTCAGCGCAAGCGGAACGAACCGCCCGAACAGCAGCATCAGCCCGGCGGCCGTCTCTACGAACCCGTAAAAGTGCACCCACTTGTGCGTGAACATCAGCGTCATCATGGACGCGACGTCTCCTTGCAGAGGCGGAGACGGAAGAAACTGAAGAATCATATTCAGCCCAAATACCAAAAACACCAGCCCCAGCAAAATCCTTGCCACTAAAACGGCGATCTTCATAGCTGTGCTCCAGATTCTGGAAATTTGACTTGCTCGGCCCCTTGCACCTCAATCGGATGTCGCCAACACCCATCTGATGCAAAATAAAGGGATGCCGAACGACTCAAAATTCACCCCCGGCGTCACCCTCTCCCTGGCCGGCCGCACCGCCCTCGTCACCGGAGGCTCCCGCGGCATTGGCGCCGCTACCGTCCGCCTCTTTCGTCAGGCTGGAGCTCGCGTCGCCTTCAGCTATCGCGCCGCCCGGCCTCAGGCCGAAGCTCTCTCCACCGAATGCGGCGGCCCAGCCGTCTGCCTCCCCATCCAGCAGGACCTCGCCACCCCCGAGGACGGCGAAGCCCTCGTTGCTAGCACCATCAAGTCCTTCGGCGATCTCGACATCCTCATCGTCAACCACGGCATCTGGCCGCCCGTGGAAGCCAACATCGCAACCATGTCCGCCGCCCAGTGGCGCCGAACCCAGGCCATCAACGTAGACAGCGTCTTCGGCCTCGTCCACGCCGCCGCCGCCCACATGCTCACCCGCCCCTTGCATTCGGGAAGCGCCCGTGGCCACATCGTCCTCATCGCGTCCTCGGCCGGCCAGCGCGGCGAAGCAGGCCACGCGGACTACGCCGCCAGCAAGGGCGCGCTCATCTCGCTCACCAAGAGCCTCTCCTCCGAACTCGCCCCACACGGCATCTACGCCACGTCAACCCCACCATCCCCGTCGGCCGTCCCGGCCACGTCGACGAGATCGCCGGCCCTATCCTCTTCCTCTGCACCCCGCTCGCCGGCTTCATCTCCGGCGAAATCCTCAACGTCAACGGCGGCGCCGTCCTCATCGGTTGATCTCCCAGCCACTGCGCCTCATTGTGGCGTTCCCACCGCATGCCCCGGATTCGCATTGATCAGCGAGTTCAGCACCAAAGAAAATCTGTCCGCCGGCCCTGTATATCTCATCCAGTAGTGATGGCTGTTCGTCGTTGTCGAGAAGGTGTAACCCGCATCGTGCGGATAAGGGCCTGCGAAGGTATATGTGCCCGGCCCCCCACCCACTTCAAACAGGCTGGGCAGCAGCAGGCCCATAAATCCCCACGAGTCGAACGCCCCGCGCGAATCGCCGCCTCCCCCGTAAACAACATCCAGCGCATCCCACGCGTCCTTTGGCCCGCGCGTGTACTCTTCTACCCCCTGGGCCCAACTCGGCATGCACGAAGCGTCGCCGCCGAACAGGTACACCGGCACCGGCCCGTTATGCGCCAGCACATACTCCGCAGCGGCCACACCGAGGCTGAAGTTTCCGATGCTCCCCTGATCGCCGCATAATCCCTCCTGCTGATAGATCGCCGCCACTTTCGACTGGAACAAGGACATCCCGCCCGAACTCAGCATCAGATCGTAGATGCCATTCAAGCCGCCGCCGCCAACGATGGTCACATTCGAATACTTCGTCAGCACCTGCATGTACATCTCCACATCCGTCATCACACCGGAGGCCATGCGCCGGTTGTAGTTCGCATCGTACCCGGCAGCCGGAACCTCGTCCCCGCGCACAGGGCCGCAAAAAAACAAAGGCTCGTCCGCCCAATTGGTGTTCGTCCCGCCGCATCGCGTCGACTGCGGGGTCTGCGCGACCGGCACGTGGGCCAATCCGGCCTCGTCCAGCGCCTGGCGATACCACGCCACCGTCGGTCCGCCCTGGCCATCCTCCACCCCCACAAGGTTGATGCACCCCATCTTGTGAGCCGTAACAGCCGCAGCCACCAGTCCCCAGTTGTCCCAGTCGTCGTCCCCATCCTCGATCAGGATCACGTTCGGCCGCTTCGCACACACTTGCGTCAACCCAGCGCGGGCGGGGCTGCCATAGAGCACCAGGTCCTGCGCCATCGATGGAGGCGCAACTCCCGGAATGATCGCAAGATCGTCGATCATCCGCATGCCCGGCACCGGGATAGGGACCCTCGCCATCACGTTCCCCGCGTCCCCATTTAAATACCACGGATCGCCCGAAAGAATAGAAGTGTTCAGCAACACCGGCGCGATCGCCACTCCCGTGCCTGCCTGCCCCACCAGGCTTATCGCCGGCGCTGAAGTGCAGTACCCATTCGTCGCATAGGAGATCGACGACGGAACCCCCGACACCGCCAGCATGGTGCCCGTCACCGAACAGTGCGGACCGCCTCCGCTCGAAACAAAGGCCGTCGCCGCGGCATATCCTGTCCCGCCGCTCAGCGCCAGCGATACCGCCCCAAGACTCGTCCCGTAGCTTCCCCGCGTATATCCCCAGACGCCCGGCGCCGCGATGTTGCTTCCAAACGAAGCACCCCCCACTGGAACGCCATCCACAACAATCCCGATCCCGCTCGCCATCCCGCTGCCGTCGTACGTGGCCGTAATCTGGTGCGGTTGCCCATCCCCCAGGTCGTCCACATCCCCGCAGGCCACTGTGGTCGACGCCGACCCCAGGCTCTTCCCGGCGCCAAGCATCAGGCACACCTGTGGTTCGCCGGTCCAGCCCATCAGCGCGTTGATATACAAGAAAATTCCCTGTGTCTCCGCGCCTCCCGGCCGCAGGTTGCTCCCCATCGCCGCCGGAGTGCCCTTGCCCGCGATCAGCCACTCCGAGTAACCCCCGCCCGCGACATGCGCGGATACCTCCGCCGTCACCGTAAAGGGCTGCGTCCACTCGAAGCTGCCCAGGCTGCTGCTCGGCGCATAAACCGCCGCATCCGGACTGAAACTCGCCGCCTTGCTCCCCGGAATAGGCGATGGCTGCCGGTAGTCGATTGTGCCCGTCGAGATCGCATTCCACGTCATCCCCGACGCCGTATCCAGAAACCCGCCGCTCGCCTCGGCGAAATTCAGATGCACAATCGGGTGCTGCGCCTGAATCTCCTGGTCATACGTAGAGTGGAGCTGCGCAAACGCCGGCACCCACAGCAATACCAACCCAAGTAGAGCGAATGAGATAGGCCGGGACTTCAATCCCGGAAAAACCGGTGCAGAATCAATACGGGCTTTAGCCCCTGGGTTTTCGGAGTAGCAGCGGGCTTCAGCCCGCGGTAACGCCCCGAAAATAACCCGGGCTTCAGCCCCGGGCCTCTTCCATCGTGCCAACAATCGCCTCGCCACTAATTGCTCCTCAACGTCTCGGTTGCGCCCACCACAAACGCATCCGTCAAGCCACCCGAGTCGGTCCTCGTCATGCGATACTGCACCCCCGCGCCCGGCGAGCAGCCCGCCGTCCCGCTCGTAGCCACTCCGGCAAGCGTTGCCGTAGTCACCAGGCTGTTGGCCGGTCCGCTGACGGCCGTCGTCGCAGTCACCGCCGCTCCATACGCAGGATTCGATGTCAGCGGCGCAGTGCCCACTCCGTAGCACGCAGCCTGAACGCTCCAGGTTGCCGACCCGCCGGTCTGCGCCGCATAGAACGTAATGTTGAAGTCGGTCGACGTCCAGTTTGCCGGAAGCACCTCGTCGAAGTAGAGATACTGCGGCGCACTCGCTCCCGAGATAAAGTCCGCATAGCCGAAAGGCGTTACATCGACATTCGCGCAGCCCAGATACGGAGCCGTCGCGCTCGGAATCGACCAATCTTTCGCCATCGCCGATCCGCCGGAACAGTTTGCCGTCCGCAGGAAGACGCTCGTCGCCGTCCCATACACAGGAATATTCAGGACTCCCGCCGTCAGCGTCGCCGCGCCATGCGTCCCCGTCTCCGTCACTCCGGAAACCCCGCCCGTCCCTCCAGGTCCTGCGGGTCCCGCCGGCCCTGTCGGACCAGGCGGCCCTTGTGCTCCCGTAGCTCCCGTAGCTCCGGTCAGCCCTTGTATCCCCGCTGGCCCTTGGGCCCCTGTTGCGCCTGTCGCTCCTTGCGGACCCTGTGTTCCCGTGCCCCCGGAGCCCACCGGCATCCACTGCGAAGCGTTCGTGGCCGGCACATTGCCCACATTGTCCGGAGCCAGCGAAATATAAAACTGGCTCCCGCACGACACCATATCGTTCAGGTTGTAAACCGTCCCCGCCGAGTAGCTCCCCGCATACGACACCAGCGTCCGGGTCTGTGCCCCAACACCAGCCGCCGTTCCCATCCACAGGGTGAAAGCCAAAAACAGTGCCTTCCATCTTGAAATACGTTGCATCCGTGCGTGTCCCTCTCTGCTGTTTCCACTCACAACGTTGTTCTCAGCGCGTTAAGCCTGAGTCAGGGTCAGTGCGCCATTTACCACCACCAATGTGTAGGTCTTCGCTGTCACCGAATCAACCAACCCGATCTGCGCAGCTCCTTCTGTCGCGGTCGAGCCGGGTACAAGCGTCAGAGCGCCGCTGGTCACCGCCAGCAGGTAGTGCGCGCCGGTTACATGGTCGATAAGGCCCGCGTTCACCGACACCGCCCCCGAACTGCCGAGTCCGGTAAGCGTAGGCGCGCCATTGACCACGCTCACGCTGAAGTGTGCCTGGGTCACCGAGTCCGCCAGAACCAGTCCGCTGCCAACGCTGCTGACTCCGGAAACGATCGAATTTCCGCCGCATCCGGCGATCGGCCACGTTAACCCCGAAACCAACAGAATCGCTGCGGCCAACCTCTTCAATTCCCACTCCCGGACACGTTGATTGGAACAAGGCCATTATCGGCAGGTCCCCGCGTCGACAAGCGTGTCGTGGGACACAAACGAAATCACCACCGTCCCAATTCGGAACGCAGCCCGATCCGTCTCTCCACTGTGGATGCAAAGGGCCGAAGGCCCGCCATATACCAGCATGGGGCGAACCCCATGTTGGTGCGCCAGAAGCTCTGAGGGCTGTAAGCCCGACATATAAATGGTTCGGTTACCAGAAAAATCCAAACGCGATTGCCCTATCTTTTTGGGCCCCTGCTTGACACGCCCGATATAATACTTACAGGGGCATTCCAAGCATCTCTCCCATGCATTGCCGGCATCTCTCCAGGCGAGATGGATGCAACTACATTGGAATGAATATTTTGCGTCTAAGTCTTTTAGATCCAATATCTTGGACGTTAGGTATGGACTTAACTCCCCTGTTTTGAATATTTTGGAATTTTAGAGGGGGGAGGGGTTGCCATGCCGCAGACGGCCGAAAGCATGACTCACACAGCTATCATCCCTCCGCAAACGTCCAACCGAAGAAACTGCGTGCCAGACCCGAAAAATAAATCCCGCATGAAGCTCCTCGCGACCGCAACCCTTCTGTTCACCGCATCTCTCCTCGTGCCCCGGCAGCTTCCCGCCCAGGCTTCGGAGATCCCCAGCGCCGCGCCTCCCACAGTCGCCGGCCAGACCGCGGACCAGCGCGGGAAACTCCTCATCGACCAGATGATTGCCGCGCTCGGCGGCGACGCGTGGCTCAACCGCTCCACCATGCAGCTCGACGGTCGCACCTCCTCCTTCTTCCAGGGCGCTCCGAACCCCTACATCACCGAGTATCACGAACTCCGCCGGTTCCCCGCGCCGGGCCAGCCCGGGGCGGACCGCGTCGGCTTCCTCACTCCCCGAGGCATGATCCTGCCTGGCAAGGTCATCGATGTCGTCCAGATATGGATGGACGGCCACGGCTACGAGATCACCTACAAGGGCAAGACCGAGCTGCCGAAAGATCAGGTTGAGGAGTATTACCGCCGCCGCGCCCACTCCATCGAAGAGGTCGTCCACAACTGGATCCACGCTCCCGGAGTCATGATTATCGGCGAAGGCACTACCCTGGTCGGGCGCCGCATCGCCGATAAGGTCACCATTCTCACCGCCAACAACGACGCCGTCACGCTCGAGCTCGACTCCACCAGCCACCTTCCCGTCCGCTGCACCTTCCAGTGGCGCAACCCGCAGTTCAAGGACTTCGACGAGGAGTCAGAGGAGTACGACGACTACCACCCGATTCAGGGCCTGCCGACTCCGCTGACCATCACCCGCTACCACAACGGAGACATGTCCAACCAGCGCTTCCTCACCAAGGTCGTCTACAACGTCCCGCTGTCCGCGGACACCTTCGATCCAGCCATCCTCCTCAAGAAGAAATAGGTCGTCGCAACTGTGAACTGACAACTGAGAACTGACAACTCGCTCCCCAGTTATACTCAGTCCTGCATGAGCGACCAGCCAAACCCCTCCGCGCAGACCATGGACATTGTAGAAATCATGTCCATCCTGCCTCACCGGTATCCTCTCCTGCTCATCGACCGCATCGTCGAAATGGAGCGCAAAACCCGTATCGTCGCTCTCAAGAACGTCACCATCAACGAGCCGCATTTTGCCGGCCACTTTCCCGGATTCCCGATCATGCCTGGTGTTCTCATCGTCGAGGCCATCGCGCAAACCGGCGGAGCTTTGCTGCTCACCGAGATCCCCGACCGCGACACCAAGCTCATGGTCTTCACCGGAATCGACTCCGCCAAGTTCCGCCGTCCCGTCGTTCCCGGCGATCAGCTCCGCATCGAAGTCACCGTCCTCAACTGGCGAACCACCGCAGTGCGCTTGCGCGGCGTTGTCACGGTCGAAGGCAAAGTCGCCTGCGAAGCCACTATCATGTGCGCCCTAACCAGCCGAACGGCGAAGAAGCCAACCGCACCGCCGCTCGAACCTCCACTGGTCTCCAGCCTCGGAGAATCGGCCGAGTGAGTGCGACGCCCGGAATCCACCCGACCGCCATCATCGCTCCCGGTGCGCAAGTCCCCGCATCCTGCAGTGTTGGCCCGTACTGCACGATCGGCCCCAACGTCGTTCTGGGTGAGAACTGCGAGCTCGTCTCCCACGTCATCCTCGACGGTCATCTCACGCTCGGCGCACGCAATCGGATCTTCCCCTTCGCATGCATCGGCGTCGCGCCGCAGGACCTGAAGTACGCAGGCGAACCGACCCGCTGCGAGATCGGCGACCTCAACACCATCCGCGAATACGTCACAATCTCCCGCGGAACCGCCGGCGGGGGCGGAATTACCCATCTCGGCTCGGGCTGCCTCATCATGGCCTACGTCCACATCGGCCACGACTCCACCATCGGCAACGGCTGCATCCTCGCCAACTCCGCCACGCTCGCCGGCCACGTCGTTGTGGAAGACTACGCCGTAGTTGGCGCGCTCTGTCCGGTTCACCAGTTCTGCCGCATCGGCCGCTACGCGTACATCGGCGGAGGAACAACCATCACGCAGGATGTCCTCCCCTACTCGCTCACCTCGATCGAGCGCAACAACCATGCTTACGGCCTCAACAAGGTCGGCCTGGAGCGTCGTGGCTTCACCCCCGCGCAGATCAAAGCGCTGCGCCAAGCCTATCGCCTGCTGCAAGCCTCTAAACTCAACACCACCGACGCGCTGGCCGCCATCCGCGCCACCCTCGCCGAATCGCCCATACCCAAGGACACAGAACACGTCGCCTACCTCGCCGACTTCATCGCGAATAGTCACCGCGGGATTATTAAGTAGTACCGCCACTATATCGAATCGGATATAGTAGCAAGTGTGAAGCGCGTACGTTTTCTGGGCGATTCGCTCAAGGCAATCAAAGCATTTCCTCTGCAGTCGCGAAAGCAAGCCGGGTTCGAGTTGAAACGGGTCCAGTCGGGGCTTGCCCCTGACGATTCCAAACCGATGCCAGAGATTGGGCACGGAGTGGAAGAGATTCGCGTTTGGGGAGAGTCGGGCACCTTTCGGGTTATGTACACGGCCAGGATGGAGGACTTCGTGTACGTCCTCCACGCATTTCAGAAGAAGACGCAGCAAACGACGAAGCGTGACCTCAACCTGGCTCGCAAGCGTTTTGAGCAGATTGGACGCATTACTCAATGAAAAAGCGGACAAAGAGAGTCGAATATCAGCAGTTCGAAAACGTATGGGATGCCCTGTGCGACACTCCCGAAGAAGCCGCGAACCTCACGGTTCGGTCTGATCTCATGATCCAGATCTCCGAAATCATAAAGAAAAATGGCTGGACTCAAGCCGAGGCGGCAAAACAATGCGGGGTCACCCAGCCGCGCATCAACGATCTCCTGCGCGGCCGCATCGACCGCTTCTCCCTCGACGCCCTCGTCAACATCGCCACCGCGCTCGGCCGCAAAGTCCAGCTCAAACTCAAGGCTGCGTAGGGTAACTACTCAAGAGGCGCCCGCCGTCGCATCACCCTGCTATAGTTCCTTCCATGAAATCTCTGTTCTTAAATTTGTTCCTCGCGACGGCCACAGCAGCGACGGCGCAGACCATCGTGGTCAGCAACTACGCCCCGCCCAAAGACTCGACCGTGCTCCGCACCACCTTCGTCGACTGGGATTCACTCACGCCTCACATCAATCCCAACGGCCAGTCGCGCCCGGTCTTCGACAACCCCACCGTCGCCATGGACAAGCTCGAAGTCCACATCACCACTTTGCTGCCGGGCATGTCGTCGCACCCCGTCCATCGCCACTCCTGGGAGGAGATCCTTCTCCTCAGGGAAGGCGAAGTGGAACTCTCCATCAACGGCCGCAAGCAGCACGCCGGTCCCGGAGCCTTCATCTTCCTCGCCTCCAACGATCCCCACAACGCCACCAACACCGGCAGCAAGCCCGCGACTTACTACGTCATCAACTTCGTCACCGACCTCTCCCACGCCGCCGACGCCAAATCCGCCGCCGAGCAGGCCGTCCCCGGAAAGCTTGCCTCCTCCGTCATCGACTGCAACAGCCAGACCTCCACGCCCACTCCCACCGGGTCCCGCATCGTCTGCGTCAACTCGCCCACGCTCACCTTCCTCGCGCTCGAAAGCCACATCACCACCCTCAACCCCGGCCAGCAGACCGCCCCCAACATCATCGACTCCAACGACGAGATCGTCGTCATCCAGTCCGGCCAGGTTGAGATCGCGGTCAACGGCGTCGCCTCCCGCATGAACGCCGGCTCGCTCCTCTACTGGGCCCCCAACGACAAACGCACCCTCCGCAACATCGGCACAACACCCGCCTCCTACCAGGTCATCCGAGTCACCTCGGCCAAATCCCCCAAGCCGCCCGCAAACTGAAGAGTATACTGCCGACTCGTGCCAGTTGCAGCGGCCCAAATGCGAAGTTTTCCCGAATCGACTTGCCCAACACGAAATTCCACCGATTCCTCTTGCATCGGAACATGGCAAGAGAACAGAATCGATACAACACGTCGAAAGAGGTAGCAATGAAACAAAGGAACGTCCGGAAGCAGGATTTCCTCCCGCTGCGCGAATCCATGTTGTTTCAAGGCGACGCTTTGCAGGCGTTGCAACGGCTCCCCACTCAGTCTGTTCAGTGCGTCGTGACATCGCCGCCCTATTGGGGGCTGCGCGACTATGATGTACCGGAACAGATCGGGCTCGAACCGACGCTTCCGCAATTCATCAATCGACTTATTGCAGTGTTTGCGGAAATGCGGCGAGTCCTTCGCGATGATGGCATATTCTGGCTGAACATCGGCGACGGCTATACAAGCGGCAATCGTGGCTGGAGAGCTCCCGACAAGAAAAATCCGGCCCGCGCAATGTCGATTCGCCCAGACACCCCAGAGGGGTTAAAGCCGAAAGACCTTATGGGAATTCCATGGAGGCTCGCCCTGGCGCTTCAGGATGACGGATGGTACCTTCGTGCCGATGTCGTCTGGAACAAACCGAACGCAATGCCTGAAAGTGTCAAGGACCGCCCGACCCGGGCGCACGAGTACATGTTCATGTTCACCAAGAATGAACGTTACTTCTACGATGGAAAATCCGTCCTGGAAATCAACGGTCGCAACCTGAGGTCCGTTTGGAATATCCACACGCAGGGCTTCGCCGGCGCTCATTTCGCCACATTTCCGCCCAAACTGATTGAGCCTTGCATCAAGGCAGCAACGCGGCCGGGCGATTTTGTGCTCGATCCATTCTTTGGATCGGGAACGGTCGGACTCGTCGCAGAAGAAATGGATCGCCGCTACGTCGGGATAGAGTTGAATCCTGAATACGTGGCACTCGCCGCGGTTCGTCTTGGGGCACTTGAATCGAGCATCTTGCAGGTCGCCGTCTGATGTTCCACATTCCCGATCCAGACTTGCAGATCGATTTCGCAGCACACCTGAGAGAAATCCGCCGCCAATACCTGCAAGACGCCCTCAATGAAACTGTCCGGGGGCTGGCGATTCCCGAAATTGACAGCGAGTTGGCCACGCACGTCCCATCGCACAGCTTGTCGGCACTCGCGGGCCACGGTCTTCGCGGCGAATTGATGTTCCCAGTACCAATTGTCCTCGCCGCGAATCCCAGATTGCTCGGATACTACCGCTTGCTTTACGGGTACAGCCAAAAAGAGTTTTACACCGCGTCGACTGGTGCAGGACGCTTCAAAGGCATGGAAGAGCGCGGAGCGTTGGCGGTGCGAAATATTGGGGAGCTTACCGCCTTCTGCAGCGCACTATGTAAGGCTGGGGCTTTGCTCCTTGCCGGAATAGGTGCGCCGAAGCTCAATGCAGGACTTCTCGATCAACTGACACTCTTGACGCTCGGGCCGCAGTTACGCGGCGGGGCCAATGTGAAGCGAGGGACTGCCGGTATCCGCACGGTCTTCAATGTGATTCAGGAAATCGTGCAAAGTTCGATTTCCGGCGTCTCGGAGACAAAGATCGAAATAATCAACGCGGCAGGTCGAGTCATCCTGATCCTATTTACAGCTGACCCGGATATCGTGATCGTCCAACAGATGCGCGCCGGGGCCTATCAACAGATAGTCGCCATAGAGGTTAAGGCCGGCCACGACTTTTCAAACATCCATAATCGCATTGGCGAAGCCGAGAAGAGCCACCAAAAGGCAAGAGCGTCTGGCTTTGTCGAATGCTGGACGGTCGTGAATGTAGACAAGATCGATATCGCGACAGCCCATCGCGAGTCGCCAAGCACGAACCGCTTCTACAGAATCTCAGACTTGGTGGCTGCGTCCGGGCCGGATTACCAGGACTTTCGCGACCGGATAATATCCTTGACGGGCATTAAAGATGTATCGCGACGACGCAGCCAGGCCAAGGTGAAGATTTCGCGCGCTTGAGTTGCAGAAATCCTCTGTTTGCCTCCACCGTCTCAATCAACGGGGTCACTCCAAAGACTTTTCAGCACCCTTGAAAGCCACATGTGCAGGGCGTTTCTCAACACAGAAGCGCTGAAGGCGCGACCTATACCTACCAGCTCCGTTTCGACCGCGTCTCCCTCACTATCTGCCAAGTCATTGATTCGCTGCTACTTCAACAAATATTCACGAAAAACCTCAGCAAATTCGCTTGTCAAGCCCCCAAATGGCTTATCTCTATGAATCGAAACGATATAGCGTTGGTAGGTTAGTTACTCCAAAAGCGTACAATTTAAGTAGTGGGTAATTTTGCGGCATATGTAACCTGCGGGCTTACCCTCGGGGGGAAGCCCATTGGCTGTTTTCACATAGCCTTTCGAGGAAACTGTCGTCGCAATATCGCTAAGCCGTTTGCAATCTAATATTTGACTGTAAGTGCCCTGGTTTCTATTATTTACAAGGAGGTAAAATCGTAAATGATTGATTCGCAAACGATTACCTACCCCACCCCCCCGGGGGGGGGTGCCTCCAGATCCAGCCTCGGCTTGATCGCGGGCAATGGACGTTTCCCATTTCTGCTGCTCGACGCCGCACGTGCCGAAGGTCTCACCGTCGTCGTCGTCGCCATCAAGGAGGAGACCGACCCCGACATCAACGCGCGGGCTGCGGCCGACCCCAACATCCGCGTGCACTGGATGTCGGTCGGCGAACTTTCCCGCCTTATCGACACCTTCAAGGCCGCAGGCGTCACTCGCGCCGTGATGGCCGGCCAGGTCAAGCATACCCAGATATTCTCGAGCATCCGGCCTGACTGGCGGCTGGCCAAACTGCTCCTCAATCTGCGCACACGCAACACCGACATGGTGCTCGGCGCCGTCGCCAAGGTTCTGGGCGACGAGGGCATCGAACTCATCTCCTCCACACACTACCTTGAACCTCTGCTCGCAAAGCCTGGAGTCTTGACTCGGCGCGCGCCCACGGGCGACGAACTCAAAGACATCGCCTACGGCCGGACGGTCGCCAGAGCGATCGCCGGATACGATCTCGGCCAGACCGTAGTCATCGCTGCCCAGGCCTGCGTCGCAGTCGAAGCCATGGAGGGCACCGATGCGACGATCGAACGCGCCGGCGCTCTGATGCGCCGTCTCGGCGATCCCGCGTCCACCCTCAGCCGCTCTCTGAGCGTGGTCAAAGTCGCGAAACCTAACCAGGACATGCGTTTCGACGTCCCAGTCATCGGTGTTGCCACCATCGAGGCGATGGTCCGCGCATGCGCCACCTGCCTCGCCATAGAGGCCGGCAGAACGTTGCTGTTCGATTCCGCCGCCATCCTCGAAGCGGCCGACAAGGCCGGCATTGCCCTGGTCGCGGAGACATCTCCGTGACACTTGATATATCGCGACAACGTACTATATCGAGGTGCGACGCGAAAAAGTTCGGTTTCCCGCAGCGCCACAATTCAACCGTTGCATGACAAGGAGAAGACGATGGTTCGTAAAGGTGTATGGATCGCGGTCATCATAGGGATCGTAACGGCGTGTGGTTTCGGCGTAAGAGCCCGCGCAGCGGGAGACATTCTGCAGGCAGGCGCAGCCGCTCCTGCGTTCAGCCTGCCCTCGCAGGAAGACACGCAAGTCTCACTCTCGCAGTTCAAGGGCAAGTGGGTCGTCCTTTATTTCTATCCCAAGGACATGACCAGCGGCTGCACTATCGAGGCCCACAATTTCCAGCGCGATCTGCCCAAGTACGACGCGCTCAACGCAGTCATTCTCGGTGTCTCGCTCGACACGGTCGAGAGCCACAAGACGTTCTGTACCAAAGATTCGCTCACCTTCAAGCTGCTCGCCGACCCTGACCACAAGGTGATTGACGCCTATGGTGTTCCAGTGGCGACGCACGGCGATATGAAATACGCCAACCGCGACACGTTCCTGATCTCGCCCGCCGGTAAGGTGGTCAAGGTCTGGACCGGAGTCAATCCGACCACGCACAGCGACGATGTGCTGGCGGAGATCGCAGCCCAGAAAAAGTAGCTCCTTGAGCAGACGCAAAACGGCCCGGACCTCTCGAGAGGAGTCCGGGCCGTTTTGCTTGCCTAGGTTAGAACCGTTTGCCGACTACTTCTTCTTCGCGACTTTCTTTGCAGCCTTCTTTACGGCCTTCTTTGCTGGGGCCTTCTTGACTGCCTTCTTAACTGCCTTTTTTGCTGCTTTCTTAGTTGCCAAGGTAGTACCTCTCGTTATTGGTTTTTTGTTTCTTGAAGTGCTCTTGTTGCCGGCTGCTTTTTTCAAAGCAGCCTTACCGCCGCGCAGAGCACTCGACTTCTTCGCGGCAGATTTCAATGTCGTTTTCTTTGCGGCCTTCTTGGTTGCCTTTTTCGCAACCGCCTTTTTCGCAGCAGCTTTCTTCGCCGGTGCTTTTTTTGCCGGAGCTTTCTTTGCGCCCTTTTTCGCAGCAGCTTTCTTCGCCGCGGCCTTCTTTACCGGGGTCTTCTTGGCAGCCTTCTTTGCAACTGCCTTCTTTGCGGGTGCTTTCTTGGCGGCAGTCTTCTCCGCAGCCGACTTGAGGGCAGCGCCGACTCCAACTTCGGCTTCGCTCTTCGCCGGAACCATCGATTTCGTTGTCGCCGGGGTATAACCTGCAACCGGCGTTGCGGGCACCACCACGATGACGGCTTCCTCTGCGTGAGAGTCATGCGGCAATAGATCGTCGATGTCCTCTTCCAACGCATCGAGGTCATCGTCGTCATCCGAGGTCATGGTCACGACAACTTCCTCTTCTTCATCGTCATCGTCGAAGGGGCCGTTGCCTTCATATCCATCCGCATCGTCACCGTTGACTGCAGCAGCATAGATTCTGGGATTCTCATCGAGCGAATCAAATCCAGCATGTTTATTGAACTTCATCGTCGCATCCTCTTTACCGCACTCGCGTATTGCCGTTGCCGTGCGTATTGAACCGCGTATGCGCTGCAACGAAATGGAAATTGCACCGCGGCATGGATTCTAGCAACAGAATGCATCCGCGCGCCAGCAATGGCAAGCACTCTTTTTGCCGAGGTAGCTAATCCAGCAGCTTTGAGATTTCATTTGGAGGCAGTAAGTTGCTTCGCGCGCGAAGGTTTTTTCGCTGGTGTGCTGCGCGAAGATTTCTTCGCAGATGGCTTCAAAGCAGCGGCTGGCCTGGTCATTGTCGTGCCGCTTCGCGGACGCGAGCCCTTGGCGCGCACGTGGGTTGCCGGCGCCAGATGGATCGGCTGCGCGACATAGAGCGTGCGATGCGGGCCGATGGAGCTCGACGAAAGATGGTTCCAGCGCCGGAGGTCTTCGACCGAGATGTTGAAGCGGTCCGCGACCGTCACCAGCGAATCGCCGACGCGCGTGACGTAGCGCAGAGGATGAGCCATCGAGGTTGCATTCGCGACGGGAACGACCAGCTCGTCGCCTGGACTGACCGAGGCATCGGCGGCAAGCTCGTTCGCCGCCGCAATCTCCGACGGCCGATCGTGAAAGCTACCCGCAACGCTGTCGAGCGACTCGCCCGCGCGCACGACGTGGAAGCGCCAGCTTGCCCGCTTGTCTTCGGGAATCTCGTTGATGCGTTTGAGAAAAATATCGCGTGTGCCTGCGGGAAGATGAAGATCGAAGTCGGCGCCGTGCGGCGTGGTCATGCGCAGAAGACTCGGGTTCAGCGCAACAATTTCCTGCAACGGCGCGTCGGTCACGTCTGCGACGAGCCGGAGATCGACAGAGTAATTCACGGCGATGGTGTCGGAGATGACTGCCGCATCGGGCACCAGATCTTCGAGTCCATACTGCTTCGGGTTCTTCGCCATGATGGCCGCTGCGATGATGCCGGGAACATAATTCTTCGTCGCAGTGGGCAGCGAGTTGCGTTTATATAGCTCCCAGAAGTCCGCGTAGCCGGTGCGCATCACAGCGCGCTGCACATTCCCCGGCCCCCAGTTGTAGGCAGCCATTGCGAGATACCAATCGCCGAACTGGTTATAGAGCTCCTTCATATAGCGCGCGTACGCGAGCGAACTCTTGTCCGGATCGAAGCGCTCATCGAACCAGCCGTTGCGCTCGAGCCCGTACGCGCCCTGGAACGGCATGAACTGCCACATGCCTCCCGCGCCTGAGCTGCGATTCACCACCTGCGGCTGAAAGCCCGACTCCGCCACCGCAAGGTAGATCAGGTCCTGCGGCAGACCGGCGTCTTTCAGATCCTTCGCGATCATGTCCTTGTACTTGCCTGCGCGCTCGAGCGAGCGCTTCAGGTGTGCATGACCGTTGGGCGAGTTCGAGAAGTAGCTGATGAAGCCGGCCACGTAGTCGTTGATGACCAGCGGCAAGTCGGACTGGGTCGTCTTCAGCTCAGCCTCGACCTGCGCCTTCAACTCCGGGTTCGCGGGGAATGTCACCTCATCGGCGGCATCGAGCGGAGCGGCCTCCACCGGCGCCGAGAAGCCTGTGCCCTGCTTCAGGGCAGACATCTCCAGCGTATTGATCGCATTGAGAAGATGATCGAACTCTTCGGAGAGCTGCGGGTCGGCCTTCAGATCCATCCCGCTGCGCAGCATCACATCGACTGCCATGTCGAAGTCAGACCGTGCAGCCTCGAGCCTTCCACCGCGGTAGTTATTCACGCCGCTGCGATAGGCAGCCTCGGCCCGATCGATCAGTTGCTGAATCTTTTGCGTCTTCGCTGCCAGGTCGCTCGATTGCGCGGGTGTCATCACTGGAGCAGCCGGCGTTTCAGCCGGCACGGCAATCGCAGGCGCGGTTGCCTTCGCATTAATCGCACCCGGAGCGCCCGCCTGCTGCTGCGGGCAGCCCGTGAGCATTGCAAGCGGCACGCACATCGCCGCCCACGCCCACTGCCGAAACCTGCTCAATCCCTGCACCCGCTGATCTTCTGCATCGATAATTTATTCTCGCTCGTTCGCCCGCGTAAGCCGTGCAACGTGCCTGAATCTGACATTTCGCCCCACTCTTCCCAGGCGAGGATCATACCCGCGGCCGCCCTGCTCATTGTAAGACGTTTGGAACTTCCTTCGGTACGCAGTCTGCGCTTATCTGCAACGCTCTTCGGGGCTGCGCCACAGTGATAGCATCGAAGATTGAGGCAGTTCGCACCCGCATGGATCCCAGTCACATCCGCAACTTCGCGATCATCGCGCATATCGACCACGGCAAGTCCACGCTCTCCGACCGTTTGCTGGAGCTCACTGGCTCGCTTACGTCGCGCGAGATGCACGCGCAGGTGCTGGATGCCATGGACCTCGAGCGCGAGCGCGGCATCACCATCAAGGCGCACACCGTCCGCATGATGTACAAGGCGCAGGACGGCGATACCTATCAGCTCAACCTCATCGACACTCCCGGCCACGTCGATTTCAGTTACGAGGTGTCGCGCTCGCTGGCCTCCTGCGAGGGCGCGCTGCTGGTTGTAGACGCGTCGCAGGGCGTCGAGGCGCAGACGCTGGCCAACGCTTACCTCGCCATCAATCACGGGCTTGAGGTGATTCCGATCATCAACAAGATCGACCTTCCCTCCGCCGATATCGAGCGTACACGCGAGATGATCGAGAAGGCGGTCGGCCTGCCCGCTAGCGACGCGCTCGCCGTCTCCGCCAAGACCGGCCAGGGCGTGCCTGACATTCTCGAAGCTGTCGTCCATCTTCTTCCTCCGCCGCGCGGCGATGCAGATGCGCCGCTGCAGGCGCTCATCTTCGACTCGTGGTTCGATCCTTATCGCGGCGTCGTGGTACTGGCGCGCGTCGTCAACGGGCGGATGCGTCAGGGCATGAAGATCAAAATCATGTCGAACGCCAAGCAGTTCGACGTCGAGAGCATGGGCGTCATGACCCCGAAGCCGGTGGCGCTCGCCGAACTCTCCGCCGGCGAGGTTGGCTTCTTCGTCGCCACCATCAAGAACGTCGCCGACACCAAGGTCGGCGACACCATCACCGAAGTAGCGCGGCCCTGCGCAGAAGCGCTGCCCGGATTCGAAGACATCAAGAGCATGGTCTTCGCCGGGCTCTACACCGTCGACTCGCACGAGCATGCGCTGCTGCGCGACGCACTCGAAAAGCTGCGCCTCAACGACGCCAGCTTCACCTTCGAGCCGGAGTCATCCGTCGCGCTCGGCTTCGGCTTTCGCTGCGGCTTCCTGGGCCTGCTGCATCTCGAGATTATTCAGGAGCGGCTGGAGCGCGAGTACAACCTGGATCTGATCACCACCGCGCCCGGTGTGCGCTACAACATCACCCTCACCGACGGCTCGAAGATCGAAGTCGACAATCCTTCGCGCTGGCCCGACCCCTCCAACATCGAGCGGATCGACGAGCCGGTAATTCTCGCCAAGATTCTCACCAACGAGGAGTACGTCGGCGGTATCCTCAAGCTCGTCGAAGACAAGCGCGGACGCCAGGTGAACTTCGAGTACGTCTCCGAGACGCGCGTGATGCTCACCTACGAGCTCCCCCTCAACGAGATCGTGCTCGACTTCTACGATCGCCTCAAGTCGGTCTCGCGCGGCTACGCGTCGCTGGACTATCACATGCACGGTCACTGGGTCTCACCCATGGTAAAGATGGACATCCTGATCGGCGGCGACCCGGTGGACGCGCTCTCGATCATAGTGCACCGCGACTCCGCCTACGATCGCGGCAAGGCGCTGGTGTCGAAGATGCGCGAACTCATCCCGCGACAGATGTTCGAGGTCGCGATCCAGGCGGCGATCGGCTCGAAGATTATCTCGCGCGAGACCGTCACCGCCATCCGCAAGAACGTCATTGCCAAGTGCTACGGCGGGGACATTAGCCGCAAACGCAAACTTCTCGAGAAGCAGAAGGAAGGCAAGAAGCGGATGAAGCGCATCGGCAAGGTCGACATCCCGCAGGAAGCCTTCCTGGCGGTGCTAAAAGTTGGCGAGGAATAGCGGAAAAGTGTTCCGTCGCATGCTCATCAGTCAGCAG
>WNGR01003203.1_pt1 | contig 33579 bp, 30 predicted proteins | sample 5407581 | NCBI WGS metagenome assembly WNGR01 (sample SAMN13153383, study PRJNA577476) | soil metagenome | isolation source: 80 cm soil or saprolite under Garry oak tree replicate 2 | place: USA:California | collected 2016-06-15
GATTCGCTCCTTCACTGCCTCGGCCCACTGCTCGTCAGTGATCGCAACATATCGAATTGGCCGCCCGACTGCCCTTCCGAGAGTTTCGACAATCTCCCGCACAGTTGGAGTTTCGCTCACCACCGGGTATGTATTTTGCGAGGGCACGCCGGAGTTAGCCAAAAGAGTTGCCGCTACGCGCGACACGTCTTCCGCACCGGCGAGCGGGATGACAGTCTGGTCATCGCCCCACGGCAGGAATGCGGCATTTTGCTCGGCCACGCTCCGGCCGACAAGAGCGCGTACATTTTCGTAATAGGGAGGTGCCTGAATGTGAACGGCACCGACCTGCGCCCAGTCGAAGACACGATCGGCCAGCCGATGCTGCAAATTTCGGAATGAGGGAGCGCGTTGGATATCTCGAGATGCGGGATCGTCGGCCGTGCCCTGGAACTGCGAATTGTTGACCACCAATTCCAGGCCCGCATCGCGAGCCATTGCAGCAAAGATGGTGGCTGCCTCAAGCAGCCCATCGGCCACCGGGTAGGTAAAGTAAGCGCGCTTCACTTCTTTCATTGCCGCCTGGACTGAGGTTGGGTTGAGCAGATCGCCCTCCATGATCTCCGCACCTTGCTGGCGGAGTTCGTCGGACCGGGCATCGAGTTTATGGACGAAGGCGCGAACGGGAATGCCCTGCTTGAGCAGGAGACCCGCGACGAGGCGTCCAGTTGATCCCTGCGGACCGCCAGCTGCGCCTGTGATCAGAATCGGGTGAGACATTGGAAAGCCCTCCTTTTCCAGATAGGATGATACGCATCATCTGATTGGTTCAAACTTTCTTCAGGCATCGCAGTAGGCTGCACCGTGGGATGATCCCGAGCATCCTATAATGAGCCATGCGTTACCAACCCGAACACAAAGCGGAAGTCCATCAGAAGATTGTGAAAGACGCCTCGCGGCGCGTTCGCACCGAGGGGCTGAACGGCGCAGCGGTTGCAGCGGTTATGCGCGACACTGGTCTGACGCACGGAGGCTTTTACAAACACTTCGGGAACAAGGACGAGCTGCTCCTGGAGTCACTCCACGAGGCTTTCCGGGAGATCGCCGATAACCTGACTCATGCGGCCGGACAGTCGCACTCTGAGGCAGCGTGGAAGGCGGTTGTGAAGGCCTACCTGAGCCCGGAACATTGCAATCACGCCGAGTGCGGTTGCCCGTTGGCGGCACTTGCGCCCGAGTTGGCGCGGGTCGGCAAGGCGATGAAGGCCCCGATCCTTGGGGAGTTGATCAAATACAAGAGTCGGATGCTTCCCTTGATGCCGGGCCGGCGGGCTGCCGACAAGGAGCGTGCGTTCTTTTCGATCTTCTCGACGATGATCGGGGCGATTGAAATCGCTCGCATGCTGCCGGAGCCCGCGATGCGAGAAAAAGTTCTGGCGAGCGCAAGAGATTTTCTCTTGCGCAGCTTTTGATTCTTCTCGTCGCCCAACCCGCGTCCAGACAGCGTTCAACGAGGCCAGGAACACCGTGCATCAACAATCGTCGCCCGGAAAATCCCGGAGACAGTGGCTGAAATAGATGACGTTGTTGAAGAGAAATGGTGGGCAGTGAGGGACTCGAACCCCCGACATCCTGCTTGTAAGGCAGGCGCTCTAACCAACTGAGCTAACCGCCCGTGCTCTCCCGGGACAGTCTCAGTGTAGGCGAGCGGGGCACGCGATGCAACGCGCATGCCACCGCGTATCGTTCGCCCTCGGGATGCTATACTAAGCCTCGGATTCCAGGTCGCTCCTGTCGCACCCTGCGTGTGTCAGGCTCCATGCGGAGGTGGCGAAATTGGCAGACGCACTAGCTTGAGGTGCTAGCGCCGCAAGGCATAGGGGTTCAAGTCCCCTCCTCCGCACCAAATTGATAAATAACTAAGTTATGCGAAGGGTCAGCCCTCACCGGCTGGCCTTATTTTTCGCCCGCTGTAGCGCTTGCTGGCAGTTGAGACGCTTCGGCCACTACCAAACTGCGGAAAGTCGAGTTGCGCTCGGATTCCGAGTATCTGGTCTGTGGGATGCGTGCCATTGTCTTCCGTCGGTAGCGTCAGAGATGGCGAAATCGGCACGGAATACGGCCACAGAACCGCGAACTACGGTCGGACTGATCGCTTTGCGATACCAGTTTTATGTAATTGGCGCAGTTGCGCGCTGTATCTAATATCACGACTAGCCAGAGACCGATGACCCAGGTTCATCAAGTCGCGATCGTCACTCCTTTGACCGGGTGCTGGCGCAGTTCTATGTACCATCTTCATCCATGCGCTGGCGTTGGACGCAAAGGTGAACTTCTTTCGCCGTGAGACAAGCTAGGCCGGACACATGTGGTGAGCACAGCAAGATTCGAAGGTGCAGAGAAAGGGGTCGGATGAACAATCTAAGGGGCGGAACGACTGCACCCTGGATATAGGGATCGTAAATGCACCCTGGATATAGGGATCGTAAATGTCCGCAAAACCGAGCTGATCCGTGAGGGAAACTTCCTAAATGACGACCCCAGAAACCACAGGTCAATCTTCCCCCTCAAAATCCGTTCAGCCTCAATTCACCACCAACCCATACGTGGGAATTTTGGCGGTCTTCCTGGGCGCGGGGCTCGCCACGCTGAGCAGCCGATTACTTAGCGTCGGTCTCCCCGATCTGCGAGGCGCCCTCGGCATCAGTTTCGATGATGCGTCCTGGCTTCCAACCGCATTCAACATGGCGACGATGTTCAGTGGCGTATTTGTCGTCTTCGTAAACGCCATTTGGGGTCCGCGCAGAATTCTGCTGCCCGCTGCCGCGATCTTCACGACCGCCTCTTTCCTGCTGCCGTTTGCGCCGAACTACCAGGTGATGTTGGCGCTGGTGATCGTCGCGGGACTCGCATCAGGCACCTTCTACTCCCTCACGATGACCTTCGTGTTGACCAATCTCCCGAAGCGGCTGGTCATCTTCGGGATCGCGGCTTACGCAGCAGACATCGTCTTCGTCAGTAACATTGCGTCTTTGCAGGAGGGATGGTACATCGACCATCTTTCCTGGCGCTGGATCTTCTGGACTGCCGCACTATTCACCCCATTGATGATGGTCTGTGTCCATTTCGGAATTCCGCGCCGGACCAATGCAGAACCGAAGCCAAGTTGGCACGGGTTCATTTACTTCAGCTTGAGCCTTGCTCTTTTATACGGGGCTCTGGATCAAGGACAGCGGCTGGACTGGCTGAACTCCGGCACTATCGTCGGCATGCTCGTCGCGGGACTCTTTCTGCTTGGGGCAACCATCCTAAGACGTGTGGTCCAGCCCAACCCTGTCGTGAATCTCAAATTTCTGAACACTCGGAACATCATCATTCTGGCCACATCCATCTTCGTGTTCAAGTTCATGCACCTGGCCGCGATTGTGCTCGTACCAGGCTTCCTCGCCAACATTCAACACTACCGGCCGCTGGAGACCGGACACACGCTTGCCTGGGTGGCCCTGCCGATGTTCGCGGTGGTGTGGCTGGTGGCCACAATCATCATCTACATGAACTCGCGGCTGGTCCTGGCGCTTGGACTTACCGTGGGAGCGATATGCTGTTTGAGTTGGGCACACGTGGATACTTCGTGGTCAGGGAATAGCTTCGAAGTAGTGGAGCTTCTACTGTCTCTCGGATTGGCAGGCGCATACATCGGATTGGTGGGCAGCATCGTCCTGGAGGCGCTCGAAGCTGGCGCTCTGACAAGCGCCGCCAACGCCGCCACATTCTCCGGATTTATGCACCTTATGCGACTCTTCGGCGGCCAAATCGGCGTGGCTGCTATGACTCGGTTCATTGCCGTGCGGGAGCAGTTTCACTCCAACATGCTGGGGCTCTATGTGCAAAGCGGCAGTTGGCTTACCGATCACCGAGTACGAATGCTGACGGGCGGACTACTGCCGGAATCCACGGGGCAGCAAGAGGCGCAACATCGTGCAGCCGCTATTCTAGGCCTGCAAGTGCGGGCGCAGGCCTACACCCTTGCCACGTCAGATGGATTCATCCTGATCGTGTGGGTGGTGATTGTTTATCTCCTCCTAATGCTGCTTCTAAGGCCAGGCAAGATCACGTTCAACGACCTTAGAAAGATGCAATGAATCCAGCATCGATATGACCGAAGCGCTTTAGCCGAGCGAGTTGTTCGGTCTGCGTTGGCGCTCTCTCGATGGCCAGAAAGCGCTGTCCCTTACCGAAACTGTATAGCGGCGAACGCCCAGGCCCTTCGGCAACACTCCGGACGCTTCACCAAGGTTCATCCACCTAATGGCCTAGCGTACGAGCGAACTCCGGAAGATGCTGAAGCGCGTAAGCGCTTGGTCTGGGCGGTTGTTGTGAGTGTGTTAGTGGAGAGAATGTCTCAAATAGATGTCCGCCTAATTAGGTGGACACCTATTCGTGCTTGAGGCGTGATCGTAGGCGTGTTGATGGTAACGTTCCATGGCAACAACTCAGCGATCCGTGTGAGGGGATGGTCGGCGACGGGTTCGAGCGTGTGGTGGAGATAGAACGTCGCGCCGCGCCCGCCGTCGCCGGCGGCCCAAATCCGACCGTCTTGCGATTCGACGATCGACTTACTGATTCCCAAGCCCATGCCGCTGCCTTGCAGCTTCGTCGACGACGCATCAGCCGCTCCGGAACGGCAACTTGCCAAGAAATTTCCTGACCGATTTCGGCGCCACCCAATGGGACCTTGGGATTCACCGTAGCTTCCCGATTCGTGAGGCGATAAGGCTCCAATTCCGGGCGGAGTTGTTCAATGTGTTGAACCATCCCAATTTTGGGTCTCCGGCTAATGTTTTTGGACAGAATGGTTTTGGCATTTCAAACCAAATCCTTGCGCAAAGCCTCAATGCCAGCAACCTAGGCGGCGGAGCTTTCAGTCCGCTGTACCAAATCGGCGAACCGCGCTCCATCCAACTCGCGCTCAAACTTCAATTCTGACCGCAGCGAGCGGGTATTGATACACGCCAGTGACTCCCGCTTGCATCTGTGCGAGTGTGGTCCAGTCCCGCCCGTTCAGAGGCAACTCGCGAGCTGTGGTCGGGTTCTCGGTCAAATTGGCCAATTGGATAACACTGTCCTTTGCGTCGTCGATTCGCAGACCTCACCGCTGTGGCTATCGCACGTTCCCATCAGGACATAATGAAACTACCCGCTTCGACTGTGATTCTCCACTTCCCTTGCCTGCTTTCGGCCCCGATAAGATTTCCGAGCTCTTCGAGTAAACGTGCACTGGTCCTGTACTAGACGGACGACAGTATGTGCCCCATCCTGATCTTCTTGGTAAGGAGATATGAGATTGCATCGGGGCTTGGATCAACATCGCAATTCAAACGTTGAACAACCTGGATTCCAGCGCCTTCGAGCGCTTCTATTTTTTGAGGGTTGTTGGTCAGAAGTCGTATCTGGGTGATACCAAAGAATCGGAGAACGTTCGCTGGCAGGACAAAGTCGCGCAATCCGCATCGTAACCGAGACGCTCGTTCGCTTCGACAGTGTCGAACCCTTGATCCTGCAATTCGTAGGCTTTGAGTTTCGCCATCAGCCCGATTCCACGGCCCTCTTGACGTTCATAGATCACGATCCCAGAGCCTTCTTTGGCGATAGCTTGTATGGCCCAGTTCAGTTGTTCCCCACAGTCGCATCGCTGTGATCCAAAAACATCTCCGGTGAAGCACTCGGAGTGAATTCTGACGAGAGGAGTGCCTGACATGACATCTCCCATGATAAGCACTACAGCGGTCTCGAGCTTGCCTTCCGCGCGCCGTTCAAACCCCAGCGCGCGGAACTTTCCCCACTTTGTCGGGAGATAGGTATTGGCAACGCATCTTATCGAGAGAGAGTTGTCATCGCTCTTCATGCATTCGCCTCTGCCAAGACTCGGATTTTGTGATCCACGAGCTCTGCAATGCTTAACACCGCCATGTTGTGCCTTGCGGCAAATATCTCGATGTCGGTTCCCTTGGCCATCGTTCCATTGGGATTTGTAAGTTCGCAGAGGACCGCAGCGGGTTTCAATCCAGCCAATCGGGTAAGGTCGACCGACCCCTCAGTATGCCCTTGCCTCTCTAAAACCCCTCCAGCAGCCGCTCGAAGCGGAAAGACATGTCCGGGGCGCATGAGATCCGAAGCCACTGCATTGTTCGCAATGGCCGTATGGATTGTAGTGACTCGATCCGCCGCTGAGACTCCGGTCGTGATACCTTTACGCGCTTCGATGCTTACGGTGAAAGGTGTCTTGAATCGGCTCTCGTTGTTTGGAACCATCGGTGGCAATTCCAGGCGATTGCATGTTTCTTCGGTCAAACACAGACACACAATTCCGCTGCACTCGCGGATTAGCATGGCCATCGCTGCAATAGAAATTCGTTCAGCAGCTACGATTAGGTCAGCTTCGTTCTCGCGATCAAAATCGTCAATGAGTATGACTGGGTAGCCCCGACGCAGGTCTTTGACAGCTCGAATGAAGCGAAGCTCAAATGGAAACTTCACCGGCTCAAGAATTGTGGCGGCGGGAATGACAGACATATGAAACGCTCCTCGTTTGATAGAACTCGGATCGTTTCAGGGCTGGCAGAACTGTATTCACCGGCGCATTACGCTAGGCCGATGCATCGGTCTGCGCCTTCTTTCATCCGGACTGTAACCGTCGGCCCTGGAATTTCACCAGGTCAGCTGCCCCTGCGACTGCGGGCGCTCGCGGGCTTTACCGCCGGTGGGGACTTTCACCCCGCCCTGAAGGCCAGATTTGTGATAGTTCGAGTTTTCGTCGGCTCACACTTAGGAAGTATCTCCTGGCGCGACAGGTGATCTGCTCCGTTCGATCCAGAGTAGCGACCCACTATCTAAACCGCAATTACATGTTCATGTCGGGCCCGTAAAACGAAATGCATGGCGCTCCCCGGCAGGCGAAGAACAACGAGGACAAGGACCCGGCACTCTTGACCCGATCCTCAGCCTCTTGGCCAGCGAACACTACTTATTTATCTCGTGAATCTCTGCAACGTATCCGCCCGGGAATTGGACGATGGCGGCAGTCCGCCCACTCGCGGAATATGGCCGAACAAGAATGCTGACGCCCAACGATTCAGCCTTCGCGAGCGTATCGGTCAGGCTTGAAACCTCATAGCCAGCCAGTTCCCGTCCATAAGGGTAGGGGAGATGGCCATCGGTAACAAAGACCGCGAGTTTGCCGAAAAGAGATTCGACGCGGACGCACCGGAATATGTCACTTGGTCGGCCAATCTCAATTCCGGGCGCATGAGGATCATCAGAAACGATCTTGCCATGAGAGAAGGCAAGAAAGCTTCGAAGGAAGTCGGTAACACGTACGGGCGAAACATAGACACGGTTCTCGGGAATTGTCTGAAACGCCGCGTATGTGGGTTTAGTTGTGTGCCAGTACAGCTGCATGTTGATTCCGCCTGGCCACTGAATGACTGCATCGCTTCCAATCGGATCAGGGAACGGCGACACAAGGACATCAGCCCCCGCAGACGTTGCGGAAACAATAGCACTATCGAGATCGGTGACAAGATAGCCAGTCCTCTCTGCGCCGAAGGGATACGGAACAGGAGTCTTGAACCCAAACAGCGACACTGTGCCTACCGGAGTCTGCAGAAGCTGGGAACTTGTACTGCTCGGAGCCGGTGTGACGGTGACAACGACTTGCTTTGTGCTGGTGCCTCCGAACGTGCCAAGGAAGGCCTTTACAAAGGCGTCAACATTCTCTGGAGCGACATAGACGTGCGTTGTATCGTACTGTGGACCGACGGCGACAACGGAAGTCGCTTTCGCAGAGCGCGTTTCCGTCAGACCGGTGGAAACGCTGAATATCAAAATCGCCACTGCACCAAAGCGAAACGTAAACTGATGTGCTCGCATAGAAGACCTCCTCATGATTCTGTAATCCGGGCTTCTGGAATCAGATATAGTGCTCACGGCTTTCTTCAAACATTCCTCAATAGGGACGAGAGCACTTCAACCCCTTGAATACGAGACTGACCGAATTCACAGCAGAGAAAAGATCAAAGAACGGGCGGCCTCCAGCTCTTCATTTACGATTGTGTGCGGTCTTCCGGTGTGGCGCATGAGTTCGACTCGAGCCCCCATTCGCTCCAGTTCACGGGCCGAAGCTTCGACACGCGACCAGGGCACATGAGGATCGGGATCTCCTGAACTGAATAGCGCTCGTGTGCCCGCTAGCGAGCCATCATGCTGGAGTTCAAGATCGGACGGACCGACGAGACCTCCGGTGAATGCAATGAGTGCCCCATAATGCGCCGGACGGCGGGCGATGGACTCGGTGGCAACGCATGCGCCCTGAGAGAATCCGCAAACTACGATGCTGCTGTGTGGAATGCCGGCGGCCACGCAACTCTCAATGAGACTCCCAACCCTGGCAATAGCTGAAGACAACCAAGGTTCGTTCTCTTCGATCGGCGCGAGAAAAGAATACGGATACCACGTATGGTTTGCGGCCTGCGGGGCGAGGAAGGCGATCCGTTCGTCGCAGAAGGTCTCAGCAAGCCCGAGAATATCCTCTGCCGAACTACCGCGGCCGTGCAGAAGTATGACCGCGCAACGCGCACTTTTGAGATCGTGGCCGGCGTAAGCAACCGCCATGTTGGCATGCGGGTCAGGCATCTGCTTGCTCTTTTCGCAGGTGAGGCAATTCAATTGGCAAAAGCGCCTGTTCGATATCTGCGCGGCGGTCTTCAAGCCAGGGCGGCAGCTTGAGCGCTTCGCCAAGATATTCGACGGGCTCATCGACGGCGAATCCCGGTGAATCGGTGGCAATTTCAAAAAGAACGCCACCCGGCTCACGAAAGTAGATGGAATGGAAGTAAGTCCGATCGAGTACAGGTGTGACGTTCAGTGGCACTCTAGAAAGCACCTCGCGCCACTCACGCTGTGCGCTGTCACTCGGCGCTCGGAACGCGATATGATGCACGGTTCCAGCACCCATGTGTCCATGGACACGCTGCGCATGAACGAGGATGTCGATGCGGTTCCCTGCAGCAGTCGCGGGCGAGATAAACCGAATGCGATTGTTTTCCTGACCAGCCTGCGCGAAACCCATCTTCTCAAGTACCTGTGCGGTCGATTCGAAACCCACTTCACAGAGTGTGACTCCATCGAATCCCCGGATCGCGTGCTCGGCGGGAATGTCGCTTGTACGCGGTGTAACTACCGGTAAAGGGTCGTCCGAGCCAACGAGTTCGATGCGCATGCCGTCGGGATCGCTAAGGCTGAGGACGGGATGGCCAAAGCGTTCGCCAGCATGCTCCACGCGAGATCCGGCAGCAAACACACGCTGTTCCCAAAAGTGCAACGAGGAGGAGGCCACGGAAAATGCGACGGCTGATGTCTCTCCGGTGCCTATACGTCCTCTTGAGGCCTGCGGCCATGCGAAGAACGTTAGGATCGAGCCCGGCGAACCGATGTCGTCACCAAAATAGAAATGGTATGTACCAGGGTCATCGAAGTTTACGGTCCGTTTGACAAAACGAAGGCCGAGTACCCCACAGTAGAAATCGAGGTTGCGCTGCGGATCCGACGCAATCGCTGTTACGTGGTGAAGTCCGACAATTGGTTGCGGCATGCATTCCTCCGATACAGAGTCGTCATTCAAATCATCAGACGAGCCGACCCAACGCATGGTCAATTTCGCTCCTGCGGCTTCCATTCTGTGAAGTGCCAAATCATGGCCAGGCGGTGTGACTCCGGGACAGCCAGCGAATAAGTCCAAGGCGGCGGACGCATTTCCCAACTGGGACCTAGAACATTCTTCCAGACTCGTGTCCATATGTAATTACCAGAAACATGTAATTTCAATGCTCCGTTTCCTCTTGCTACTATCGCGTTCGTTGACCTCAGGTCGTCGATCCACAATGCACCAATATCGAGAACATTCCTTTGATGTGAATGTCAGGACCTGACCCCAACGCGCCAACTCAATGCGAAGGACCCGGAGGATACATGAAATTGGAGCCAAGAAGCGAAAAAGGACTGCTGACGCCGGATAACTGTGTCATCACGCTCATTGACCATCAGCCTCAAATGCTGTTTGGTGTCACCAGCATCGACAGACAGTCGCTCATCAACAACGTCGTCGGTTTCGCCAAAGCCGCGAGGATCTTCGACGTTCCCCTGATCCTGAGCACGGTCGAGACGAAGTCATTTAGCGGAAATCTTTGGCCTCAATTGCAGGCCATTTATCCCGATCAAGCGCCAATTGAACGCAGCAGTATGAACTCCTGGGATGACGAGAAATTCGTGTCTGCGGTGAAGAAGACGGGGCGCAAAAAGATTGTCCTCGCTGGCCTTTGGACCGAAGTGTGCGTCGCATTCCCCACCGTCCAGGCGATCCACGACGGCTATGAAGTTTATGTCGTTGAGGATCTGTGCGGCGACCTGGATGAAAAAACTCATCAAGCGGCGATGCGGCGGGTCGAGCAGGCCGGAGCGAAACCGGTCACTTGGATTCAGGTGATGCTCGAGTGGCAGCGCGACTGGGCAAAGAGGGATACATACGACGCTGTGATGGATGTCGTGAAGCACCATGCCGGCGGCTACGGCATGGGCGTCGAATACGCCTACACGATGGTCCACGGCGCCCCAGCCACAGTTCACCCCGGCTGGGAAGTTCCGGCGGAACTGGTCCACGGCTAGCGAACCCAACCGCAGGGCCGGCGGATCGGCCGGCCCTCCCTTTCAACAAGACCAAACGTGTAGAGGCGTTCATGGGAAATCTCAGAATCTTTCATAACGGTAAGATTGCGACCAATTCAAAACCATATTTCGCCCAGGCCATTGCCGTAGAGGACGGGAAGATCGCCTCGGTGGGACGCAACTGGGAGATTCTTCGTTTGAAGAAACCCGACACGGAGACCGTTGATTTGCGCGGCCAAACGGTCATTCCCGGGTTGAACGATTCCCATCTGCACATCATTCGCGGCGGGTTGCACTACAACCTGGAACTTCGATGGGACGGAGTGCCATCCTTGGCCGATGCGCTTCGGATGCTCAAGGAGCAGGCGGCGCGCACTCCTGCCCCGCAATGGGTGCGTGTGGTAGGCGGATGGAACGAGTTTCAGTTTGCCGAGCGTCGCATGCCGACGCTCGACGAAATCAACGCAGTGGCACCGGAGACGCCTGTCTTTGTCTTGCACCTCTACGATCGCGCGTTCCTCAATGCGGCTGCGCTCCGCGCTGTGGGATATACCAAGGACACACCCAATCCTCCCGGTGGAGAGATCCAACGCGACAGGCATGGCAATCCGACTGGCATGCTGATCGCACGGCCAAACGCAGGGATTCTCTACTCCACGCTCGCAAAAGGGCCGCTTCTACCGTTTGAGGATCAGCTTGTCTCGACACGGCACTTCATGCGAGAAATGAACCGCCTTGGCGTGACCAGCACAATTGATGCGGGCGGAGGATTCCAAAATTATCCCGACGATTATGGCGTGGTCACCGAACTGCATCGCCGGAATCAGATGACTGTGAGGATCGCCTATAACCTCTTCACGCAACGCCCCCAGCACGAACTCGAGGACTTCAAGCGGTGGACTGGCAGCACAAAACTCCACCAGGGAGACAGCACCCTCCGTCTGAACGGCGCCGGCGAGATGCTTGTGTTCTCAGCTGCGGACTTCGAAGACTTTGTCGAGCCGAGGCCGGACCTCGGCGGAGTGCTGGAAAGCGAACTCGAAGCAGTCATTCGCCATCTCGCGGCGGCACGCTGGCCGTTCCGCCTGCACGCAACCTATAACGAATCGATCGAACGCTTTCTCAATGTCTTTGAAAAGGTAAACCGCGACATTCCGTTCAAGGGATTCCATTGGTTCCTCGATCACGCGGAGACTATCAGCGATCGAAATATAGAGCGAGTGGTTGGGCTAGGTGGCGGCATTGCCGTACAACACCGGATGGCATTCCAGGGCGAGTATTTTGTGAACCGCTATGGTGCGAACGCGGCGCGTAAGACACCTCCCGTGCGACGAATGCTGGAACTTGGATGCCCGGTAGGTGCCGGAACCGACGCGACCCGGGTCGCCAGTTTCAATCCATTTGTGAGCCTCTACTGGCTCGTGACTGGAAAGACGGTTGGAGGGCTGGAACTTTACCCGGAGAGGAACCGGTTGACGCGAGAAGAAGCGCTGCGGCTTTACACGCAAGGGAGTAGTTGGTTCTCTACTGAGGATGGCGCGAAGGGCGGGCTTTACGAAGGTCAGATGGCGGACTTCGCCGTGCTGACCAACGACTACTTCAATATCCCGGCCGATGAGATCAAGAATCTTGAGTCTCAATTGACGGTGGTGGGAGGAGAAGTTGTTCACGCAAGCCACGACTTTCAGTCACTTGGTCCCCCACCGCTGCCGGCAGCGCAAGACTGGGCTCCCACCGCGCATTATGGGGGATATCACCAAGTAGACGCGGCCACCACCCGGCCGCTTGTTCATCACTGCGAAGGACACTCGCACGACATGCCGAATCGGCACAAGTTAGGTGAAGCAATTTGGGGCCTGGGATGCGACTGTTTCGCGTTCTGACCGAATGCATCTCCCGAGACGCGGTCCAACACGAATGGAGGAAGGGTGCAATGAAGGGTCTGCTCATATCATTTGCGGTCGGAGCGTTTGTGGGCTTGCTGTATGGAGTCATTAAAGTGAAGAGCCCGGCGCCACCCATCATTGCCTTGTTGGGACTGCTCGGCATGGTGATAGGAGAGCAGGTAGGGGGTTGGGTTCACACCCGGAATCCAAATGTGGTTCACGCGGCGACGGCGTGCCTCTCCGGCAAGCGCTGGGATACACCGGTCAAGGTCGCGGAGCAGGTCTCCGCTTTACCCGGGGCCGGGAGTAAGAGGTCGTTTTGACTAGACCCTTCTGGGCAACAGCTATCTTTCTGTTCGCGGGGCCAGCGCTCATTGCGTTGCGGGCACAGCAGATTGTGCCCGCAATTTCGCCCGATCGTAGCTACAAGCTGCTTCGCTCGGACGAAGACTGGAGCTTTCTTCGCGATAAGAATCTGCGTAGCGACTTCTGGGACCCGATCAAGTACATTCCGCTGCGAAAGACGGACAAGGATTGGTTCGTCACGTTCGGCGGTGAAGCACGCGAGACCTGGGAACAGATCGGGAACGACAACTGGGGCCAGTCGCCCATTATGAACGGGTATTTGAATGAGAGATACATGGCCTATGCCGACCTTCATTACGGACCCCATGTCAGGACCTTCCTTGAACTGAAGAGCGGGCTTAACTCGTTTCGTGCGGATGGGCCGCGTCCGATCGACGAGAAGCGGCTGGATTTTCAGTCAGGATTCCTGGAGGTTAGTGGTGAGACTTCCTGGGGTTCGGTGCATGTGAGAGCCGGCCGACAGGAACTGGAGTATGGCTCGGGTCGGCTCGTCGACGTGCGCGAGGGCCCTAACGTGAGGCTCAGCTTCGACGGCTTCGTGGTGCGTACCAACACCCGTGCATGGCAGGTTGACGGATTTGCCATGAGGCCCGACGAAGACAAGGCAGGATTCTTCGACAACGCCCCGGACCATTCCGTTGGTTTTTGGGGCGTATACGCAACACGTACGAAACCCGAGAAAGTGCAGCTAGACCTTTACTACCTGGGTCAGGATCGGAAAGACGGAGCCTTTGAGAGAGGAACAGCACACGAGGTCCGCCATTCACTTGGCGCGAGAGTATCGAGGCCTGTCGCCAGCGGACGCCCCGGCTGGGATTTCGACGACGAAGCACTTTGGCAGTTTGGCAGTTTCGGAGCGGCAGACATCCGTGCCTGGACCGTCGCAACGGAGACGGGCTATAAGATTCCCACGATTCCGTTTAAACCGCGGTTCAGCGCAAAGGCGGACATCTCGAGCGGAGATCGTCCAGAGACGAACACGCTGGGCACCTTCAACCCGCTTTACCCCAAAGGCAACTACTTCGGCGTCCTGGCGACGACAGGCCCAGGGCCAATCAACTTCATTGACGTTCATCCTCACGTTGAAGCATCCGCTCCACACAATGTCTCGTTGTCTTTCGATTGGATCTTTCAATGGAGACAGAGCCTGGACGATGGCGTCTATGCCGTATCCGGATTCCTCATCCGAGCTGCGGATGGCAGTCGCGCCCGATTTGTTGGAAACAGACCTGGCACCGAGATCCGATGGCAGGCGAATCGTCACCTGTGGATACAGGGAGACTACGGAATCTTCTATGCGGGCCGTTTTCTCAAGGAAACACAGCCCGGCCGCAATCTGAACTACTGGGCGCTTTGGACAGGCTATAAGTTCTGAAATGGAAACTTGATGGATTCCCTCACAAACAGCGAACGCGTCCTGTATGGCTCTCTCTATTGCCTGACGTTCGTGACTGGCTTGGTTGATGCTGGCAGTTACGTGGCGATGGGGCACGTCTTCACCGCCAACATGACTGGCAATATCATCTTCCTGGGTTTTGCATTCGGCGGAGTGCCGGGTTTGTCGGTTGGGCGATCTGCTACTGTACTTGGCTTCGGCCTTGCAGGCGGAATGATTGCCGGGAAGCTCGACTCCTTGCTCGGGAAATTGCGCCGCAATATATGGCTTATGGCTGCCTTTGGGATCGAAACATTGCTTCTATTTGGCGCAATGACGGTTTCATGGTACTTCTTACCTCGGGGAGGACAGCACATCTCTAAGGCACTTTACGGGATCATCGCCTTGACCGCGCTGGGAATGGGGATACGCAACGGTACGGTTAGGCGGCTCGCAGTTCCAGAACTGACGACAACTGTACTTACCCTTACGGTTGCGGCGCTGGCCTTCGACTTTTCCCTCACGCCAGGGAACAATCCCAGGTGGCGCCGACGCGTCGGCTCAGTCTTGATGATGTTTTCCGGGGCATTTGTCGGCGTTCAACTGCTAAAGCACTCTCTGGTTCTCCTGCTCGGTGCCTCGGCCGTTCTTACTGCGCAGCACGAGGCACAATTGAGCGCTTCGCAACGCTGACGCTTCAGAGAATGGATTCTCAACATATGAATGGAGTATCAGAGACCAGGGAGCTCACAAAACGCTCCCCAGCTCCTTGTAGCTTAGCTCTTGATGAAGTTCCGGACGTCGTACTGATCTCGCTAGGATCCAGCTAGACTTCAAAGGCACCTATTTGCTCGCTGCGTCTTTGATCCCTTCTCCAGTCTTCTCCGACGCCTCCTTGACGCCCTTCACGGAGTCTTTGGCAACGACTTTGGTTCCGTGGCCAGCATCCCTGACGCCAGACTTCGTTGCATGTCCTACTTTCTTTCCGGCATGCTTAACGACGTGTCCAGTTTTTGCTGCAGCCCTATCGACATCGTGAGCAGCATCCTGGCCGAGGGCCATCCCTACGCAGAGAACCGCCATTGCTGGAATTCCAGCAATCCTAAGTGTTTTCATCTTTCTCCTTTTCAAGTTACTGCTTTCTGCATTGAGGCGTAAGCATAAGTGGCCCGCGTTCTCAAAGTGAATCGCTTTGCTGAACCGCGGCTCCCAGATTCGAAACGAGGACACTGGGGATCAGTCAGGGGCGTGTCAATTTTCTCGAGCGCATATGTGAAGGGATTCATATGCTGCCCGAGTGGCGAGCTCTATACCCCCGCCGGGTTCCCCACTACGTAAATTGCCCTCACGTTATGTCTGTAACATCCCATGTCTCACGGTTGACCGAAATCACATAAACCTATTAGTTTTGCCGGCTTTGGACCAGTTCTTCCAGGGGGAGCCAATGGCCCTTCCCGTTCCCGCTAAGTCCTGGCAAGCGCCCTTCCCGTTCCCGCTAAGTCCTGGCAAGCGAAGGCGCTGGTGTCCCATTCAAGACCGCATCGATGTTGTCGAGTGCGACCATACCCATGTTAGTTCGACTCTCGATCGTCGCCGTTCCGATGTGGGGCAGCAAGAACGTGTTCTTGAGTTCCACATAACCTGGATTGAGCTTTGGCTCGCCTTCGTAAACGTCAAGACCGGCGGCAGCGACCCGCCCGCTCTTGAGAGCCTCTATCAAGTCGTCATCCTTGATCAAAGCACCACGCGCTGAGTTCACGATGATAGCGTGCTCGGGAAGAAGAGCGATCGTCTTGGCGTCAAGGAAGTGGTGAGTTGTCGGCGTCTCAGGAGCGTTCAGGCTAAGAAATTGGCTCACTTTCACGAGTTCGCGGGAATCTGCATGAAATACCGCGTCTCCGGCCTCATCTGCCGACAACTGATGCGGGTTGGAGTAATGGATCTTCATTCCAAAACCTCTTGCACGCTTCGCAACCGCTTGGCCGATACGTCCCATCCCGAGAATCCCGAGGTTCTTGCCCGTCACCTGCCAGCCGAGAAGGGCTCCTGCGCGTGGGACCGTCCACTCGCCGCTTCTGACCAACTCCTGTGCCTCGAATGCTCGCCGACTCGCTCCGAGAAGCAATAGCATCGCGATATCTGCCGTCGCATCCGTCACCTCGGCCGGTGTATATCCAATCGCGATGTTTCGCTCCGCCGCTGCGTGCATATCGATATGATCAAAGCCCACGGAATAAGTTGAGATCACTTTGACGGACGGAGACACTCGCCTGAAGAACTCGGTATCAAGCCTGTCGAATGGCATGACAAGAATCGCGTCTGCACCCTCTGCTGCTGCAAGGAGTTCGTCCCGCGTGAATAATGTTCCATCGATTTTTCGCCTGACTTCGTAATCTCTGTCGATTCGCGCGTCGACCGTCTTGATGAAATGGGACGTGACCACCAGGATGGGCTTTTTCATTTAATCAGCTCTCCTCAGAAATTCTTCGCCGGGCTCAGGCTAGTCTTCGCTCACTTGAGCGAAGCCGTTGGGGGCCTGCTCTCCACCGGTAAAGCCAGATCCCTCGGATACGAGAGAAAGACCCCGCGGACAAAGTTCTTTGGCACTTTCATCACGGTGGTGTGGATTCGGGTGATCTCTTCTGCAATTTTCGCCTTCGTTTCAGCGAGACGGTTCCCTCTTGGGTAATCGCGATGTAGAACGACAATCGTGTGACCTCCCATGTGGCGGGCCGGCGGCTAGTGGGCTTCCGCGCGAATATTCGGAACGAGCACGAGTTTCTTGTTCACAAACTCCTCAAGCCCCAGATTGGAGAGCTCCTTTCCGTATCCAGACCTCTTGATTCCGCCGAACGGAAGATCGGGCCAGCTCACATCCGGGTAGTTGATGAAGATCATACCTGTCTCGATACGGCTGGCGACGCGTTTGGCCCTCTCTATATCAGTGGAGTAGACCGACCCACCAAGGCCAAAGGGCGAATCGTTTGCAATTGCGATCGCTTCTGCTTCGTCCTTGGCCGGAAAAACAAGCGCAACCGGGCCAAAGAATTCCTGTTTGTATGCCGGATTGTCCGGCGTGAGACCAGTGAGGAATGTAGGTTCCAGAAAAGCTCCGACCGTCCCCGCCCGGTTTCCGCCGAGCAAGACTTTTGCTCCATGGTTCGTTGCGTCATTGATCTGCCGTAGGATCAACTGCAGCGCACTGTCAGAAGAGAGCGGACCAAGGGTCACGCTTTCGTCGAGTGGGTCCCCGAGCTTCAACTCTTTTGCGGCAGCAATGAAGCGCTGAAGGAACTTGTCAAGCATCGATTCGACAACGATGAATCGCTTTGCGCCGATGCATGTTTGCCCGTTGTTTCCGAACCGTCCGAGGATAGCCATGGCCACGGTATGGTCGAGGTCTGCGTCGTCGAGGACAATGAAGGGGTCGCTTCCGCCCAACTCCATCGTGGACTTCTTGAGGTTCTTGCCAGCCCGGGACGCCAAGGCCTCTCCTGCACGCTCCGACCCTGTGAGGGCAATCGCCTTGACACGAGGGTCATCGATCAAGGCTCCAGCCTGATCGTTGCTCAGAAACAGATTGGTGTAGACCCCGTCAGGAAGGCCTGCTTCCTTCAGAATCCGTTCAAAGGCAACTGCACACTGGGGCACACCTGGTGCGTGTTTCAACAGCATCACGTTGCCGGCCATTAAGTGCGGACCGACAAACCGCGATAGCTGGTAATAGGGATAGTTCCACGGCTGGATGCTCAGGAGAACACCCATGGGAGAGAATTCCAGATGCGCATCTCCCATCGCAGATTTGATGGGTTTAGGTGCTAGGAACGTCGCCGCGTTGTCTGCGAAGTACTGCAGGATGGCAGCGCTCAATTCGACTTCGCCGCGACTTTCTGCAATGCGCTTTCCCATTTCAACGGTGGCAAGCCTTGCTAGTTCGCTTTTCTGCTCGAGAAGAAGCTGAGCGGCGCGGGCGATGATCTTGGAGCGCTCTTCGATTGGGCGTACTGCCCAGGAAACGAACGCATCGTCAGCTTTGGCCAAGGCGTCCATCATTTCTTGATCAGTGTGCTCTGTGAAGGTTTTGAGGACTTCTCCAGTTGCTGGATTTACGCTGCGATATGGCACGGTGAGCTCCTTTGCGGTTCGCGTGACTGCTGACACCACACCGCGTCTCGCGGTATGCGTCGTCGTTTCTGACCGGGCCGGAGTGGAAGACCCTCCGGCAGTGAATAGCGCGATGTTAGCAATCCATCGGAGGTCGATAAATTACATATTCCTTGTACACGAGGCGGAAGAATAGTCCCGCACACTTCCTTAGATTCTTCGGACCTTTTCCCCTTTGACGATTTGAGAGTTCCGTGTCACCCGATCCCGCGTGCGACGGGGTGAATTTCCGGTGTTACCAGAAACATGTAATGGCGATCCGCCGAGGCGCTTTATACGATAGAGCCGAGTTGCTCTATGTTCTCCACGATTGTCGTCGCCTTGAATGAATTACCCGAGTCGCAGCGCGCTTTTCAAACCGCGGTTGATCTCGCTCGTTCGTGCAACGCGGAACTGGCGACGGTTTCTATTCTGGGGGATCTCCCAGCTTACTTTTCGTATTCAGTCGTCGTTGATCCGGGCGCTCCGGCCGCAGTGATGGAGCAGCGACGGCACCGCCACGAGGAGTTGCACAAAGAGGCGGCAAACCTGGCGCGAGAGCGGGGCATGCACGCGCAAGGCTCGATTGGAGGCGGTAGAGATGTGCATGCAATTCTCCACTTCCTGAAAGAGCAGAACGCAGACTTGCACGTCGTTGGGCTGCATCAACACGACTTCTACCTGTCCCGCCTTTGGAGTTCTGCCTATGACCTCGCTCAGGACACCACTTGCAGCGTACTCGGAGCGCACTGAGTGAGGACTGGAATGAGCACGGCAAAAGTGAACAAGTCTAAACGAGATCGGGAGGCTCTACGGCATGGGTAAGAAATCGTTGATCATTCCGCTGATTGTCTTGCTGGCTGCGGCGGGCCTTCTCTTCGGTATCGCCGGGCACTGGACGGGTTGGCAAGGTAGTCGCCCCGACCAGGAGACGGACGATTCCTATTTGAAGGCTGATATGACGCCTTTGAGCACACGGATCTCCGGAACAATCAAAAGGGTCAACGTCGACGACTATCAGAGCGTGAGAGCAGGCCAGACGCTCGTCGAGCTTGAGGACGACGACTATCGTGCGACTTTGAGTCAGACCCAAGCGGCCCTGGCCGGATCTGAAGCTGCCCTCGAAGACAATCAGGCGGCCAAGAAGATACAGGATGCGCAGATCGATGCAGCAAAAGCCGGAATTGTTCAGGCACAGGCGGCAATTAGTGCGGCAAAGGCCGGTGTCGCGGCGGCTTCGCCTGAGCTCGACAGAGCACTAACGGAGTTGCACCGGCAACACGCCTTGTTCGATACGAACGCCGCAACTCACCAACAATTGGAAGCGGCCATAGCTCAGCAAGGACAGCTCAGCGGCGTCCTTGAGGCACGCAAAGCGGATTTCGCGCGCGCCGAGGGCGCTCTCGCCACAAGCCAGAGTCAACTTGAGGCTGCCAAGCGCCAGCGAGAAGCTCTCAATATAAAGGATGATGTTTACAAAGCTGACATCGATGCGAAAAAGGCGGCGATCGTCGTCGCACAGGTCAATCTAGCCTACACCCGTATTCCAGCTCCGACTGATGGAACGGTTGGAGAGCGCCATGTTCTTGCCGGTCAGTTGGTCGCTCCAGGTACTCAGATGATTGATCTCGTAAAAAGTGACATTTGGGTTCAAGCCAACTTTAAAGAGACCCAACTGACCAACATGCGAGTTGGCGACTCGGCAGACATTCGGATCGATACGTTTCCGAATCGAGTGTTTCACGGTAAAGTCGATCAGCTCGCACCCGCAAGTGGTTCCCAGTTTGCACTTCTGCCGCCGGATAATGCGACGGGCAACTTCACGAAAGTGGTGCAGCGAGTGCCAGTCAAGGTTGTGCTTTTCCCGGGGCCGCCCTATCTGGAACGGCTTCGGCCCGGGTTCTCAGCAGTTGTCGTTGTTCATACCGGGAAGGCTGGGGCCCGATCGGACGGTGACCAATGACGAGTCCTGACGTCAAGGCACCTGAGGCTCACCTTCATGATGCGAGGAGGATGACGATGTCAGCCCCATTCGCACAGTGGGGGCTTCGCTCAGCAGCCTGGTTGTTCTTCCCTCTTTCACTGATGGGCTGGGCATTCTGCACTCAGGTAGTGGCACAAGAATCATCTCCGACTCCGATGCGACTAACGCTTGACCAGGCAATCGGTCTTGCACTAAAGCAAAATCATTCTGTTCGTCTGCGCTCCCTTTCTGTCGAGCAGATGCAGAGTAAGAAGGACGAAGCGAGGTCCGACTATTTGCCTCAAATCAAGACGAGTGGCAGCGTACTCCACGTGACCGAACTCGAAGGTATCACAATACCGGCAGGGGCATTTGGGAGCAATTCGTCAACCGGGCCGGTGCCATCGAAGCCGCTCTTTATCGATCAAGGCTCTGCTACTGGGTATACAGGAGGAGTGGGCTTAGAGCAGCCTCTCACGCAGCTGTTCCGCATCCACCAGGCGAATATTGCGGCAAAGGAGGATGTCCTAGTCGCGAAAACACAGCTTGATCAAACACAGGATGCGGTTGCGTTGCAGGTCCGGCAGCTCTATTACAACATCTTGATCAATCAACGGAAGCTCGAGGCATCTCAGGATCAGCTAGCCGCCGCTCAGGTCAAGGACGAGGACAGTCGTAGCGATGTGGCGCAAGGCAATGCTTTAGAAATATCGGCGCTTCAGAGTAAGGCCAGCATCCTGCAAACGCAGCAGCAGAGCCTAACCTTGCGGCTGCAAGGGAATGACTTACGGCGTCAGCTCGCGGATACTCTTGGACTTCCGGTTACTACTCCAATTGATCTTGATCCCCGAACATCTGCGGCTCCGCTCGACATTCCATCTCGAGCGGAAGCAGTCCGAATCGCACTCCTCCAGAACCAAGATCTCAAAGCAGCCCGCCAGACTCTCATAAAGGCAGAAGCTGGCTTGGCGGCGGCCAAGGACGCCTACATCCCCGATGTAACGGCGCTCTCCCGCTACAGCTACCAAAGCGGGGTGCCACTTCTGGTCCATAATTTCGGGACCTTCGGCTTTTCACTCCACTTCGACCTCTTCGACGGCGGGCGCCGCGAAGCCAATGTTCGGGAGGCGCGGAGCGAAGCGCGATCTGCAGAAGTCGCGGTGGACAAGCTCCAGTCCGAGATTGAGGTGCAAGTACAAGGCATTTACGACAGAATCGATGAACTCAAGCAGATGGTTGACGTTGCAGAACAGGCAGTAAAGGTCCGAACAGAAGCAGCCAGGCTCGCTGATCGCCAGTTTGAGCAGAACGCGGCGCTCAGCTCCACTCGAAGTCAGACCCACGCGGACCTGGCAGGTGCAACTGCATCATTGTTGGAGGCAAACTGTGATCTCTCTTTGGCGGAGGCTGACTTGAAACGAACTATCGGCCAGATACCCCTATAGGACGGGATTTCACGCGCAGAATTGGACGCGCACGAAGGTAGGTATGATTTCCATGGATAGCACCCTAACCAGCGTGTTGGCCGCGCTCAGCGGCTCTGTCATAGGCGCTTCAACTCCCGTCCTCAGCAATTTCGTACTGCAACGAAGCGTGGCACAACGAGAGATGACTAATCGTGAAATTGCTCAACGCGAGGAACTCTATTCGGAATTCATACGCCAGGGAACGGGTTGTTACGCAAAAGCGCTTTCACAAAGCCTGGAAAACCTCGACGAGATTGTGGCGATGTACGCGCTAGTGAATCGAATCAGGCTCTTCGCATCCAGCAGCGTGCTTGAGGCCGCCGAGGCGTTTGTAGTAAAGCTGGTCGCCAAATACGGCGAGAAGAACATGACCATCGAACAAATGAAATCAGTAGCTCTGGAGCAACACGCAGACCCTCTGAACGATTTCGCGCTTAAATGCCGATCGGAACTTCGCGAAGTCTACGCGCGAGGGAGTTGGAGAAGCAAATAGTCTTCACCGGTACGAACTCAACCGCGCTTCACTGCTGGTCCATGGCCCGAAGAGCCAACTGTTACTTAGGTTGAGAGATTGAATATCTCAGCAATTGGGTCGTTGCCGAGTTCCTATGGGCTCGTCATCTAAATCGCGATGCTGCCGCCCACCTGTGGCCGTAGCGCCATTCCATGCATCAGTCTCTGGTCTACCCGAATCCTCATCGATATCTGATTCTCTCCAGCCCGTTTTCTAACAGGAACATGTAATTTCGGCTCGCTCATCCAGTTGCTACTATCACGTTGTCGGACGCGCCCCAGCGCGAGACAAGCCAGCGGTTCTATTCCGGTGAGCGGATTGATCAATGCCACGACTTGTGTAGTGGAGGAGGGAGTTAGAAGGATGCAGATGGCGCCTAGTCGACGTTTGATTCGCTTTTGTAGCGCCGCCGCATGCCTCCTGCGGACAACGACCTTGCTGGCACAAGGCAGTATCCCTACCACGCTCGCTCCTGCGTCCACACCCGCGCACCAAATATTCGATCTCTCGATCTTTGTTGTTGCAATTTCGAGTGGGATTTTTCTGGTTGTCGGCGGACTGCTCGCGATTGCTTTGTACAGATTTCGGGCGCGAAATACCGACCCGGTGGGCGAGCCGCCTCAAATCTACGGCAGCACTCAAATCGAATTGGCGTGGACAGTAATTCCGCTTTTAATTGTGGTTATTCTCTTTCTCACAACCGCCCGGATCATTTTCGCGATTCAGGACGCACCAAAGCCCAGGACGGCCCTTGACGTCACCGTGATCGGGCATCAGTTTTGGTGGGAGTTCCAATATCCGAAATACGGGATTGTTACTGCAAACGAACTTCATATTCCGGTCAGCACAGACTCAGCGCCCGAGGCAACGTTCCTCAAGCTTACGTCGGCGGACGTCAACCACAGCTTCTGGATTCCGCGACTGGGTGGCAAGACGGATCTGATCGCCAATCATGTGAACAGCATGTGGATGGATCCTCAGACGCCGGGCCTGTATCTCGGCCAGTGCGCACAATTCTGCGGTACGCAGCACGCGTTGATGCTGCTGCGCGTGTACGTCGACACGCCGGAGCAGTTTGCCACCTGGATCAAGAATCAACAGCAACCGGCGCGACAAGATCCGGCGGTGACGGCAGGGAGAAGAGTTTTCGAGACACAGGCCTGCATGAATTGTCACACGATCTCCGGAACTGCGGCGACCGGAAGGTTCGGTCCTGATCTGACCCACCTCATGAACCGGGAGACACTCGCCTCCGGCGCCATGGACAATACGCCAGCGAATCTCCGTCGATGGATTCAATCCCCGGATACGTTCAAGCGAGGAGCGCTTATGCCCGCAATGCAACTTAGCGATAAGCAATTGGACGAGGTTACTGCCTACCTCGAGACATTGAAGTGACGACAGGATCCTAATATGAGCGATTACTCACTTCCAATCAGTTCCACGATCGAGCCGAGCACTTCCGCATCGGAGCTCGGCACGTTCCTCGAGCGGCTTCACGGGTGGGTGGTGACTGTCGATCACAAGCGCTTGGGCATTCTGTACATCCTGTATTCGACGTTTTTCCTACTCATAGGGGGCGCCGAGGCGATATTGATTCGCCTACAGCTCGCCTATCCTCACAATCACATCCTGAGCGCACAGGTCTATAACCGGTTTTTCACGATGCACGGCACCACAATGGTGTTCTTGGTCGGAATGCCATTCCTGTTTGGATTCGCCAACTATATAGTTCCGCTTCAGATTGGCGCTCGTGACATGGCGTTCCCGAGATTGAATGCCTTTAGCTTTTGGCTGACCGCCTTTGGCGGTTTCCTTCTCTACTATAGTTTTCTTGGCGGGGCTGGACTCTACGGCGTGGGAAACGCTCCTGATGTGGGCTGGTTTGCGTATGCACCACTCACCGCGCGCTCGTTTTCTCCTGGTCATGCGACCGATTATTGGGCCATTGCTCTCATCGTCAGTGGTTTTGGCACTCTTGGCACGGCGATCAACATTGTTGCGACGATCATCTCGATGCGCTGCAAAGGGATGACGCTCATGAGAATGCCACTGTTCACCTGGCTGCTTCTTATAGTGAGCTTGCTGACACTCGTGACGATTACCCCTCTCACAGCAGCGCAGTTCATGCTCCTTATAGATCGCTATTTGGGTGGCCATTTCTTTGATACGCAAGCCGGTGGTTCCTCTCTGATCTGGATCCATTTCTTCTGGATATTCGGTCATCCCGAGGTCTACGTGCTCGTTCTACCAGCCTTCGCAATCGCGAACGAGATTATCCCAGTGTTCTGCCGTAAAGCCATCTTTGGCTATCCAGCAATGGTCGCGGCTTCCGTGACAATCATGTTCGTCAGTCTCAGCGTGTGGGCGCACCATATGTTTACCGTCGGCATGACCTCTGTTTCGAACGCCTTCTTCACGCTATCAACGATGCTCGTCGGCGTCCCAACCGGGATCAAGATCTTTAACTGGATCGCCACTCTTTGGGGTGGCCGAATACGTTTCACAACTCCGATGCTGTTTTGCATTGGATTCCTGTTTCAGTTCCTCATTGCCGGCCTTACCGGCATCATGCTCTCGGTGTCTCCCTGGGATTGGCAACTCCATAATTCGTACTTCGTCATCGCTCACTTCCATTACGTGCTTGTTGGTGCTGTTGTGTTCTGCATCTTCGCTGCCATCTATTATTGGTATCCAAAAGCGACCGGACGCCTGATGAGCGAGACGCTTGGGAAATGGCACTTCTGGCTTTTCGCCATCGGCTTTCACATCACTTTCGACACGATGCATTTCCTTGGACTTATGGGGATGCCCCGATCGATCTATACCTATCAGCCGGATCGTGGGTGGAATTTCCTTAATCTGGTCGTCTCGATCGGAGGACTGATTCAGGGCATAGCGGTCCTGATCTTTGCGTACAACTTCATCGTCTCTTACCGGCGGGGCAAAGTTGCTGGCGACGATCCATGGGACGCCTGGACACTGGAGTGGGCAACGTCCTCCCCGCCCCCTGCGTACAACTTCGAGGAACTGCCAGAGGTGCATAGCCGGCGGCCGCTGTGGGACCTGAAACACCCCGACGATCCAGATTGGGAGTACGAATCATGAGTTCTATACCGGTCAATCATCCAGCGCCCACCGTCGAGTGGCATCTTCCCAGCAAACGCCGGGTTGGCATGTCAGCCTTGATCACAGGGGAAAGTGCTATCTTCACCATCTTCGTTGTTGCCTATGTCTTCTATATGGGCAAGAGCCTCACGGGACCCACCCCAGCGCAGGTATTGGAAACCCCGATCCTTAGTACGATCTGCCTGCTCTCGAGCAGTCTGACAATCTGGCGTGCAGAGAAAGCGATCGAAGATGACCGCATGACGAGCTTCATCCTGTGGCTCGCTGCAACGATCAGCCTTGGCGCAGCCTTCCTGGCGCAGACAGCTGTTGAATGGAAGAAGTTGATCTATCAGGACGGTTTGACCATCAGCACAAATCTCTTTGGAACCACGTTCTACTCTCTCGTCGGACTCCACGCGACCCATGTTGTTGTTGGGCTGTTTCTTCTAACCTCGACATTCGTTTTCTCTCTGTCCGGCCGGCTCGATTCGCGGCAAAGTGAACGCTTTGGCGTAATCGCTCTTTATTGGCACTTCGTAGATGGCGTGTGGATCGTGGTGTTTACAGTCGTGTACCTCATTGGGCGGTGAATGGTAATGAATATTCGGAATGAGGAACAGAGCGCGAGAGAACCCATCGAGATGCCGGCTAGCACGGCGTGGCCGATCCTCCTCGCATTCGGGGTCACGCTTTGCTTTGCGAGCCTGGTAACAAGTGCGGGAGTCGGCATTGCGGGCCTTGTTTTGGTCTGCTGTGGCGTAGGGGGATGGGCGCGGCAAGTTCTTCCCGATGAGCACCATGAAATGGTCCCGGTCGCGGCAAGAAGATTTGTGCCATTGAGTCCCAGAACCCAGGTAGCGCACATTCAGGTCAGCGAAGTTCATAGAGCGTTCCTCCCTGTCGAGAGCTACCCCGTCACCTCCGGGCTCCGCGGCGGCATGGCCGGGGGAATCGTCATGATCTTCCCTGCTCTCCTTTACGGCTATTTGACGCAGCACAGCATTTGGTACGCAGTGAATTTGCTCGGAGGCGCGGGCGTGGGGCACTGGGCGAACGCCACGACTGCAGACATTGCCGTCTTCCACTGGAACGGTTTGATCACGGCGACAATCATCCATGCGGCGATCTGCACACTGATTGGTCTGCTTTATGGAGCAATGCTGCCGATGTGGCCGCGGCGACCAATCCTTCTAGGCGGAATCGTGGCGCCGCTCCTATGGACAGGTTTCGTCCATTCGATTCTTGGTTTTGCAAATCCTGCGTTCAACGCAAGAATCGCATGGGGTTGGTTCGCCCTGTCCGAGATTCTTTTCGGCATCGTCGCAGGCACCGTTGTGACAAAGTCCGGCAAGATACGTACGCATCAGACCTTGCCCTTCATTCTTCGCATGGGAATTGAAGCTAAAGAGTTCAGGTCGTCAAAAGAGGATGAGCGATGAGGATAAAGGACAATGCAATTTTGTCGTTCATCTCGCTCACCTTGGTGATGAGCAGCGTGGGATGTCATCGCGGGATCGGGCCACCGAACGATCAGGAAGAGCTCATGCGGCCCGAGAACGTAGTTTCGTTCGATCGTCTCTACGAGCAGAACTGCTCGGCATGCCATGGCGAAAACGGCTCCGCGGGGCCAGCTCTCGATCTTGCGAATCCGAAATACCAGGCACTGGTGGATGATGACTCCCTGAGGCGCTGGATCACCTCCGGCATGCCCGGGACTCAGATGCCGGCCTTTGGTGAGTCGGCTGGCGGATTTCTTACTCCGCAGCAGGTGGACGTGCTCGTTTCCGGGATGCGTTCGCGATGGGCTCACCCCGATCGAAATGGGACTGACATGCCGCCCTATTCTTCCGGCGCCATCGGCACCGCTGAGCAGGGCCACCAGATCTTCCAGGTGAACTGTTCCTCCTGCCATGAACAACGGCAGCAGAAGATCACCGACACCAGCTACCTTGCTCTGATGAGCGATCAGAGCTTGCGGACCATCATCATTGCAGGCCGGCCTGATCTTGGGCAGCCTGATTGGAAGCAGGTCCGGTCTAGTCGGCCTTTGACGGATCAGAACGTGAGCGACATTGTCGCATATCTGCACTCGTTGCGAAGCGACACTCCGGGCCAACCGTACCCCGAGACAAGCATCAAGAGGTGATCTGTGAGTGAATTGGAATTACCTGTCGAAAAAAACGAAGAGGAGCTCACGCCAGTAGACCCTTTGATTGTGTCGCGGCGGTGGCTCTTACTCAAAGTCGGTGCGCTATTTAACGCTATAGTCGGCGTTGCCGTCGCAGTGCCGGTAGTCAAGTACCTGCTCTCCCCGGTGAAACCTGACGCCGAATACAAGTCCTGGGTGTCACTAGGGTCTGTTGATGAGTTTCCGGTCGGCGAGACTCGTTTGGCGAAGTTCACAAATCCTGTTAGCCGTGCGTGGGATGGCGATACCGACCGAGTGGCCTGCTGGGTACGTCGTATCTCCGAAAGAGAGTTCCAGGTGTTCGCAATCAATTGTGCCCACCTGGGATGCCCTGTTCGGTGGTTTCCGCAATCGGGCTTATTCATGTGTCCTTGCCACGGCGGCGCCTACTACGCAGACGGAAGTCGAGCTTCAGGTCCGCCAGAGCGAGGGCTATTCACGTACGAGACCAAGCTCATTGATGGGGCCCTTCAGATCGACGCTGGCCAAATGCCTACCCTTTCAAACACCGCCAAGCTCGTTCAGATCGAGAACGCCCGGGGAGGATCGCCATGCGCCGGTTGAAGACTCTTTACACCTGGTTTGATAGCCGTCTGCAGCTCGGCGAGCCCATCAAAGAGATGGCTCTCCACCCTGTCCCGAACAAGACCGCCAGTTGGTGGTACGTCTTTGGAAGTGCCGCCTTTGTCCTGCTGATGCTGCAGTTTGTGACTGGGATCCTGCTTGCGTTGGTGTATGTTCCCTCGGCTGGGCAGGCGTGGAACAGCCTCAACGTCTTGAATCACCAACTGACTCTGGGGTGGTTCTTACGCGCAATGCATGGCTGGGGATCCAATTTCATGGTTGCGGTCGTCTTGATCCACATGGCGCAGGTTTTTCTCTTTGGCGCGTACAAATTTCCGCGAGAGCTGACCTGGATCCTTGGCGTGTTTTTGCTTCTCTTGACACTTGGAATGGCATTTACAGGGCAGGTATTGCGCTTCGACCAGGACGCTTATTGGGGCCTCGGCATCGGAGCGTCCATTGCGAGCCGAGTGCCTTTCATCGGCAGTACCGCAGTCCACATGATGTTGGGCGGTCCGATCATTGCCGGCGCCACGCTCTCGAGATTCTTCGCATTCCACGTCTTCGTTATTCCGGGAATGCTGTTGGCATTCGCCTGCCTTCATGTTTGGATGGTAGTCAAGCTCGGAATCAACGAATGGCCGATGCCAGGTCGTATCGTTCGCCGCTCCACCTACCTTACCGAATACCACGAACTCACGAAGAAGGACGGACGGCCATTCGTGCCGGGTGCCGTGTGGAAGGACGCATTCTTTTCTGCGGCAATCCTCGCAGCGGTTGCCGTTTGCGCGGCTGTTTTCGGCCCCTACGGGCCTGGTGGCCGGCCGGATCCAACCATCATTCAGACTGCCCCTAAACCTGATTTCTTCTTCCTGTGGCTTTATTCCGTCTTGTCCTATCTTCCTCCAAGCCTCGAGACACCTTTTCTGCTGATCGCCCCGGTACTTGGAATCGCAGGACTTGTAGCCCTTCCGTTTTACGCGAACGAAGGTGAGAAGAGCTGGCACAAGCGCCCCATCGCGATCCTCATGTTGACCACGATCGCAGTTGCTTGGGGTGTGCTAACGCATCTTGGCACCTTCACGCCGTGGAGCCCGAAGATGAACGCCTGGAGCAGTGGACCGCCAGTTCCCACCCGTTATACGCACGATGCGAGCCCACTCCAGCGGCAAGGCGCCATTGTTTTTCAATCGAAGCAATGCCGCAACTGCCATTCGATTGCAGGCGCGGGCGGGCAGCGAGGCCCGGCTCTGGATCTCGTAGCAACACGCCTCACCGAGGATCAACTGATCCGTCAGGTTCTTCAGGGGGGCGGCAACATGCCGGCATATGGCAAGAACCTCAGCCCTTCCGAAACCACGGCACTCGTCCAGTTCCTTGAGACGCTGCACCCCGTCAATCAACCACCGGCCGTCGATGCTTCTCATCAGGCGGCCATGGCACACCCTGCCCCCAACCATGAAGGAGGTTAGTTGCCGGCCTCTTGGCTGAGTCTCTGTACCGATTGGGATATCCCTCCCTGGGTGACGTGCGCCCTTGTCGCCGCCGGACTCGTCTATGTACGAGGTTGGCTTGCTCTTCGGCGCACTCGCCCCGAAACGCTCCCTGTGTGGCGACTTCTGTCGTTCCTCATGGGAGTCTTTGCCGTTTTTGTGGCCGTTTCTTCTCCACTCGACACCTACAGCGAGACATTGCTGTTCATGCACATGGCTGAGCACTTCGTGCTTATGTCGGTGGCACCACCACTCATCGTGCTAGGGTGCCCGTTCGTCCCCATGTTGCGCGGACTACCGGTCCCGATCGTTCGCTCGATCAGCGGACCCATCTTTCGGTCTTCGGTCACGCACCGCGTTCAGGAGCTCTTTTCCCGCTTGCCATTTGCATGGCTCGCGATGAACCTCACTTATATTAGCTGGCACATTCCGAAAGCCTACGAATTCGCGTTGTCCTCGGAACCGTGGCATAACTTCGAGCATTTCTGCTTTTTTGCGACGAGCCTCATCTATTGGTGGCCCATCGTGCAGCCCTGGCCGGCACGACTTCGGTTGAACTCCTGGATGGTCATTCCATACCTCTTGACTTCGGACCTTGTAAACACCGGCTTGTCGGCCTTCCTGTGCTTTTCAGGGCGGTTGCTCTACCCGAGCTATGCAGTTGTCGAACGGCCCTTCGGAATCGATGCGTTGAAGGATCAGATCGCAGCGGGGGCTTTCATGTGGGTATTCGGGTCATTGGTGTTTCTTGTTCCCGCCATCTACCTGACTACTCGATTCTTGACGAACGGTCGACTCGTGAATGAGAAGACCGGACTGGAGAGGGCACGTGCGCTGGCTCAGTAAAATATTTGAGTTCGTCGGAAAGGTGGGCTCGTTTAGCCTTCGGATCGTCGTTGATTCCCTCAGACCTCCGTTCGAGTTTGCCCAATTTTGCCGTCAGCTCGCAGAGGTGGGAAACAAATCACTCGCCCTCATCGTCGTGTCCGGCTTCGCCCTGGGCGCCGTCATGACTCTCCACACCAGAAGCACCCTGGTGATGTTTGGCGCGACGGCGATGATACCGGCCGTGCAGGCAGTATCCTTCTTCGTCGAAATCGGGCCATTGGTAGCGGGACTGTTGCTTGCGGGTCGAGTCGGCTCAGGAATCGGGGCGGTTCTTGCAAACATGAGGGCGTCTGAGCAGATTGACGCTATCGAATCGCTATCGATTGACTCGTTCAAATTCCTGGTGGTGCCTCGAGTTATTGCCTGCGTGGTCGCTCTTCCCTTCCTGACACTTTTCATGGATTTCGCAGGCCTGCTGGGAGGCTTCCTCTCGGAAGAGCTCTCTTCTCACATAGCCCCGGCACTCTACATTAATCGCGCATTTGACTATCTTCAGTGGTCGAACTTCATGGCACCTACTCTGAAAACCGCCGTATTCGGTTTTATTATCGGCTCCGTATCTTCCTACTTCGGCTATACGACGGACAAGGGAGCGCAAGGCGTCGGTGAAGCTGCTACCAACAGTGTTGTTTTGTCTTCCCTGCTGATCATTGTTGCTGATGTAGTGCTGATCAAGTGCATCTTCTTCCTCTTTCCGGATACAGCCATATGAGCGAGTCCCAGACCATCGCGGTGGAGTTTAAGCGTGTGATGAAATCGTTCGGGCCAAAGCGCGTACTGAATGACGTGTCTTTCCACGTCGATCAAGGTCAGGCCTTGTGTCTGCTCGGTCGCAGCGGTACTGGTAAGAGCGTCACCCTCAAACTGATCATGGCTCTCATGCGCCCCGACTCCGGAGAGGTCTGGGTTGATCAGGACAACGTTGTCGGTATGGGCGAGAAAGGTCTGTCTCTTGTTCGCAAAAAGATGGGATACCTGTTTCAGGATGCAGCTCTCTTTGATTCCCTGACCCTCTACGAAAACCTTGCATTGCCACTCAGCAGACTGACCAGGAAATCCAAAGACGAGATTGACGACGTGGTCCACCGTGTTCTCACCGATGTCGGCCTGGGAGCAGATGGTGCGAAATACCCATCGGCACTCTCAGGAGGAATGAAGAAGAGGGCCGGCCTCGCCAGAGCGTTGGTGCTTGAACCGAAGATTCTGCTGGCTGATGAGCCGAGCAGCGGACTGGATCGCATCACCGCCTCTGAGATCGATGAGCTTCTCATGCGGTGCAAGACCGAACACGGGACAGCTCTGATCATCGTGACACATGATGTACACGGAGCCCGCAGGGTAGCTGACCGTGTCGGCGTGCTCGACAAAGGGAATCTTGTCGCCTTCGGCTCGGTAGGCGAGGTAAGCCAGAGCGAAAACGAAGTCGCTCGCAAACTGATTACGGAGTGAACCAATGTCTATACGATATCTTGCTGTAGGAATCTTCATCATCGCCGGCGTGACCTTGTTCGCTCTCGGGATCTTCTTCGTTGGGAGTCGTCATGAGGCTTTCTCGCGCCACGTGCTGTTCTACACCGAGTTCGCCGATCTTGATGGCATCACTAAGGGCTCGAAGGTGCAGGTTGCAGGCATGGACGCAGGCCAGGTGACCAGGATCGAAGTACCTCGTTCGCCTAGTGGACATTTTCGTGTGCAAATGAAGGTCGACGAGCAGCTTCATGGGCTTGTCCGAACCGACTCCGTCGTGACAGTCGATACCGAAGGCGTGGTCGGTGAGACATTCCTGACGATCCATTCTGGCACCCCGAATGCGACGATTGCGCAAGCCGACTCAGTGCTGCAAAGCAAACCTCCCATAAGCATGTCCGACCTGTTGACCCATGGTCTCGGGGTTATGAATGACGCGGACGCAACGATGAAGCAAGTGGGAGGCAAGTTGAACGTTGCACTCGACGGGGTCAATGGCGCCGTAGGCAACGCAAATGATCTGCTCGTAGGGCTGAAAGAGGGCCGCGGGCCAGCGGGTATGCTTCTCCGAGATGAGAAGATGGCAGGTCAGATTCGAGAGACCATGTCGAACGTTCAATCGACAACCTCGATCCTCAACCAGGCGTCGGGCCGAGTGAACAGCGTCGTTGCAGATGTTCAGCAGCGTCAACTACCTCAGAGGCTTGATGACACAATGACGCAGATTCGCTCTGCTTCCAGTCAAGTCAACGCAACGATCGAGCAGGTTCATCAAAGCCTTTCACAGGCCTTGGGACCAGACACAAACGGAGTTACAGCGGGACAGAACATCAGTCAAGCTTTGAGCAATGTGAACTTCGCAACCGGTAACATGGCCGAAGACACCGAAGCTCTCAAACATAACTTCTTCTTCAAGGGATTCTTCAACCACCGTGGCTACTACAATCTGGCCAGCCTATCTCCGCGGGAATATCGGCGCGGCAAACTCTTTGCGAACCCCCATAACCCCCGCTTCTGGTTGCGAGCCGATTCCCTCTACCAGCAAGGAGCCAATGGCTCGGAAGAACTAAGTCAGGATGGCAAGCACGCGATTGATGCTGCCGTTGTGTCGTTCGGTGACTCGATTTTCACCCATCCTGTTGTGGTCGAGGGATACTCAGACGCAGCGGCGCCGGCCGATGCCCTTTCCCGGTCCTATGCTCGCGCGCAGATTGTGCGGAATTACCTCGAAGCACGCTATCCATTTGAAGCAAAGAACGTGGGGGTGATGCCTTTGAGCGCGACTCCCCCAACGGGGCTGGGACATGAACATTGGTCGGGTGTATGCATCCTGGTCGCGGAGATGAAGTAGCCCGCGGTGGGGTGAGCGTACCAACGGTGTTGCGAAGAGCCACGCGGCCTTCTGAACTCAACTCAGCCGCTGGCTGATATCAACCAGCCCAGCTTCTAACCGTTGG
>WNGR01002844.1_pt1 | contig 33567 bp, 37 predicted proteins | sample 5407581 | NCBI WGS metagenome assembly WNGR01 (sample SAMN13153383, study PRJNA577476) | soil metagenome | isolation source: 80 cm soil or saprolite under Garry oak tree replicate 2 | place: USA:California | collected 2016-06-15
GCCATGGGCAGTGTGACCATCCAGGCCGTTGCCATCCCGCGTAGCGCGGATCTTAGGAACTGTCTTCCCTTCTTTCCGTGATGACCGGCTGCGGCACCGTCCGATACGTGAGTTGTTGAGAAAGCGTCACCAAAGTATGCTCCTGCAGAGATCAGGACCGCCGTCGCAGCATGGGCCTTGAGACGATGCCCGCGTTGCTGGGGGGTGTGTCCAATCAACGTCTTGGCCACCCGGTCCCCCCAAACTAGGGATCCGGCGACGACGGCGACGCCTACGATCACGTAGGGCAACCAGACAGTGTCCTCTGGTGTCCCTAGAAGGAGGAATGTTCCCAGCGCTGCCATTTTGGGAGCATCGTTTACGCCCCTCGCGAAGGCGACACCTGCAGCGGAGCCCCAATCGGCTATCCCAACACGTCCCGAAGAGGTTTCACTCGCTTCAGCCCCTCGCCTGTGTGACAATCGGCTAAGAACGTAGACTCCTACGAATGCAGCAAACGGACCAGCAGCTAGGGGAAGGAGGATCCTCCAGATGAGAAAGTCCCATTGTAGACTCGAAGCACCGAGCAAGTAGACCGCCTGTACAATGATCGCACCGACGATTGCATGCGTTGTCGAGACTTGAATCCTGAGCAGAGTTGCGAGCAGGATCCATGCCGCTGCACCTGCAAGTGCGGCTAGTATAAACGAGGATCCAGGAGATGTTTGAAGGAAGCTCTGAGGGGTGAACGCAGAGAAGAGTCTGACAGAGATGAGAATGGCGGCGATGCTGCCCAGGCCGCTGAATATGCCTCCCCAGAAAAGCGGCGAGTATCTCGGCCGAAACGTTGCTGTCTCAGGGTCTGTCATGAGAGCGACAATGCTCTTTCCAACATCATTAGCACCATTGCCAAAGGCTAGGACGAACAATACTGCCAGCCCGATGTCGGCTGTTACGGACATAGTCCCTATCACACCTTGCTCTGCCGGAACACGTTTCGACTGATACTGCAGCCGAAAGCAAGGGGACGATATTTGCAGATTGATACTATTGCCTGTGCAATGTGTCAACAGTTTGTAGCCCACGGACTCTAGCTCACCGAATGTCTTCAGATGCGATAGAGATGTACATTGCAACCGGGTCTATCTTGGGAAGAAGGTTTTGGTCGACTTCAGCGAACGCAGGGCGATCACACATTTATGGGCACCCAGCTGCTTCCGCAGCATCCGAGGGCTTGAAATAGATATATTCGAACTCGATAATCCTTGACCAAAGTCGTTTCATTTGTGTTCTTCAATATGTTGTCTGATACATCTTGTGTTCTCACGTTGAACGTTCAAATGTGTTGGATGAAATAACCGGATCAGATCTTGGCCGGCGAAAATCTCATGAAGAAGCTATTCGGAGCTTCGCTAGTCCTACTCTGCATCGGACTGGTCTCACTAGCTCAAGGGAGCTCGACTGTCAGCGCGGCTTTTGAAATGCCCGTCAATATCCAGACGTCGATGTCCACATCGGGCTGCAGCAATTCTCCCGGGCCAACCATCACTCTGCAAGGAGCCCTCTCCCTTGGAGGAATGGGAGTAAAACTCCTGTTCGAAAACAATGTCAAAGGCACACATACATACACTGTAGAGTCGACCGCTAGCGCAACAGTCATTCCTCAAGGAGAGAGCATTCAGATCCCCAAGCAGCCAGTACTCGGCGGCGTCGGCGGCAACCCGTACATCTGGATACAGTTCATGGACAACCACAATAACCCGCTATCTGGCACAACCTTCCTCGGAAGATGTGTCCAGGGTCTCTTCACAACATCAGCGGACTTTACCATCCCATCCACTGCCATGGCACAGGTATCAGCAGTGGACTGCAGCAACACCGGGTCTCACATCACTCTCTCGGGACAGCTAGCCCTATCAGGGATTAAGGCCAACCTCATCTTCGCCAATTCCGTGAACCTAGTCCATGAGAACACACAGTCTACAACTGTCAGCGTAGTCCTCATCCCAGCCGGCCAGACAATCTCGTTCGCCAAACAACCAGCTCTAGGCGGTGTAGGCGGAAACCCCTGGATATTCCTTCAATTCACTGATGCCAAGGGCAACACAATGTCAGCCAGCTTCCTGGTGGGACGCTGCGTTCAGCTCTCCCGGTAGGAATAAGGCACAGCCAAACGCCACACAGAACAATACTCCCCTCCTTTTTTCCCATCAATCGTCTCCCTCACGAGACCTTTCGGAGCCTCCAGACCATGGTCCTGATTCACGAGCAACTGATAGTTGGCCACGTAGCTTAGGGTTTGTGAGAGCGGACGATGATACTATTTTCGTTGGATCTGCCGGCTCGGGTTACGGGTTCATCGAGGCGCGGAATTTCTTAGAAGTCCTCTGGAATCCAGCAAAGGTCACAACGGTTGATTGCGATTTGAGTGTACTAATCGTGCGCGGCAGTTATAGGAACAGTTCGTCCTTACAAAGGATCGAGAGCAATGAATAATTCATTGGTTGCCATGGCGACTGCATTAGTGGCGATTCTAGCTGAGAGATGATGATTGAGCTTGGAGTGGTCCGGCAATGATGTCTCAAACTGGAGAGATGTCTGATATTGGATCGGAGACGAGGCTGGCACTGATACACCGGGTCATCGTGACCGACGAGGACTACCCAAAGGAGTATGCGATTCTGGTAACGGATCGCCGTTCAATCTTTATTCGTCAGAAGAAGACTAGAAGTAGCTTTGTCCTTCGTTACGAGATGCGGATTGGAACCGCGCTAGTGACCGACGTGACACCGAAGACCCTTGAGGACTATGAGCAGACCAGTCTTGAAGCATTGACGGCCGATGACGCGAACCTCACAATTCCACATGAGGCAGTGATCTCACTGGTTCTGAATGCGGATGAACCTGAACACCGTAGACGCGACTTCTTCCTATGGCTGACTATGAAGAGGCAAGGGGAAATATTCCAAGTATACAACTTTGAGATGAATTACCGTTTGGGCTCAAACCAGGATGCCAAGGTCAAGTTCTACCTTGTTCCCCTAGGTGCCTATTTCAAGCCCAGGAGACAGAACCTGAACAGGGAAACGGTCCTCCGACAATACGCGGCAGATGGCCTTGAGATTTTCCAAAGGGTCATGCCTGCCAAAATCGTATCTCGTCAGATGATTAGCGACGTTATCAGTGTGAATGCTCCAAATCCGAATAGTGCGAGAACGGCGTAGCCGTTGGGGGATTTGATGCTGTTCTTCTTTGTGGACCCGAAGAACGAGGGGAGGTTGATCCCGTGAAAGATCCCCGCGCGATAACGAGCGCATATACTAGCGAGAGTCCCGATAGACAGAGTATCGTAACGATCGCGTAGAAGGCGTACTCCATGACAAAGGCGAGGGGGCCTCTCCTCCACAATCCGGCCCCCACCTTTCGGTCTCCATCGAAGCCTAGAACCTGCAAGTCCTTCATATGCACAACCGTGTCGAGCAGCCAGTGAGATACTGAACCTGCAACGAACAGCAGAGCGACAAGAGGATTATTCAAGAGCCAGGCGATGAGTAGCCCGACAAGAAGCGACCAGACATTCGCGAGGACGAAAGAATGAGAGTAGGGATACTTCTCGAAGACGATAAACTTCTGGAGAGGACTATCCAGGTTGATTCTAACCTTCTCTACCCCAGCTGGAACTAAGAACGACCAGAGCAGGTCTGGGAAGCTGACGGCTATCAGACTCACCGGCAGAGGAACCTGAGGAAAGAGTCTCCAGGGGAGGAAGGCAATTGCGAAGTGTCCGACAAACATCCTTGTCTTCGCGGTGGCTGATGGTCTCGCTAATAACGGGGTCGGCTAGCGATCCATTGCGGTCCAGAGAGGGCCGACGCCTGTTATACTACTTCTGTGAGTCTTAGCGCGGGGAATCCTTTTTCGAACGTAAAGCTGACGCCGTGAATGTTCGTGAAAGGCTTGACGCCGTAGATGATCAGTGACCCATTGATATTCTGCATTTTTACATGGTAGTCTGCTATTCTGAGAAAGTCCTCTCTCAACTTTGTGGGTCTGGAGGCCAAGCCGATGCTCAGCGCTGCCGAATCCCGGATACTCGCACCAATGTCGGCAAGCCCCGGGAGGAATAGGTCCTCTCCATAGACTTGGACTATCTTGTCGAAATCGCTCGCCAGCACGATGGATGAGGAGACGCCCGTCAACTCCTTCCAGCAGGCCCCGAACAACAGAGCGTCATCTTCCAGGCTTCCCTTCAGCAGCAGGCGCCACTTTCTAGCTGGGAGCGTCTGGTTGAACTCTGCGATCCTAACCCTCTCTTCGAGAGCCTTCTGGCCGACGCATCGACCAAGTGCTTCAGCTACGTTCTCAGAGCTGATAGTGCTGGTGGGAACGATGATGGAAGTGCTTCCCTGATTGACGAAGTTAGCGATGATGATCCTCAATAGGAGTCTCACCTCGACGGGTGAAACAGTGTTGTTGAGGTCCAGCAGAAGCGAGGACCCTTTCCTAATCCCGCCCTTCAGCATTTTGTCGAGGTCTGAGCTGCCGGTTGAAAACGATGTTGCAGAGTGGGCAATGGATTCTGGCATCTTCGCTCTGGTTGGTGTGGCATCGATAATTTCGGAATCCGATAGGAATGTGAACCTGCCCTTGTCGAGGGAGAACAGCCCTTGGTTGGTTTCTATTCTTAGTCCTCTCAGCTTGTTCACAGAGAGAGTCCTGACTCTACGGCCTTCGAGCTGGGATAATGAGAGGCTGACGACTCCGTCTACAAGATGACTCATGTCGCCTACTTGTCCACCCTCATTCACAAGGACGACGCTCACTCTGCTCTCTTCAGGCTCAGAAAGGACCGCTGACTCGAGCATACGGCGTCCTTCTTCGGTTGTGTTCCTGAGAGCCCCTTCCCAGCTGTCTACGACAATGAGGCTTCTCTGTCTTGAATGCTTCATGTTGAGAACCTTGCTGAGAATGCTGTCGGCCTGCGAGACGCGGAAATCATTGACCGCTTCTGGCTCGTTCCCCTTTGCCGTTTTACCGGATATCGAGTCGACCACCTCGTTCAACCAGGGAAAATGTTTTCGCAGTCTGGGAGGGGAGACACGGCTTGAAATGTAGAGCCTGTTAGGAGGAATCGTTCGCGACCCGATTCGCGGTCCCTCCATCCGACGAAGAAGCTCTAGGGCAAGCGTGGTCTTTCCAGTGCCGGGGGGACCTTGAATCAGCAGCACATTCCCGGTCGACTCCAAGAACTTCATGATGAGAGTCAGTAGGTCAGCGTTGCCAGACTGTTGACCCAGCGGTGGCCCCTGTCCTACCTCTGGGAGGTCGACCTCCGGTCCGGGCGCGTCGCCTTGAGTAATCATTGAGAATCGGGAGCTATTGGTCCTATATTCTTACAAGTATTCCGTTACTAGGACCCGCCAACGTTTTGGAAACCCGATTAGCATATCGAAACTAGAAATGTTCTGTTTTCCGATAGCTCTTCCGGAACAGGTCCGGATGCTTCCTTCCGGATCATTAGCTTCAGCTCTTTCGACTAAGAATGTTGGACACATAGTCTTGGAAGGGCTTGTCAAACATGCCCTCCGAGGTTCGATGAACGTCCCGGAACGCGGGGTGTCTCGTCACGGCCTCGAGAAATATACCCCACTGGTTCCAAGTGTCGCTGTCTATCCATTTCTTCCGATAGAGTAGGTGAATCCTCTCGAATATTCCGTAGAGGAGGAGCATGTAGTTTCGGACGACCATGCTCTCCGGAGTCTGAGACGGGGGCTCTGCGCCTGTCGGCCTGTTTGCTCTCGCCATCTCCAGGGGTAGCTTGCTCAGCACAGGATTCTCCACAAGCATTTTCATCGTGTCAGTATAGTCGTCCAACGCTTTCTGGTAGGCCGCCTCCCTTGTAGCCATGTTCTGGGTGCGGAAGGAGAGTATGAAGATAACAAGAGTTAGAGTAAGGACAATCGTCTGAAGAATAGTACTCCACACGACCGGGTCGGATATGCCAAGCAACGCAGGACAGGCGTCTTGGTGGATTTGGGCAATTTAACACTACCACTCATCAGACAGTCACGCGGACATACCATCGCGAACCTAGATTTTGGAAGTGGGCGCCCGTCTTCGGGCGACTAAAGTCATGTGAAAAGACTCCATCGTGAGCGGAGTTAGTTCTCTTAGGCTACCGTATGAGTCAACGTAATCCCAGCCGGAAGAATCGACCAGAGTTTTCAGCTCGTGTAGCGAGTAGACACGGTGGGACACCTGAATCTCTGATACTAACCGCAACGATCTTTTTGTCTTCCGGTAGAATTTCCAGTTATTGTTCATGAACGACGATTCTAGATCCAGTTTCCTATTATCATGCCAAACTACTCCGTCCCTTTCAGACACATCGTGTTCTCGGAAGTGCCTAACGAGATAATCCCGGTTAACCGTTTCGATTATTAGTAGGGCACGTGGGCTCGCAACTTCCCGTAATCCCCGGAACGTGCGCTCATCCTCCGCTTCTCCATGGTAACCTAACGAAGTCCCGATGCTGATGATAGCATCAAACCTCGCCCCTTTCTTGCCTAACAACTGTGCTACCCTCCTCGTATCCATCCGATAGAACTGCGCATTGGACCCCACTCTCTCTTTCTCCGCCCACATCTTTGCCAGTCCCAAGTATAGCGGAGAAATGTCCACGCCGACAACAACATACCCGGCTCTAGCGAGACCTATCGAGATCCTACCTATTCCACTGGCAAGGTCTAAAATCCTAGCATGCTTAGGGACCCCGTATTTCCCGAGGATGCTTCGCAGTCCATCCACATGAGCCGGAGCAGAAGCTTTCATCTGTTCCATCCATGGAAGAAAAAGCTCTGGATGGTGGACAAACAGTGTCTCCGTCCAATGATCTCGTCTTGCGCTAAACCTCAGCCCACGTCACTCCATCCCAGATTTCGATGGGCTTGACGGAACGGTCTTAGTCTCTAATGAGAACGAGATCCTGTATCAGGCCGACAGGTGCTGATCCTAAACCGAGGAGCTTATCGTGAAACGACTTGATAGGTGCTGAGGGATGTTCCTGGAAGAACTGTTTTCTTGCTCTCTTGATGAAGAGCTTTCCGAGTGTGTAGCCATAGTAGGCGTGGTCGAAGGTTCCCCGCAGGGCCTCTCTGCCCGCGGTCTGCTCGCTCATGAAGGCGTTCTCCATAATGAACACCTTAGCCTCTTCAACGCTCATCCCTTGCGTGTGCATTTTGAAAGAGACTATGAACCGGCAGTCTCTTAGGAGAGCCTCTTTCAATTGCATGAACCGCAGCTTCAGGTCGCCATATCCCTGATCTAGCATCATCTCTTCTGCATAGTGTGCCCAGCCTTCGCCGAACGCATTGTTCCAGTAGCATTTCCTGGTCTTCGTTTTGGAAAAGCTGTTGATGAAGAGTCGGTGAGTATAGTGTCCCGGATAGACTTCGTGAATCGATACGTCTCTTAGCGTAGTGTAGTTTAGGTGTTGTAGCCAGTCCTCCTTCTTCTTCTCATCCCAGTCTTCCTCGACCGGGGTCACATAGTAGAGTCCCTCCAGTCCTTCCCTTTCGAAGGGTCCCCGCGAATTCATTGCGGCGGTTGTAGTGGCCCGCATTAGCGCCGGAGTTGGGACCACTCGACAATTCGTCCTGATAGGCAGCGAGACGAGGTCCTTCTGGATTAGGAACTGTTTGAGTTCGTCAAGCATCCCCGCAGTCTCACTGATTAGATTCTCGGGCTTCGGATGCTGATTCTGTATGGAGTCAGCCACCGCATCAATGGATTTTCCGAGACCGAGTTTCTCGCCTGTCTCCGTGAGTCTCTCAAGATTGGACTCCAGATCGTCCATGGCGAGTTGCAGAGTCTCCTCTAGAGGCTGCTTCAGCTTGTCGTTCATCCAGAGAATCCGTTGAAACCTGTCTCGGCCCGATCGCAAACTCAGAGGTCGAGCTGCGGTTTTTCAGTTCCTCGATAAAAGCTCTGATTGACTCCTGAGCAATCTTCTTGGCAGCCTTGAACTCGCTCCGTGTGGTTTGGCTTGATTTGGCCGCTTCCAGTGTAGCCTGGCTCTCAAGGTCTCGAACGACGCCGTTAGCTTGGATTATGGAAACGTCGAGGATGGGCTTAGGAAGTGTCCTGTCCAGATTCCGTTTAGCCTGTTCCAATGATTCGTCTATCGACGGGTGCATAGTTCCTTGAAACGTACGGGATCGCGCTCAGTTGGAGAGTATACACGTTGGGTCTGGATGAATAGGATCGCAACTCCTCGATATCGAAGAGGGTCCTCTCGATCATGTTCTCAAGATAGAGAGAATCAAGTCTTCTCTCATGATCAAGCAGAGTCTTATCCACGACAAGGATCTGTTCTAGGAGATCCTTCGCCTTCGAGGACCAGGAATTGATCCTGGCTCCTGAAAGATCAGGCAATTTCCCGTCGTAGTCATGCAGTCCCAGCGAGACTGCCGTTCTAGGGGAGAGTTCGAAAAGATGATGGAAGACCTCGTCCTCAAGCTTGTCTATCTCAGCAACAAGCATGCCGATTATTCGCGATGTGGCTATTATTGGAGATTTGGCATAGGCCTCTCCGACCACGAGTCAGAGCGGTCGTCTAGAATCCGACTTTCTCTATTTGGATCTTCGGAAGCTTCTATTGGCCTTGCTTGAGAAATTCTAGGACTCTCTGGTTGAACATTTCTGGATTCTCGAAGTGTGGGAAGTGAGAGGATCCAGGAATCACGATAAGCTCACTCTTCAGAATAAACTTGGCCAGCAGTTTGTTGATGGCTCTGAAGATCTTTGTCCCGTCTGCTCCATTGACAAGGAGGGTTCGAGCCGAGATACGTGACGCGTCTTTTTTGGTGAACGCTGGAAGCTTCGCCTCTATCTCTCCGATGGTCCGAGCATTTTCTTTAACCATTGCCTGGACAGCGTCGGGCAACTGTACGAGTGCTCCTGTCCGGTTCATGAGTCCGTCGAGGAAATATCTGAGAGCGGTGTCAAGGTCTCCCTTATGATAGGCTTCAAGCAGGGGATTGTAGTATCGCCTGATGTACTTGCTCGCCGCTAGGGCGACCGATGGTGATCGAAACAGCAAAGACAACACCTGTGCCCGGCTCTCGGGATTCTGAACAAGTAGTGTCGAAATGCCGGGCTCGACTAGCACGAGTCTCTTCACCAATTCAGGATGATTCGTCGCGAGGGTATGCTGCGATGAAGCCTCCGTATGAATGCCCTACCAGATTGACCGGTGGAGAAGCTGTTTTGCGGATTAGCTCTTCAAGGTCCCGGGCGTTATTCTCGATCGTGCTCTCCAGCAAACTTCCTTGATTGTTGTTAGGCAGGGCGTGCCGCCTGCTGTAGACTGTTACATGATAGCTCTTCGAGAAGAAAGCCAATTGGGCATTCCAAGCCCGATAGTCCGTAGGGATCCCATGCACGAAGAAAGTGTCAGGACCGTTGCCGCTCTCAGCGTAGGCCAGGCCTACACCGTTCACATCCTCGCTTAGCATTTTGTTCTAAGCCAGTCTTGATGCCTTATCAATCTTCAACTGGTCTTAGATGGACAGATGAGTCGTGGAGAATTTCATCGGACTTTCTAGCCAGCCTGATATCCCCCAATGGAAACGCATATCCGATTCCAAGTTGCCGAGCAGTCCATGGTAGAAAGTATCTTGGCAGACAGCAAGACTCGGGCTCGGAGACAGGCAGCGACACACTTTTTGCAACTCGTCGTGGCGGGTGAGATCGATGAAGCCTATCGGAGGCACGTGGACCTTGATGGCAAGCATCATAATCCATTCTTCGCAGAAGGCTTCCCCATGTTGAAGAAGGCGATGATTGAGAACCACGTCCAGTTTCCGAGCAAGCAACTTCTGGTCAAGAATGTGCTCAGCGATGGGGATCTCGTAGCGGTGCACTCTCAGATCGTGCTTCGTCAAGGCGAGCCCAGCATTGCCACCGTTCACCTGTTCCGCTTTAGCGGTGACAAAATCGTAGAAATGTGGGACGTCGGCCAGCCAGTGCCTGCCGACTCTCCAAATCAGGACGGGGCGTTCTAGACAAGCCAGTGCAATAGCTAGAGGACCAGGCGTCACTCTGCTTCTCTACGAGCAGGGCAAGAAATCCACATGGACCCGGCCTCTGAAAGATCACTTCTTGTCTCGACACTCTCCTCTTCGACACTTGCACTCCCTACCAACCTGGGTTGGGACACATTCCCCGTGAATCTCCACTTTGCACTTGTGACAGATATCCGGCTGATGCCAGAGACCCTCGTAGCTTATGATGTAGGTATAGCGTCTCATCTCACACAATCCTTACAGACTTGACATCTACCAATAGCTGCAATCTTAGGCATGTATCAAGCTGAACACCTGCAGACTGCAATGTAGTCAGTCTAGGTTGCTTCTCGCAAATAAAGCGATCAATCGTGGGCCCAGCCTAGATCCTCTGGAATTAAGCTAGCCTAAACCGTCGATGGTTCAATTCCTATCCTTGCTCTTTGGGAGTCTATCTTCTGGTCCTCCTCCCGCTGATGTCCTGAATCAGGATTGAGGCGCCTATTGCCCGGCCTGCAGGGTCGGAGATACTGGTCACTGACAATGACACGTCGATAGTCGCACCGTCCTTACGTGCGAGCTGTGTATCGTATGGAAGAATACGGCCATCGCGTTTCAGTCGCTCAAGGATCTCAGATTCTCCACTCTCGCCAGATGGCATGAGGATCCCAGCCTTTTGACCAACGGCTTCGATCGCGCTGTAGCCGAAGATGCGCTCTGCTCCCTTGTTCCAGCTGACAATGGTGCCATCCAAGGTTTCTCTTATGATGGCGTCGCTGGAGGATTCCACAAGAGCTGCGAGACGGGCGCGCTCTTCCTGAACACGTCTGCGTTCCGAGATGTCACGGATAGCGCTCGAGACTAGGACCCCTTGGTCAGTCTGAAGAGGGCTAAGGCTGATCTCTACAGGAAACTCTGTTCCGTCTTTTCGCAAACCATAGAGTTCCATGCCCACTCCCATCTCTCGTCTCCGGGGAGCGGCGTGGAAGTCACTACGGTGCATTACATGTCGCGTCCGGAAGCGCTGAGGAATCAGATCTTCGACCTTGAGGTTCAAGAGTTCTTGACGCGTATAGCCGAATAATGTCTCGGTCTGCGAGTTTACCTGAACTATCCTGCCTTGGGCATCGGCGATGACCATCGCATCAGGGGCTGAATCAACTAGGGTCTCGAAGCGTCGCTCGGCAGCCCTAGCTTTGCGCGCCTCTTCCTGAGCATCCAGCCTCTCATGAACGACTGAGCTCAGCACAAGCCCCATAGCCGCGATGACCATTATCGAAAACTGAAGGGAGAGTAGACCCGTGTTGGTGCTCCCTGAGCCGTAGGGTCCGAGTCTCCCCAGTGTACCCAAGACAGCGATCGTTGAGAAGAGAAAGGTGGTTCCCGTCGCCCCTCTCGACCCGAAGCGTAACCCGGCCCAGACAATGATTGGAACCACGGTGAAGCTCAAGGGGACAGGGGGGATCGTGGAAAAGATCAACGGCGCAAAAACAATGGCCCCCGCGACGAACGTGGCCAGGATCAGTAGAACGAGTTCGCGAAGACTGCCTACGGGAGCTTGGGTTGGACGGCGGACAAAGGATATGATTAGAGGTGCTATGATGAGAGCTCCAGACGCATCGCCGAGCCACCAGGTCGTCCACACTACGCTATACATAGACCACTGAACTTGGCCGGCCAATGCGAGGCTTGTAGTTCCGACCGTGGCGCTGACCAGAGGGGCGGCCAGCCCGGCGACCAAAACGAAGACTCCGAGGCTGCGCGCACGATCAAACGCGCGCACTCCGTCAGCGAAACGCACAACCAGCAAAGAGGCCATAACGGCCTCCACGGTATTTCCGGCCGCAATGGCGACAGACGTGATGGGACCAGAGGTCAGAGAATTAGCGGCGTAAGCCCCAAGGTATACCCCCGGCCAGAGCCGCGGGCCCCAGATCAGAAGCACGGCGATCGCGAGGCCGGTCGGAGGCCAGACAGGACTGGCGCTCGCGTTCAGAGTTGCGAAGAGCCTGAGGCTGGCGAACGCAACAGCTGCATAGACGGCGGCAAAGATCCCATTGGAAACTATTATGCGCGAGTTGCGCATGTCACTCACTCGTTCCCCTTGATGTCTCGAATATCCTAATATGACTCTAGGCAAACGGAGGGCATAGCCTCAGCTATCCAGAAACAAGTTTCTCAGAATGGTAAGATCGCAGAATTGGTCGGATGATCAGCTCTCAGAGATGTGAGCCCGAAACCGCTTCGAGGCTAGGATATGATTCGGGCCACTCGAGTTAGTATTACAATTTGGTCTGCATTGATCCCGTGGTTCTCCGTGCGTTTACCGACGACACGTAGGAGCGCTCCCACAGTGAGCTCGCTGGGCTGTCCCATAATGATCCGAGTCGCTGGACTCCAGAGAATCTCAGTCCGGTATGACGTTCTGTGAAACGCGTCGAAAGGTTCAGCCTCACTAGACTCAAGGAGCACTCCACCCAGGATCTGTTCACGGGGCAGATCAGTCACTGTGGCGTAGCAGTCTACCCCCTCGCCTAGAGCAGTATCTTCAAACTGTTTCAGAGTCAGCGGCTGGACCCGACCTTTGCTACGCGGGGTCTGTTGGACCGAAGTTGATTCAGAATTCTCTGTCTGACTTGATTGCGATGACGCTGTCTCAACTCCTTTCTCCAAGCTAGCCTCCTGCGACCGGAGCGGTCGATCCTGATCATATCGCAGCCCAAATTGCAAGGCTGTCTGAGCCTTTGCCAACTCTTCGCCCAGATAGCCAGCATGGCTCAACTGTGTAACCAGCCCCTCCCGCACCAGACCCAGCATCATCGATGTGGTCCCTCGCCCACGCATCTCGTGAGCCGGCGTGTGATCCGGCAGATAATGTCGCAGAATGATCTCCTTCTCCGAGTTATCGACGGTAATCACAAAGTATCCCTTCGGATCATAGAGCAGAGGTTCACGCTGACCCCCCGGACGAATAGTGACGAACCTTTCCAGACTCGTTGACGGGCTAGCGGGCCCTGTTCCGGTCATAAACCGACCTGGGTTGCGGGCCGATAGCTCGTTGACTCTTCTCTTGATGGACTCTAGGTCCTCCTCTCCTGTCCAGTCGACGACTTCAACCTGTCTGCGGAAATGTCCAATCTGGTCATGCGTTAGACTCTGGAGCACGGGTTCGTAGCCGGCCGCTCGGACAATTCTCTGACTACTATCAACACCGTGATCTGCCAGCGCCACTAGCGACTGTCCCGGCCGGAACAGAGGTGAGTCTTTGCCGCAAATGAGCAGGAACCGGATAGCAGGATTCGTCGTGATGTTAACCACGATCCTCGTTATGCCAAGATTGGCGGTATAGACCATCCCGGCAATCGCAACTCCAGGCAGACCCGCAAGGGGTCCCATAAGGCGCTCAGAGGTGAGCGTGCACACGGCGACCGGCCCATTCACATCGCCAACAAGATAGGAGCCTGGAACGACAGGCCAAGAGGTGGAAGTCTTGTCGCTCATGGGACAAATGATGTGTCGACTCGCCATATGAACCGAGAAGATACAGAATGTATACTGATCCAGAAGATTTGACGTTTGGAGCTGGCGAAGCTCCAGGCCCCTACGACTAGAGTTCGCTTCTCAGATTCGAGATTTCAGTTCTTGAGGGATCGGCCGTCTGTCCTGTCTGTAGGTCTCGACCAGTTCCAGAATGGTTGGCGATCTAGGAATGACCCGGTGATTCATCAAGGATGCGTTGGGATACCATTTTGACACGTAGGACGAGTAGCCCTCTATTATTGGAATAGTATCCCGCCCCTTCTCGGTCATAGCCCAACGGACAAACCTCGGCCGCTCCTGAATCTCGATTGGTTCGATCAGACGGCACTTCTGAAGCTCGTTCAACCTCATGATCAGCACGCGGGGAGTAAGCCCTGGAAGGGAACGAAGGATCTGATTGAAACGGTCGATGTGTGAGATTCCAATGCTTCTGAGAATATGAAAAGCCCACTTCTTACCCAACGCCGCAAGGTCCATTCCAACAGGGCACTGTCTCGCCCTCGGCGAAACATTCAGTTCCTTTTTCCGGATATCGTCGGTCAACATCTCACGCTAGTATACTTCTAGAATCTTCCTCGTTCATATATTGACTACGCACTCCGTCCTATCGTTGAGACATGTCGGAAGTCGTGATACGATCCACTGAGAATGGTCCCAATCTAGTAATGGTTGATGGAAAGGTCGTTCAGGCGTGGTGCCGCTGTGGCGGCTCCAGCATGATGCCCTTCTGCGATGGCACGCATAAGAGGAACGGTTTCAAGGCGCAGCCTAGAGAAGTGAAGGTCCGGTAGAAAAGACCCTAATTCAGTCTCTACGCCAATACTGGAAACAGACTCTAAACAGGCAAAGAGAAACCGTGACTATCATCAATTTTACGTCCGAGCGGCGTCATGTTTTCTGTATAACTGGCGTCAGTGCTTCAGCTGAATCCGGTGTTATCCAACGTGTGTGGGTGTCTCTTTACAGGTTCGACTTGCTCTGAGAAGATCTTTTTCAGATTTGATTGTTCATTGGTTCGGTGGTTCCTTCTTGGATGAAGGAAGGATCGATAGGTTCTCGCGAGGTCTCTGGCAATCAAAACTTGTAATGATTCGGGATCTTTGTGCTGTGTCATGCCATGTTAGCGCTCTTCAGAAATATATAAACGCATTGATGAACATCTATGTAACTTATCTTGCTCGAGGCGCGACTTGGACAGCCACAAGCCCCAATCGTCGCTGAAGCTCCGCCACGTAAGCCGTGAGGGTCTCGGATTTGACGTGGTAGTAGCAGAACTGGCCCTGCTTCTCTCTCTGGACAACCCCAGCCATCGATAGCTCCTTCAGGTGATGTGATACTGTTGGCTGTGACACGTCGAAGAAGGCATGTACGTCCGAACAGTTCAGCTTGCCGGTCATAGCCAGCTTTTGCAGAATTGCGCGTCGCTGTGGATCTGCCAGGGCTTTGCTTATCCGATCGAATTCTTCGGATGCCAGTTTCATTACGTGAACTCTAGACACTCAGCGTGCGTATTAGCATTTCGATATCTATCTATCCATCAGCAGGATACTTCAACCGCCAGCCCCGAGGGAGCGCATAGACGTGTATCAATACATTTATATCCCAACCCCTGCGAAACACCCTGCAGAGAAAAATGGAAACGCGTATGGGCAAAGTCGTCCAAGTCAACGATGGAGACTTCGACACCGAGGTTATTGGATCAGCCATTCCAGTCCTCGTAGACTTCTATGCGGACTGGTGCGGACCATGCAAGATCGTCGCCCCAACAATGGAAACCCTATCAAAGGAATACGCAGGCAAAGTCAAGTTCGTCAAAGTCAACGTGGACAACAATCCAGAGGTAGCGTCCAAGTATGACATCATGAGCATACCCACAGCAATGCTGTTCGAGAAGGGAACAGTCAAGGACAGTGTCGTTGGCGCGGTCACGGCCGCAGCGTACCGGCAACGTATTGATCACGCGCTGAGCGCATAACATCTGAAAGCGTTCGAATCGAGCATGGTACTTCTGCCATCATTGTGGACATCTTTTGGATCGACGTCATTTGAACGACGGAACGGCAGGAACACAGAACACGGCCTTTTAGAATCGATCTGTTGACCTAGGTGCCATTATCAGCTTAACTCTTCGATCACCTAAAGCGATACAATTGTCCTCAAGAACTTGCAATGCGCGCTTACTTCCTCGACCTAGCTTGTGACACGAAATAGTAGTCGTGACATTTGAGGAGGAGCTGGGACTTATGGCTGTGTTTGGGTTCTATCCTCTGGTGAAGGTGTCGCGGGCAGTGTTCGTACTTCCTTCCATGTCTTAATCATCACTGGAATAATTATCGCCACCAGGAATGAGAGTACGATGAGGTTCCCGAAGTCCACAGGGATAAGTTCTGCGAGGCCGAGTTGGAAGAGGAGGCCTGCGATTATGAATGCTATTCCTCCAAGCAGAAGGCTGCGGGCGCCGACACGGACCCCGAAGATTTGCATTCTGTCCGCGCCCCATCTCTTGGCAACTTGCAGAACCTCTCCAAAGGTGAACCCTATGACCAGAAGGATTAGCAGGGTACCGAGACCGAAGGCAGCCCCCGGCGCGAATCCTAGGGCAGATGACGGCATCGCCGGGACAGCTACAAGATAGACAAAGGTCGTGAAGAGGCCTGTGTCGACACCAAACCCAGAGATGAATCCGTGGATTAGGCACCAATGTACAGGAACCGTCTTCTGCAGCGCAGCCTGAGACTGGGTCGATCCCGCTGAGTCCTTTTTCAGGTGTCGCTCTCGATCCCTTATCGAAATCCACATTAGAGGATGCCAGTGGGGAAGCTTGTCCCGGAGGATCAGGTAGCCGGCGAGGCTCATTGCTAAACCGACGGCAACGTACACTGGTCCGTTGAGCCCCTCGTTGAACGCGAGGAATGTCACCAGCGCAAAGTAGACCAGCTGGGACATGATGGCGCGCTGGACGGTGAACGCGGCGGCGAAGTAGGCCCCTGAGAGCATACCTCCGCGCCCTGTAGCTGATCCAACGGAATAGCTGAAGGTGATCGGCCATGTATGCTCGTCCGGGATTACGCCATGTAGCATTCCGAGCGCGAGGCTTGCTCCCAGGAGGTATACCCACCCGGGAACGGTTGGAAACATGTCAAGAGGCCTCGCAACCCGGCGTTATTAGACTTCTCTCATTTCTTAATAAGAACCGCGTAACACTTTATAGGGTCTTATTAAGATACTGGATCTGAGGGGTTGTCGATGACCATCGTCAGCGTTTCCATTCCCGAAAAGATGGTAGATGAGATGGATACGATTCAGAAGACCATGGGCTTCTCAGGAAGATCAGAGCTCATCAGAGCAGCGGTGCGTGGTCTGATTGCAGACAACAGAGAGAAGAACGGCATCTCAGGCGAGGTAAACGCTCTGATAGTCGCAACTCATGACCAGTCCAACGAGGAGGCTGTTACCAGGCTCAAGCACGCCTTCGAAGATATTGTCAAGACCCATCTTCACAACAAGCTGTCTCGAAGGAGCTGCGCCGAACTCTTCCTGGTACAGGGCGACGGGTCAAAGATCGCCTCAATGGCCAGTGCCTTCCAGAAAGACGAAGGTATGAGGAGCGTCAAACTGGTAATAGTTTGAAACCGTCCTGGGTTATGGGGATCACGTTGAGCTCTGAGGAGCGCCGCGAGGGACCGAGGCCATGATGAATGTTGTTGTCAACCGCCCGTGATAGGAAACCGTAACTAAGTTAATCAGCTGACATTGCATTAAGCCGAAGCCTCTCATACAATCTCTACTCTACATTTGCCGGGTTCTCTTTAGGGTGGCGATCGTCGAGGAAGCGATTTCCACACTAACAACCCTACCCCTGCGATGGCTACTAGTACAAGCCCGACGTAGTCATTGAGGAGGAAGCCGACAGGCGACGCGTTATTGCTGAACCACTGTTGCATGTACAAGTTCTGCTGATAATCCCATGAGATCGATGCAAGTAGTCCCACTATTGCAATGAACTCTGCTATTACGACGACCCGGACTCTTCTTCCAGCAATGATTGGTTGTTGAATCGGCAGAGTCTTGGTCGTTGCTTGAGTCTTTGCTCGAGGGTTCGGGATCAATAGCGAGCTCAAAGCTCCGAAGGAGACGAAGATGGCGGCTGTAAACGCGGCCCAGCGTGTTCCTTGAGTAATGGCATCGTTGAAGACGCCCTGGACAGTAGCCGCTAGGGGAGTTCCCTCTAACCCCGGAGGAACCTGTCCAACTCCTCCGGAGAGGCCTCCACTAAGAACCTGATCGAGGGTCGCCTTCAAGGTTGCCGGGAGACTGCTCGCAGCCACTTCGGCCTGTCCGACAGAGGATATTATCGCGACGAGAACCGCGCCGATCACGGCTATTCCGAAGGCCGATCCCACCTGTCTCACAGTGTTGTTGGCTCCTGAGCCTACGCCTGCTTTCTGCCAGGGAATGCTCATCAGCACCACGCTGGTAAGCTGGCTGATCGCTAGGCCGACGCCCGCTCCATATACAACGAGAATGGGGTAATAGTCGTAGACAGGGGTAGGAACGGCAGTGATCGCGAATATTGTGAACAGCGCTACCGCCTCCAATACCATTCCCGTCGTGACTACCCATCTCGGGCCGAAACGGTTGGCGAGGGCACCTGCGATGGGCGCAAAGATGAAGACCGAGATTGCCATGGGGAGGAATGTTATCCCAGTGTTAATCGCTGACAGCCCTTTGACGGTCTGGAAGTAGATCGAGAAGATGAAGACGGCACCAAATTCCCCCATCGCGACGATGAAGACGGTTAAGAGTCCGAATCTGAAGCCGGGGAATCGGAGCAGGCTAAAGTCAAAGAGCGGGACCCGGCCCTTCCGCGCCCGTCTGATGTCGTAGTAGGTGAAAACCGCGAGCAGGACTACTCCTGAGACTATGGAGAAAGCGGGGAGAGAGAAGTTGGTGAAGGGCCAAGCCTGTCCGAAAATAGAGAAGGGCTGGCTCTCGATGAGCCAGCCGTAGGTCTGACCCTCGATTAGGCCGAAGAGTAGGGCTGAGAGGCCCAGAGTGATCAGTGCGAGACCTCCATAGTCGGTCGTGTAGTTTGGGTCTTTGAACCGGCTCTCGCGTATCACGAAGGCGGCTCCGATGAGCGCGACCGCGCCGATGGGTACGTTGATGAGGAATGCCCAACGCCAGGTAAAGGTAGGGTCGGACGTGAAGTAGCCTCCGAGCAAGGGTCCGAGAACCGCGGCCGCTCCCGCGGTAGCACCCCATATCCCGAAAGCGATGTTCCGAGCCTTGCCGGTAAACGTCGTCGTTAGGATGGCGAGCGTGGCGGGAGCGGCCATCGCGGCGCCGAAACCCTGGATCACCCTACCGACGAGCATCTGGGTGAGGTTGAGCGATACTCCGTCGATTATGGACCCGAGAACGAATAGGGATATTCCAGCCGCGAAGATGCGCCTTCGGCCGAACTCGTCACTGAGCTTTCCCCAGGTGAGTATGAAGGAGCCGAAGATCAGCGCGTAGAGCGAGGTTATCCATTCAAGGTCCTTCAGGGAGATGCTGAAGTCATTAGAGATCGTCTTCAAGGCAACGATGACTATCGTGGCGTCGAGAACTATTATCGCGAGGGAGAGACTCAAGACTAGAAGAGTGAGAATCTGTTTCCTCTGGATCCCTGTCCCGCCTTGCGAAACCTGCTCTTTCTGTCCAGTCTCCCATGTAGAGCCCGGTTCCGGCGCCTCTGCGACAACTGTCGCATCGTTGCTGGTCCTTCCGGCTCTGTTCTCCCTCGAATTGCTCTTGGGCATGGTCTGCAACTGACGACCAGCCAGAATCCCTAGCATATAATGACCACCCGCTATGAAAGTCCCTCTCACAGGGAAACTGAGAGGCTCTGAAGCTACGAGAAGCGAGCGTCCATGTGACCGACCGGAGAATTCTCGGCACTCATACCTGTTGATACACTTAGTTTGGTGTCATCGGCCAATGCTGAGACCTGCTTAGAGACTCCGAGCGGTCGACAGTGAAGGACCTAAGAGTCTGAGAGAAGGAGAGGTATGGGATTTGCATGGCTGGTAAAGTAACTGTGATCACGGGAGCCAGCAGTGGGATCGGGGCAGCATTAGCAAGACGGCTCGGAGAGAAAGGCCACGATCTCGTGCTGGCCGCGAGGCGGGAGGGTGAGCTGAACCAGGTCGCCTCAGATGTCAAGACGAAGGCCCTTGTCGTTAGGACCGACGTGACCCGGAGGAACGAAGTTGAACATTTGCGAGATCTTGCTATCAAGGAATACGGTCATGTTGATGTCTGGGTCAACAATGCTGGCCGGGGCATAACTAGACCCGTGATGAATCTGACTGATGGCGATCTTGACGAGATAATCGCTGTAGTCCTCAAATCGGTAGTCTATGGGATGCAAGCCATTATTCCCCATTTTCAAGATCGTGGAGAGGGGCATCTAATCAATGTCTCATCCTTCCTCGGCAGGGTTCCACTCGTGAGTCATCGTTCCATATACAGCGCGGCCAAGAGCGGGGTAAACGTCTTGACCGCGAACGCGCGGATGGACCTTTTGGCGAAATATCCGAGGGTTCACGTTTCACTAGTAATGCCTGGAACAGTTGAGACAGATTTCCACAGAATTGCCGGGACACCCTTCCATCCTGTAGCTGGCGAGAGGCTTGGCTCTCTGATCGTCGAGTCTGCCGACGAGGTGGCTGGCAAGATAGCCTCGCTCATCGAGCACCCGGTCCCCGAGGTCTATACAAACCCGAGCATGCCTGATCTGGTCCAGCGTTATTATCAAGATGTGGGCAAGTTCGAGGAGGGCATACTCCGCCGAACCACTCCCAACTAGGAGCGTCCACTCCCATCTTTGCCTGGATCGGGTCGATCGAATCCTTTTTCCCGAACCCCGCTAGAGCTGAGAGAGCGTCATTGAACGGGCAGAGAATCTTCGCACAGACCCATGTTGCACTATACCGGATGTCACGGGGGAGGCTGGGAGGCCGGTTTCGGAAGTCCCCCGTGCTTCTCCTGACGACCATCGGTAGGAAGAGTCGGAAGAAGCGGACAACTCCTGTTCTGTATATTGAAGACGGGGAGAACCTGGTCCTAGTAGCGTCGAATGCTGGTAAGGACCGGGATCCGTTCTGGTGGATGAATCTGAAGGACGACCCGTCGGCTGCTGTTCAGGTGAAAGGCCGGACCTTGGACGTGAGGGCTGCTCAGGCGACGCCCGAGGAGAAGAGTAGATACTGGCCTTCTCTGGTGAAGATGTACCCCGACTATGATGAGTACCAGAAGAAGACCGAGAGAGAGATTCCAGTAGTAATTCTCAGGCCGTTCAGGTCTGAATGTTAGCTCATGAAACAGGTGTGACCGACTTTGTGTACTGAGGGTCCACGCTTCGCTAGTCTATTCGGCAGTGTTTCATGAGTATCTCTACGAAGACCTTTAGACACTCATAGACTACCGTCTTCGACAATAATGGTCTCGACTGGTCTCCAGGAGCTCGACCAGCTCCTTGGGAATGGATACCCAGACCGGTCCTCGATCCTGGTCGTAGGTCCTCCCGGAATCGGGAAGGAGGCCCTCGGGTACCGGTTCGCACAGTCGGGATTGCTCCAGGGAGACTTCTGTCTCTACGCGACGAGACTCTCTGTCTCAGAGGTTCTCCAAGATGTTAGAGCATACGACATCGAACCTTGGCTGCAGCCCACATGGCTGTCAGGCCAGGGAGGCCAAACGAGACTGGATCTGAACGATCTAACAGGCCTCTCATTCAACATTAAGGAGGTTGTGGGGAAGGTGGACGATAGACGAGTCAGAGTCATTACTGATGTTCTTTCTTCGCTGCTGATGCTCAACCCGCCTGAGACCGTCTACCGGTTTCTATCACAGCTCTTTGCCGAGCTGAAAAAGCAGGATTCAGTCTTCTTCGCTACTGTAGAGGAGGGAATGCACAAGCCGGACGTTCTGGCGGCGATGGGGCAGATCTTCGACGGAGTACTGGAGCTCAAGCTCTACGAGGAGAGCTTCAGAATCGTGCCCCTCCTGAGGATCAGGAAGATGAGGGGAGTCCCGCCCCAGCTCGGATACTACCGCTTCGCGATGTCGCATGGAAGAATGGAGGTAACACCTTATGCCAAGTGAGCTGGGATACGTGTTCCTTGGACTCTGGCTCCTCGTCACAGCCCTGTTCCTATACTCCGCCTACTGGTCCTTCACCATTAGAAGAGCCCTAGTGACCAGCCTCTACCGGAGACAAGCGTTCTGGGTTGGAGGGATGGGAGTATACTTCGTGATACTCTCAGCATTCCTGGCGATTGCTCTCTCACTTGAGCTCAGCGCTCTCTCTGTCAACATACTCGGCGGATTGATCATCTCGCTCGGGTTCATTCTGATATTTCTCTGGATTGACTCGACTATTCGCATAGCCCGCAGATCCGACCCGCTATTCCGAGACACGTTGCGCTGGAGTAGACTCAGATACCTGTTCTGGCTTGTGACTGTGGGCGGAGCAGTTGGAGCAGCGTTCACATCAATCAGCTCGGGATTCTCAACGGTCGCTCCGTTCGGAGGAGCACTATTCTTTGGAGCTGTTGCTCTGTTGTTGAGCGCGAAGAGGTCTGGGGATACGACTCTGAGACGCCACTTGAGATGGACTGGACTGTGCATATTCCTCCTATGGCTGGGCAGTCAGATCACACAGCCACTATCCTATCACATTGCAGATCCTTTCCTCGTGGAATCTCTTACTTATCCCGCGGTCGCCGCTGGAGCCTACTGCCTCTACAGAAGCGCAAAGTCGCTCGTCCCACTCGCGCATCTCAGAATTTCGGCATCTGAGGCTACTGATATCCAGACTTCTCCCACAGGCGCTCGGCCCTATAAAATTGAATAAGCTGATGCCAAACATGATGGTAGTCCGCCAATTCGACACGACCTGTTGGTGGGCGGCTTTCAGAACTAGGATCGGTTCTTCCATCGGCTCAGCAGCCGTTTTTCATCACGGCTCAAAAGCGGTCGCGCGGAGCCTCCTGACACCTTGTACGACGCTATCAGAGCGCGCTCATCCTCGGTCAAGCTTCCGCTGGTTGCAGCGATGTCGAGTCTGGCAAGCCAGTCATGGTCAACCTGTCCCTCGACGGGAGACGGATCCTCGTCGGCCGACTTGAAGAGCTGCGCGATTGCGGAAGTATCTTGTATGTTCTTTCCTAGGCCGAATTTTCCGGCCAGTCTTTCCTGCTTCTTGGGAAGGTATCTTCCGAACTTGTAGCCTATCCAGTAGAGTATTTTTGTCGGGTCGATCTGTATGATCCTGTACTTGTACAGCTTCCTTTCATCGGGCAGCCCCTTTCCCTTCGCGTAGAAGCTGAGCATTCCCGGATATTTCTTTGAGAAGCCTGCGATATTGGGTCCTAGGGAGAGTATGGAGAGCAGGGTCCGTGTGATGCTGAAGGTTCTGGCTCTTCCCTGGATCATCGCGCCGCAAGCATTGGTGGTGAGCTGTTTGTTGTCGACGATCAGAGATACTGTTGGGTTCTCCTTGATCATCTTGTATTTTGCGGCACTGACTGGTGTGACGAAGTAGACTCTGAGGTCTGAGTAGTAGAAGGCTACTGGATAGCTGTAGAGTTCGCCCTTCCTGGAGATCGTTGTCAGATATCCAATGTTGGCGGTCTTCAGGACGTCTGTTACTTCTGACGGGATTGGTGTGTTTTCCATTTCTGGTCTAGGCGTAGACCTCTTCTCTTGCCAGGACCTCTATACCATTGTCTCTGATTACAAAGGGACGGGGCGCAGTATCGATCTTGGTGCCTCGCATCTTCGAGATCTGAATCGTCCTAACTCCCTTCCGGACAATCCTCAGCATTATCACACCCTCCGCCAGATACTCCTCCGGTTGCAGTCTCCGATTCTCCCCGGTCGAAAGGAGCTCGCTCGTCAGTAGACAGGTTGCGCCTGTTGACTGGAGCGCTTCCACAATATCCAGGACAGCCGGCCGCCTCTCTTCGATCCTTGGGAAGCGGAAGACTAGGTCCGAGATCGAGTCTAGAACGATCCGCTTCGGCGACAGCTTCTCTATTCCCTCCTGCATCATTTCTATCAGGTTCGCCAACCCTAGCTCTTTGCCGCCGACGGGAATGCGTCCCACTCTGGCCTGTTCTGGTATCCGACGTACTTCTGTGGCGTCGACATAGCCGAATTGCCGCTTTTTCTCGAGGCTTGCAAGGTCCATCCCGAGATCTCGCATCTCATTCATGAGACGGGATTTTGACTCGTTCATCCCTATGAATACCCCGTTCTCGTTCTTCTCAGTCGCTCCCCAGTGCAAGTATTGGGAGCAGAGAATTGTCTTTCCCGTGCCAGGTTCTCCCAGGACTAGGACGACTCGGCCTTCCGGGATCCCACCGCCTAGCATGCTGTCGAGGCCTTCGATCCCGGAGGTAAGCTTAGACGTTGAGGTGGACTCCTCGCGACCCTCTGTTGTCGTGGGCATTTTCTTGACAGCTTCTCGGCTTGACTCTGAGAAATTCAACGATGCTTTCTTGGCAAATCAATCTTGGGTCGATGTCAGATAGTATCGGAAGTTCTTCCAGACTCCAGTTGCTCCCTGCCCATGGACGGACACGCTTCCCTTCACGGGATCCACGGGATTAAGCGTGAAGAGACCCCACCCTACCATTATCTCCTTGGGCTCGACAGGAACGCCCTCGGCTTTGAAGAACGTCTTTCCATCCGCAAACCATTCTGCACGCCGTTTGGCGGCGTCTATCCGGATAGAGTATTGGTGCAGCTTGCCAGGTTCCGTCCGAATGCCCGAGAATGGTGCTTCGATGAGGTAGGTGAAGGCGGTCTCTTCGTCCGTCACTCTAGGAATCAACAACCTCTCGTATATGGCTCCGATCTTCTGTCCAGTCGATATGAAGTCGAATATCATGCCAGTCGAGAAATCCATGAGTATGAAGCCTGCAAACGCGTCTCGCAGGTCGCCCGCATTGCTTCGGTAGGTTTCGCAGCCCATTTCGACCTCGAATACTGTCACTCGATCAGGAGAGACAGGGAAGGTTCTGGTGGATCCATAGAGCTGCTTTGGATCGTCGAACATGTGCACTTGGTCATGCCTGCGAGTGAAGGGGTCCACGGTTAGGGCTAGACCGTTCACACTGGACTCGATCCGGGCTTTCGGCTCCTCCCAAGTCCATGTTTGGCCGTCTCCCATAGGGAAGCTGAGGATCCTCCATTTGGAAGCGTCGACTCTCCCTTTCGACATATCGTCATACAATGTCTCTGTGGTCAGCAAGGCTAGACCAGCCGCATCGGAGATTCAGAGAATATAATGATTCCGAATTTGGTTTCTTGCATCGTTGTCCCGCAAAGTGGGCCAACCTCGGGACCTACGAGAGGTGTACGTGGCTACTGTCTGGTTCAATTCCTTCGAGTTAAGTAGAGACGCTCGTTGTAGCTAGAGTGGTCTGGAATGTCGCTTCACGCGCCTCTTCGTTCGCTCGCGAGGGCGTTGATCTTGGTCGGTGGAGTAGTTCTCATACTCGGTTCTGTTCTCCAAATCGTAGGCTCGAGATCTATTCTCGACTTGACCCCCAACTTACGGTCCTTAGGCTTGTTCACCGGTGCTATAATTGGACTCATTATCGGAGTCCTCGCGTTGATAGGTGCTAGCCAGGTCTCAAGTCCTGTCTGGACTATTATCCTAATGGTTCTAGGCTACCTTGTCAGTAGGTTGGGCGGAATTCTCATCTTCATCGGAGCACTAATCGGACTCGTCACTGCTCTAGTGAAGAGCTAGCGCTATTTCATCTTGAACTATTTTTGTCCAAACACGAAGAGGTGTGAAGATGCGGGAGAAGTAGGGTCCTTTACGATTCCAGAGCACAGTATAGTAAACTGACAGTCTCTCATGATTCTCAGGTTTGTTTCGCTGTCATAATGGCTCCAGAACATCTGCGTACCGTGATAGTTGCTGACGTCGCTGGGAAGATCACCAGCTCCCATGCATAGTAGAGCGAACCCATGTCGTTTCAGGATTCGGCGAAAGTCCAGAAGTAGTTCTTGATGCTTGGTCCGAGGAATGTGGATGATAGTGTAGTATGAGACAACAGCGTCAAAGGTGGAATCTCGGAAAGGTAGGCTTGTAACGTCTGCACAGACCAGTCCAGCCCCGGGAAGGCCTTTGATCGCTAATCGGACCTGTTCAATGGCAAAGTCTACTCCGGTGACTTCGAAAGACTCGGCAAGGAGTTGAGTCATCGGATAGCCGGAGCCGCAACCTGCATCGAGCACCATTGCTCCCTGCGGCAGATTCTCTTTCAAGAGATGGATTAGCTGAACATCTTTTGATCCCTGGCTTCTTGTTGCTCTGTAGAGCGATGCGATCTGGTTGTATCCACGTCTCACAGTATCTTTGGGACGCAACTGGCGGTTCCCTTCAGTAGTTTCATCTAGCTGTCTCGTGGAGGAGAGGAGTCTAGGTTAATTGAAGTCGTGATTTTCAGTAACGGTCCCTAAAAAAACGGGGAGTAGTCGATGGAGCTATTGGGTGTGGTTAAGCTTTGAAGACTGGTGCGTAAGCGAGTAATGTCTCGCTCTTGAAGAGGCCTCCAACATTCGTAAGCTGGTTGATGGAGGTCTTCATGATCTCTTCGGTTGTCCTTGCTTGCCAGAGGGCTACAATGTCGAACTGTCCTGGTACTGCGAATGCTTCGACGAAGCCTGGGATGTTGCTGAGTTGCTTGATGCTCTGTCCTAATGGATTGTGCTCGACGCGCAATAGGCTGATTCCTAGTGCTTGCTGAGTTTCCAGCTTCTTACTAGGCTGAATGCCGTCCATGGCTGTGTGGGTGGTAGTCGTGCGTACGTCGGCGATGCTGCGGATCTGGTTGACAGTATTGTAGACTTCACTCGGCGCACTGCTCTTCAATCGAAGAGCCAGGTCATATCGGCCTGTTACCGGTGCGATCATGTCGATCTGGCTGTTGTTCTTTAGCTCCTCGACCACTTTCTGGACGCGGCCCGGATTGACGGTCGCGAACACGTAGGTCGGGAATTCGGTATTGGTTTGCATTTGTTACCGCTCTGTAATATCTATTACTTGCTTATAAGGCTTAGAATCCGATAGTCTAATATGTTACAACTGAGTAACATTGGTAGGAAGAGAGTAGATGACTCTAGGACTGTCCGAGGAAGTCAGCGTCCCGGAAGCGGTACGCCAGATTCTAACTCGGAGCTATCCCATCTACCAGAGCCTCAAGATGAAGGTGGTCAACTTCCACGCGTTGGCAGAGCTGATCCAGCCGGAGGTTAAGGAGATGACCCATAGAGACGAACTCGGAGCTATCCCATCTACCAGAGCCTCAAGATGAAGGTGGTCAACTTCCACGCGTTGGCAGAGCTGATCCAGCCGGAGGTTAAGGAGATGACCCATAGAGACGCCAACATCAACACGCTAGTTGTAGCGATCAAGAGATTCTCCGATACGCTCGACTCGATGAAGAAGCTGGACGTTGAAAACGTCCTGGGTAATGCTAGGATCTCACTGACAAGTGGTATAGTGGATTTGACGATTAAGGCTCCAAGAGCGGAGTTTTCGAAGATTGTGCGGGACGTCAGTGAGATAGGTGCGGAATTGTCGGAGTTTCCACACATTTTCCCTTTGGCGACGTCGATCAAGCTAATCATGCCCGACGAGGATTATGAGAAGGTCAAGGAGAAGCTGGGACATTTCATGAAGGGCCCGTTGATTCATGCGGCGAAGTTGACGTTACGCATGTCTCCCTCGGCAGAAATGACCTCCGGGATAGCATCTTACCTGACGGAGTTATTGTACCGTAATGGTGTCAACATTTACGATGCCTTCCTTGGGTACGGCGACATTATCATGGTGGTAGATGACCGAGATGGCCCACAAGCCTACGAGATTCTGCAGAGAGAAGTCAACAAGCAAGCACTGAAGGCCTAGGGCCCAGTCTGGCTGATGGGTGAGGTATTTCTGGACAAGCAGTTCTCTCAACAAACGAGACCTTGACGATACAGTCGTTCTCTGGACTCGAAGTGAGACCCCCTCTATACTTCATTCGATTGGATTGCCGTGTCTGAGCCGTTTCTGGAATTGTGGTAGGATTCTGCCCGGCCGGCTCCTGTATGCTGGTACGCCGACTCCAACCGCTACCATGGTGCTCATACGCTCGGCGTGTGGCGAGAAGAACTCTGTCAAGGCATCGTCGTAGAATGTTGAACCTGACGCTCCAACTCCGAGAGAGTAGGCTGACAGGTAGATCTTCCCCGCCCTAACGCCTGCTTCGAACTGCGCGGCCCGATAGCCTCGGTTTCCCATGTTGCGGAGAACAATGCCAAGGTTGGTCATGAGGAAGAAGACTACGCTGGCGTCGCTGAAGAGAAGTTGTTCAAGGCAGAGGTACCCGGATGCATGCCTTGATTTTCCCTCCCTCAGCTGTTCCAGAGAGTTTCTGCCTTTGTCGTAGTGGTATGAGCCTGCGGGTAGCCCGGTGACGTCGTTTGCTATGAGGTAGAATTCGATCAAGCTCTGATCATCAGGAAGAAAGTCCATAGGAATATGTGAGGTTGAGCAGTCGATGATTGTTGAGAGAGCTTCGAAGGAGATGGGCTTCTGGACGAACCTACGGGTTGACCCTCTTAGGAGGATCACATCCTCCAAGGATGGAGAATTCTCAGTTGATTGTCGTAGTGGAAAATTATTTCCACCGTGGTGCGCTTTGGGTCTGACAGGTGTGAGGCTGTCCCGCCATCGCTCGACCTCTGCTTGGCTATGAAGGTCGGATGCTTTGTTGGTCTCCCATATGATCGGATATTCTGTTTCCTCTCTCGATGGCTCTTCAGTTTGAAGATCAAGCTCTGGAATCTCTCTTTGCGTCGGACCACTGCTCTTCTTTGAGCCGCTGCCGATGGCGGCGAGGGCGACGGTTGCTTCCTTCTCTTGTTTGAGACCAAGAAGCTTGTCAACCTCTTGGTCGACAAAGCTCATCACGAGTCTTGTGGGGAGGCCTTCCGGCTGGCATATTGCTAGGAGATTGGCTGCGATGACTCCGCCGTCCCAGAACCAGTGACGGTAGGACCTCGCCTCATATTTCCACGCGTTTCTCCAGGCCAAAGATGTGAGAGCTATTGTCAGGGGAGAAAGTGCAGTCGCCCCGTTTGTGGCCGCTGCCAGTTCGGGGCCGTAGTCGCCTTCACGTAATTGGACGAGAGCGAAGCTGAGAGGGTTGAAGTGGTAGACGCCTGCTTCCAATCCTGGAATGCCAGAGCTGACAATGTAGAGTTCGATCGGGTAGAGGGCGCCTGTTGCGGATGCCGCACGCATGTAGTAGGTCTCGCCTCCTATCTTCATTTTCCTCGTAAGACCCGCTGAGAAGAAGAGAATCTCAGTTAGATTCTGGAGATCTACTGGCTTGTTACTGTTATGAGTTATTTGGCCTTTGAGTGCTTTGAGAGAGTTCTCTGATGGATCCGGAAACTCGTGAGGAAGCGATTTCATCGGCAGGTTCTTGTAGACTTTGAAGGGGGATGGCTTGCTGTCCCAATCGAGATAGTGGGGCGACATTCTCAGGCTGAGTTCGGAGTGTTTTGTCGCTTCGTGGTATCTGAGGGCGGCACCTTCGTTTTCCGAGGCCATTGCTCGGACAGGGGATTGAATGGTACTACTTACGCTACTTTCTCGCGGCTCGTTCGCCAGATACGATGTAGAGGACTGTCTCGTCTACCGCGTGGTCTCGAAGAGTCTAGAGCGGATAGCTGACCACGCAACGACCATCGCCAGGATGTCTGCAAGTATTGAAAGTCCACTTCCGCCTCGACTGATTGATGAGATATCCAAAGCCAGCGACCTTACCATCTCGGTCTTGGAGGATGCGCTAAAGTCTCTTGCCAAGGCCGACGGGACACTTGCCAACAAGTCAATAGCCTCTGCTGAGAGCGTAGAGAGAGAAGCTGAGAGTGTAATGGACAAGCTGTTCAACTTCAAACTTAGCCAGAAATTAATTGTCGCCGTCCGTCTCGCGCTGGAGAGTCTCAAACGCATATCGGAGCATTCGGAAGATGTCGCGGAGATGGCGATAAATCTGACAGCCCGAAGAACAGAACTCTACTGATCTCCCACAAGCTCGCGACCGAAGTACTCGGGGCTAACGTTTGATGCGACTGTTAGTCAGAACTGGCCCTCTGCGAGACGAAATAACCCTAGGAAGAGTTGAATCGGAACACTATTCTAATGACAACTGATGAGGAACGCTAAAGTGGGAGTCCAGATTCGTGACTCCTCCGCTGCAATGCGCTAGAAAATGTGTTGGACTCTTGGACGGGTTTCCGGTTCCGGTTGAATCTGCATACAAACAAATTGGTGCTTACGGAGTCATCGGCAACACCAGAACAGTGGCCCTTGTTGGCTATGATGGGTCCATTGATTGGTGTTGTCTACCCAGATTCGACTCGCCCAGCCTCTTCGCGGCGATACTCGGCAATAGGGCGGGCGGCAGATGGCGTCTTGCACCAGTCGGGAAAGGTCGCGCCTCTCAGACGTATCTGAAAAACACTAACATTCTCGTAACCGAGTTCAGTGTAGATGGTTCGCGAGTAATAACTACTGATTTCATGCCATGCTCCAACTCGAGAGATGCATGGTCGGCTCCGCCCGAGATCCACAGAATCCTGAATTGTGTTGAAGGAAAGGTCGGAATTCGCCTCGATCTTGATCCACGCTTTGACTATGGAGTGGTCCAACCCGATGTGGCGGTAGATGGGAGGAATGCTTCGTTTAGGAGCCCGCGGGACGAGATGGTCCTAGCATCAACAGTTCGGCTCAAATCTCCTAAGACAGGTCGCTTGTCAACGGATTTTGAGATGTCACGAGGAGATCGAGAGATATTCGTGTTGAGCTACGGGGAAGCTGAACCTAGGCAGGTGGAGGAGTACAACACTATTGTGCAGTTGCAGGAGACGGAGATGTTCTGGAGGTCTTGGGTTCGAAAGTTGCATTATGAGGGCCGTTGGCGGAGAGAGGTGATTCGCTCTGCACTGACTCTCAAGATGCTTGTCTATGCTCCAACAGGAGCTATAGTTGCTGCGCCCACCACGTCGTTGCCTGAGGTTTTTGGTGGGGATATGAACTGGGACTATCGGTATTCTTGGATTAGAGATTCTGCTCATTCGCTCTGGGCGTTTCATCTTCTGGGGGACACTAGCGAGGCGGAGAGGTATCTCCGCTGGCTCATCGAGACCGACCCGGCTCTAGATCTGAATCTTCGGCTCATGTACACCATCCAGGGCCAGCCAGTTTCTCCGGAGAGGGCTGTGTCTTCACTTGAAGGCTACCGGGGTAGCAAGCCCGTAAGAGTTGGTAACGCGGCGGCGCAACAGTTCCAGATGGACGCCTACGGCTATATGCTGGACGCGCTCTATTTTTCGACGAGGCACGGTCTCTCTATCACTAGAGGGATGTACTATCGATTCGTGAAGCCTCTCGCCGATTTCATCGTCGACCACTGGCGCCTTCCTGGAAACGGTATCTGGGAGCTACGGGGCAAGAAGAGACACTACGTCGAGACGAAGGCAATGTGCTATGCTGGTCTCGAGAGGGCTGTCGAGATCGCGAGGGTCTCCAAGCATATGGAGGATGTGCCGGAGTGGCGAAGGGCCATGCATGAGATCAGACGAGAGATCCTGTCGAAGGGCTGGTCTGGTAGAAGGAAGGCATTTCGGATGCACTACGGAACAGACGCTCTGGACTCTGCCAGCCTCCTGATGCCTCTCATAGGATTCACCAGGCCTCGAGACAGACGCATCGTGAGCACAGTGGACGCGGTGATGAAGGAGCTCGCGCGGAACTCGCTGCTCTACCGGTACAAGCCTAACGGCGGGTCGAAGACCCGGGAGGGAGCCTTCCTGGTGTGTAGCTTCTGGCTCGTCGCGTGTCTCGCAAGGATGGGCCGGACAAGAAAAGCGTTGAGTATTTTCAAGGATCTCCTGGGCTACGCAAACCACGTGGGACTGTACTCTGAGGAGATTAACCCTGATACTCTGGAGTTTATGGGGAATTTTCCACAAGCCTTCAGCCACATGGGGCTGATCATGGCCGCGTTCGAACTCGACAACGCCCTAGATGGAGACTAGAACGCTACTCCCACTGCCCAGGACGGACACCGTCGCGGCGAAGCTAAAAAGGGCTTCCTGCCGAGTCTCGTGCGTCACCCATGCTCTTCATCGCCGGGACAGGCCGATGAGAAGATTCTAGCGCTTGGATAAACTCGCGCATGGACAAAGGCTACACGATCATAGATCTGGGTCCTGCGCCAGGTCGCGCATACTATCCGTACATCGCCAGGTCGAATGACAGGCGACTTCATGCTGGACCCTGGTGGTGCATAACCGTTAAGTGCATGTATACACATGCATAGGTGCATGGGCACCAAGACCATATCACTAGAGGATTCCGCATATTCAAGGTTGAAGGCGGCTAAGAGGCCAGGGGAGAGCTTTTCGGACGCTGTGAACAGAGTGCTGGGAGCGAACGAGCCTTCGTTCTTGGATTTTAGAGGTCTGCTCCACGGTAGTTCCGGCGACCGGCTTGCTGAAACGGTTGCACGTATGAAGCGAGAGGATATACGGACTCAAAGAACGCGGATCGTCCAGAAACGGTGATGGCTTGGGCATCACAGTTGACTCCAATTTCATAATTCATGTTCTTCGATCGGATCCCGTTGCACTGGCAAAAGCAAAACAGATCGACGATGGCGGCCAGGCAAAGTTTCTGAGTACTCCCGTCCTATACGAGATTTCCGCAGGTCTCCTATTCACCGGGTCCAGGACTGAGGCTACTGCCTTTCATGCACTGGCATCCCGGTTCGCCAGTCTGCCCTTCGACGAAGCCGCGGCTCTCAAGGCGGCCGAGATTCGAGCAGAGCTCCTGCGCCTAGGCAGGGTGAAGAGCCACGTAGACATAATGATCGCCGGCGTCGCACTTGAGGGTTCTCACGCACTAGTTACTAGGGATCGGGATTTCAAGGAGATCGCCGAGACGGTCGGCCTCAATGTGGAGATTTATTGAAAGCTGCGCACCTGAGCACCGTCCTCCTGGGTCTGAGATCAAAGCATACCAGAATAGAATGAAACCTACTGGTTTACAGGCAAGCCTGTTAGCCAGACGACGGTTTGTACTATGACTGCCAGCGCTGGTACGATCCCGCTATTGGCCGGGTCATCAGCCGGGACCCGTTGCCTGGTCTCTTGTCTGAACCCCAGTCCCAGAACCCGTACGTGCAAGTTGCGAACCATCCTACAGTGTCGGTGGATCCTTCTGGGATCTGGAGTGTTGTGGTACCGACGTGTACTGTGAGGGTTAGGGAGGCCGTCTGATGAATACAGATGTTAGGGCCAGTAATCTCCTTTCTGAGTGTACCCATGATCCTCAGATGTGCCAGTTGTGGGCTTCCACCCCCTTTCTCCTCGTCTGAGAATGTACCAATCCTGTGTTGGCAGCTGGCGCATGATACAATCGATGACAACTCCGGTGTGGTCACAGAAACATTTCAAGCTCCATCTCGTCTCGGAGGGGGATTCCCTCCTTTCCCAGCAATGGAATCTCAGGCTTCAGTCTCCTGGACCTTTCAAGCGCATTCGGGTAGATGGCGGTGATGTGAAGCCCCCATTTCTGATAGAACCGGAGAGCGCTGAGATTGTCGTTTGTGGTTATGAGCCAGAGTCGTCTGCAGCGAGCCTTGACAGCCGTGTCTCTCACCGCGTCGAGCAGTGATGATCCTATTCCTGTTCCTTCAGTGAGACTATTGATAGTGACAACCTCGCATTCCTCCCCCTCTACTCTGTACGTGGCCAGCCCAACTATCTTCTCATCCCGTACGGCAGCGAACCCTTCTAGCTCCGCGGGGTAGACCATTCTCCCCTTGCTCACCATCCGGACGGACCCCCACTGGTCTTG
>WNGR01003547.1_pt1 | contig 33567 bp, 26 predicted proteins | sample 5407581 | NCBI WGS metagenome assembly WNGR01 (sample SAMN13153383, study PRJNA577476) | soil metagenome | isolation source: 80 cm soil or saprolite under Garry oak tree replicate 2 | place: USA:California | collected 2016-06-15
GGGTTACTTTCCCAACCTGACGCATGCTGTCGCTATAGTGGGAGTAGAGCGTGGCACATTTCAGAGTGATCTGGGTTCTAAGGTTAAGGTAGAGCCGAAGATCTTCAATGCTGGCCCGGCAGAAATTGAGGCTCTCTTTGCCAATGAGATTGATATTGGCTATGTAGGTCCATCTCCTGCTATCAACGGCTACGTGAAAAGTCATGGCGAGGCGTTGCGCATTATCGCTGGAGCGGCCAGCGGGGGAGCTGAGTTCATCGTGCGACCAGGGGCCAACATCAAGAGTCCCTCGGACTTGAACGGCAAGAAACTCGCCACTCCGCAACTGGGCGGTACGCAGGACGTATCGTTGCGCTACTACCTGCAACAGCATGGTTTGAAGCCTGCCGATAAGGGTGGTACTGTCCAGATTGTCCCAACTGATAACCCCAATATCTTAACCTTGTTTAAGCAAGCGAGGATCGATGGAGCCTGGGTTCCTGAGCCATGGGCAACACGCTTGATAGTAGAAGGTAAGGGTCAGCTGTTTGTCGATGAACGCTCCCTCTGGCCCAACGGCAAATTTGTTACCACCGAGGTTATCGTACGCAAGGCTTTCCTCGATCAACATCCTGACGTGGTGAATGCCTTCCTCAAGGGGCATGTGGATACCATTCAATATATCCTGAGCAATCCACAGGAGACTAAGACCATCGTCAACAGCGAGATCAAGCGTCTCACGGGTAAAGGGTTGCCCAATGCTGAGATAGATCAGGCTTATACCTACCTCGATATAACCTACGATCCACTCACCAGTACGCTCAACGAATCTGCCGATCGTGCGTATGCACTGGGCTTTTTAGGACAGCAGAAGCCAGATATCAGTGGTATTACCTACCTTGGCCCACTCAATCAGGTTCTCTCATCCAAGGGCTTGGCCACCATTGCCCAACCATAGCAGAGACCAGAGCAGGTAGGAGAGAGGAACACGTATACCCATGTTTTTTCAAGTAATTGGAAGCAGTGCCGAGCGGCAAGAGCAGGTAGCCCCTAGAAGTCAGACCGCACCCGGAGGCATTCCGTTGCGGATCGAAGACGTGAGCAAGACGTTTGCCGGGCGTACCGGCACCGTCGATGCCTTACGACCTGTGAATCTGGAGGTAGAGGCTGGAGAGTTTGTCTGCTTGCTGGGACCCAGCGGCTGTGGCAAATCCACACTGCTCAACATTGTTGCGGGTCTGGAAGAGGCCAGTACGGGGAGCGTGTGGGCTAATGGAAAGAGAGTACACGGTCCAGGCACGGATCGTGTACTCCTCTTCCAGGAAGCCGCCCTTTTCCCTTGGCTGGATATCCAGAGCAACGTGGAGTTTGGCTTGCGGCAAATCGGTTTGTCGGCAAAAGAACGACGGGAGCGGGCGCGTCGCTTTATAGAACTGGTGCATTTGAAGGGGTTTGAGCGTAGTGCCGTGCATCAACTCTCTGGCGGTATGCGCCAACGTGCCGCACTGGCTCGTGCTCTAGCCATTGATCCAGCAGTGCTCCTGATGGACGAGCCCTTTGGAGCATTGGATGCCTTGACGCGGGACCGTATGCACGCAGAGCTTGAGTCCATCTGGTCGAGTACACGTAAAACGGTCCTATTCGTCACGCACAATGTGCGCGAGGCCGTAGCCCTGGGGGATCGCGTTCTGGTCTTCTCTCCGCGTCCTGGTCGCATTGTGCGGGAGTTTCGCGTTGATTTGCCTCGGCCTCGTTCCCTTGAGGATCATACGCTGGTGGATGCGGCCGCAGACATTGTGACTGTACTACGGGAGGCTATCAGTACACAAGAACGGGAGGGCAATGATGGCTAAGGCGATACAACGACAATCGTTCTCGTTGCGCGTGAGCAAGGCGTCTCTGTTCCCCTGGTTGCGGCGAGGCGTGTTTTACCTAGCTTTGGTGCTTGTCTGGGAGGCTATAGCCCGCAGTGGCATCTGGCCCGATTACCTGATGCCTGGTCCAATCGCCGTACTGAATGCACTTGTCGTAGGCTTCGGCAGTGGCCTCTTCTTGCAAGCAGCCCTGGTAAGCTTGAGTCGATTGGCGATTGGCTATGGCATCTCCTTGTGCATAGGGCTGGTTCTGGGACTGCTCATAGGGCGTATCCGCATTCTCGAAGAAACCGTCGGCTCGCTGGTTCTGGGCTTGCAAGCTCTTCCCAGCGTTTGCTGGCTGCCTCTAGCCATCCTCTGGCTGGGATTGAGCGAGCAGGCTGTCATCTTTGTGGTAGTGATGGGAGCACTCTTTTCCATCACTCTTGGTGTAGACGCTGGTGTTAAAAACACCCCCCCCGTCTATCTTAAGGCAGCACGTAATATGGGAGCACGTGGTGTGGCTCTCTATTCGCAGGTTATTCTGCCTGCAGCTCTCCCGGCCATTCTCAATGGCCTGAAGCAAGGCTGGACTTTTGCTTGGCGATCTTTGATGGCCGGAGAGTTGCTCTTTTTCACACTCTCTCTAGGCAACCTCCTGCAGAATGGGCGTGACCTCAATGATGCGTCGCAGGTTATGGCGGTGATGGTGCTCATCATTATCATCGGTGTGGCTATCGATGTTTTGATCTTTGCTCCTTTCGAGCGGCGAGTACGCGAACGTTGGGGCCTGATACGCTAGCATTTTCCTTGCTCTCTTCTCTTATCTCCATGTCACTTCCCCCCTGATGAGCGAGATAAGAGGAGCGGTGAGGAAGTGACTGGAAGTGAGCTGAAAGAGTGTGCGTGCATAGACGAATAGGAAGAGGCCACTTATGCAAATCACGATCCCTCTGATCGTGGATGTTCCAGATAGTGGAACCATCAACGATGTGGAAGAGTTGATGGTGGAGGCCAGTCTCCGTGCGATAGCGGAGGCTCTCCAGACCTACCTGTCCGACTATGAGGAGCGGCATAAGCTCTGCCCTTTTTGTAGCAGCAACGACATTCACAGGACAGGCAGTGACCGACGTGCTCTATCTCTGCGTATGGGCCGTGTAGAGCTTTCACTCCATCGGTGGCGGTGCCAACGCTGCAAGCGGCGGTTCCGGCTTGCCGATAGATTGCTTACCCTCCTGGTAGTCAGTGTTCGTAATGGTGAAGCGAAAAGTAAGTCGCGTTCCACGGAGAATGGGCACCAACCGAAACCGCGTGTGACTTCGGTGGTGCCATGGTCGGCTCCTACGGAATGGGAAGTCTGTCAGGCATGGCAGGAATTTCCCCGTTAAAGAAAGTTTGCTAGCCTATGATTTATAGACATGGGGCGTAAAACCCCGGTCATTCATGCCGGGGATAGAAGCCCGTTCCTTTTGGGGCGTGATGGGAGTGGTGCTTGACGTGCTGTCACTCATGTGATACAATGCCCACATGGATAACAAAGAAAAGTACGCACATATGCGAGTGCTACGCACCACACAAAAGAATTTACGCATCGCTGCCGCTCTGGCTGAGAAGAGTATGCTGGAATTGCTTGATGAATTGGTCAAGAAGGAACTGGAACGCTTGCAAAAAGAAAGGAGAGGTCATGATCAAAGCGTTTAAGTATCGGCTCTATCCTACCGGCCCGCAACAAACACGCTTGCAGGCAACGCTCGACTTGTGTCGCGAGTTGTATAACGCGGCTCTACAAGAGCGTCGAGATGCGTACCGTCTGGTGGGTAAGAGCATCACCTACTATGACCAGGCCAACCAACTTCCAGAAATCAAGGAAATCCGAGAGGAGTATCGAGAGATTCACTCTCAGGTCCTGCAAGATGTCCTGAGAAAAGCTGACAAAGCGTTCAAATCCTTCTTTACACGCTGTCAACGAGGAGCGACCCCCGGCTATCCCCGCTATAAGGGAAGAGGTCAATATGAGAGCTTTACCTACCCGCAAGTGGGCTTCTCATTAACACACGATAACCAGGTGTGTCTCTCCAAGATCGGGAGCATCAAAGTCAAACTCCATCGTCCTCTCGAGGGCAAGGTGAAAACCTGCACAATTAAACGAGAGGGCGAGCACTGGTATGTCGTTCTGACGGCACTCGTGGAAGCTGAAAAATTGCCTACCAGTGATGAGGCAGTAGGGATTGATCTGGGTCTCTTGCATTTTGCCACCTTGTCGGATGGAAGCACTCTCGAGAATCCACGCTACTACCGTCAGGCCGAAAAGAGGTTGCAGAAACATCAGCAGTCCCTTTCTCGCAAGAAACGCGGGAGCCACCGACGCCGCAAAGCCGTGAAGAAAGTCGCTCAGACTCATCGTAAGGTGAGAAACCAGCGTCAGGACTTCCTTCACAAGGAGTCGAGGAAGTTGGTCAACACCTATGGCACCATCGTGTTTGAGGAACTCGCTCCTTCCCACATGAGTAGGAGGCCGAAACCCAAGCCGGATGAAACCGGCAAGTACCTGCCCAATGGTGCGGCAGCTAAAGCCGGATTAAACAAGAGTATCGTGGATGCTGGATGGGGTCAATTCCAGCAGTATTGTGTCTCCAAAGCTGCAAATGCTGGGAGACAGGTGCTGTTCGTCAACCCCAAGTCCACCAGCCAGGTCTGTAGCGGATGTGGCACGGTCAAGAAAAAGACGCTCGAAGAGCGTTGGCACTCCTGTGAGTGCGGAACAGAACTTGACCGCGATCACAATGCTGCCCTAAACATCCTTCGGCTCGGACGGAGCCGTCAAGCTTCGGCTTGAGAAGCCCCCGTGCTTGAGCCGGGGGAGTCGTCACACAAATCTGGTAGGATACGAGGGCGACATCTGATCGGGATCATTCAGCTCGGCACCATGAGGAGCGGGAACTGGTCCGTGTAAGAGAGGATCGTTAGTATCGTACATCCACTCGTCGAGACGAGTTCGCATCTCTTCCAGCACCACGGCTACAGACAAGTCGTTCGCCACATTTGAGGCTTCGTTGGGGTCAAAGATCAGATCATACAATTGCTCTAACGGCCTGGACCGCTCTTTCCAGCCATACTTTATCAAGACATCTTTACTGGGGCTATCATCACAATTGGGCAGCACTGGTCCAAGGTGGTGATCAAAACGGCGAATGTACTTCCAACGCGGTGTACGCACCGCACGCATCGGTTCATAAGCTGCGTGATAAGTGACCTCGGCAAAAATGGCTTCATGCAGCTGGTCAACCTCTTCCCGTAGCAACGGCAGGAGAGACGATCCCTGCAACCAACTGGGGTGGTCGATCTGAAGGAGATCACAGATGGTAGGAAAGATATCGATGTGTGATACGAGCGCATCATAGACCTTCCCACCTGTAAACCCCCCCGGACCACGTATGATGAGCATCACGCCTATGCCATGATCGGTCAGATTGCCCTTCATACGGGGGAAAGCGATGCCATGGTCTGTCGTGCAGATGACGAGGGTATTCTCGCTGAGACCTTGAGCATCGAGAGCATCAAAGACGGCACCCATACCCTGATCTAACTCCCATGCGCTGGCCTTAAAAGCTCCCATATCGAGTCGGGTCTGGGGAGTATCGGGTAGGGGAGCAGGCGGCAAGGCGTATTTGGCATCTTGCGGTGTGCTTGGTTTCAAAAATTCCCGATGTGTCTCGAAGAAGCCGACTGAAAGGAAAAAGGGCTGAGGGAGTCCGTTGTGCAACATCGCGATCGCTGTAGGTGCAATGATGTGAGATTGATGTCCCTCTACTTTCACTACATCATCGTAGCCAACCGTCCTGGGGTCTTTTGAGAGGTGCTCTTCACCAATGAGAGTTGTATGATAACCAACCCCACGCAGCGTATAAAGTAAATGCTGCTTGTAATCATGCAAGGAAAAACCACGATGAGCTAATCCAAGCATGCCGTTACAGTGGGCATACTGACCGGTGAGAAGGCTAGCCCGGCTTGGAGAACACGTAGGTGCGGCACAAAAAGCTTTACGAAAGAGTACACCCTGTTCGGCCAGCTTCTGAATGCGCGGTGTTGGAATGGCATGTCCGTAGGGTTGAACGTAGCGACCTGTATCATGAGAGTGAATGTAGAGAATATTAGGGCGATTCGAGGGCATCAAGTGACTCCTTCAGACAGTGTCTGCCACTGCGACTGTTGATACTTGTGTAGTTTTTGATATGCTGGTACACCAGCTACTTCTTTAACCAGTACCCGCTATTATTGCGAGTTCATTGTACCAGCATCCTCTCATATTCTCTATAAGCTTGCCTAAAAATCCTAGCATCTAAAAGCAACATAATCATAAAGAATAACGGTTATAATTTGAAAGAATATCAAAAATATGGTATTGTTTATTTTGCGCAAGAATATTGCGTTGCCTGCTCTTAATGATAAAGAGGGCTTTGTAAAGCCCTCCACTTTTTCAGGAGGCGATCATGTTGCCAGATACATCTTATCTCGTCTGCGCCACTCCTCGCAGTGGGAGTACCCTGCTGTGTGAGGCTCTTAACAACACTGGCTTGGCCGGACATCCCCAAGAATACTTTGAAGCTCTCAAAGAGAGGGGAATTCCACGACGACCACAGCAATACTTTGATGGTGCGGCACAGGCCGATATTCTGGACCTGCTGGGAACCTACTCTCGGCTTGATGACCAAGCGCCTCATCAGAGTGTAGATGAGCGCACGAACTACGCTCACTACCTAGCGCGAGTCCTGGAGGAGGGAACCACATCCAATGGTGTTTTCGGTTCCAAGATGATGTGGGGGTACTTTGGAGACTTCATCAGTAATCTGCGAGATATTCCTGAGTATAGAGAGATGCCCGTTCCCGACCTCCTTTCAACAATCTTTCCTAACCTCCATTACATATGGATCACTCGTGCTGACAAAGTCCGACAGGCTGTTTCCCTTTGGAAGGCGATCCAGACGTCGACGTGGAGAGGAGCGGCGTCTCCCTCTTCGGGAGAGAAGAACCCATGTGTGGATAAGAAGCTCGTTTTCCACTTTGGAGCCATTGATCATTTGCGGCAACAAATTATAGCGCACGAGGAAGCTTGGCAGCAGTACTTCAGTGTATGCGGTGTGCAGCCGTTCTATGTGGCGTATGAGGAGTTCGTTGCCGAGTATGAGGATACCGCACGCCGCCTTCTCCAGTATCTCCATATTCCCTTGCCCGAAAAGTTGGTCTTCGCCGAGCGGCGCATGACGCGACAGGCGGATGAACTGTCTGAGGCGTGGGTGCAGGAGTATCACGTTTCATCTTCTCTCCCTCGATGATCCAATGCCTATCTCTTCTCGATACTTGGTGACTGTGCGCCTGGCCATGGGTATACCGCGTGCCTGCATCAATTTCGCCAGTTCGTCATCACTCAATCTCTTTCGCGGGTCTTCGGTGGCGATTAGCTCTTTCAAAATATCTTTTACGCTGAGCGAACTGTCGAAGAAGTCGGAGAGGGGAATGAGACGACCATTGGGCAGGAGGGCATACTTGTTAGCGGTGGCGCGACTGACGGTGCCTTCATCGAGATTAAGAGCTTTGGCGACTTCGGCGCGAGTAAGAGGACGCAAGTAGCGGATGCCTTTTTCGAGGAAGTCGCGTTGGTGGTCTACGAGAAGTTCTGCGATGCGGTAGAGCGTGCGCCAACGACGCTGGACGCAGTCGATGAAGAGCTTGGCGTGGTCGCTTTGGGTGTGCAGGTAGCGTTGTACTTCGGGGGTAGCGGGATTGCTGCTGGAAGGGAGAGCTTGAGTGGGATTGATGGCAAAAGTGTAGCGTTTGGATTCGATCAGCTCGATTTCAAAGCCATTTTCGCTTGTGCGGATGAGAATGTCAGGACGGATGTAGGTAGTGCCGGTGTAGCTTCGATGAGTAGCAGGGATGTCGTCATGGTAAGTATGGGCGGGAAATGGGTAGAGTTTGCTGCTGATGTAGAGACTGGCCTGGCGTACTTCCTGCTCTGATACTTTGAGATCACGAGCGATTTCGGCGAACTGGCCGCGGCCAAACTTGCCGAAATACTGGTCTATCATTGTGTGCGCCAGGAGAGGAGGAGCTTCTTGTTCGCTGAGAGCCTGAAGCTGGATGAGCAAGCATTCACGCAGGTCGCGTGCGCCGATGCCGAGTGGTTCAAGGGTGTGAAGCAGGCTCAGGACGTATTCGACCCGTTCAAGAGGCACCTGGAGATAGCTGGCTATTTCGCTGGTGCTGATTTCGAGGTAGCCGCGTTCATTGAGGTTGCCGACGAGCTGTTCGGCAATCAGTTCGTCATCGGACGAGATGAGAGCTTCAAGTTGGCGGAAGAGGACTTCGGAGAGCGTTTCCCCGTTGGGAATAGTAGCAAGCATATCAAATTCGTCGTCGCGGTCGATTTCAGCGAAGCCAGGGTTGTCGAAGTCATAGAATTGCAGGTGAGTACTCGCAAGGTTGGCTGGTGTATCATAATTGAGCGAGGCTTCGCTCATGGCTCGGGTTGATGGGGCAGTATGCCCACAGTTGGTGCAGGTTTGTCCATGGAGACGTGTGCCGCAAAATTGACAGATGCGTTGCTCGGCAACCTCCAGGGCTGGATTCTCCATTTGCTCCTGGTTGATGGTACGTTCCAGTTCGTCGGATGAAAGTTGCAGGATGGTGCTGGCGGTGATGAGTTTGGCACTGACGCGCAGGGTTTGTTCTGTGCGTGGGCTTATTCTTGGTTCGTGTTGCATTGATGCGTTCTCCCTATCCTATCTATCTTCCTCTACGTTTGAAAATCTCTTAGAGCCAGCCACGGAGAGTGAGAGCGGCGTGGGCGGCTTCTTGTTCAGCTGTTTGTTTGTTGCGGCCATGACCTTTACCTGCTACTTGGTTACCTAGCATAACTTCAACGGTAAATTCGCGATTGTGAGATGGACCTTCCTGGCTGACAAGGTGGTAGGATGGGGTGATGCCATCGTGGGCCTGGGCCAACTCTTGGAAGCGTGATTTGTTGTCCTTAAACAGTCGCTTTTCGACGATGTGATGGGCCAGTGGTTCCAGGCGATGGAGGAGAAATTGGCGTACTGCTTCCAGGCCCTGATCGAGGTAAATTGCGCCCAGAAGGGCCTCGAAGGCGGAGGCGAGTACACGTTTACCTCCTCCACCATGCCGTTCTCCTTTCCCCATGCGCATATAGGTTCCCAACTGAATCTCGCGTGCAAAGTCTGCCAGTGTCTCTGTTCTAACGAGGATGGCGCGGACATCGGTGAGTTCGCCTTCGCTGAGATGAGGAAAGGTGCGATAGAGAAAATCAGCACTGATCAGGGCGAGGATGGAGTCGCCAAGAAATTCCAAGCGCTCGTTGGATTGCTGTCCTTCGCCTGCTGTTTCGTAAATATATGAGCGATGAGTTAAGGCTAACGATAATAATGATGGGTTCTGGAAATGAACTTCCAGAGCTTCTTCTAATTTTTGGTACACTATTTGACTACCTCCAACCACACATGTGCTTCGTTCTGGACGGGTTCGGTAACCTCGCCGATGCGCCAGAAGGTGACATCGGATGCTAGAGTGGCGAGTTTCGGCCAGAGTAGCGGATCGATGGCGGCAAAGAGGCCACCGGATGTTTGAGGATCCCAGAGTATCTCGCGGTCAAACTCGTCCAGTTGCTTACTCATATGGACATGTGATGCAAAATAATTAGCATTACGTCGTGCGCCACCGGTGATGTGTCCTTCCTCTGCATAGTGACGTGCGTTGGGCAGCAGAGGCAGTGCATCGAACAGGAAGCACATGCTAGTTCGGCTTTGTGAAGCCATTTCCCAGGCATGTCCAAGCAGGCCAAAACCGGTGATGTCGGTGACGGCATGGACGCCTGCTCCCAATTGACTCAGTGCCTGACTGGCTTGACGGTTCAATTGCATCATGGAAGTAGTGGCGGCATCCAGATCGCTTTGGATGACCTGATCGCGTTTATGGGCGGTGGTAATCAAGCCAGTGCCAAGGGGTTTAGTGAGGACGAGCAGGTCCCCAGGGTGTGCGCCCCCTTTGGTGAGGATGCGTTCTGGATGGACCATGCCGGTTACCGCGAGACCGTATTTCGGCTCTTTATCGCTAACCGTATGTCCACCGGCGATGACGCCACCTGCTTGAGCAACGATATCGGCCCCACCGCGTAAAATCTCGCTGAGTATAGCGTAGTCGAGATTATCGGGCCATCCTACGAGGTTGATAGCCATCAGGACCTGACCCCCCATAGCATAGACGTCGCTGGTGGCGTTGGCGGCGGCGATGGCTCCGAAGATATAAGGATCATCGACAACAGGTGGGAAGAAGTCAGCAGTGCTGATGATGGCCTGTTGCTCGTTGACGCGGTAGACAGCGGCATCGTCAGCCACATGGATGCCTACCAGCAGTTCCGGTGGAACGTTGGCGATGGTGAGTGGACGCAGAACCTGCGCCAGGGCCGCTGGGCCCATTTTTGAGGCTCAGCCAGCGCAACTAGCCAGTGATGTCAGGCGGATTTGTCGACCTGTTGTCATGCGTAGATCCTCGATTTATATCTATAGTCAATAACGTCTCAGAACGTAAGATGACTTATGAGCACGCAATAAGTAACGTTATTGTAGCGTGTTTTGCTATGGGGCGTCAATGTGTTAGGGTTTTGGAGGCGTGGTATAATGATATGCGGTGGGTTTGAGGAAGACAGGCAATCGCGAGCGGTGACAGCCGTTCGAGGAAAGTCCGAACTCCATAGAGCAGAATGCTGGTTAACGGCCAGTGGGGGCGACCCCAAGGAAAGTGCCACAGAAACATACCGCCCGATGCTAAATGTAGGGGCGACCACCAGGGTCGCCCCTACATTTAGCATCGGGTAAGGGTGAAATGGTGAGGTAAGAGCTTACCAGCAGTTAGGTGACTAACTGGCTGGGTAAACCCCATTCGGAGCAAGACCAAGCAGGAGGAGTAGCTAGTTCACTTGTGGGCTGGCTTGCAGGTTGCTCGCCTGTTAACTTCCGGGTTGGTCGCTGGAGGCGTTAGGTAACTGACGTCTGAGATAGATGATTGCCGCCTGTCGCGTCGTGAGATGTGAGAGGTACAGAATTCGGCTTATGGCTTGCTCAGACCCACACGCACACCAATAGAAAAAACAGACCGAGAGGCTCCACCGCCTATACCAGTATGGGCGGTAGAGCCTCTCGGTCTGTTTTTCTATGAATTAATTGCTGAGACGATTATGCTCAATTAACCACCGGACAAAATTGAGGCGGCGGCTCTCTTCAAGCATTTCACGATACTCGCTTTGCTCATTCACATGGTTTTTCATATAGACCAGATTCTCAGCTTCAACTTCTGTAAATCCCATTGCGAGCAGGCGGATGGTATCAATGTTATTGTCGGTAGTAAGAGGTTCTGCCATAAGAACAATGCTCCCTTTCTGTATTAAGAGAACAACCTACGGATAAAGTAAAATTCGGCCCAGATCGTTGTCTGTTGCTATATATACGTAAACAAGTGTCGGTGGGATACATATTCCAGATTAGAAGGTGCTTAAATATTTCTAAAACGGTATTGCTTCTCTATTGAACCAGTTCCACCTCTACGCGAATGTTGTTACCAGTTCTTTATGTGTACGCCAACCTGCATTAATCTCAAAGCACGTTTGGTTGCGTCGCTCATCAACTGAGCTGCATTCTCCATGGCATACTCCAGAGTCATAGGCCGAGAGGGTAATACAGCCAGGGCATCTACACCTAAACTGTATGCGTCCTGGTAATTCTCACCTAGCCCACCCGCCAGGGCCAGCACGGGAAGGTTGTGGCGTTTGGCGAGGGAGGCGACAGCACCAACGCTTTTGCCTTAGGCCGTCAGGGCGTCAATCTGTCCTTCGGCTGTAATGACCAGATCGGCTGTTTGCAAGTGTTGTGCGAGTTGGGTGGCTTCGAGGACGATCTGTGCACCGGGGCGTAATCGGGCATGCAGGAAGGTCAATAGGCCAGCACCAAGTCCCCCGGCGGCACCAGCTCCTGGTACATCCTTGACAGCTATGCCCAGTTCACGCTCGATGATCTCAGCATAGTGAGCGAGAGCAGCGTCCAGTTCGGCGACCATCTGCGGAGTTGCGCCTTTCTGGGGGCCATAGACGGCTGAAGCACCTAGAGGGCCACACAGAGGATTGTTGACATCACAGGCCACGTCAACGGTAGCTTCTTGTATGCGTGGGTCGAGGTGTGCAAGAGAGATATGTGTGAGAGTGGCGAGGGCTGCTCCTCCACGCTCAATCTCCTGGCCTGCCTCAGTCTGCAGTTGTGTACCTAAGGCCTGGGCCATGCCAGCGCCGCCGTCGTTTGTGGCACTACCACCAATACCGATAATGAAGTGGCGACAACCCCGATCAAGGGCAGCTTTGATAAGTTCACCAACACCATATGTGGTAGTGATGCGTGGATTGCGTTTGGCAGGAGGAACAAGTGGTAGCCCGGCACAGGAGGCCATTTCAATGACGGCGGTTGTGCCATCGCCGAGCAAGCCAAAGAAGGCGGTTACTGGTTCACCAAGTGGGCCTGTGACGGTCTGGTGCAGAAGGGTGCCATTGGTGGCATCGACTAAAGCCTGTACCGTACCTTCACCGCCGTCAGCTATGGGAATTATGTCGATCTCGGCTTCCGGTAGGATGGCACGTACTCCACTGGCGATAGCCTGTCCCGCTTCATATGCCGTAAGACTGCCTTTAAGCGATTGGGGAGCGATGACGATGTGCATGATTGTGCTCCAATGTGCTGTATATTGAGGGTGATGTCTCTGCTTGATATAAGTGTATTATATCAAACGGAGTGAGGCAGGATGTAGGGGCGCAATGAATTGCGCTCCATAGGCGTGAACTGAAGCCAAGAAGGATGTGGGGGCAAGTCCTTCAGTCAACGCCTCCGGGCTCGCCCGCCTGCTGTCATCCTGAGCGCAGCGAAGGATCTCCGGCTGAGGAGAGCGCAGATCCTTCGCTGCGCTCAGGATGACAGCCGTGCTTAAGTTCGCGCCTATGGGGCGCAATGATGAAAGTTAACAAAATACTTACGGTGGTGGTAGAGGCGGCATTGATGACGCCTCTACCACCACGTAGCCATAGCCGGATTAATTTGTTAACTCTCATCATTGCGCCCCTACAGTCCTGTTCAGTTATCCCCCATTTCATATCTCGTGTTCGTCATTGCACTCTTAACATTACCAGTGCGTATTCGCAAGGCAGAAATATGTTTGCATGGCTCGTCGCTCTGCACTATACTACTCTGTGAAAGAGATTAGTTATTTTTGCATCATGGAGCTTATTTTATGTTAAACGGCCTAAATTATACATGGCACTGGAGTCCAATAACGCTTGTTGGATTGGTTATCCTCTGTTTGTTCTATGGAGTAGGTATCAAGCTCACTTACAAAGATAAAGCCCAGACGCCCTTGCCAAAATACCGTATACTGGCTTTTGTGAGTGCGATTCTGCTGCTGGTGTTAGTGCTGCTGACACCCCTGGATACCATTGCGCGGACACAGCTATTTGCGGCACATATGATGCAGGCGGTGGCGATTACGACGCTGTGTGCGCCACTTTTGTTGGTTGCCTGCCCTGACTGGCTCTTAGAGCCTCTGATGGCCCGACCTGTATTTCGCGGGATATTTCAAGCCCTGACACAGCCCTTGGTAGCGTCAATTCTCTTCAACCTGACCTTTTTAATCTGGCACGCGCCCGCTCTGTATAATGCAGCTCTGGCAAAGGGGACGCTTTATCACGTAGAGATGCTGAGTTTTTTGCTGACCTCTCTACTTAACTGGTGGCCGCTGATCGGGCCGTTGCGACCCTTGCGCAAGCTGAGTTATCCGCAACAAATGCTCTATGCTTTTCTGGATGGCCAGCCGGTGGATATCTTTGCTTTCCTTCTGGTATTTACCGGTGTGGTTTTTTATAAGCATTATGCTATCCCGCCGCAGTTTATGGCCTGGGGGTACTCGGCTGTAGCCGATCAAACCATTGGAGGGGCTTTCTTATTGGTGCCGGGGCTCGTTGATCTGGTGGTGATGTCTCCACTGTTCTTCCTCTGGCTCGGCCAGATCGAGCGACAGGCCAGAGTTGATGATGTAAGGCGACAAGAAGAAGAGGAAGCCCGACTGGCAGCTGAGAATATGGAGATTGAGAGTGCCGAGACCTGAATTACGCTGTCCATGTACAGTTCAATTGGAGTGCCTCGTGCAAACGCTGCTCATACAGTCGGCGTGGAATCTCGGTTACGCCCAACGTTGCCAGGTGGGGCGTCAGGAATTGAGTGTCGTGCAAGATATAGCCTCTCTGCTTGAGATGTTCGACCAGTGCAACTAAACAAACTTTTGAGGCATCGGTGGCGCGAGAGAACATACTTTCACCCATAAATGCGCCACCTAGCGATATCCCATACAGGCCACCAACGAGGTTCCCATGTCGCCATGCCTCCACACTGTGTGCGAAGCCTGCGTAGTGGAGATACGTATAGGTCGCTATAAATGCTTCGTTGATCCAGGTCTCCTCACGTTCGGCGCAGTTGCGCATAACCTGCTCAAAGGCGGTGTCCATACGAATCTCGTAAATGCCTTTACGTATAGTAGTACGTAGTGAGCGCGAGACATGCAGGTTTTCATGTTCGAGAATAGCACGCGGATCGGGTGCGTACCAGTAGATTGTACCGTCATCATCTGCCATGGGAAAAATTCCTTGTGCGTAAGCGTTGATAACAACGACTGGGTCAAGCGATTGTAACTTTTTCTTTGGCATGTGTTCTGTCCTCATTTGTGATCTCGATAGTACTATTATGCCTCAGTTTGTCTATTGATAATATGAGGTAATGATACAATCAGTTACGGTATATTAGAGAATGTGTGTATGTCAAACCCTGGATGTGCTCTCTTAGGGCGATTGAAAAGTCACCCACATGACGACCGCAAGGGTCGTCACTACTATAGACGGTGAGTACAACGGGCATGAGACGTCGTATAGTAGTGACGACCCTTGCGGTCGTCATGTGGCGGGGCGGGAGCCATGCCGTCGTTTCTCTCCTCGTGTGGACTTTTCAATCGCCCTGTGCGCTCTCTACGGAGGAAATTTTCAGTGATACGTAAAGAGGCGGAAAAAGATACTGAAATACAAGATGATAAAAAACTTACAAAATCTGCTGAACATGCATCTAAGAAAAAGCAAGTAGCATGGCTATTGGGTGTGTTACTCTGTATAGTGGCTTTTGAGGCGTGTTGGCTGATGAGCGTTGCTCCTCTACACCGTCTGGCAAATGCACCATTGATGACGCATTTGCCTCTAAGCAGCTTTCTAGAGACGTGGGGAGCGTGGTTACCTGCCGATCTCCATTTATTGAAACATACTACCGCTTCGCAAGTGAGTACAAATACTCTTGAGTTTCTCCTGTTGATGGCAGTGGCCTTTTTTATCTATGGGCTGTTTGCACTTTTGTTACGGTTTCAGCCATCAGGTACGCAAAACATCGCTGTACTGAGCCTCATCTGGATTGGAGCAATTATAGCAGGGCTTATTCTGGTATGTACGCCTGCTATGCTGTCGCATGATCTCTTTATTTATGCTGACTATGGTCGTATTATGGTGGTATACAGGTCAAATCCCTATTTTGTGACCCCAGCAGCAGTTTCTCATGATGCGATTACGCGCCTTGATGATTGGAGATACGTGACCGCTGCATATGGGCCGTTGTGGTTGTATATCTGCTCTTTCCTGGCTCTCGTGTTGAAGGCTAATGCTGTGCGCTACATTTTTGCCTTCCGTTTATTAGGGCTGGTCTCTCACTTGTTGAATACGCTGCTGGTAGTCGTTATATTGCATATGGCAGGACGTTCACCACGCACGCAATTACTTGGGGGATGGCTTTATGCGTATAATCCTCTGGCCTTATTGGAAAGCTGCCTGGGCGCACACAACGATGCGCTGATGGTCAGCTTTGTACTACTGGGTGTATGTCTTTCCTTATGGGCGGAACGCAAAAATTTTACGCGACTCAGCTATCTCCTACCCGCGCTGGCTTTTACCTTGTCGGCGTTGATCAAGTTCACTACTTTGCCTCTCCTGCTCTTCTTTCTGGTGTTGCTGGCGCGTAAAACTCTTTTCGGAACGTCAACAGATTCGCTCACATCTCAACAAGTGAGGAAATCCCGTTGGCGAACTGTCCTGCTACGAGTTCTTATAGCCAGTGTGGTGTGTGGTCTGACAGTGCTGACGCTGTATCTGCCTTTCTGGCTTGGGCATAACGTGGTTACTATTGTGCTGAGCTTTGTTTCACCACCATCGGCAAATTATGCGGAAAATTCCACAGTGTATCTCTTGAGCCAGCACACATTCTGGAGCGTAGTAAATAGCTTGGTGCTGGCGGCTAGCCTGCTCATAGGAGCTATCTGTTTGTGGCGTAAACCTGTTACTTCAACTCTGACTCTTGCAGCACTGGCAACGTTGGGTGCCTTGCTCATCGTGACGCCGTGGTTTTATTCATGGTATGTACTCTGGCTGCTAGGCCTGGCCGTGGTTTCACTGTCTCCATCGGGTAAGGCTATAGGGCAGGCGTTAATTGCTTTCGCCCTGACCTTCTCGGTCACAGCGTTGTGTATTTATCTGTACAATGGTGATATACCGCTGGGAGATTGGGCGGTGATGCAGTGTTTAAGGATTCTGGGTGTGCCTCTCTTAGTGTTTCTGATAGTGTTGGTGCTGAGATGGCGTTGGCTGCGCCGATTTTCCATACAAGCAGGTCTGTGAGGATGAGGTATGGTCGTGATACAATTTTGAAAGAGGTAAGCAGTGTTTTTGTGGGAACACTGCCAGGATATTTTTGCTCTCACAGAATAGGGAGCATCATGTACCTCTGAAAGAAAGGAAGCTATCATGGATCATAACCTTGTGACCACTGGTTTTGAATTGAGCAGTTTCCGTATTGCACGACATTTTGGCGTGGTGCGTGGCATTATTGTGCGTTCCCGCAGTGTAGTCGGCAACATCGGAGCGGCGTTTCAGCAGCTTATTGGAGGCAATATTTCAATTTATACGCAACTATGTGAGCAAGCACGTAACGATGCCTATGAGTTGATGATTCAGCATGCTGAGCAGGTGGGGGCGAATGCACTGGTTGGGGTGCGCTACGATGCAACGGAGATTGCACCTGGAGTGACAGAGGTGTTGTGCTATGGGACGGCGGTGTTTGTGGTGCCGGTGGGGCAAGGGTAAATAGTAAGGGGTATGGCCATACCTCTTATACTATTTACCGCTCGCAAACCACTTCAACACTGGTACTATTCTTCCACTCCCACTCAGCCCACTTATCATTTCTAAATCCTCACTATTGAGAGGTTTGATTAGCAGCATCAATCCGATGCACAGTATCAGGAAGATTGTGCCTGAGACGCCCAATAATAGACGGCTCTCAGGGTGCCAGATGATACCTGGTAAAGCGGCTATGAACAGTCCCAGTACGAACCGTAAGGTGAAGTTGAGTGGGTATTTGCGCGGCAGGGTACGCCAGAGGAAGGCAAGGAGCAAGCCACCGATGACAACCTGAGCAAGACCGTCAGCGACTAGGGCTCCGGCTGGCCCCCAATGGGGAATAAGGAGGATGCCCAAGAGAATGACGGTTATGAGGCCGAGCCATTGGCCCAGGACGACGAGCCGTGGTTTGCCCATGACGTAGAGCGCGTACTGGTGCATGCTGGTGCCGAGGACGCGCACGATGATGTTGAAGAAGAGGAAGATGGCGAGCAATGGCCCAACGGGATCGTAGTTGGCTCCGTAGAGAGCATGAGCAATGTTCTGGGAGTTAAAGAGACAGAACATGAGTACGGGTGCTGCTAGCAGTGTTTCGATTTTGATGAGGGCCTGCCAGGAACGGGCGAGGCGGTCATAGTTGTGACCAATAAAGGCAGCGGCGAGTGCTGAACCACCGACACCGCCAAAGCCGGAGACGAGCAGCATGCTGGCAGCATGAGCCAGTTGGAAAGAGAGGTTGAAGTAGCCAATCTGGATGATCGAGATGGCGAAGTAGCCGAGCAGGATGATCGAGACCTGCTTGAGCAAGGCTCCGGTTACCAGATTGGTAAGCCATGCTGAAAGGCCCAACTGCACGACGGGTTTGAGCGGTTGAATATAGGTATCGCGCTCTTTGCGTAAGAAGAGCAGATGCGAGGCCCAAAAGAGGAAAGCCAGGGCGTTGAGCAGGGAGCCGATGGCGAAGAGCCAGAGAATGCCGTTGGTACCCCAGCCCATTTGGAGAACAGGGAAACTGAGAACGAGCAGAAGCAACTGGGTCAGGCTACCAACGACGAAGACAAAACGCATCCGCATGAGCGAGGCACAGACGGCGGTGATGAGGCTGCTGAAGCCGTTGCCAAGTACATAGACAGCTATGGGTGTAATATGACTCAGCAAAGCAGGCGCACGCAAACCAGCTGCTACGCCTGCTGTGCCACTCAGTGGAATGGCCGCGATCACTGCTGCCAGGAGAGGCATAGCGAAGAGCATAATGCTGCCGCTCCCCACCAGAATCGCGAAACGGAGAAAGAGCAAGCGGCGTATGAAGGCGGCGGCGGCGGCTTTGCCGTGTTCGGCGAAGATGCGTGGGATATACGTTGTGGTGGCATCTTCCAGTCCCAGGGCCACAATATAGGCGATAGTGTTGAAAGCGGCCATGGCGACAGCATAGACACCGTATTCTGCAACCGAGAGTTTGCGGGTGATAATGACCGTCATTAGGAAGAGAGAGCCAAAGACCCATAGACCGTATACCTGATTAAGCAGGTAACTACCAGGGGTACGTTTGAGAAGCAGCCGTGCTTCGCTTTCCGCTTCGGCTATAGCGGCATCAGGACTGCCAGGTTGGATCTGTTGTATTGTATCTAGAAGAGGGGCTGATGTAGTCAGTCCTCTCGTATTTGTTTTATGTTCCACATGATCATTGTGCTCTTCGATTTGAGCATTGTCAAGTTGCTGAGTTGAGTAGCCCACCAATCGTAATGGGCGTAATGGTAATTTTTGCATATGTCTGTTATTTCAGCTTGAATATAGAGCGTCCCAACCAGCCGATAGCTCCAAGGGCCGCGAAGAGTTCGAGTACACTGACGTTAGCTGTAACATGATCTGCCGCGACGAGGTAGAATGGGCCTACCTTGAGTGTGGCAGCGACGAGAAATACGCCCAGGCCGATCCAGGCAGGCAAGCTTGCATAGAGCAATGCTTTCTGCCAGCTGTGGCACAGCAAGCCAATGAGCGTAGGAAAGACATACAAAAGCGTGGTAATAAGGGGAGCAAGGGCAGGCGGAAATGGCCCATCGAGAGCTGCACTGGGTGCATTAGGTAATACTCGTGTCCAGAATTGAGCAGGGACAAGGGCCATAGCAACTAACGCAGTCTCCAAAACAATCATGGTGAACAGTAATATTGTCCAGCCGTATGCTTGAAGAAAGATGAGTGGCGTGGCTGAGCGTTTTTCTGATATTGTTTGTGGTGTGCTTGATTGAGCCATAGAAGCGTTATCATCCCCTCATTATATGATGACCGCACGTTTGTCTAATGACCGTCAGGGTCATCGCTAGTATACTACGTATAAAACATCGTTAGAGATGATGTTTATATTACAAACGTTTGGTTGTCCAGTAATTTGTTACAGAGTAGGAATATGGAGTAATCCCATAGTATATTTGAGCATTAAGATGCGGCGCACAGAAGCGTCAATGCGTTGCTGGCTAATTTGACCATTGTTGATAGCCTGTTTGATACCGTCGATCATAGCGGCAACACTGCTGGGGCTGATCGCACCCATCAATAAATCTGAGCCTGCCTCGACCGCCAGGGCTGCCGCCTGCCCCTCGGTATAATAAGCTGTAATCCCTTCCATGGTCAAGCTATCTGTCATAATCACACCAGAAAAGCCTAGCTGGTTGCGCAGAATGCCAGTAACAATCTTATAGGAAAGTGACGATGGTTTGGTGTCGTCGATGGCTGTGACAATCTCATGGGTGACCATGATAGCCTGTACGTTGCCCTGAGCAATCAGTCTACGATAGGGTACCCAATCGATGGATTCTAAGTCGTTCTCAGAACGATAGAGGTGCGGTACATCGATATGAGGATCGGCACTGACATCGCCTAAGCCTGGGAAATGCTTGAGTGTGCCTAGCACTTTGCCGCTCTGTTGCAGACCATGCAGATAGGCATCGGCCATCTTTGTGACGATGGTTGGATTGTTGCCAAAAGTACGCAGGTAGAGTTGAGAGTTGTACACATTGGTCACATCGACAACCGGTGCAAGGTTGAGGTTGATGCCGTAGTATGAGAGGTCTCGTGCATCCTGTTCACCAGCTTGCATAGCTTTAGTGGGATCGTTGGTCTGCCCAATGGCCGTGGCAGATGGTCGTGGGCCATCGAGGTTAATCAAACGATCGACTGTGCCACCTTCCTGATCGATGGCTACGGCTAGAGGAATAGGCTTACTGTTATTCTGCATCTGGGCGATCAGATTTTTTAGCTGGCTCTTACTCTCGATATTCTGATTAGCTGCAAAGATGAGTACTGCCCCTACATTATACTGGCTGATCATCGTGCTGATATCGAGACCATAGTCTGGTCCGGTGAATTGGACAATCATCATCTGCCCCAGCTTCTGATCGAGGGTCATGCTTTTGACGATGAGGTCGATATATTGCTGTGGTGTGAGATGTCCCTTTGGGGTTGGGGAGCGATGAAGTTGCTTGGCAATATCCTTGAGCAAATTTGGATCACTGATATTGCGCGGCCCACCCAGGATATAGGCCCATCCTTGCACTCCAATGAATTGCGCCGCGCCCATGAAGGTTGCGTGCAAAATCAGTACAAGCAGCAAGGCGGCTAGCAATAATGCTTTGCTACGAGGTACGGCAGCTCGTGAGGGCCTACTTATAACAGTAATTGAGTGTTCTGGAGAGAGTGTGGCGGCTGGCAATTTGCCTGTAGCCCGTGCGGTACTCTCGTCTTTGTCTGTCACAGGCTGGCTTATAGTAATATCCCGATTAGGTAGCTCTTTGGCTTGACTAATGATGGCAAATCCTGCCTTAGGATGTATTTTGATCGCAGCTTCGTTTGGATCATCTGTCTCAATAGACGACTTCTTTTCTAAGGTAGCTACTACTGGCGAGTCTTGAATAGCTAGATGTTTTTCGGTAACCTCCAGGCTATTTCCATCCTTATGCTGTTCTTCAGAGAACTGAGAATCGGTCTGTTTCATGTGAAATATGCCTCTTTCAATGATTGAGGTTTTATCAGGATATAGTTAGTGAATAGTATATAACCTATTGATATGAACGTACCACACATACTGTAGTAATACACAGGCTGATGTGGTTGTACCTCTCCCTTATAGAGTAAAGCACATATTCCCCAAAATTGCTATGTAATATGCCACAGATTCTGATCGATTGCAAGAATCTGTAGTGGCAATAAGGAGTAGCATTGCAAATGATGACGATAGTGATCCCTTGCTTCAAACGGCACTCAACTGCTCGGGTGCGCGTACGATTTTTGCACTGTGGCAAGCGATCTCTTCCAGGAGCCATGGTAGGGGCGGCATTGATGACGCCAGTCAGCCTGCTTGCTGACTGGCGTCATCAATGCCGCCTCTACCGTGCTTTGCGGGCTTCCTGCAAAAATCGTACGCGCACCCTAACTGCTCTTCATACTTGTTTCTATCAGTGGAGTACGATATACTACTGCTACTACGGCTCTGCAAAACTCTGGAAAGGCAGCCTTAACCGTATGCCAAGTACGCGATATGCTATGCAACCTTCAGCTTTAGCTAGTGTGATGAGGAGGGGTCTGCGCTCATCTCGTCTGTTGCGTAGTATTCTGATTGGTCTTATCATCACTCTCGTGCTGATATGTATTGAGGTTGCTCTTGTATGGATCGTCAATCCTTTCCAGATATTGGGTAGAGATGCAGCTCTGCGCTTGGCCGTATTGGAAGCTTGGTTTGTACATGTTCCTTTGCTTCTATTGATACCACTGCTTGAACTGTTAGTTGTGGCGATAGTTGTATTTCAAACTCTGCGACCTCTGGCAATCCTGGCGTATATACGGGATGTGCAGAAGGCTCAGGAGGCATATCGCACGACCTATACGTCGCTAGAGACGCTCGCCAATGTCTATCCAACCCCAATTCTCTATTACCAGCATACACCACATCCAAACTTGCTTGTTCAGGGAGAGGATGCAACACTGCTGCGTTTGCCAGAGTTAACGCGAGATTTCTCGCTTTTGCTTATAGGTGAAGCGGGAACAGGGAAATCTTTAGCTGTAGAGCAACAACTCTTTCTCGCGTTACAACAACGCACAGCCTTGATGCGTTTACAGCGGAAGCTGCCACTCTCAATCCCTCTGCGAAAGTATAGTCTTTTTCTGAAAATGTATCAGCAAGCGAATGAAACCGCTACGGACGAGGAGGCAACCGATGCGCCTCCACCAAAGACACTGCACGATTTCTTCTATGAAAGTGACTTGCCGGGGATAGAACATGTGCGTCCCTACCTCAAGAGATTGCTGGAGCGGGGGCGTTTGGAACTTTTGTGTGATGGACTGGACGAGGTTGATCCACGGTATCGCTCTGATGTGAGTAAAGAACTAGCTCATCTGCTGTTGACAACATCAAATCGTATGTTGCTCACCTGCCGGGCATGCGATTATACGGAGCAGCAAGACCTGCTTGTGTTGGTCAACGAGGGGCATATCGAGCGAGTAGTTATTGAGCCTCTGCAACTTGGGCAGGTACGGGAGTTCATTGAACGCTATATTGGTGAGCAGGCTGAGGCGTGGCAGCATACAGCAGGGCAATTGATGCAGATGATTGAACGGAGCCGCTTGCGCCTTTTATGTACCAATCCGCTGATGCTGTTTACGTTCCTAGCTATCATTGATAGGGTGGGGATGGAGCAGGGCAGGCAACTGGATACGCGAGGACGTTTGCTGCGGACATATGTAGCGCAACGTCTTGAGCAAACACAAACCGAGCGGCGCAATGTCAGCGCAACTAGAAGTGAGGTTGTACGGCTTCTGAGTCGAATTGCTTGCGCGGCACGCTGGTCACAGGAGGCGTATGCGCTGCAATTGCCTGTTTTCCAGGAGGATACCTCTGACGATGCCTTAGCAAATGCGCTCCTGAGTTGGTTGGCTGAGCATCCTGCTCATGGGCCATTTGCTGTTGATGAGCAGGACGATGAAGTATACGAGGTAGAGACACTGAGCCGACTGCTCACCATTGCACGCCATGCTGACTTGATTCAAGTCGGTTCGGATGGCGTATTGAGCTTTCGCCATGCTTTGATAGCGGATTATTTTGTCGCCGAACATTTTCTTGCTGTGGAACATAACCTATCATCGCCTCCAACAGCTCTTTCTGAAGACCTGCTTACCCATGTAGCTTTTTGGTCTGTACCTGTCGCTCTGTGGGCTGGTTTGACGGATACTCCTCTACAAATGGCTGAGCAATTAGCGACATTCAATGCTTCGGGTGTGAACTCCGATCTGGCTGTCACTCTACCAAGGCTGGCGATAAGTCTCATTTGTCTGGGAGTGGCCTGGATACCGCCACAGGGTAAGGCGCAGCCGGATGAGTTACTGCCAATGCGTCTGGATGCAGCGTTTGCCCATGTGGTCAGCGATCAGAAGGCACGGGAGGAACTGGCACATATCTTTACGGCGTGTGCGGCAGAAGGCACACCAGAGATATATCGCGCTTTAATTCCCCTGCTCATGGTCGAAGGTGTTGAGGAGTTTTTTGTCTTACTGAATAGAACAGTAGTGCTTGCACAGTTCTTTGCCTACTTACAGGATACCGTTGATCTGGCGGCCTATGAGGCACAGGTGAAACGTTTGTGCCGTGTGTTGTGGCGATTCGATGGACACGTGGTCGCCTATGCCAGTGAACTGAGTCAACCGTTGGCGGGGAGGAGTGTACGGCTGCGAGCTGCGGCCATCAATATTCTTGGTGGAACGCAACATATAACAGCCGTAGAACCACTTCTGACGCGTCTCGCTGATACAGAGAAGGTGATTGTTGAGCGAGCTATCAATGCCTTGACACGCCTGGGACCGGAGTTGAGCTTATCTTCTCTATTGCAAGAACTTGACAGTCATACTCCTGGACCGTCTACACGCCAGACGCATGAAGCGGCACTGCGGGTCTTGGAACGCTTTCTGACCGAACAGGATACGCACAAGCAACCTACAAAGCCTCAACAACAACAGACATTGGAGGCTCTGGTACTGGTGCTTGGCTCAAATTATATCTCTGAAGCCGAGGTGCAACAGCAGGCCAGAGAGATGCTGGTAGCCTTTGGCAAAAAGACCAGAGAAGCCATGGTTGGTACGCCAGAGTTAGTGATGACTCTGCTCATCAAGCATCTCTCCTCTGCCGATGAGGTGCTGGTGCGCCAGGTGGGACAGTGTTTGCGAGAGCTTGGGTTTGTGGCGACACCCTATCTAGCGGCACAACTATATACACAGGCTTCTGAAATGACGCGAGTACGTATTGTCGAGATATTTCGAGATGTGCGCGATCCCCAGGCTCTACCAGACATTTTACAGTTGATTGCCGAGCCTTCTCTCCTCGTGCAACAGCAGGTAACCGCTGCTTTGCAGGTCTATGATGAAAGTATTCCAGGACTAATCGATCTCTTACTATCGTCTGAAAGCGAGGCTGTAGCGGAACGGGCGATGCATATTCTCACAAATATGGGTGAAGAGGTGGTTGTACCGGTAGCCCAGGCTCTCGCGCCGATTGTGCCCGGACGAACCCGTTTGTTGGTACAGGTACTTGATCAGGTGCATGACTCACGAGCTATTCCAGCTCTGATCACGCTATTAAAAGCAGCCCAAGGCGATTCGTTACTCATGGTGGCTGTCATTCGTACGCTCAGTCGCTTTTCGGGGAAACAAGTAGTGTCGCCACTGTTGGAGGTACTGGGGCATCCGCAGGTGCAGATTTATGAGGAGGCGATTAATGCACTCAGTTCACTGGGTCCGGTCGCCTTTGATGAACTGGTAGCCGCACTCGACGTCCTACAAGAGGCGGTGACAACCTCACGTATCCGCCGCGCCTTGCTGGGCATGGAGCCGTTTCCGGGCGAGCGATTGCTGCACGCGGTACGACGTGCCAGCGACGCACAGGCCCAGCAGATTCTGCTGGTGTTACGTATGCGGGGAGCCGAGGCTGCGGATGTTCTTGTACAGCATCTCTTTGATGAGGACCGGCGTGTGCGCGACTATGTACGGCGCATATTGAGCGAGATGCCGGGGCCAACAGTGGTACCGGCATTGCTGGAAGTGCTGGATCGTCCGGGGTGGCTAGAGGTCGTGACCCATCTGTTGCTGAGATATTCTGAGGCAATTCCGCCTTTGGTCGATCTGCTTGGCGATCCATTGCGTGCCTCTTTTGCTATGGCCATGCTGCCGCAATTTGGGACTGATATGCTGGTTCCACTTGTCTCCGGTTTAGACGATCCACGGGGTGTGGTACAGGAGTCGGCGCAAAACATCATTGTGACTTTGGTACACCAGAATCCGGCTGCCTTGTCCTCGGTTGTGCGTCTCTTTGGGTTGCCGTTACCAGTGCGGGCACATCAAGTGCTCTTAGATGTGCTGACCAATGAGCTTGCAGAGGTGAGCATTCCGACCTTGTTGTCTGGCTTAGAGGACGCTCACCTGATCAACGATATCTCTGCAGCTCTGGCACGGCTGGCACACAAGCGCGATCGGCAACGCAGCGTCCTGAGTGGCCTGCTGGCCTCTCTACGTGTAGCGCAGCGTAGACGTGGTGCCGAAGCTACGCTGATTAAAATTGGCGCACCGGCTGTTCCCGGCGTGGGTGAGTTGATTACCGACCGGGATCAGGCGGTGGCCCAGGCGGCTCAGCATATTCTGCGTGATATAGGCGTACCGGCCCTTTCACTGATCTGGGCTGCTCACGGGGATATGAGCAATCTCCCACGACGCAATGCGGCTATGGCGATCTTCCATAGCATGTCACCCGATGTAATTAAAACTGCCCTGATAGACCTGCTGAGCAGCGATCGGCCAGAGGATGTAGCGATGGCTCAAGCCTTGCTGTTAGAACGTATTCATGATGAGGTGAAGTTGCCTATAGCTAATCAAGAGATGATTCCCGCGCTGCTAGAGTATGTGCAGATACATGAGAGAGAGCGTACCAGTTTACGGGTGATTGCCTTATTGCTTTTACTTGGTGGTGAGGCTGTGGTGAAGCATTTTGTCAAAGTGTTGTATGAATATCCAGAGCATTATGAGCAACTGGCCTATGCCTTTTTGTTTTTGGGGGAAGAGGGGTACAGTGCTCTGGAAAGTATCGTGGATGATCCCCAGGCTCCTGCCAAACTGCGTGGTGAGGCGATCAGTGTGCTGGGTTTGTTAGGATCCAATAACGATGTGTACGGATATGCCCAGTCGTTGAGCAATTTTGGCATAGTCAACAATCGTGCAGGGGTAGTAAACGCTGAGCAACTCGGTGTGGCTTTACGTGCATTGGGGAGCTTGCTGGCGAGTGGTGATTGGGACGTGCCGGGCCTACAAAATATGCGGCGTCTGAGCGAGGAGGGTAGCGCACAGAGCGAGCTCTATAGTGTCCTGCTGGGTTGGCGTTACACACCAGAGCTTGAGCGACTGAAGGTCGAGCTACAAAATGAGCGTGAGGCGCGTAAAAATGAGGTTATAATGCTGACAGCCCGTATCGTTGAGGAGCGTGCGCAGATTCATGAACTTGAGGGGCAGCTTGAAGAGGTGCGTCATGAGCATGGTATGCGTGGCGATGAACTCTTTCAAGCTACACAGGAACGCGAAGCGATTCGCCAAAACTTTGAGCAGTCTGTGCAGGAAAAAGAGTCGTTACAGCAGAACTTCACGCAGGTGTCACGGGAGCGCAATGTCTACCGTACTAGTCTCGATCAAGCTTTGCAAGAGAAGCAAGCCCTACAGGCCGAGGTTGAGCAGTTGGAGTCATATAATACGCTACTGCAACAGCAGTTGACATTGTTGAGGGATTCAAAGAAAATACGGTAGTCTATTCGTAGACAAAGATATGTGTATATTATTGCTTTGAAAAGCACCTGTCAGATGCGTCTTATTATTAGAGAGAGTACTACCCTACTCCATGTTTAATGTGTCATTCGTGGGGCGTCGTTTGCATAATTTTTTGGAAAGCGTGTATGAACATGGCAGCAGAGCGGCAACTTCGAGCTTTTGTGCGGGCTAATCGAAATAGAGTACTGTTTCGTAAATTCCTCGTTGGTTCTAGTGTATTCTTGTTGCTTGTAGTTGTTGGCCTGATTACCTTGTGGTTGACGAATCGCTCTCTGCTATTGGCGCAATGGCAGCATCCCAATCTCCTTGCGCTCGTTGATGTTTTTGTGCGTGTACCAGCATTACTCCTCCTGCTTGTCTTGCCCATCTTCTGTCTGTTTCTTATAGCCAATATATCTGTCAAACCATTGGCAATTTGGCTGTATTTACGAGATGCACGAGAAGAGCAGAAACTCTATCGTAAATTGTATACCTCGCTTATGGCTTTGCTTGATACCTACGAAACTCCCATGATCGTTTCTCAGGGGAGCGAAGCTGACCAGGGACAAGATGTCCAAAAGATCATACACAAACAGGGAAAACATCTCATGCTGCTCGGCTTACCGGGAGCAGGAAAGACGATAACGTTGCGTGTGTACCAACATGATGCCTTCAAACGTCTCAGAAAATTAATATGGAGTACAGATAAAATTCCCGTGTATGTGCAAATGAAGGATTATAACGCCTTTCTCAAGAAAGCGGAGGAGAACCTGACGTTTCGGAATTATCTTATTCACAAAGGCGCACTTGCGGGCATACATCATATACGCCCTCACCTCGATAAGCTGATACAGCAGGGAAGAATTTTGTTACTCTGCGACGGCTTGAACGAGGTTGACAACAGTTATCTGCCGACAGTGTGTGAGGAACTGCGGCAACTTATGCGCGAAACGAACATTCGACTGGTGATAACCTGCCGTGAAGTAGACTACCATGCTCAGCCAGTCTTCCAAACGTTGGTAGGAGAACAGTACGCCAGAGAGTTTTTGATTTCGCCACTTAAGCTTGAGCAAATGAGAGAGTTTGTCGAAAAATATATTCTTGCTGGCTATGTTGATGAGCATAGTGGGATCTGGCAGTATACTGTCGATGATATCATGGGAGTGATTGAGAAAAGTCGTTTAAGCAAGCATTGTACCAATCCGCTCATGCTCTATACCTTGATGAAAACCATTAACGGAACATCGCTTGAGTCTAGTTTAGAATTGGATACACGAGGCCGTCTGTTAGGAGAATTTGTATCCCAGTTGATCAGGAGTGAGTTGCAGAAACGAAGTGGACGGAGAAATCTCCCCAATGAAAAAGACCTGGTCTTATTTTTAAGCGAGTTTGCCTGTACTGCTCGCCGCACGAAAGACCGTAATGCTGTGCAATTGCTATCACTGGCCGCTGGCAGTGGAGGGAGAGCAAAAAGGAGTATTCCTTTTGAAGAACTTGCTGATTCGCTGCATGCCTGGTTAGATGATCCTATCAGCGATGACCCGCTCACATCACTGGAAGAGCTTGGTTTGGAACGGGCGCATGATCCGTATAGCAAGTCTGAAATAGTGACTTATTTGGATTTTGCGCAAAGTGCCGCATTGATTACCATCAGTCGGGATGGCATTGTGAGTTTTCGGCATGAAGTGGTGGCTGAATATTTCGCCGCTGAATACCTGTATGCGTTGGATCATAAAAATCACGCAACACCTCCTTTTATAGAAGAATTACTTGAAGACTTCGGCGCATGGAGCCAGCCCATTGCATTGTGGGCGGGGCTTTTGAGAGATCCCATGGTGTTGGCCGACCGCCTGTCTGAGTATGTGCATGCACCTTTCGATGTGAAATATAAATATAATGCCCTTGCGCTGAGTCTTATGTGTGTCGGTGTGGTCTGGGCACCTCCGCAAGCACAGGCCACTCCTACTATGACAGTTCCTGATAATGTGTTCAAAGCTCTCAGAATCTGTATACCTGATCCTGAAGCAAGAAAACACGTTGCGCCCGTCCTCAAACGCTGTGCAGAAGAGGGAGGAATTGAGGTCTACCGTGCCTTATTACCAACGTTGTCTATGTCAGGCCCCTGGCTTGGCGAACTCTTGCTCCTCATTGAGGATACACAAATTCTCTCCATTCTGTTTGAATATCTTGAAGAGACGATTGATAAGCCTGCATATGCTAAACATGTTGAAGGTGTCGTAAAAGTCTTAGGGAAATTTAGAAAAGAGGCTGTGCCCCGCGCTATAGAACTGAGCCGCCCGGTGTTTCCACGCAGTTTGCGTATCGCGGCCATGGATATTTTAGGTCTGACACAGACACCAGGAGCGGTTGCGCCACTTATTGCCTATCTGGGTGATAGCGAGCAAGCAATTATTGAAGCGGTAGTAGGGGCATTGGTCAATCTTGGTCCAGAACTTACCTTTGAAGCTGTCTTCAGAGAGTTGGGGGATGTGAGTGTCAGTAGGCAAGTTCAGTGGCGAGCTCTTCATGTGCTCAAAGGTTTTCTTGAGAAGGAAGATGCGACCTACGCGTTACATTCGGTGATGTATCAACGTATCATCGAGGCAACGCTTTCTGTTCTGTCCTCTGCTTATCCCATTGAGATCGGGCAGGTAGCCAAATCCATGCTTTTAGGCCAGACCCAATGTGTTTCAAATGCCTCCGCACGTCGTACCGAAACAGTTGTTAGCGTATTGATACAGGCTCTCTCCACTGATGACGAGATGATGGCCGCTAATGTGGTGTGGCTCTTGAAGCAGATTGGTAAGGGGGCTACGTCGTTGTTACTAAGCCAGTTCTATGCCAAGGTCCCTGAAATTGTCCAGGTACGCATTATTGAGGTATTCAGGGATGCACCTGATCAAACAGCTTTGCCATTACTCTTGCAATTGGTAGAGAGTTCTTCACAAAAGGTACAGGATGCAGTTGCCCAGGCATTACCACACTATGTACCTGAGAGTATTGCCGGTTTGATCGAGATAATCCAATCAGCTCAGCAAAGTACTCAAGGAGCCTGGAGAGCAGCTCATATTCTGATGGAGATTGGTGAGGCCAGCGTGGAAGAGGTTATTGCTGCTTTGCCCCTCACTTCATCTAATCGTGTAAGATTGCTGGTTGATGTGCTGGTACAAGTACACCATCCAAAAGCTATTCCTGCACTGATCGATCTGTTAAAGGGATCGCAAAACGATACGCAACTTGGCATATATCTTGTCCAGGCTCTGAGCCATTTTAAGGAGAAGCTGGTAGTGCAAGCTTTGCTTGAGGTACTTGAAACTGCCCAATCTGAGCTATACGCGGAGATAAGTAAGGAACTTGGTCAGCTTGGCTCAGTAGCTCTTGATGGATTGATTGCTGCACTCGATGCCGAACAGGGAGCAGCAGTGATACCTGGAGTACGTCAGGCTTTGCTAAGCATAAAGCCGTTTCCTGCTCAAGCGTTGATCGCTGCTTTCAAACAGTGCAGCGATGTCCAGGCCCAGCAGATTAAGCTGTTACTCTGGCAGAAGGAAGTGGAAGTTGCGCCAAAGATAGTCACTTTGCTTGCTGTTCACAATGAAGATGTAAGTCAATATGTGACCCAGACACTTGACAGGATGAGCGAGCATGTACTTGTTCCATCATTATTGGAGGTATTAAGTAATTCAGGAGCTTACTCCCACATTGCAAAGTATCTTCTCAAATATCCTGGCTGTATACCTGAGTTGGTGCAGCGACTGGGTGATCCTGCGCGTCATGAGGCAGCCCATAAAGTTTTGCTAGAGTTTGCCGCTCGTGGTATAAATATATTGCCTTTTTTAATCGCTGCATTGGATGACCAAAAGACTATCGCGCAGGTATATGCACAACGTATTCTTGAGACGTTGGTGCGCAGAGAGACGAAAATTATACCGCAAGTGCTCGAACTCTTTGCGCCAATTTATACACTATATAAGCAGCGTGCCGCTGAGGCTCTCGTGGGTGTGTTGGCCAAAGACCTTGTAGATGTGAGTATTCCGGTATTGTTAGAGGAATTGGGTACGGAGAATAACTATGTCAGGGAAGGTATAGCGAATGTGCTGGTACGTGTGGTACGAGAACATGAGGCTCGACAGAGTATAGTACTTGATGCGCTTACCGAGGCACTCCAGTTAAACGGACATAGGAAAGGTGCTGAACGGGCATTGATAGGGATGGGTGAGCTTGCCGTAGAGAAAGTTGGCGAGTTGATTACGGAGCAGCAACGAGGTAAATCTGCACAATACATCTTATCTCAAATAGGCCCACCTGCCTTTCCCGTTATCTGGACAGCGTATAGTAATACGACGAATGCTGAAATGCGTCAAGCTGCGCAAAACATCTTTCGCAGTATGTCAACGAAGGATATAAAAGTTGATCTCGTGCAGCTTCTGACGAGCAATAAAAGACAAGATATAGAGATGTCTCTGACTTTGCTCTCGGAACGCGTTCATGATGAGATCGCTGCTTTGCCGCTGCTCAAGCAAGAAATGATACCTGCACTGCTCGAGGGAGTACAGGCGAATAGCAGAGAGGATGCAAAGCTCCGTATTGTTGCTTTCCTGCTTCTGCAACGGAAAAGTGTAGTGATTGAGCATTTAGTGCGGGTGCTGAATAAATACCCCGGCCATGCCGAATGGTTGATACCTGCTTTCTTACTTTTAGGCAAAACGGGAACGGAGGTGAGTGAGGCCCTTAGCAAACTCTTGCATGATGCTATGCCGTCTATGTTACGTGCTGACGTGATGAGTATGCTTGGTATGTTGGAGGCCAATCGAGAGGTGGTAGCAGAAGCTGCGGCTGTAGGCAGTGTCGTGCAGATGGAGCAACAAGAGATTTCATTGCGTGCCTTAGGAGGCTTACTTGCTGGTGGGAAATGGAACGTACCCATCTTGCATACACTGCGTAACGCCAGTACTCCTGATAGTGTTGAACATGAACTGTACAGTATCCTGCTTGGTCAGCCATATGCTCGACGCATGGTCGCTCTTCGAGATGAACTCTTTGCCGAAAAGCAATCTCATGAGGAAGACAATCGTAAATCGCAAGAGTGGATTGAGGGTCTAGATCGGACGCTAAAGCAGGTTCGCACAGCCAAGAGTAATTTGGAGAGTGAGCTAAACACAGCAAAATACCGAACAACAGAGTTGCAAGGGGAAAAGGCAGATCTTGAGAGTACAAATGCGGCATTGAAGCGACAGATTAATCAGTTACGCAATGAGAATGCAGTTTTAGAATCGCAGTTACGTAACCGACGGTAATGCCATAGGAGCTTATGCAGAAGGCTAATTGTTGATTTCTAAATTGGAGTATCTTCAGCAAAAGCTCTGCAAAGGATAAATATCGATGCAACCTCCTTATGAACTCATGGAAAAATTGGGAGAAGGTGGTATGGGCGAAGTATGGAAGGCTCGTGATCTACGAAGCGGTAGGTTGGTTGCGCTCAAATTCAGGTAGTGACTCTAGAAAGGGGTGATATAATAGAGAGGAGGAGGTGACCGATGAAAGAAGCCGGAAAACAAGAGCAGATGAGCCTGCCGCCTTGTCCCAATCCGACCTGTTCGGAGTCCCATGTGGTGCGCAATGGGAGTCATCGAGGCAGGCAACGCTATTGCTGCCGCACCTGCAAGACATACTTTGGGGACACGCACGGCACGCCGATGTATGGGTTGAAGACCTCTGCGGCAGAGGTGGCGCAGGCCCTCTTGATCGTGATGCGACGAGGCAGCTTGCGTGCGGCCGAAGAGATCACGGGGCACAAATACGAAACGATCAGCGCCTGGCTCAAGCGGGCAGCGGCCCATGCCGAAGCCCTGACGCAGGTGCTGGCCAGCGATCTGCACCTGAGCCAGGTCGAAATCGATGAGTTTTGGTCGTTCGTGCAGAAAAAAAGGGGGCAGATGGCCAGTCGGACGAGGGAGAACGCTGGGGTTGCTTGATACAGGATCGAGACAGTCGCTTTGTCGTCGCCTGCAGCACCGGTCCCTTGAACGAGAACCTGATCGAGCGAGCTGGAGCGGGCCTATCGCAAGCGGGTGTTGACGGGCAAACGTGGGCGTCCCCGCTTGGTTGTCCCAGAGAGGATCACCTTGACGCAAACGATCAAGCATCGTGATGAGCATGGACGACTGCTTTCGGTGGAGACCCGCGCCGCCCTAGGAGCACTTATGGAGCCAACTGGCACCGTGCATGTCGAACGACTCAACGGGGCTTTGCGTGATCGGCTCAATGCGCTGACCCGCAAGACGCATGCCTTCGCCAAACGCGATGCGACCTGGGATGCGCTGCTGGGCTTGCAGCTCTTTGATCACAACTTCCATCGGGCTCATCAGGCCTTGCGGCTGCCTCTAGTCGATGGCGTGCATCGCTATCAGCACCGCTCTCCGGCGATGGCTCTGGGGCTGACCGATCATCGCTGGTCGTTCCTCGAATTGTTGACCACTCGCGTTCCTGTCACCCCTTGATAGGGTCACTACCCGAAAATCTATACTTGTATTTAAACTCGCGCAAGATTCTATCAGCGGTGGTATAACTGGGTTCAGCTATGGGGTATTAATTGGGTTCATAGTTGGGTTT
>WNGR01002945.1_pt1 | contig 33523 bp, 37 predicted proteins | sample 5407581 | NCBI WGS metagenome assembly WNGR01 (sample SAMN13153383, study PRJNA577476) | soil metagenome | isolation source: 80 cm soil or saprolite under Garry oak tree replicate 2 | place: USA:California | collected 2016-06-15
GACGAAAATCCACGGCTTCCCATCGTTCGACCAATAGAGGCGGCTCCCGGCAGCTAGGAACTTGTGCCCCTGAAAATCTGCTGAGATACAGGGTCTCACATGACCATACCTGCGCGTCCACTCGCGGACTGCGGCATCCCTTTCCTGGAGCTGGCGAATAAGTTCGGGAGGCGGCCCGGCAGGCGGAGCAATGCGTTCTGGCACGTCCAGCCGTTCCCGACGTAGACAGCACTTTTTATACTTCTTCATGCTGCCGCAAGGGCACGGATCATTGCGACCAATTTTGGTCCTAGCTGCCATAACGTAACGATATCAAATAGCGAAAGGCTTTTCTTCCGGCCCGAGTGCGGTCCAATTAGTGCGAGCGCAGAGATATAATTCCCACATTATGGGTCGCTACAAGACCGTCGGCTTTAGTCGCTGCGTACGCGGACACATGAATTTGTTCGATGAACGGATTGTCGCAAATTCCGCTGCGGAGGCCCGAAGGACTGCCGTCGAAAATGCTGCCAAGAGGGCGTGTAGTTCCTGCGACACCGTTGCACCCCTGCATATCTTCCAAATTTGGGGGACTGAAGAGATCTCGTTGCACCCGGAGTACACGATTTATGGCTACACCTGTAAATGCGGGGAAAAAGTCGAAGTGGCCCGCGTTGAGATCGAAACCAGTCTCAATCCCCCTACGAGCAAGACGGTCTCGTGTTCGAATGGACACTCGCGAACGATTTTGAACCACGAGTTTCCGTTTCTGCAGGTTTGGCAGGAAAAGACGAACTAATGATGCGTCGCCGTACCGCGCGAGCGCGTCCTGTAGGTGCTGCGCGCGCATTGGCGCGCCGAGCCGGCCCAGAATGGCCAGTCGATCGGTGAAGTTTCGCTAGACAGGCATTGGGTGCGGCTTGACACGTGGGGCAGCATGCGAGTAGGTTTCGCCACGCTGTGGACCTGGAGCACTCCCTTCCGTGGCTGGCGCTGCGTCTTACATCCGGGCTGGGCGCGCGCCTGGCGGGCAAGCTGCTGCGGCAATTCGGTTCGCCTGAAGAGATCTTCCGCGCGTCCCTGACGGAGTTAGAGGCCTGCCAATTGCCGGTGGCGGCGGCGCAGGCGGTTTTTTCGAAGGCGGCATTTCGCGACGCGGAAAAAGAACTGGCGCGGGTGCGCAAGGCCGGCTGCCACCTGATACACTGGGAGGAGAGCGCATATCCGAAGCGCCTGGCGGAAATCTACGATCCCCCGCCCCTGCTCTATGTCCGCGGAAATGAGCAAGTTCTAAACCGCCACGCGATTTCTATCGTGGGGACGCGACGCCCGACGCCTTACGGGAATCAAATAGCGGAAAAGCTGGCGCGAGACCTGGCCGAGCACGGCCTGATCGTCGTCAGCGGACTCGCGCGAGGGATCGACAGCTCAGCCCACCGTGGCGCCTGCGCAACTTCGCGCGGAGGAACCATCGGCGTCCTCGGCTCCGGTATCGACGTCATATATCCGAAGGAGAACCGGAAGCTTTTCGAGGAGGTCGAGAAGCGCGGCGCCATTATCACGGAATTTCCCATGGGGACTTATCCCGCGCCGGAGAATTTTCCGGTGCGCAACCGCATGGTCGCGGGGATGGCCCTGGGTGTGGTTGTGGTGCAGGGAGCGCAATATTCGGGTTCGCTGATCACTTCGCGGCTGGCCATGGAGTTTGGCCGCGAGGTCTACGGCGTGCCGGGAAACGTCAGCGAGCCGGTGAGCTTTGCGCCGAACCAACTCATCAAGCAGGGCGCAAAGCTTGTGAGCGGCTGGGAGGACGTAGTGGAGGAATTGCCCACGGAGGTTCGCGCCGAGCTTTTCCCGGTGGAAGCAACCACGCAGGAAGAGCGCGCGTCCCTTTTCGAAGAGAACCTCTCGCCCATCGAGAAGCGACTTTTCGATCTGATCCGCATCGAAGAGCCCATTCACGTGGACGAATTGGTGGAAACGACGGGCTTGAGTTCTTCACAGACGCTGGCCGCGCTTTGTGAAATGGAGATGCGCGGCATCATCCGGCAGATGCCGGGGAAGCAGTTTGTGCGTGTTTTGCTTTAAATGAGAGAGGTTGCGAAAGCGGCGTTCGGAAGTACGAGGAGGGATTCTTCGACTTCGTGGCCGCGCGGACCGGAAGACCGGTCCGAGAGAAAAGCGCGGCCACTTCGCTCAGAATGACAGGCCTGCGCTGGGGCAACCTGCGCGTACTGCTTTAGTAACGAGTTTTGCTTTAGGTAGCGGGAAGGAACATATTCGCCCACAAGAGGGCGTTTCGGTTTAAAAGAAGAGTTTATGGCACGCTCACTGGTCATCGTCGAATCGCCGGCAAAGGCGAAGACGATCAACAAATATCTGGGCCGCAACTATACGGTCAAGGCGTCCTACGGCCACGTCATGGACCTGCCCAGGAAAGAACTGGGCATCAATATCAAACGCGGCTTCGAGCCGACCTACGAGATCAGCCCGGACAAAACGCATGTCGTAGAGGGGTTGCGAAAAGCGGCGCAAAAAGCCGAGGCCATTTATCTGGCCGCCGACCCGGACCGCGAAGGCGAAGCCATCTGTGCGCATCTGGCGGAAGTTCTAAAACCCACCATGGCCGCGAAGAACGGCTCGAGCGGGGCGGGCAAGAAGAAGAAAAGGAAACCGCGCAAGGGCCAAGAGGAAGCCGAACTGCGCCGAAACCATATTTTCCGGGTGATGTTCAACGAGATCACGCCGCGAGCGATTCGCGCCGCGTTCGAGCATCCCGGGGAGATCAACGAGAACCTGGTAGACGCGCAGCAGGCGCGTCGCGTGCTGGATCGCCTGGTGGGGTACAAGATTTCGCCGCTTTTGTGGGACAAGGTGCGCCGCGGGCTTTCCGCAGGGCGCGTGCAAACCGTCGCGCTGCGGCTGATCGTGGAGCGGGAGCGCGAGATTCGCGCGTTCACGCCGGTGGAATACTGGACGCTGCATGCGCAGCTTGCGGCGGCCGAGCCGCCTTCGTTCGAGGCCAAGCTGGCGAAGCACAAGGGCGAAGAAATCGAAGTCCACACGCAGGCGGAAGCCGACGCGATCATCGCGGCGGTGGAAAAAGCGCGCTGGCAGATTTCCGAAGTTACGCAAAAAGAGAAGCGGCGCCACGCGCAGCCGCCGTTCACGACCTCCAAGCTGCAGCAGGCGGCCTACAACCGCCTGCGTTATACGGCCAAGCGCACCATGGCGCTGGCACAGCGGCTGTACGAAGGCGTGGAGTTGGGCGAAGAGGGTTCGGTGGCGCTGATCACGTACATGCGCACCGATTCGGTGCGCGTGTCGAATGAGGCGCTTGGGCAGGTGCGGGAACTCATCGGGACGGAATTCGGCCCGAACTACCTCCCGGAGAAGCCGAATTTCTACAAATCGAAGAAAGAAGCGCAGGACGCGCACGAAGCGATACGTCCGACGGACGTGGCGCGAAAACCGGCGGACGTCAAACGTTATCTGAGCGACGATCTTTTCAAGCTGTATCAGTTGATCTGGCAGCGGTTCGTGGCTTCGCAGATGCTTCCGGCAGTCTTCGACCAGACCAGCATCGACATCACCGCGGGCGATTACCTATTCCGGGCGACCGGGTCGGTGATGAAGTTCGACGGCTATCTGGCGGCCTATCAAATCTCGACGGAACGCGAAGATGACGAAGCCGCCGAGACGGATGAAGGGCGCAGGCTCCCGCCCGTCACCGAAGGCGAAGTCCTCCGGCTCGAAACGCTGCGGCCCGACCAGCACTTCACCGAACCGCCGCCGCGCTATTCGGAAGCGACCCTGGTGAAGGAACTGGAAGATAAAGGCATCGGGCGGCCGTCCACGTACGCTTCGATTATCTCCACGATCGTGGAGCGCGAGTACGTCAACAAAGACCAGGGGCGCTTCACGCCGACGATGCTGGGCGAAAAAGTGAGCGATTTGCTGGTGAAAAGTTTCGAGGACATTTTCGACGTGAGCTTCACGGCGCGCATGGAGGAAGAGCTGGACGAAATCGAAGAGGGCCGGCTGCGCTGGAAGGATTCGGTGAAGGAGTTCTATTCGCGCTTCGAGGAGGATCTGGAACAGGCCAAGGGCGATATGGAGTCGTATAAGGCCGGCATTCCCACCGGGCGAAAGTGCGAAAAGTGCGGCCAGGGCGAATTGCTCGAGCGCATCAGCCGCCTGGGATTTTTCCTGGGCTGCTCGCGCTATCCGGATTGCGATTTTATCGAGGACCTTTCGCCGGAGGTCGGCGGCGAAGGCGAAACCGAGACGCCCACCTGCGATAATTGCGGCCGCGAGATGGTGGTGAAGCGCGGACGCTGGGGCGCGTTCCTGGCCTGCTCGGGTTATCCGGATTGCAAGACCACGCGGCGGCTGATTTCCGGGACGCGGCGCGCGCGGCAGCCGGACGTGCCGCTGAACGAGAATTGTCCTGAGTGCGGGTCGCAACTCGTGCTCAAGCACGGGCGTTACGGGGAATTCACAGGCTGCACGGGTTACCCCAAATGCAAATTCATTCGCGGCAAGACGCTGGGGATCAACTGTCCGAAATGCGGCACGGGCGAACTGGTTGAGCGCAGGGCCAAGAAAGGACGGCGCCGGGTCTTCTACGGCTGCAATCGCTACCCCGATTGCGATTTCACCACGGCCCATAAGCCGATAGCCGAGCCCTGCCCGAAATGCGGCGCTCCCTTTACCGTGGAGAAGCGCACCAAGACCGAGGCCGTGCGGACCTGCCTGAAGGAAGGCTGCGATTGGGAAATTGCCGCGCCGGAATCGGAACAGAAGGAAGCCGCGCCGGAAGAGGTCGGCGTATCGGGCAAGCCGTGATCGCGGCGGCGCTGACGCGGACGGGGCAGCGCGGGTGCGGCGGTAAGGCTTCGGTTTAGAGCTTCATAAGAAATGAAATCGGCGATCGAGAAATTTTTGGCGTACCTGCGTTCGGTGCGCAATGCCTCGGCGCACACGTTGCGGAACTACGCGAGCGATCTCGAGCAGTTCCACACTTATCTCACCCCGCCGGACAGCCCTCCGGTACAGCTTGTGGACATCGATCACCGCGTGATCCGCGAATATCTCGGCTATCTGCACGATCAGAAACTGCAAAAAAGCAGCATGGCCCGCAAACTGGCGGCACTGCGTTCGTTCCTGAAATTCTGCGCGCGCGAGGGCATGGTACGGGAAAATGCGGCGCGGCTGGTGGCCACGCCGAGGCTGCCGAAGCGCGTGCCTTCGATCTTGAGCGCCGAGGAGATGAACGAATTCCTCGACGGCCTCGCCGCGGTCGGCAAGTCACGGGCGAAAGGCCGCTCCGCGCGGTCTTCGAGGGCGGCGCAAGATTCCGCGGCGCTGCTGCTGGAGCGCGATCGCGCGATTCTGGAGCTGCTCTATGCTTCGGGGCTGCGCGTGAGCGAGCTCACCGGGCTCAACAGCGAAGACATCGACCGCAAAGAGAGGATGCTGCGGGTCCTCGGTAAAGGGAACAAAGAGCGGATTATCCCTTATGGCTCGAAGGCGGAAGAAGCGCTCGAGCGCTATTGGCCCATTCGCGCCAAACTGCTGGCGCGTTCGGGGAGCGGCGGCGATGTGCGCCCCGTTTTTCTGAATCATGAGGGGCGGCGCATGGGTAACCGGTCGGTGGCGCGCGTAGTGAAGAAATATGTGCGCCTGATGAACGTTAATTGGGACCTCCATCCCCATTCGCTGCGGCATGCCTTTGCGAGTCACCTGCTGGCGGACGGCGCTGACCTGCGCGCCATTCAGGAACTGCTGGGCCATAGCTCGCTTTCCACGACGCAGCGCTATACGCACGCCTCCATCCGGCAATTGATGGAGGTGTACGACAAAGCGCATCCCCACGCCTGAGATTTGGCGCAAACACTTCGGATTCGGAGAGGTCCCTCACTCACGCTGTTCGCTCGGGACGAGCATCCTGGTCGGATGCTCGCTTTACATCAATTTAACAGCCAAAAACCGGCCTTTTTGAGGTATGCTGCCGCCCGCTTAGACAGGGGTCCTCACCAACGTGATGTGTTTCATGTTCCCGAACGGCTTGGTTGTCCGCCGCGCCTTGATTTTTTTGGCCGCGACTGTGGCCCTGATTGCGGGGCCGGCTATGGGCTTCGCGCAAACCGATGAAATTCAGGTGTACGACGCGGAGATCGTCGAGCCGGGCGTCATCAATTTGATGTGGCATCAGAACTTTACGCCGAGCGGGATCAAAGAGCCGGCGTTTCCGGGCGCGATCATCTCCGATCATTCGTACAACGGCGTTCCCGAGTTTGCCTTCGGGATCAGGCCCTGGTTCGAGCAGGGACTCTACCTGCCGGTCTATAGCGTCTCCAAAGGCCGCGGCTCAACGCTCGATAGCGTAAAATTGCGGGAACTTTTCGTGCGGCCGCATGCGGGCGATCACACTTTCTTTTACGGCGTGAATTTTGAGTTCAGCTATAACGCCTCGTATTGGGAGACAAGGCACTTCACTTCCGAGATTCGGCCCATTATCGGATTGCATTTGCATCCCTGGGACATCATCATCAATCCGATTCTGGATACGGATTGGACCGGGGTGAGGAACTACGACTTCGTGCCGGCGATGCGCCTTGCCTACAATTACTCGCCAAAGTGGACGTTTGCGGCAGAACACTATGCGGGCTACGGCCCGCTGCATCAGTTCGAGACGGTAAGCGACCAGTATCACGCGCTATGGGCGGTCGTCGATCATACGAGCAAGACCCTGGAAGTGGAAGCCGGCGTAGGGTTTGGCCTGACGTCGGCGACGGATAAAGTGACATTAAAACTGATGCTTTCGCGGGATATCCATCGCCCTCACGAGCCCGCGGAAGCCGGACCCAACCAACCAGCTGGAGCGCACTGAGTATTCTCGCGTGCCGCGCTAGCTTCGCCTCAAGTCCGTACACTTCTCTGCTAACCTTTCCAGAAGTCAGGGAGGTCTCCGCATGTCCACGAGCGGCTTGATTGAATACAAAGACGCCAGCCCGGAAGTGCGCGCCGTTTTCGATGACATCATGGCCACGCGCCAAACGGACTGGATCAATAATTTCTGGAAGGCGCTCGCACGCGACCCCGTGACGCTGAAGCGCACGTGGAAATCGATCAAGGAAATCATGGCGCCCGGTGCGCTCGACGCGCTGACCAAAGAGATGATCTACGTGGCCGTGAGCGTCACCAACCAGTGCGCCTACTGCATCGCTTCGCACACCGCCGCCGCGCGCAAGAAAGGCATGTCCGAAGCGATGTTCGCCGAACTGATGGCCGTGGCCGGCATGGCGAACGAAACGAACCGTCTCGCCGCAGGCTATCAGGTTGAAATCGACGAGCAATTCAAATAAGAGCTACTGTGCGAGGCCCAGGCTGAGTAAAATGCGGCACGCCGTCTGGCCTGGGATCTCCGCGGAAGCTAAAACGGCTGTGAGGGATCAAGATGAAAACGCCCAAAATTAGCGTGCTCGTTCCTATCTTGCTGGCGGCGAGCTGCCTGTGCGCGGCTCGCATCCAGGCACAAGCGACGCCCACGTCTGCGTCAGGACCAATAACCAAGGGCAAGGTTTTTAATTTCGAGAAGATCACCGATGGCGTTTACTACGCCACGGCCACCGGTGCCATGATCACTGGCAGCAATGACGTCGTCATTGTAAACGACAACGACGTGCTGCTCGTGGATGCGGGCATCACGCCCGCGGTGGCGCGAGCGCTCGTCCAAGACGTGAAGCTGCTCACCGCTAAGCCCATTCGCTGGTTGGTGAACACGCACTTTCACTATGACCACACCGACGGCAACTCCATCTTCGGGCCGGAGGTGCAAATCATCGGGCACGAGTATGTCCGCCAAGCCATCGTGAACCTCGATGTGCTTCACCGCGAGCCGTTCAAGACCACGCAGACGAATCTGCCGAATCAAATCGAGTCATTAAAGCAACAGGTGAGTGCGGAGAAGGATTCGCAACGGCGAGCTACGCTTCAGGCGCGGCTTGCCGCCACAGAAGCTGAGCAGCGGCAGTTTGCGGACATCAAGCCTGTGCCGCCGACCATGACCTACACGTCGAGCATGACGCTATATCGCGGCGCTCGCGAAATCCGGTTCCTGTTTCTGGGGCGCGGACATACTCCCGGCGATACGGTGGTCTTTTTGCCCAAGGAGCGCATTGTGTGTACAGGCGACCTGATGGAATCCCAATTGGCGTACATGGGCGACGCCCTCTTCGACGAATGGGTCACCACGCTAGATGCGCTGAAGAAGTTGGATTTTGATACCGTATTGCCGGGCCATGGTGTGCCGTTCCATGAGAAATCGCTGATTACGGCGTATCAGAGTTATCTGCAGGACTTAACGACGCAAGTCGCCAAGCTGCGCGCACAAGGACTCACGGCCGACGAAGCCGCGCAAAAAGCCGACCTGACGTCGCATAAGGCCGATTTCCCGCAAATCACGGGGCCGGGGGCAGACCTGCGCGGCGTTCGGCGGATGTATCAATGGATGGACGAGCGAGGGAAACAATGAGGCCCAGGCGTATTGCTACCCAGTCGACGACTTACCTCGGCCATCAAAAGTACTTCCGTCCAGGCTCAACGCGCCTTGCACGGGTCAAGAACCGGGAGCAACTCGGAATGGGCCGCCTCGAGTAATTGTCGGTCGGAGCAGACGAAAGTCGGAAGGTCTGTGCCGGCCACTGTCTTGAGCGCCAAACAACCGGCCAGCTGAATGGCGTCGTAAGCGCGGAGCGCATATCGATCGATCATTTCCAGAGCGCCATCGAGCACCACATCACTTAGTGCTTGTTGGAGAAACCTAGTCTCCAGGTGCTGCCGCAGCCGGTCGAGAATGAGTGAGGCGGTTTTGGGCTCAATGTCTCCAGCTCGTTCGCGACGTCTTATTGCGGAACGGACTTCAACAGGGGAAATCGCCAACACCGCAAGGCGATTTTCTGACAAATTGCTTGCGATCTGGAGGAGCCGGTCACTGCCGGGCTCCAGCACATACAATTTGACGAGCGCACTGGTCTCTAGGTAATAGAGGGCCAAATCAGCGTCTGTCGCCTAATACGGTCGCAGACAGATTCTCGCCGCGTATTGCGGCCGGTTGGAACTCAGCCACTCTTTCGGTCGGACTTCCCAAAATTGCCTTTACATCGGGCATGAGCCGATTCAGTCGGATGGCCGTGACCGGGAATTGGGGAGATTTCGGGTTGGCCACACTGTTAGTTAGAACCAGTCGCCGCTGGATTGCGTCGCTCAAGACGCTGCGTCTTGTGGAATCGTCGCTCGCCCAGGAAAAATCTTCCGAGGGGAGGGCCGTATCGCGGAACCACTTCAAAGCAACAAAATTGAACCCCGGTTGGGACTCGGCACGGTCCAGAGCCCGAATCAAATCGGACAGGGGATCGCCTGCGGCAGGAGCCAGCTTGGCCGCGTGACTAGCGGAAGCCGTCGGCATACTCTGCGCCGGACGAGAACCCGCCCGTGATTGTTCTGAAGTCCGTTCAAATCGGATGTAGATGGAATCCGTATCTGGAAACCAGCTCTTTTCGAATGACGCAGTCCGTTTCTTGTCCCGTTCCTTACCGTGAAGCCGGACCGAGCACCGATAGCCCGGTGGCAGAATATGCAATTCCTCCAGCGCTCCACGAACCTTCTCTTCGACTTGCGCTTCAACGTCCTTGATAATCTTCATCTAGACTCCTCTAGAGCTTTAATATAGGCGGCTAGCTTATGCCGCTCCACTTATATAGTATTATAACTTGAAAACAATCATGTCAAGCAAAATCGCTGGGATTAACCTGAAACCCGGCAGCACGGACGCTCGCAGGCGTTGACGGGGCGCGGGGCGGCCCGTATAATGCTCATTTCCCATTTACCATTGGAGGCAGGATGTACGCCGTAATCCGCAGTGGAGGCAAGCAGTACCGCGTCGCGCCGGGGGAAACCGTGAAGGTGGAAACGCTGCCCGGCAAAGTGGGCGGGAAGGTCACTTTTGGGGAAGTGGTTGCCGTAAGCACCGACGACCAGAAGCTGCTGACGGGCAAAGATGCCGCGGGCGCCAAGGTTATGGGCAAGATCGTGTCGCAGGGCCGCCACCGGAAGCTGACGGTGCTGAAGTACAAGACGGGCGGGCAGTACAAGATCCAGCGCGGGCACCGGCAGAATTACACGGCGGTTGAGGTCAGTGACATCGCGCTCTGACGCGACTTTTTTAAGCGCGAAAAGCGGCGTGATCACCACGCCCTTTTCGCGCTCGACAACACCAAGACTGCGGGGGGAAGATGTAAAGGCGCGTGGACTTTATTAACGCGCGAGGAACGCGCTTTTGCCGGTCGACAATCGCAAGAGTTTGGAGACAGGTAAGCTTTTATGGCACACAAAAAAGGCGGCGGGTCATCGGTAAACGGCCGGAATTCTCCGGGGCAGCGGCTGGGCGTCAAGCGCTTTGCCGGCCAACTCGTCAATGCCGGCACCATTCTGATTCGCCAGCGCGGCACGAAGCACAAACCCGGCCTGAACGTCCGCCGCGGGAAGGATGACACGCTCTTTGCCTGCGTCACCGGCTACGTGCGCTTCCAAGATAAGGGCCGCTCCGGCCGGTTCATCAGCGTACTGCCCGCCGAGAGCGCGGCAGAGGCTGTTCGGCAGCCGGAGCCTGCCGCGGCTGCTGTGGCGCCGGTGGAAGCGCCTGCGGCAGATTGATCGCAGCTCCTGTGCGAAGGCCGCGCGAACGTGCGGCCTTCTTATGTTTCCCTGCCTGTGGTGACTCCTCGGTTGAGGTTCTGCCTCCTGTACCGGGCTTCGTTTGCTTTCCGATCCTTCCCAGCGCATCCAGCACCCCAACACGCGGCCTTTTTTCTTGCGTGGCGCTCCGCGCCCGGGCGGCGCGTGTTGAGGACCCCGGTTCCGCGCTGGGCTGTGTTCTGGCACCCTCACGGGCTGTGCCTTGCGACGCCAATTCTTTGGAGCAGAGCAGCGATCCCAAGGATAGCCTGGGGCCGCGGGCGAGAGCCTCGGGGCGCCCTGCGCTAAAAAGGCTGCGCTTTTTGCCATAAAACCCCCAGTTCTATTCCGTGTCGCGGTGTCGTATGCTCTTGAATGGAACGAAAATATGTTTGTTGATGAAGCCAAGATTTACGTCAAAGGAGGCCACGGCGGCAATGGCTGCATGGCCTTCCGGCGCGAGAAATTCGTGCCGCGCGGCGGGCCTTCGGGCGGTGACGGCGGCTCGGGCGGCAGCGTGATCCTGGAAGCGACGCAGCACGACAATACGCTGTTGCGCTACCGCTTCAATCGCGAATTCCGCGCCGACCGCGGGCGCCATGGCGAAGGGTCGAATCGCACCGGGCATTCTGGCGCGGACATGATTCTGGCGGTTCCCGCCGGCACCATGGTTATCGATGACGACAGCGGTGAGCGGCTGGCCGATCTGACGCGCCCGGGACAGCGCGTGAGCGTGGCGCACGGGGGCCGGGGCGGCCGCGGCAATCAGCATTTCGCCAAACCGTGGCACCAGGCGCCACGCGAATCCGAAGAGGGCCAGTCTGGTGAGGAGCGCCACTTGCGGCTCGAGCTGCGCCTCTTGGCCGATGTGGGGCTGGTGGGATTCCCGAATGCGGGCAAATCCACGCTGATCTCGCGCATATCGGCGGCGCGGCCCAAAATCGCGGATTATCCTTTCACCACGCTCGAACCGCATCTGGGCGTGGTCTCGGCGGAGCTTCCCGGAATTGGCGCGGGCGGAGCGCATAGAGATGTGGGACGCACGTTCGTCGTGGCCGATCTTCCAGGTCTGATCGAGGGCGCAAATCAGGGCGTAGGGCTGGGCACGCGATTTCTGCGCCATATCGAGCGAACCCGCTTGCTGGCGCATCTGGTGGATACGAGCGACGCTTCGGAGCGCGACCCGGTGCGCGATCTTGCAATTATCTGTGGCGAGCTCGCTGCTTTCAGCGAGCCGCTGGCGGCAAAACCGATGATCGTGGTGGCGACGAAGCTGGACGCCACCACGGACCGTTCCCGCCTGGAACGGCTGCGCGAGCATTGCGCGGAGCGCAAGCTCGATTTTTACGCCATATCCTCGGCCACCGGCGAAGGCATCGCGGAACTCGTGCGCGGCATGGCCGACGCGCTGGAGCGGCTGGCCCCGCGGGAGTCCGCAGAGCAAGGCGAAGCTGCCTCGCGCGGCGAAGCGAATGCCGGCGCGCCGCATTCGCGCCATGCGGAAAGCGCAGACGCTTCGCGTGCGGAGAAATTGTGAAAACGAAGAGGGCCGCCAGACGCGGCGCGAAATCGGCCGGAGGCCGGCACATCGCGCTATTCGGCGGCACCTTCGACCCAATCCACTCCGGCCACATCGCCGTGGCGAGTGCCGCCGAGCGGCGCTTTCATCTGGATTGCGTTTTCTTTATTCCCTCGAGCCGGCCGCCGCACAAGCCCAGCGAAGAGCTTTGCGCCTTCGAGCATCGCTTCGCGATGGCCGCGCTGGCGTGTTCCGCGCATCCGCGCTTTGTGCCGTCGCTGGCGGAAGCGAGTGTGAATGGCGCGAGTCCCCAAATTTTTTACTCTATCGATACAGTGCGGCGCTTCCGCCAACAATTCGACCGGCCCGGCGACCGAATCTATTTCATCGTGGGCGCCGACTCTTTTCTGCATCTGCAAACCTGGAAGGATTACGCCGAGTTGCTGCAGTTGAGCGATTTCGTGGTGGCCAATCGCCCCGGATTCCAGATTCGGAAGCTGCGCGAGGTGATACCCGCCGCGCTTCTGGCGCCCTCAGCGGCAAAGGAATCACGCGATTCACGCGTGATACACCTGCGGAATACCTCCGTCTATCTGCTGGAAACCGTGGCCAGCCACGTTTCCGCGACGGACGTGCGTCAGCGGGTGGAGCGGGGACGATCGCTGCACGGTCTTGTGCCGCCCGGTGTGGAGGAATACATTACTAAGCAGGAGCTGTACAGGCAGGCCCTCTACACTTGAGCACGGAAACTGTTCGCCCCGAACTGCTCTCTGCAATCGAGGCCGCGCAAAACAGGAAAGCCGGCGCGATCACCTTGCTGGACCTGACCGGCCTGGGCGCCTTCACCGATTATTTTCTGCTGTGCACCGGATACAGCACGCCCCAGGTGGAAGCCATCATCGATGCCATCGAAGAGGCGCTGAAGGCCCGCGGGCTGCGCCCGCAGCACCGCGAGGGCCGCTCCGGTGCGGAATGGCTGCTGCTGGATTACGGTGGCTTCATCGTGCACGTGCTCACCGAGCGCCTGCGGCTTTTCTATGATCTCGAGCGCCTTTGGCGCATGGCGCGCCGCATTGATTTTGACGAGAATGCGCCCGGATCGTCTGCCGCCGGGAGCGTGGCGAGAGGCGGCTCCCCGTGAGCGAAATTCCCGTCTGGATTGGGCACGATCCCGCTTCCCAGCACGTGCTGGAAATGGCGCGCAAGGTGGCGGAAACCTCCACCACCATTCTGATCACGGGCGAAAGCGGCACAGGCAAAGACCAACTGGCGCGGCTGATCCATGAACTGAGCCCGCGGCGCGACGCGCCTTACCTGAAGATCGATTGCGCGAGCCTGCCGCAAGAACTGGTGGAATCGGAGCTATTCGGGCACGAGCGCGGCGCCTTTACCGGCGCGGAGGAACGCAAATTGGGCCGCCTGGAGATGGCCGGGGCGGGAACCATCGTGCTCGATGAAGTGGCCGCGCTTTCCACCGCCAACCAGGCCAAACTTTTGCGGGTGCTCGAAGAGCGGAGCTTCGAGCGGCTGGGCGGCACGGAAACGCTGAGCATCGAGGCGCGGCTCATCACGCTCACGAACGCGGACCTGCAGCGCGCCGTCACCGCGCGGCGCTTTCGAGAAGATTTATATTTCCGGCTGAGCGTGCTGGCGATTCACGTGCCCGCGTTGCGCGACCGGCGAGCGGATATCGTTCCGCTGGCGGAGCATATGCTGGCGCGGCTGGCGGCGGTTCACGGGCGCGACGGCGCCGTGCTGAGCGAAGCGGCGCGGCACGCGCTCGGGAACTACGACTGGCCGGGAAATATTCGCGAATTGAAGAACGCCATCGAGCGCGCCTTGATTTTCGGCAAAGGCACAACGCTCTCGCCCGAGGACTTGCCGGAGAGTATCGGCACGGCCGATTCCGGAGCTGTGGCGGGCATGCGGTCTCTCGAAGAGATCGAACGCGAGGCGATCCAGAAGACGCTCGAAGGCACGCACTACAAGATCACGCGCGCGGCGGAAATTCTGGGCATCAGCCGCAAGACATTACTCGATAAGCGGAAGAAATACGGGTTGCAGTAGCCTCTCTCTCGAATCGACGCGGCGCTGTGCGGATTCAACTTTTATTTCTGGGAAAAACGCGGAGGCCGGAGATTCGTGCGCTGATGGACGATTACGTCGCGCGCATTCGCCGCTATGCCGAGATCGAGGTCCGCGAGTTACGGCCGGATTCGGCGGCGAGCCTGAAGCGCCTGGACATTGGTGCAGGCGGCACAGTTGTGCTGCTTGACGCCGGAGGAAAGCAGTTCAGCTCGGAGCAGTTCGCGGAATGGATCGGATCATGCCGGGACCGGGGCCAGCGCGAGCTGGTTTGCCTGTGCGGAGCCGCGGAGGGATTTCCGCAGGCGCTGGCCGGGCGAGCTTCGCTGCGGATTTCGCTTTCGGCGCTGACGTTTTCCCACGAACTAGCGCGGGTGATGCTAGCGGAACAGATCTATCGCGCGTTTGCCCTGCTCGCCGGCCATCCCTATCCAAAATAGAACCAGCCTTCCGCTCACCCCCCGGGTCGGGAAACAAACTTGACACTGGGAGCGCCAGTGAGTAGCCTTTAAGGATGAGATATTGCCGAACGACATGCGCCTGTTGTTGTTGGATGACAGCGCCGAGGTCTGCCGGCTAGCCCTGTTTACAATTCGCCCTGATTCGGGCCCACCGTCGGACGCAAAATTCGGCGGTGGGTTTTTTGTTAGGAAGGCCAAGGGGAGATGAAAGCGTCAAATTCACTCTGGCAGAAGGAGCTCGCCGGCAAAATGCCGGAGGCTCTGGCCCGTGAAATCGACATTTTCGAGACCGAAATCGCATTGCGCAAGCAGGGCAAGCTGGAGGAGCGCCTCTTCGCCGAAACGCGTCTGCGCCGCCGGGGATGCAGCGCATCAAGATTCCCGCAGGCGGACTGAACGCCGATCAACTGGAAACCCTTGCCGAACTTGCCGAGGAATATTCCGACGGCATCGCGCATGTAACTACGCGGCAGGATTTTCAGCTCCACTATGTGCATATCGACGACACGCCCAGCGTGATGCGCCGCCTTGCCGCGGCAGGTATCACGACGCGCGAAGCCTGCGGAAACTCGGTGCGCAACGTCACGGCCTGCCCTTACGCAGGCGTTTGCCCGGACGAAGTGTTCGATGTCACGCCATTCGCTCGGGCGCTATCGAAATTCCTGCTGGGCCATCCCGATTGCCAGAACTTCGGCAGAAAATTCAAGCCGTCCTTCAGCGGCTGCGGTCAGCACGCCTGCGGCTTGGCGAGCATGCACGACCTGGGCTTAATTGCCGCGCAGCGAAGCGAAAACGGAGAGCGGAAGATTGGCTTCGAAATGTACGTCGGCGGCGGGCTCGGCGCGGTCCCCTATCAGGCGAAACTCTTCGACTCGTTCGTTCCACCGGAAGAACTGCTGCCGCTTGCGCAGGCCATTGCCCGCGTTTTTGCCAAGCATGGCGAAAAGAAAAATCGCAGCCGGGCGCGGATCAAGTTTTTGATTCAAGATTTAGGAATCGAGAGATTCCGCGAGCTCGTTTGGGAGGAGCGCAAAAACCTGCCCCCGGATCCTCGCTGGACCGAATATCTCGAGAGCGCAGCCGCATTCAGCGAATCGCCGCTCAAACCGGCCGGCAAAAAACCGCTTTTGGGCTCGGCGGATTTCCAGCGCTGGCTCGAGACGAACATCCGTCCGCAAAAGCAAGAGGGCTACTCCGTGGTTACCATCGCGCTTCCGCTGGGCGATATTACCGCCAACCAGCTTCGGGCTCTTGCGGACATCGCCCGGCGCTTCACAAAAGAGACCATTCGCACGACCGTGGAACAAAATCTCGTGCTGCGCTGGATCAGCCAGAATGATCTCCCCGAGCTCTGGCAGGCTCTTCAGGCCGCGCGCCTTGCCGATCCCAGCGCGGAAACGATTCTGGATATCGTCACTTGCCCGGGCACGGACACCTGCAAGCTGGGCATCTCCTCTTCCCGGGGACTGGCGGCTGAGTTGCGCAAGAGGTTAGCGGAAAAGAATTTTCAGTTCGACGAAGCCGTACAAAATCTGCACATCAAGATCAGCGGCTGCTTCAACAGTTGCGGCCAGCATCACGTCGCCGATTTAGGTTTTTACGGGGTAAGCCGCAAGATGGCAGGCTACGCGGTGCCACACTTCCAAGTGGTTTTGGGAGGGGAATGGACGAACAATGCGGCGTCATATGGCATGCCCGTTATGGCCATCCCGTCGAAGCACATTCCGGAGGTGGCCACCCGGCTGGTGGATCGGTACGCCACCGGCCGGAAGAACGGAGAAGCATTCAAGGAGTTCATCAAGCGGATGGGCAAAGCGGAACTGAAGAATCTGCTGGACGATCTTGCGCGCCCTCCCGCCGATTCAACGGATCGTTCCATTTTCACGGATTGGGGTGATCCCCGGGAATACAGCCTGGAGGATCTTGGCGTAGGCGAGTGCGCGGGAGAGGTGGTGTCCGCCGTCGACTTCGACTTGGCGGACGCGGAAAGGGAAGTCTTCGAGGCCCAGGTAGCATGGGACAACGGCCAGGCAGACAGGGCGGGGAAGCTCGCCTACCAGGCGATGGTGCGCGCGGCTCGAGGCCTCGTCAAACTCGAGTATCCAGATATCTCACAGGATACCAATCAGATTGTCGGCGAGTTTCGTACCCGCTTTTACGATACCCAGAAATTTTTTGATCCCTTCGCCGGAGGTAAATTCGCCCACTATTTGTTTGCCGCACAGCAGAGAAGCCAGCAGCCTCACACGGCTGACTCGGCGCGTTATCTGATCGACGAAGCTCACCTATTTGTCGAGGCCGCCCACAGTTGCTATCAGCGCATGGGGAAACCGGTCAGCGTCTAAGGAGCACATACCAAGCAATGGCAGTCATGCAGCTTCAGCACGTCAACGTCAAACTGCTTGTCAAAAACCCAAGGGAAGTACCTCTGGAGCCCCTGATTCCGGTGTTTCATAGTTGGATTCAAGCGCAAGTTTTTGAAGAACTGCTGCTGGACGTTGCGGATTACCGGCACGTTCCCGGGGGCCCGGGCGTGGTTCTGATCGGGCATCAGGGGAACTACAGCGTGGATTATACCGACGAGCGCCTGGGAGTGCGTTATAACCGCAAGGCCATAGTGAACGGCGGCAATCAGGACGCCCTGCACCAGGCGATGCGCGCCAGCCTGATTGCCTGTCAGCGCCTGGAAACCGAGCCTCGCCTCGAAGGCAAGCTTCAGTTCAACGGCCAGGAGATCGAATTCTACGTTAATGACCGGCTGCTCGCCCCCAATCGGGACGCCACTCGCGAAGCATTCCATTCGGATTTCGAGGCTTTTTTCGAAAAGCTATTTCGCGGCAGCGAATATTCGCTCTCGTACGCGAGTGAGCCGCGTGAGCTTTTTGGCGTCTCGGCGAAGAGTTCGCGGACCTTCGCCACGGCGGATCTCTTGGCCAACCTGGACATCTGACAAGCGTCACCGTGGGGTTTTGGATGAGTGGGAGGCCGGGATTTCCGCTTCCGCAAGCTGCACGGCTTCGCTTGACCTTTCGCAGACCCGCCGTCACTATTCTTCTCTGTTTCTACCGGCAGTCACCGCCGTCGGGTTATGGCCGAACAAAAAGGCTTGCTCATCGTCTATACAGGTCCGGGCAAGGGCAAGACAACTTGCGCGCTGGGCACGGGCTTTCGGGCAGTGGGGCAAGGGTTGCGTGTGCTGATGGTGCAGTTCATCAAGGGCTCCTGGCACTACGGCGAACTGGATGCGGCGGAGATGCTGGGCAAAGAACATTTCGAGATTCACGCCATGGGCCGGGGATTCGTAAAAATCGGCGGCGCGGAGACAGATCCCGAGGATTTGCGGCTTTGCGAAGAGGCTTGGGAATTTGGCCGGGCGCAGATGCAAAGCGGGCGTTACAATCTGGTGATCTTCGATGAGATCAATTACGTAATCAGCTATCGCATGCTGGAGGCCGAAAAAGTGGTGGCGGCGCTGGTGGCGCGGCCCGAGGGCGTGCACGTGATCTGCACGGGCCGCAATGCCCATCCGGCGCTGGTGGATGCGGCGGACCTGGTGACGGAGATGCGGGAAGTGAAGCATCCCTTTACGAAAGGGATTCTCGCGCAGCGCGGGATTGATTACTAATGCGACCGGCATAATCGTGGCGATGGCTGAACGGAAGAGGCCTATGTCCTGGTTCAAGCGCTCAAAGAAATCGATTGAACAGCCCACGCCTCCTGACGAGCGGCGTGTGAAGACGGAAGGGCTGTGGACCAAGTGCACCGGCTGCCGGGCCATCGTGTGGAAAAAAGATCTGGAGGCCAACGCACACGTCTGCGCGAAGTGCCAGCACCATTTCCGCCTGAACGCGCGGCAGCGGCTGGAATTGCTGCTGGACGGCCGCTGGATCGAACACGACGCGCAGGTTGCCTCCAACGATCCCTTGCACTTTTCCGACACGCGCCCTTACACCGAGCGTCTGAGGGAGGCCCGCCGGAAGCTGGGGATGAATGACGCGGTGCTGACGGCCGAGGGGCTGCTGGCGGGACGGCCGGTAATCTGTTGCTCGATGGAGTTTGGATTTATCGGCGGCTCCATGGGAGCGGCGGTGGGCGAGAAGGTGACCCGGGCCATCGAGCGCTGTGTGGAGCGCAAGATGCCGCTGGTGATTGTTTCCTGCTCAGGCGGCGCGCGCATGATGGAGGGCACGCTCAGCCTCATGCAACTGGCCAAAGTGTCGGCGGCGCTCGCGCAGCTCGATGAGGTCGGCATCCCCTTCATTTCGGTGCTTACCGATCCCACCACCGGCGGCGTCACGGCCAGCTATGCCATGCTGGGCGATCTCAACATCGCCGAGCCGGGGGCGCTGATCGGCTTCGCCGGGCCGCGCGTGATCGAGCAAACCATCCGGCAGAAATTGCCGGAGGGGTTCCAGCGCGCCGAATTTTTGCTGGAGCACGGATTTCTCGACGCCGTGGTGCACCGCAAAGAGCTCAAAAGCTATATCGCCAACGCTCTCGATTGCTTTCTCGTTTAGCGATTAAATTCTAACCATGAACTACAGCGAGTCAGTGCGCTACTTACTGACGCTGGGCCGCGAGCTCGCCTCGCCGCAGCAGGCGCGAGCCGTTAAATTTGATTTGCGCAATATTCGCGCCATTTGCGAACGGATGGGGCATCCCCAGCGCGAATTTGCCTCGGTGCACGTCGCGGGAACCAATGGCAAGGGCTCGACGGCGGCCATGCTGGCAAACATCCTTCAGCTTGCGGGCCTGCGCCCTGGGCTCTATACGTCTCCGCATCTTTTGCGAATCAATGAACGTATTCGCCTGGACGGCGCGGAAATTTCGGACGCCCAGTTTGCGGGCTCGTTCACACGGGTTCTTGCGGTTATCGAGGAGCTGCTGGCTTCTGGAACGCTCGCCGCACATCCCACTTACTTCGAGTGCGTCACGGCCATGGCTTTCGATTTCTTTGCGCGCGCGGGGGCGGAAATCGCGGTCATTGAGGTGGGTATGGGCGGGCGCCTGGATTCGACGAACGTGATCCTTCCCGAGGTAGCCGCCATTACGCAAATCGATTTCGATCACGAAAATTTTCTGGGGCATTCCATCGAAGAGATCGCGGCGGAGAAAGCGGGCATTATCAAGCGGGGGGTACGGGTGGTGAGCGCAGCGGAAAATCCGGCGGCTCAGGCAGTGATCCGGCGCCGAGCCGCCGAGCAAGCGGCGCATCTTATGGAGATCGATGGGACTTGCCGAGTTTCGCACGTGAGTGCGCAAGACGGGCGATATCGATTTCAGGTGGTGCTGGCGGATGAGCTTGGATCGAGCTCCACCCAAGAAATGGAAATCGGCTTGCCTCTCGCTGGGCGTTTTCAGGTGCGCAACGCAGTTACGGCCATCGTGATCGCTCGATTGCTGGCCCTGCGCGGCTTTGCCATCAGCGACGGCGCTATCGTGCGCGGGATCGAATCGGTGCGCTGGCCCGGACGTCTAGAGCTGCTGCAGAAGGGGCCGGACGTTTATCTCGACGGCACGCACAATCCCGCGGGCGCGCGGGAGGTGCTGGCCTTCTGGCGCGACCACTTGGCCGGCCGGCGCATTCACCTCATCTACGGTGCGATGCGCGATAAAGCCATCGATGAAGTTGCCGGGCTGCTTTTCCCCCGGGCCACAACGGTGATTTTGACCCAATCGCCGCAGCCGCGTTCACTTTCGGCGGAGGCACTTCTGGAGATGACCTCCCACCTTGCGCGGGCCGCGGAGGTGATCCGCGAGCCTGGAGCAGCACTCGATCGCGCGTTGGAAATCGCCGAAGTGGACGACGTGATCTTCGCCACGGGATCGCTCTATCTGGTGGGAGATTTGCGCCGTCACTGGGACGCGCACGCAGGGGTGGAATGCGCCGGAGCAGCGCGAAAGACGCCCGCCTCCTGACGGCTTGAAGCCAGACCCGAGTTTGCCCGTGTTCCAGCCGGATGCTAGGATACGCTGCCGTGACAGCGCAGAAAAATCATCGGCCGCGGATCGGCGTGCCCTGGCGGACTGCCGTCGAGGAGATGCGGGGCCGCCGCACCGCTTACGAGAGATATTTGCGGGCTGTGCGCCAAGCGGGCGGCGAGCCGGTGGAGATCTCTCTCTCGCTCCCGCCTGCGGAACTCAAGCGAATGGCGGAGTCGCTCGATGGGTTCGTGCTGCCCGGCAGTCCCGCGGACGTGGAGCCGCGGCGCTTTGGCAGCGCAGCTCATGCTCAATGCGCGCCTTCCGATAAACGGCGCGAGCATACCGATGACGGGCTGCTCGAGCACGCTCTCACCGCCGGCAAGCCGGTATTGGCGATCTGCTACGGCGCGCAACTCCTGAACGTTCATCTGCACGGCACGCTGGTGCAGGACATTCCCGGCGAAATACGAAACGCAATCGACCACGATGGCGGCGCGAGCCGGGACGAATCGCTTCATCGCATTCGCATCGAAGGCGGCGAGCTTGCCGGGATCGCGGGCGGCTCGAGCGTGCGCGTAAACAGCTCGCATCATCAATCCGTGCAAAAACCCGGACGCGGCTTGCGCGTGGCCGCTCGCGCGCCCGACGGCGTCATAGAAGCGCTGGAATGGACGGCAGGGCCGGGCTGGGCGGTCGGCGTGCAGTGGCATCCCGAACGCATGCCAGACGACCCCTTTGCCGCGGCGCTCTTTCGGCGGCTGGTGAGAGAGGCGCAGGACGCGGCGGGAAAGCCAAAGTCACGCGTTCCGCGAGCACGCCGTCGCGCACGGCGGTCCAAGTCCTCTCGATGATCCTGGCTTCCGATCTGGCAACCTTCGTGACCGGGGAAGTGCTCAATGTAAATGGTGGTGCGGTGCTATGCGGATAAAAACAAGCAAATTGCGACTTCAAATTGCGGCCATTCTCGCAGGGCTAGCCATTTTGCTCTTCCTGGCCTCCGGGCGCGCGCAAGACGCGGACCAATTGATGCCGGATGCCAGCGCCGCTAAAGCGAAGGCCATCCTGCAGCAGGCGATTGATGCGCTAGGGGGTGCAGCTTATGTGAATCTGCATCATTCAGACTGCAGCGGCCGCTTCGCGCAATTCCAGCATTCCGGGGAGATCGGCGGTTATATCCAAATTCGAGAATACCGGGAGATGCCCGACAAAATCCGCGTGGAATACGATCCGAAGGCCCTAATCATCGATCTTTACGCCGGCGACAAAGGCTGGACGCTCGACCGCAGCGGCGTCTCCGAGATTCCCGCCGCGGATATGGCCGATTATCAAGAGCAGCTCAAGATGCAGATGGGCAACGTGCTGCGCAATCGCATGAATGAGGCCGGGCTGTTTTTTCGCTACGGAGGCAGCGACGTAGTGGATCTGAAAGAGGCCGATTGGGTGGAGATTGGGGACCAAGGACGCACTTTGCGGATGGCCATTGGCCGCGGCGATCATTTGCCAATCCGTACCATGCTCCTGCAGCGCGATCCGAAAACCGGGGAGAAGACGGAACGCAGCACGTATTACACGACCTATCACCTTATCGACGGCATTCAGACGCCGTTTCGTGAATCCCGGTTCCTGAACGGGCGGCAGGTCTACCAGATGTTTCTGGATAGCTGCTCGTATAATGTCGACTTGCCCGCGGACTTTTTTACGCGAGCCTCGCTCGAGCAGCGCTTCAGTCAAGAGCACGGCAAGAACAGGAAGAAGAAATAGGTTGTCAGCGCGCTGTTCCGGCGCGCGGTATAATTCCCGAATGTCAACAGAGGGACCGCGCGCGCGGATACATGGCACCACAGTGTTGTGCGTGCGCCGCGACAATAAAGTGGTGATGGCCGGCGATGGCCAGGTGACCATGGGGCAACAGGTAATGAAACACACCGCGCGGAAGATTCGGCGCCTCTTCAACGATAAGGTGCTGGCGGGATTTGCGGGCTCGACCGCGGACGCTTTATCGCTTTTCGAACGGTTCGAGGGCAAGTTGCAGGAGCATCACGGCAACCTGGCGAAATCGGCGGTGGAGCTGGCGAAAGAATGGCGCAAGGACCGCGCTCTCCGTCATCTCGAAGCCTTGCTGGTGGTCGCCGATGCGAAGAGCACGTTTGTACTGTCTGGGGATGGGGACGTCATCGAGCCGGATGACGGAATCTGCGCCATCGGCTCGGGCGGGCCATTCGCACTGGCGGCGGCGCGGGCGCTGGCGAAGCACAGTAAACTGGGAGCCAAGGAAGTCGCGCAAGAGTCCATGCGCATCGCCAGCGAGATCTGCATCTATACAAATGACAGTTTCGCCATAGAAGAATTGTGAAGCCTTCGGGACACAAAGATATGGTGATCTATCTGCCCGGGGAACAGCGGCAAACAGAGCCGGAAGCGCCGCCATCGTTCGACGAGCTGACGCCGCGAGAAATCGTCGCGGAGCTCGATAAATACATTGTTGGACAGGCGCCGGCCAAGCGAGCGGTAGCCATTGCGCTGCGCAACCGCGTGCGCCGCCAGAAACTTCCGCCCGAACTGGCGGAGGAAGTTCTTCCTAAAAACATTCTGATGATCGGCCCCACAGGCGTGGGGAAAACGGAAATTGCGCGCCGCCTGGCGCGGCTGGCCGGGTGCCCGTTTGTAAAGGTGGAGGCTTCCAAATACACCGAGGTCGGCTATGTGGGCCGGGACGTGGAATCCATGATCCGCGACCTGGTGGAGACGGCCATCGACATGGTCCGGGAGGAAAAGCTCGATGAAGTGGCGGAGCGCGCGGAACAAGCCGCCGAAGAGCGGCTGCTCGATCTGCTGCTGCCGCCCTCTCCTCCACCGGATGCCGGCGGCCACGCATTGGCCGAAAATGCGCGACGCGAAGCGGATCGCACGCGCGACAAGCTGCGCGCGCAGCTTCGCGAAGGCAAGCTCGACCAGCGCATGGTGGAGGTCGAAGTACGCGAGCGCTCCATGCCGGCGTTTGAGATCGTCTCCAATCAGGGCATCGAGGAGATGGACATCAACGTCAAGGACATGCTCTCCGGCTTTTTCGGCCAGCAAAAGAAAAAGAGAAAAATGACGGTATCGGAGGCCTTCGATTACCTGATCCAGGAAGAAGAGAACAAGCTGATCGACATGGATCACGTCACGCGCATCGCCACCGAGCGGGCCGAGCAGATGGGCATCATCTTCATCGACGAGATCGATAAAATCGCCGGACGGGAAAGCGGTCACGGACCGGATGTATCCCGGGAAGGCGTGCAGCGGGATATCCTGCCGATCGTAGAGGGCACGACCGTCAACACGCGCTACGGGATGGTGCGCACCGATCACGTCTTGTTCATCGCCGCCGGCGCGTTTCACATCACCAAGCCTTCGGACTTGATACCCGAACTGCAGGGCCGCCTCCCACTTCGCGTGGAACTGAGCGCGCTGACCGAGGAGGATTTTGTGCGCATCCTGACGGAGCCCAAGAATGCGTTGATCAAGCAGTACGTGGCGCTGCTGGAAACCGAGGGGGTCAAGCTGACTTTCAGCGACGATGCCATCGCGGGCCTGGCGCGCTTCGCGGTGATGGTCAACGAGCAGACGGAAAATATCGGCGCGCGCCGCCTGCATACCATACTCGAGCGCGTGCTCGATGAAATCTCCTTTGAAGCTCCGGAGCTGAAGAAGAAAAACGTCAAGATCGACGCCCCCTACGTTGCTAAGCAACTTGCCGAAATCGCCAAGAACCAGGACTTGAGCCGCTATATTCTCTAATCCGCTCCGATGATCCCTTTCGAGCCGCCAAGGCCCAGTGGAGCAGTAAAGTGGCAGGCCCGAAAAGCAAAGCCGCGGTCTGCAAGAGCGTGAGTCTCTCTGTTGATGCCCGCCTATAAATCAGCGCTCGTGATGACCCTCGGCGCTTGCCTATTGGGCTGTGCCTCGCCCGATCTTCCGACTCCCCGCCACGCAGTTGTTCCAGTGCCGGTAAGCGACCTGAGCGCGCGACAGGTGGGGGATACAGTCATCCTGACATTTACGCTGCCTGTGACCTCCACCGACCTGCAGCCGCTCGAGGAGATGCCTTCGGTTGAAATCTATCGAAATACGCCCGAGGGCGCGGCGAATGCCCCAAAAGCCAAGCCCCCAAAACCAAAGACGAAGAGTGGAAGCACGGCGCGGCTTGCCGATACCCTCCCCTCCGAGACTGTCGAGCAGTACGAGAAGAACGGCCGCATCGAATTTCCCGACAAGCTTGATGCGAGTGAATTAGCGAAGGAGAGCGGCACCGACCTCATTTATACAGTGCGTACCCGCGCCTCTCGGGCCAAAGCATCGGCCGATTCCAATGCGGTCAGCTTGCGAGTTTATCCCGCACCGCCGAGGGTTGAGGATCTGCGCGCCACGCTTACAGAAGCAGCACTGGTGCTGGACTGGAGCGCCGCGCAGCAATCCCGTAGAGATTCCGGGAGCAAGGCTGCCGGATTCCGCATTTATCGCGCGGAGGTGGATCCAACAACGGCGGAAGCGGCGATTTCTAATTCTTCCCAGGCAAAGCTGATCGCGCCGCCGGAATTGCTCGGGCAAACGACGCAGATGGAGTATCGCGATGCCACCTTCCAGTTTGGCCACACTTATTTCTATGACGTTCGCCAGGTGATGCAATTCGGAACCGAGACTGTGGAATCGGCTGACTCAGCTCCCGCCGTTCTTACGGCCAAGGACATTTTTCCGCCGGCGGTTCCTCAGGGCCTGGAAGCGGTGGCTGTGCCGGCTACAAACGGAACCGCCGCATCCATCGAATTGACTTGGACCATCAATAGCGAACCGGATTGGGCGGGGTATAACGTCTATCGAAGTGAACTGGCCGAGAGGCCAGGGCAAAAGCTGAATAGTGAACTCTTGCTTGCGCCGACGTTCCGTGATATGTCCATCATACCGGGGAAGAGTTATTTCTATCGAGTGGGAGCGCTCGATCAATCGGGCAACGAAAGCGCTCTCAGCTCGGCAGTAGAGGCCCAAGTTCCTGGGCCATAGCCTATTCAAGGCGAGGACCCCATGCCCCCTCGGCCGAAGAAGATTGCGCACGTCGATCGAGCGTCCCGAGCGGCACTCAGGCTTGGTCTGGTTATCGGCGCGGCATTGTCGGGAGTGGCGATCGCCTGGGTGCTCATCGCGAATCGCTTTCCGGCCCTGGATCGGCTGGCCATGCTGCGGAATCTCGCGGCCGGGGCTCTCGTCCTCGTTTTCATGCTTGTGCCTGTCTGCCGATTCCGAAGTCATGCATCACACGTTCTCGCCTGCGGTCTTACCGCGTGGTCCGTCCTGACCCTGGTGTATGCCATCTTGCAGATTCCGTTTCCGCGGCTTGGAATACGCATGGGGACCTTCCACTTTTTCATGCTGGGCGCGGTTCTCCTGGGCTTCGCTTCGGCGCTGCTCTGGGTCGTTCACCTGTTGATGACTCTGTGGCACGAACCTGCGCTACCTGCGCGCAAGCGAGCGCACTAATTCCTTCAGGAAGTTTGCGATAGCGAAGGTTATCGGGCCGGAACAGCCGGGCAATCCCGCAGTTGCACAAGGTACGGAACCGCGCAAAAATTGAGACATCAAAACAGAAGAAGGCAAATGGGGGGTTCACGCTTATGAAAATTTTTCTGGATACGGCGAGCCTGGACGAAATTCGCCAGGGCGTTTCGCTTGGCGTGGTGGATGGCGTCACAACGAACCCCACGCTGGTGGCCAAAGAGAACCGGCCGTTTCGCGAGCATGTACTGGAGATCTGCGAAATCCTGAAAGACGGGGTGGTAAACGCGGAAGTGGTCTCCACGGATACCGAAAATATTTTGCGGGAAGCGCGGGAGATCGCCACCTGGCATCCGAACATCGTGGTAAAAATCCCCATGATCCCGGACGGGGTCCGCGCTCTGAGCATTCTCTCGAAAGAAGGCATTCGAGTGAATGTGACGCTGTGCTTCTCGGCGTCGCAGGCGCTGCTGGTGGCCAAAGTGGGCGCTTATTTCGTCAGCCCATTTCTCGGCCGGCTGGACGACATCTCCGAAAACGGACTGACGCTCTTGCGCGACATTCTGGAGATCTATCGGGCCTACAACTTCAAGACACAAGTGCTCGCGGCCAGCTTGCGTCATCCGATCCACATCGTGGAAGCAGCGAAGATGGGTGCGCATATCGGCACCATGCCTTTCAAGGTGTTCCAGCAACTGTTCCAGCATCCGCTGACGGATAAAGGGCTTCAGGGTTTCCTCAAAGATTGGGAGAAGGCGCGCGAGGTGCTCGGCAATATCGTCGGGCCTGCGGTGCGCAAGGCCAGCCGTTGAGCCACCCGCAATTGCATTCGGATATGTGGACTCTAAGCGCGGCCGCTTTGGCCCTGGGTGGCGCTTTTATCTCTCGCCTGTTGGGGCGATCGCCGGACTCGGATGAGATCGAACGACAAAGGCGCGCTTACCTGAACCAAATCGGCCGTATCGTCGAGGGGCAGATCACCGACGTGGTAGAAGTCGCAGAGGATACAGGCGGGCGCAAGGGCAGTAAAGCACCCGGCGGGCGCCGCAAGTTGGTGTGCTACAGCTACTCGATTTCCGGCGTCAGCTATGAAACGGCGCAGGACATTACCAGCCTGCAGGGTCGCGCCGGGCTGGAGCGCATCATTACCGGACTTCCCGCCAGCATCAAGTTCGATCCCTCCAATCCCAGCAATTCCATCCTCATCGCGGACGATTGGTCCGGCTTGCGCTGAAAATCTGTGAGGAAGTGGGCGGAAGAAGCGGACCTGAAGAAATGGGCCGCCCTGGCGATTGTGGCCGCCCTGGCGGTGGCGCTCACCTTGGGATCGGTCATCGTTCTGGTAGGCGCCACCATCAGCATTTCACGAATGACCAATCCTGCCATGCGGGCGCTGGCCACGGTAGCGGAACTGGTGACAGGGATGCTGTGGCTGGTTGGGACCGTTTATATTGTCACGCATCTGGGTGTGCTCATCTTCGGCAAAGACGGCTCGCCCCGCCGTTAAGCCCCCACCACCGCAGTTCGAACCCTGCTAGTGCCGTTCCAACTTGTTTGAGCAGATCGTCTTTCGTCTTGAACCGAACGAATCGACTTTTTGTCCCCTCAACGGCAGCCGGCCAGATGAATCGATTCGTTCGGCTCTTGATTACGGCGATCTCTCGGAAGCGTTCGCTTGCGCGTTTGGCCAATCTAGTTGGAACGGCACTAGGTTAGAATCCTATGGCGAGGCGCACGATGGCTACCACGGAAAAAACGCCGCAGGAAATCGAGGAATTGCGACGCCGCAGCGCAGCCGCGGAAGAAGGCGGAGGCGCCGAGAGGCGCGAGCGCGAGCACAAGGCGGGGAAACTGGCGGCGCGCGAACGGATCGCCCTGTTATTGGATGAAGGCACGTTCGAGGAACTGGACAAATTTGTGACGCACCGTTGCGTCGACTTTGGCATGGAGCAGCAGCGCCCGCCCGGCGACGGATTTGTCACCGGCTACGGCCGAATCGATGCCCGGCTGGTCTACGTTTTTGCGCAAGATTTCACCGTCTTCGGCGGATCCCTGTCCGAAGCCAATGCTTCCAAAATTTGCAAGGTAATGGACCTGGCCATGCGCGCGGGCGCGCCGGTGGTTGGGCTGAACGATTCCGGCGGAGCCCGCATACAGGAAGGGGTGATGTCGCTGGCGGGCTACGCCGATATCTTCCTTCGCAATACGCTGGCCAGCGGCGTGATTCCGCAAATCAGCGCGATTCTTGGTCCTTGCGCGGGCGGCGCGGTCTATTCCCCGGCCATCACGGATTTTATCTTCATGACCGCCGAAACTTCCTACATGTTCGTCACCGGCCCCGAGGTGATTAAAACGGTCACGCACGAGGAGGTCTCCAAACAGGAACTAGGCGGCGCCATGACGCACAACGCCACCAGCGGCGTGGCGCATTTTGCAGCACGCGACGATGCCGATTGCCTGGCCATGATCCGCGAGTTGCTCGGTTTTCTGCCGTCGAATAATCTGGATGACCCGCCGCGGCGCACCTGCAATGATCCCGCCGAACGGGCGGATGCTTCGCTCGATGAGCTCGTTCCCGCCGACGCCCGCGCGCCCTATGACATCAAGCAGGCCATTCACGCCGTGGTGGACGACCACTATTTTTTCGAGGTTCAGGAGCACTTCGCGAAAAATCTGGTCATCGGTTTTGCGCGTCTCGACGGCAGGCCCGTGGGCATCGTGGCGAACCAGCCGGCCGTGCTCTCCGGCGTGCTGGATATCAACGCCTCGGTGAAGGGCGCGCGTTTCGTGCGCTTCTGCGACGCGTTCAATATTCCGCTGATCACCTTTGAAGATGTGCCCGGCTTCCTTCCCGGCACGCAGCAGGAATTTGGCGGGATTATCCGGCACGGCGCCAAACTGCTCTTCGCTTTTGCCGAGGCCACTGTGCCCAAACTGACCGTGATCACGCGAAAGGCCTATGGCGGCGCCTATTGCGTCATGGCCAGCAAGCACATCCGCACAGACGTGAATTTGGCCTGGCCCACTGCGGAAATCGCGGTCATGGGCCCCGAGGGGGCCGTAAACATCGTCTACAAACGAGAGATCGAAAACGCGCCCGAGGCAGAACGCGAACGGCTGCGCCAGCAAAAGATCGCGGAGTTTCGCGCTCGCTTCGCCAATCCCTATATCGCCGCGGAACGCGGCTATATCGACGCGGTCATCGAGCCGAGAGAGACGCGCAGGCACCTGATCACCGGCCTGCGCGCGCTCGAAAACAAGCGCGACTCAAACCCGAAGAAAAAACACGGCAATATCCCGCTTTGATCAACAATCCGCACGAATTGACGGGCGGCTAAGCGGCTGGATATGATCGGCGGCAAATCTTCTTCCGTCGGAGGTGGTAAATGCCGGGGAAAACGAGAGCGGAAAAGACGTCCGCGCAAGCGAAAACCGGAAAAACGCCTTATCGCGTCAAAGCGGAAAGCATCGAAGCCTGCAACTGTCAGCACGGCTGCAATTGTCAGTTCGGCGGTTATCCCAATGAAGGTAAATGTGAAGCCATCATCGGCTTCGAAGTGAAGGCTGGCCGATTCGGAAATGTTTCGTTGAATGGCCTTCGCGCCGTGGTCGCCTTCAAATATCCCAAAGCCATTCACGAGGGACACGGCCACGTTATCCTGTTCGTGGACGATAAGGCGAGCCAGGAGCAGGTGGATGCGTTTACAACGATTCTGTCGGGCAAGCTCGGAGGAATGCCGTGGGAGGCGCTGGCCGGAACCATCGAGCGGTTTGAGGGGCCGTTTCGAAAACCCATCCAGATGCGCCTGAATGGCGTGAGATCGGAAGTGCGCGTGCCCGGCGCGGTCGAAATGAAGTTTACTCCGCTGCGCGATCCCGTCTCCGGTAAGGAGAAGGAAGTTCATATCGTTTATCCGAAGGGCGGCTTTTTTTGGAATGACGGGAACATAGCGACTACCGAGACCATGCGCGTCGAACATGGAAGCTTCCGCATGGAGTGGCCGAACAGATACGCTGCCGCGGCCGAAGTGAACTGGACCAACCAAACATAGCCTTATGCCCAGTGCGGGTGTCGCTGCTACTTCTGCCCTCGAACGCATGATTCGCCGGGATCGGCTCATCATGGCGCTTGGGCTGCTGGCAATCGTTGCGCTTTCGTGGAGCTATCTCGTCACCGCGGGCGCCGGGATGCGGGCCATGCTCGGCGAAGCCGAGATGCATGCCGCCATGGGAATGGCGGAAATGCAGTCTTGGCCACGCGACCTAGTTGCGCTTTTTGTGATGTGGACCGTGATGATGGTGGGGATGATGCTGCCCTCGGCCGCGCCCCTCATTCTACTAATACTCGGAGTATATCGCCGCCGCGACGACCGTCACACGCGCCTGAACAGCATCTTATTTCTCAGCGGCTATTTGCTGGCCTGGACGATATTCAGCCTGGCTGCTGCTTCAGGGCAAATTGCGCTTCATCGTGCCGCACTTCTCTCCCCGGACATGGCGGCCCGGTCGGGCGTGTTGACCGCAACCATTCTCATTATTGTAGGCGTCTATCAATGGTTGCCCATCAAAAACGCATGTCTCGCCCACTGCCGATCCCCTCTAAGTTTTCTGAGCCAGCATTGGAGAGAAGGGCCTGTGGGAGCAGTCCGCATGGGCTTTTTTCACGGACTGTTCTGCGTGGGCTGCTGTTGGGCATTAATGGCGCTCCTGTTTGTAGCCGGCGTGATGAACCTGCTCTGGGTAGCCGCGATTGCCGTCTTCGTGCTCGTTGAGAAGTTGTGGCGTCAAGGATTGCTTTTCGGCCGCGTCGCGGGAGTCTTCTTGATTCTCTGGGGGACGTACGTGTTCGCTCACGCTGTCTAGAGAACCTGCGGGGATCAGGAACATCAGTTGCAGTGTCAGCGAGCGTGCTAGAATCGCTCGAAATGACACGAGAATTCACCGCCGTAATCGAAAAGAAAAGCCGCTGGTACCTCGCTTGGGTCGAAGAAATTCCAGGCGTTAACACGCAAGGTAAAACGCTGGCGGAAGCGCGCCGAAATCTGAAAGAAGCTCTCCAGCTTATTTTGGAGCCAAATCGTCTTTATCACGGAAGCCGGCACCAAGTTAGCCACAGCCGAGCGCAAAATCGCGGTGTTGACTAAAGTCATCAGCAACATTATGCTTTGGGCCGATGGCGCCGTCTAAACCCTACTATCAGACCCGCCTTGGCAGTGCGTATCTAGAGGACTCCCTTGCGGTCATGAGGCAGATGCCGAGCGATTCCGTCAGCTTAGTGATGACGTCACCGCCTTTCGGCCTAGCCTTTAAGAAAGAATACGGCAATCCCGATGCAGACGAATACCTCGCTTGGTTCTTGCCATATGCGCGGGAAATGAAGCGAGTAATCAATAGAGAAGGAAGTATTGTGATCGACATCGGAGGTGCCTGGAAGAAGGGGACACCTACTCGCTCCCTTTACCAATTCAAGCTTTTGGTCGCACTTTGTGAGGAGGTTGGGCTGCACCTCGCACAGGACTTCTACTGGTTCCGTCCGGCCGCTCTTCCTGCACCGGCTGAGTGGGTGACAGTCCGGCGCATCCGGCTCAAAGATTCTGTGAATTGCATCTGGTGGTTAAGTAAGAGCGAATGGCCCAAAGCCAACAACCGCAACGTGCTACAGCCTTACAGTAAGGATATGGTTAGACTTCTGCAGAAAGGATATCGATCGAAGCTTCGGCCTTCCGGCCATTTTGTCACCCATAAGTTTATGGTTGACCATGGCGGTGCAATTCCGCCCAATCTCTTGCAAGTTGGCGGCAATGAATCCAACACGTACTACATTAAGGCGTGCCAAAAAGCAGGCGTTAAGCCCCACCCTGCTCGATTTCCAAGAGAAATTCCGGACTTCTTCATCAAACTTACGACTTCCGAGAATGACCTGATCTTAGATCCGTTCGCCGGCTCAAACGTAACTGGCGAGGCCGCAGAGTTCAATAATAGGCGGTGGATTGCCGTCGAAACCAAAGAGGAATATCTAAGGGGATCGCGTTTCCGTTTTGTCGAACCAGAACTTTTTCGCAGTGCATCCTCTCGCTAACTTTTTCGACGTTCCGCGGAGGCTATTAAAACACTCAATCGAACCTGAAGTGCTTCGGCAAGACTATTTGCCGTTTCTAACGTCGGGTGTCGCTTTCCCCGCTCGATCATGCTCACAAAAGTCCTATCCAAGTCTGCCAATTCCGCGAGCTTCTCTTGAGAAAGGCCCCGTCGAGTACGCACCTGCCGGACAACCTCTCCGAATCTCGCTGAAAATGTCACCGTTTCGGCACCAGGCGGAGTGCTGAAACCAGCTCGGCGCACCAATGGCTGAAGTATACCGTTGACTCTCCCAGTGACACCTTGTTATCGAGCCGTCCGCGATACTCCTTGTGCGGTGCCAACTTTCCTGTCGGTATAAATCTGAATTCCCATTTTCCAGTCTGATTGAAGAGGCAAGCGGCCAGCACGTGGAACTCTGAAGACTTGTAAAACCTCCCCTGCGGCCCAACTGTCTTAGCATATCGGGTCCTCATAAAGTCGACCGTGATCTCACCACGCCTTAATGTCCTCTGCACGTTTTTACATTCAACGAAATAGTTCCGTCCCTCCCAAAGCACCCAGAAATCGGGCCTTCCTTCTTCGATCAACAATCCGAAATCGGTGATCTCGCGCGAGTCGCGGAGAACGAGGAGATATTGCCTGAGATGCTCTTGGGCAATCCCTCCTTTAACTGCCATAAGTAATCGATTATTTCGCTGGATTACGTCAAGTATTGACGGTGCTTCTAATGCGAACATCTTCTCGAGCGGGTGCTCCCAAGCCATATTCGTCAGGGTAGAACATTGCCCGCGGTGTGACTGACAGTCCACGGACTATAGTCATATGCCGGGACCTGCGCATTCCCATGCCTGAGCGACCGCCTGTTGTAATGGTAGAATGCACGCGCGCTCGGCTGCCGGAGTATGTTCAAAAAGCTGCTCATCGCCAATCGCGGGGAGATCGCGGTTCGCATTCTGCGCGCCTGCCGCGACTTGAGGATCACCGGCGTCGCCGTTTACAGCGACGTGGATCGCGCCGCCCTGCATGTGCGCATGGCCGACGAAGCTTACCCCATCGGGCCCGCCCCTTCGCGCGAGAGTTATTTGCGCGTCGATAAGCTCATGGATATCGCGCGGCGCGCGGAATGCGACGCGCTTCATCCGGGTTATGGTTTTCTGGCGGAGAATCCGGAACTGCCGCGCGCCTGCGCCGAGGCGGGCATCAC
>WNGR01005277.1_pt1 | contig 33505 bp, 31 predicted proteins | sample 5407581 | NCBI WGS metagenome assembly WNGR01 (sample SAMN13153383, study PRJNA577476) | soil metagenome | isolation source: 80 cm soil or saprolite under Garry oak tree replicate 2 | place: USA:California | collected 2016-06-15
CTCCCTGGGCGACCTTGTCGAACAGCTCGCGCAGGGCCATGAAATGCGGCCCTTTGACGTTCCAGTAGGCCTGCCTGCTTTGCAACTGCAGATCGATGGCGTCGGCTAAGCGGCGGTTCAACAGCTCGATCAGTTTGGCCTGCTGCTCTGCGGGCAGGACAGTGTTTTTCCTGGACATGGGAGCGCTCCTTTCACTCAAGTCGTGTTTTGTGCGATAATAGAGAGGCTATATGTAGTAGTTAACTTGAAACTCTCTGACATCCTTTTGTGCCTTTCTGTGAAGTCAGTTCTCATATCTCTATCTTCTCTTCTCACATGATAGCAGTAGAGCGTTATAAGGACCGTTAAATGGGCGACTTATGCTTGACATTACTGGGCCCACCGGAAGTGCGCCATGGCGATCAGGTGCTGCTGTTCTCCAGTGAGCGGTGACCTGCTGCTCCTGGCAGAGACTCGCTGCACGCGCTGTCACCGTTCCTCCAATTCTGCGTCAATGACCATCCTCTGCTCCTTATTAACATTTTTTTAACGCTTTATTTAACGCTGCGCGGTTAGTATGCCAGTAGATAGTACAAATTATGGCGCTGATCACGCAGAAGATTCATGATCAGTTCATAAAAAAACAGACCTGGCAGCACATGTTTTAGAAAGCCCCTGCCGAGCAGAGGCAAGCAAGACCGCGTTTTAGGAACGAATATCTAATGCAATTGACACACTCTCTGGAGATATCTCTCCCAGGCGTCGTCTCTTCGCAAGCCGAGCAGGACGACGCTCAACTCGTGAAAGCCAGTCAACATGGGAACCAGGATGCCTTTGCCTTCCTCCCCACGGGGAACACAAAGGCAACGCTGGCCATCTGGCGACCTGCGTTCAAACAGGATTGCACGAGCTACTCTTCTGGCCCAAGCGACTAACGGTCCTTCTCACGCATTTTCTCATGCTCTGCCAGTACTATGAACAGAAGAATATGACAACTGCTAGGAACTCTCAGGAGGTGTATTGATGGTCACGGTAAGCGTATCAACCCCAAGAGAAGAAGGCTTTCTCACAATGGCTTCCCTCGTCAGGACTATTCTGGTCGTAGAGCATGACCCCTCCCAGGGCGAGTCGGTCACCCAGCACTTTTCATCCAAGCCTCATCATTATGCGAAACTGGTGACCAGTGCTGCGGCAGCGTTGAACTTCGTCAAACACATCAAGCCCAACCTGTTTCTCCTGGAGTATCATCTCCCCGATATGGATGGCCTGGCACTCTACGATCTGCTGCATGAGACCAGAGGACTCGCAAGCATTCCTGCCATCATCTTCGGTGTCCCGTTGCCCAAACAGGCTCTTGCTGTCATCAAGACGCAGCGACTCGTACTCCTGAGCACCCCCATCGATCTGGAGGAACTCAGACGCGATATAGCGCAACTTGGTTTACCCCTTGTCATGAACTAGGAAAGGAGAGCATGCAAGGGATGGTCCCGCCCAATAGCTGCTGAGGAGAAGCCGTAACAGGTTCCTAAATCATGACAGCGTATGTATCATCACCCCTGGGTGAAGCGAGGACCTTTTGAACGAGGGCGTTTAATTCCGGGTCCTGCTCACCTTGAGGGGTACTTCTGTATGCTGGCAAGCGTAATCTTGTGTTTTGACTCGCGACGTCATGCGATAAGCTTTTTTCATCGCGTGTCGGCTTGATCTTAAAGTGCCAGTTCTGCTCGCCTTTCTCTGTTGGCAGGTATCCTGCAACGAGCATTGCTCCCTTAAATTGTGCGTGCGAGACATATAATTTCGTTTCACGCTCATACTCGTGTTTGAGTCCGTAGCTGCTATGGTGCTCGTCAGCTTTAAGAGCAGGCTGAATGGCACGCTCTATCCAGTACTGTAGGGCCTCTCTCTCTTCTTGAGAGAGCGCGTCATACGCGTGAGGATGGTCTTTCTGCCTCGTGTTCTCTAGTTCCGAGCATAGGCGTTCATAATCTTTTCTGCTCATGACTCACTCTCCCATGCGGATATCTTTCCTTGAGTCCTCGCCCAAGGAGCTGCACCTATCCCTGTTAACAGCAACTTATAGTATACCATAAAGGAGACCATAACGGGGTAGAATCCGATGTCTGAAAACAACACCTCATTCCGCCACATGCGCTTTTTTAGGCATCCGATTCTACCCCAGGTGGTGTGCCTTCGACCTGTGAAAGCAACGTTGGGGGTGGTTTTGGATCACTTGGCATACCCGCGACGGTTTCCCCTACCTTTTCACTAATGTTGTCTTTCGCTCGCTGAAAATCTTTGGGATGAGCTACACGCCATTCCATCCAGATGGCAATCAGCAGGGCCTGAAGTACCCCTGCAACAGGCGACGCCAAGAGTGCTCCCGCGATCCCAAAGAGTTCGGCCCCGGCGATCAGCGCGGCGAGAGAGACCACGGGGTGCAGGCCAATGGCCTTCCCGACGATGCGCGGTCCCACCACATCGCCCTCGATCACATGCACAACGACGAAGTAGACCAGCACGATGAGTGCGATGACCCACCCCTTGGTCAGAGCGAGCAGCACACAGATTGCACCAGAGACGAGCGTTCCCAGGACGGGAATGAACTCTAACACGAACGCCAGCACACCCAGTAAGAGGGCATACGGCACGCCGATGACTTGCATTCCGACTCCGACGAGGACACCAATTAACGCGCACAGGAGCAACTGGCCGCGAATGTAGCCGCCCACGACCCGCTGCAAAGTATCCAGCAACAACTTCATGCGTCCTTGCTGCTGCTGTGGCATGTTCCGATGTAACCAATCGGACACCCGTGCGCCACCGGCGAGGAGGTAGATACTGATCACCGCCACCAGGACCACATCCAGGACAGCACCGACCAGACCCGTGAGCAGCGGGATGATGCTGCCCGCGAAACCTTCGATGCCGGCTATGACCTGATCGCGGGCCGACGCAATCTGACTCTGCGAGAGGCCAAGTGACCGCAAGGTCTGTTCCAGGGGCGTGAGCTGACCACTCTTGCCCGGCGTCAGCAAAAACCGCACATAGTCGGAGAGCGAGATCACCTGCACGATCGCCGTGCTCACAATCAGATAGAGCAGGGCACCCAGGGCACCCAGGACGACGAGGTAGACCAGGAGGATGGCCAGGAACCGCGGCATCACCCGCTCCAGGAGCTTGACGGCAGGCGCGAGAGCATACGCGAGCAGGGCTGCAAACGTGAGCAAGAGCAGGGCTTGAATCACGTGCCCTGCCAGCCACAGGATGAGCAGCGCGACTCCCGTCCAGGCGAGAATGGCCAACGGGAGGCCGACTCGCCGCATCCATTTGGCGATCACTGCTACGGAGTCAACGTCTCGGGTCGTGCGTGGATGAGTGTTTGAGGACATACACCTGCTCCCCTCTCATCGATACTGCTGCGTATTCCATGATCGCTCCTGTTCACACGTTGGCACACACAACAAGGAGCGTCTTGAGGTGTGTTCGCTTCTCCCTCTCGTGCTTCGTGGCTCGGTGCTCCATTTTTTTACAGGCTCTCACAATCGTTCCAGTCTGTTGAAAAAGTCTATTGTAGAGTTAATTGACGAAGAAAAACATCAAATTCCGCTCTCATTTATGGGAGATGCGTGGATTTCTTGGCGGTAAACTGTGCTATTTTGCACCCTTCAAAACTCAGCAGTTTCATTTTTCAACAGGCTGGTTCGTTTCTTGAGACTAGAGTTGCTTATAGAAATCACTGCTATGAAAACACTGATGAGGAGAGAAAGGCTGACAGAAGAGATAGATATTCTCATCGCCTCTGCATGAATGTCGCAAGATACCTCAAGGACCCCATCTGCTTCTCTCGCTTGATCCGAGAGCGACGTTGTCTGTTGAGAGATGGTCATAGCTAGAGCCTTTCTTGGTGAAACAGGAGGAACCATCAACGAGCTTCCTTGCAAGCCTCCTTACGGCTTGAAAAACTGGAGAGGCCAGGAGCGTTGTGGGCGCGTTCATGCGTGTCCCAGGCGCCCAAAAGGATCAAGCCGACCAGCCCGCTTCGTGAGCCCTCTGCTTTCCGGTGCCGCCTGTTCTGGTATCATCGGTGCTGGCAGGCTGACGCCCGGCCTGCCCCGTTCTTGGTCATAGGGCTCCTCATATATCATCTGATCGGTGCGTGTTGGGTGCGGCTTTTGCCCCAGCGGTGGAAAGGTCGCTTCTGGTCCAGGCGTAGACGTCGGCCAGGCTGGGTAGGCGAACTGGCGATGAGCTTGCCTGGGTGGCATCATGGTCTCGGCGGAGCCGTCTGTGATCTCATTCCGTCCTGTCGTAAGTTCAGCAGTTGCATCCTGGACGGTCACCCTTCCTGCCACCTGCTCATTGGGTCCTGCCTCGCTCGTCTTATCCACGAGCGGAAGTGTCTGTTGATATGTTGACATGGGTAGCGCCTTTCTTGGTGAAACAGGAAGCTCTTTCATGGCCTCTCCTTACCTCAGTAGTACGCAAACTCCGAGGTACAAATGTATCGCTCTACATTCTTTCTGTCTCTCCTTTGGGCCTGCTGGGCCTGCAAGGAAAGCCATTCTCTGCTTTTAAGTGTACCTACAGAGCGTTATAACAAGCGTTAAATGAAGTTCGCTGCTCAACTGCCTGCTTGCTGGCTCGTTTCGACGAACCAGAGCCATTTGTCGATGCCTCGGGCGATCTCGGTGAAGATAGCGGCGGTATCGGCGTCCTTCAGTTCGCTCGCCTGCGCGCTGGTGTAGCGAGCATGTCTGCCGAAGTCGGTGAGCGTCGTCGAAAGCGCATCGATGTGGCCGTTCCCCTCGGCAGTCGAAAGCCAATATCTGTCGAGCGAAGACCGGCCGGCGACCGCATGCACCGTTCCCTCGGCCTTGCCACCAAGCTGCACGATGCGCTCGGCAATCAGGCTCGCGTACTCCTCCACTCCCTGGGCGACCTTGTCGAACAGCTCGCGCAGGGCCATGAAATGCGGCCCTTTGACGTTCCAGTAGGCCTGCCTGCTTTGCAACTGCAGATCGATGGCGTCGGCTAAGCGGCGGTTCAACAGCTCGAATTGTGATAGTTAACTTGAAACTCTCTGACATCCTTTTGTGCCTTTCTGTGGAGTCAGTTCTCATATCTCTATCTTCTCTTCTCACATGATAGCAGTAGAGCGTTATAAGGACCGTTAAATGGGTGACTTATGCTTGACATTACTGGGCCCACCCGAAGTGCGCCATGACGATCAGGTGCTGCTGTTCTCCACGCGCAAGGAACTCGCGCTGCTGATCTATCTGGCGGTGGAAGGCCGCGTCCATTTGCGCAAGACCCTCTCCGAACTGTTCTGGCCAGAAGGGGATGCGAGGCATGGCCGGGCAGCCCTGCGCATTGCCCTGCTTCATCTCCGTCACATGCTGAGTGAGGGCACTGGCGTTGATCCTGTGCCTCACCTGCTCATCACACACGACACCCTCGGCCTGGATCTCACCTGCGCTCTCGAACTCGACCTGCATCCCCTCCACGAAGCCTGGACGTTGGCGCGTGCGTCTTCTGGCACGGCGCTGACCATGCCAGAAGACACTCGTCGCACTCTGCTCGCCCAGCTCCAACGCGCGGCCAGCCTCCCTCGTGGTGAGTTCCTGGAGGGCTTCTCGCTGCGCGATGCCCCGGCCTTCGACGATTGGGTGCGCTTCCAACGCGAATACTGGCACCTGCACACGAGTGAGATCTTCGAGCGGCTCTCCCAGATACAATTCGAAGCAGGAGAGCTTGAGGCCGCCATTGAAACGGTCAGCCGCTGGCTCGTCCTCGACCCTCTGCACGAGGACGCCTACCGGCGTCTGATGCGTTTGCACTTCGCGGCCGGTGACCGGGTCGCGGCCTTGCAGGCCTATGACACGTGCCGGGCTCTGCTGGCCACAGGCATGCAGACTGAGCCAACCCTGGAAACCATGGCCTTGGCCAACCGTATGCGTGCCGTTGCCCCTCCACGACGCAAGGAGGCACCCACGCCCGCGCTCTCCCCGGCAACGTTCCTCGACAGCCCGCTCCTGGGGCGAACGACAGAGTTGAGTACGTTGATCAAGGTCTACCATACCGCCCAACGTGGTCAGACGCAGGTGGTGTTCCTGGAGGGGGAGGTTGGCATTGGCAAGACGCGGCTGGCGACCGAGTTTCTGGCCTGGGCGGAGGTAGAGGGAGCAGACGTGCTGCAGGGACAGGCCTTTGAAACCGGTGGTCAGCTGCCCTATCGGCCCGTGATCGAGGCCTTGCGCCCGCGCATCGAGCGGGAGAATGCCCCAGACGACCTGCTTTCAGACACGTGGCTGGCGGAACTCGCGCGCCTGCTCCCCGAATTGTGGGATCGCTATCCCGATCTGCCCGCCCCTGTCGGGGATAAGTCGGTGGCCCGCAATCGGTTGTTCGAAGCAGTGGCACGCCTGGGACAGGCCCTGGCGGCACGGACGCCGCTGGTTGTGTTCATCGATGATGTGCAGTGGGCCGATGCCGCCTCACTCGACGTCTTGCATTACCTTGCGCGACGCTTCGCAGAGAGCCAGACTCCGGCGTTCCTGCTCCTGACGCTGCGCATGGGGGAGAGAGAGATGCCGCCAGGGCTTGCCGAGTGGCGAACTGGTATGGAACGCGCCGTACCGCTGACCCGCCTGCCGCTCGGTCCCCTCGCCATGGAAGACATCGTACGCCTGCTCCAGGCATTAGGAAGGGCAACAGGCAAAGACGGGAGGCGAGCGGCGGGCCTGGAACGCTTTGGACAGTGGCTGTTTGCTGAAACGGAGGGGCAACCGTTCTATTTGATGGAAACGCTCAAGGTTTTGCTCGAGCGTGGCGTGCTCGCCTCTCACCAGAACGAAGATGGAGGATGGATCATTGACTTTACGGTAGCTATGGAGCATGAGACGGTGGTCCGTGGGTTCTTCCCGCCCAGTGTGCGCGAAGTCATCTGCGCCCGGTTGTATCGACTCACGCCGAATGCCTTTGCGCTGCTGGTGGCAGGAACCGTCCTCGGCCAGGGAATCACCTTTGAGCGCCTGTGTCAGGTGGCCGATCTCGCAGAACGTGACGGACTTCCTGCTCTGGACGAGGTGCTGCACAGCGGTCTGCTGCTTGAGTCGGAGCGCCAGGGAGGGCCAGTGACTGAGGGGCGCTACGTGTTCGCGCATGCGAAGATCCGTGCGGTGGTCTATGCGGAGGCGGGTGAGGCGCGGCGCTCCATCTTTCACCGCCGTGCGTTGGAAGCGTTGCAAGCGGCGGCGGCCCCTGCGGCGGAACTGGCCTACCATGCTCTGGCGGCGGGGCTTGCGGAACCGGCCTTCCACTGGAGTCTCGCGGCAGGCGATGAGGCGATGCGGGTGGTAGCCGTGCGCGATGCCATCTCCTTCTACGAGCAAGCACAGCATCTGATGGCCGAGCGCTTGCATGGGCTTGACCTGGGAGCCATACTCCCTGCGCCGGAGATCGAGCATCTCTACACCCACTTGGGGCGAGCATATGAACTGAACGCTGAGTGGGAGAAGGCTCGGGAGGTTTATACGTTGATGCTCGCGTATGCTCAGGATGCTTGCCAGTCGGTGATGGAGAGCACCGCCTTCAACCGCCTGGCAATCCTGGCCACGCAGTAGTCCTTCGACCTGGCAACCGCATAGACGCTGCTCGAGGCGGCGTGACGGCCCGCCGAAGCGAGCGGTGACCCGGTGCTCCTGGCAGAGACTTGCTGCGCGCGCAGCCACCGTTCCTCCAGTTTCGCGTCGATGATCCTCCTCTGTACCTTCTGTTGTAACATTTTTTTAACGCTCTATTTAACGCCGCATGGTTAGTATGCTAGTAGATGGGACAAAGGAGTGCGCTGATCATGTAGGAGAACCATGATCAGTTCACAAAAAACAAACCTCGAAGCACATGTTGAGGTTTAGAAGGAGCGTTGAGAAGATGACCAACGAAATGAGCGAACACAACGCCAGCAGGAACTCAAACCTCTACGAGGAGGACTCGACCTCTTCTCGCTTGCCAGATTTGTCTCGCATCCGGGCCTACTACGACGAAACCTGGATGGATTACCGGATGCTCTGGCTCAATCCGCAGAACCGGGCCATCCACTTCGGCTATTGGGATGAGCACACCCGTAGCCATACGCAATCCCTGTTCGCCTTGAATCGGGTGTTGGCAAGCCACCTCGGTATTCGCTCAGGGCAGCGTATCCTCGATGCCGGTTGTGGTGTGGGTGGGAGTGCCATCTGGCTGGCAAAGACCTACGATGTTGAGATTATCGGCATCACGCCAGTAGCTAGCCAAGTTGCTCGCGCACAGCACTATGCGCAGGAACATGGTGTCGCTGACCACGTGTCCTTCGAGCAGCAGGATTACACCTCCACAAGCTTTCCTGATGCCAGTTTCGATGTGGTCTGGGCTATGGAAAGTCTGTGCCATGCTCCCGATAAACGGCTGGTGTTGGCTGAAGCGCGGCGCCTCTTGCGCCCGGGCGGCCGGTTAGGCATGGTCGAGTATATGCGCACCCGCAGGCCGCATGCTGCGGTCGATGAGGCACTGCTGCACAGTTGGCTCTCGGGCTGGGCTATCCCTGATATTGCAATGGCTCCTGAATGGCTTGAGTGGACACACGAGGTAGGATTTTGTGACGTGCAGTTGGTCGATATGACCCGCAATATCAGACCTTCGCTTCGTCGCCTCTACAGGCTCGCCGTCCTCACTTGGCCCGTGGCATTCATCCTGCATGCTATTGGATTGCGCTCTGAGACACAGCAGGGCAACCTGCGAGGTGCATTCGATCAGTATCATGCGCTTCGACGCGGTCTCTGGTTCTATGCGTTACTGATTGCCACCTCGATGCAAGGCTAAGCGCTGAGTTCATCAAGGGTTGTTTGGGTGTTGCACCTCTCTCTCGAACTGACATCCCGTCTTCGCCTGGGCAAGCGGGAGGGTAAACCAAAAGGTCGAACCCTGTCCCACCTGACTCTCAACGCCCACCTGCCTTATCTCCTTCTGTAACCACATCTTCAGTAGTGACACGGCCGTCTGGGAAAGCGGCCAGAAACGTTTGGTGAGCCTTCTTCCGCGTAGTTGAGTGGGGTCTACTTCCTCAGTCAAGCCAAGCTTGCCGTCCTGGGGTAAAAGCTGAATGGCAAACTTTGCGTGAGATGAGCGTGAAATCGTCCCTTGCGTTCTCTGTGATGAGCGTACGTCATACGAAGTTTGCCATTCAGCGGGTAAAAAAACAAGGGTCAGCAATTTGGTGGCCCCTGTTTGTTACTAGAGAGGCTGTCGTTTAGCCCACACTGCCGGACATCTCCAACTGGATCAGGCGGTTCAGCTCAACTGCGTACTCCATTGGGAGTTCCCTGGTGATCGGCTCAATGAAGCCGTTGACGATCAGCGAGTAAGCCTCGGACTCATCGAGGCCACGGCTCATCAGGTAGAAGAGCTGCTCGTCACCGACCTTCGAGACGGTCGCCTCGTGGCCGACCTCAGTCTGGTTCTCTTCGACGCGAATGGTTGGATAGGTATCGGTGCGAGCATTCTCATCGAGCAAGAGCGCGTCACAGCGGACATGGGACTTGGTGTGGTGCGCACCCCGGTTGCTGCGGACCAGGCCACGATACGAGGCTCGACCAGTCCCCTTGGAGACCGACTTCGAGAGAATCTGGGAAGTTGTGTGCGGAGCAAGGTGTGTGACCTTGGCTCCAGCATCCAGCTGCATCCCATCGCTGGCGAAGGCCACTGAGAGGATATCACCACGAGCGCCTGGCTCCATCAGCAGCACCGCTGGATATTTCATCGTCACCTTCGAGCCGAGGTTCCCATCGACCCATTCCATCGTTGCATCTCGGTAGGCTGCTGCACGCTTCGTGACGAGGTTGTAGACGTTCTTGGACCAGTTCTGGATGGTCGTGTAGCGTACGCGGGCACCTTCCATCACCTTGATCTCGACGACGGCGCTGTGCAGGCTGTCGCTTGCATAGGTGGGGGCGGTACACCCCTCCACATAGTGAACATAGGAACCAGGAGCGGCGAGAATCAACGTGCGCTCGAACTGACCCATATTCTGGGCATTGATACGGAAGTAGGCCTGCAAAGGAATTTCAACCCGCACGCCTTCTGGCACATAGACAAAGCTGCCACCACTCCACACCGCGCTGTTGAGTGAGGCGAATTTATTATCGGACGGCGGAATAACGGTGCCGAAGTGCTCTTTGATGATGTCGGGATACAAGCGCAGAGCCGTATCCATGTCGGTGAAGATCACGCCCAGCTTCTCAAGGTCTTCGCGCACCTTATGGTACACCGCTTCGCTCTCGTACTGTGCTGTTACACCTGCCAGGTACTTCTGTTCCGCCTGTGGAATACCCAGTCGATCAAAGGTGTCCTTAATGTCTGATGGGATATCGTCCCAGGTTTTCCCCTGCTGCGCGACTGGCTTGATATAGTAGTAGATAGTGTCGAAGTCAATCCCCGAGAGGTCCGCGCCCCACGTTGGCATGGGGCGTTTCTCGAAGAGTGCTAGGCTCTTGAGGCGGAATTTGCGCATCCAATTGGGCTCGCCCTTCATCTCGGAGATCTGCTCAACGATCTTGGTGCTCAGTCCCCGCTCGGACTTGAACACATAATTTTCGGCCATGTGGAACCCAGCAGAATATGCCTGCTGTTCCGTACTGTATACTTGGGTACTCATCAGAATTCGCTCCGTCTCATACGATGTTCGTCTAGGAAACCTATCGTTCCTGTTCATCCTTACTTAACCACTCGGATGTACTCATTCGTATGGATGTTGTAAGTCAGGGGCTTTCGTGCGGTCTCTGGAATGGCAGATGACCGTTGTGGTATCCCTGGCTCCTCGTCAAATCGACAGAGGGGATGTTGGGTGGCCTTCGTGGGAGGAAACAGAAGCAGGGAAGGGCCGAAGCTGTTCCTGTTGGAAGAAAGAGACATGGTGCTGCTCTTTCTCTTAACTATATTATATCACAATTATTTCATTAATAGCAAATATTTAAGAAATTATGCTTTTCATGGTTTATAGTGAACTTAAAAGAGATTCCGTGATAAACTCATCAATACAGTCGCTCTCAACACTCTTGTCCTTGTCTCACAAACGGCCATGATATAGTATATCTTCTCCTCGTAGAGAAAAAACCGGTGAGGCAGCTAGCAGCTGCCCCACCGGTTTTTTCTCTACCTTAAGATTATCTTCGAGCCTCGACCAGTTCGCGTTCGCGGCGACCATCGGGAGTGCGGCGGCGATTGAAGCGGTTGAGACCAAGTTCGCCCTTTTCCCAAATGACCAGCAGCATACTGGCATTGAAGATGGACGAGTAGGTACCACTAAAGATACCTACCAGCAGGGCCAGTGTGAAGGTACGGATGGTAACGCCACCAAAGAGCGTCAGCGCACTCAGAGTAAAGAGCACGGTCAGCGAAGTATTGAGTGAACGGGCCATCGTCTGTACCAGACTGGCATTGACCACCTGATCAAACGTTTCAGAGGTACGGCGCTGCAAATTCTCACGGATACGGTCGAACACCACAATGGTATCGTGTACGGAGAAACCGACCACCGTCAGCAAGGCAGTGATGAACAGCGTATCAATCTGGATACCCAGCGTCCAGCCGAGAATAGAGAAGACACCGAGTACTACCAGCACGTCGTGCAAGAGGGCGATGATGGCACAGATACCGTAACGCCAGGGCTTGGCGACCTTACGGAAGGCCAACCAGATGTATGCCAGGATACAGAGAGAGGCCACGATAACCGCCAATACGGCTCTACTGCTAGTTTCGCTCGCCACCGAGGATGAAACCAAGGCGTCAGTCAACGTGTATGAGTACGCGTTCTTTCCCTGCAACAGAGCTGCCTGGATGGCATACAACTTGTCCTGGCTTACCTGGGTGCTGGTCAGGATACTAAGCGTGCCAGTAGTCTGTCCTGTTTGTACAGTGACCACCTTGACCGGAATGTTGGCGGAGTTAGTGCCAGGGGTTGGAGTTGCTGTGGGCGAAGCAACTGGTGTTGGTGTGCCCTTTGCGGTGGTTGAGGTAGCGGTGGCCTTCGCGGTGGGCGAAGCGACAGGCGTACTCTTGCCGGTGCCAGCCGTAGGTGTGACACCCACCACAGGTGAAGAAGCCGGTGTGGAAGTGGCAGCAGGTGCGCCCGGATTGGTTGTGTTGGGCAATTTGCTCAGCAGCGTCTGAATGTCACTCGTGCTGTGAGCTCCCGAAAATTTGGTCATGACAACGACAGTGGCTTTCTTTCCACTCAAAGGAAGATCCTGAAATTGCACCACAAGGCTTTGCCCATACTTGTCTTGCAGCGTTTTCGTAATCGTACTCTTCACATTGTCATCTACCCAGGTATTCAAGCGTACCCAGACGATCGAATCGCCAGATAGGGCTGTGTTGTTGCCGTTGAGTACCTGCAAATTGGCTAAGTTAAGCGGCTTGAGCAGAGTTCTGGCATCAGTGAGGTTGATATTCACACTGGGGCGTAGCTCAACTGTGGCGCCACCGGCGAAGTCGATACCGACGTTCATTCCCTTGATGAGCAGAGAAAGCACACCAGGGACGATGACGATCAGCGATATAATTAAGAACAGGTAGCGTTTTCCTACAAGATTAAACACGGTATCTACTCCTCTAAACTGTGCTGTTGCGTCGCATCAGGGATGTCGTGGGAATGGCGTCAACGGGGAGTCCAAACAGTGCGGGATGGTTGATCACTCCCGTGGGTACGAGTAGGTTCAGGAACGTGCGCGTAACGATGATCGCAGTAAACATACTAACCACGACGCCCAGGAAGAGGTTGGTGGCAAAGCCAACAATCAAGCTGGCACCAAAGTTGCTACCAAAGTAGAAGAGCACAGCGCAGGTGATGAGAGTCGAAATGTTGGAGTCGCGAATAGAAGGCCATGCCCGTTTCCAGCCAATATCGATAGCTGAGGCGAGTAAGCGGCCCGCACGCAATTCCTCTTTGACACGCTCAAAAATCAGCACGTTGGCGTCTACTGCCATACCGATCGAGAGGATGAAACCTGCAATACCTGGTAGCGTCAGTGTGAAGCCAAAGAGCTTGAAGACGGCCACGGTGAACAAGGCATAAAGTACTAGCGCAAGGTCGGCCAGCAGGCCGGGGAGGCGATAGTAGAGCAGCATAAACAGGACAACAATGCTCAGACCAATAATACCGGCGATCGCACTCTTGTAAATGGAGTCCTGACCAAGTGTTGCCCCTACCGTCTCGGAACTATCGATAACGAGAGCCAGAGGCAGTGCGCCATATTGCAGCACCGTTACAATACTTTGGGCCTGAGCCTGGGTGAACCTACCTTGGATGATACCGGGACCACTGATTTGGCTCTGGATGACTGCTGATGAGATCACCTTGCGGTCCAGGGTGATGGTCAAATAATCACCGATATGTTTGCCGGTAAAGTCACCAAAGCGTGAGATAGCATTGCCCTTCATCTCAAAGTTGATGACGATCTGTCCGGTGTCCTGTTGTGTGCCAACGCTAATTTGATTGGGATCGAGGTCAGCACCGGTGAATTGGGGCTTGTTGCCAGGATTGTACTGTGTGTATTGGGTTGGATCGAGGGCAGCACCCTCGGCTGCCGGAGTTGTGCCGGTGTCCCAGAACTCCAGTTTGCCAGGCCTGAGTAGTGTGTTAACTGCATCAGGCTGGTTGAGACCCGGCAGATCAAGGGCGATACTCTGATTGCCCTGGCTATCGCTCAACTTACGAATGACCGGCTCATTGACGCCCAGGCCGCCGTTAACACGTCTTTCAATCTGGTTGAGCGTGTTGTCGATGTTGGCGTCAACCTCAGCCTTGGTGTAGTGCTGGGAGGGATCAGGTTTCAGTAGCACACTGACACCGCCCTGCAGGTCAAGGCCTTCCTTAAAGATGAATGGGTTATTGATCCCATACAAAGGCTTGCTTGTGCTGCCAGAATCGACATGGGGCCAGAAGTCTACGTAGGCCGCGCCCACGGCTAATAAGACAATAAATAGGAGGAGTAAAAGTGTTCCTCGACGCATACGGATATTTCCCCTAACTCTATCTAAAGAGACGTTTGGATAGACATTTGTACCTTTCTGTATAGGACACACAATGGTCCATCATGCTTGCATTGCAGTGCAGTATAGCATAGTTATTGCACGTTGCATATAGTATGTTATTTACGATACCAATAAGAAATTAGTAGAGGTTATATAACCTTTCGTAAATAGCATCGTAAGTACGTAGGAGGTATTTCTTTTTGAACGAGGTGTAGCATAATAGTAATGGGTCTCGTGAAGAATAAAGCTTTCTTATAGTCACACATTTGGGTGGTAAATGTACTACTTAACCTTACCCTGATGGGGAGCGTTTTATAGTCTCATTAACAAACCAAATATATAGGATGTTACCTGTATATCAAGAGAAAACAGTTTTATACAAGATTAAGAAGGAGCAAAAGCATGTCTATGGATGAAGCAATCACTGTACAGGGCATTGAGGGAGCGATGCCTGTACCGCAGATGGGCGATAAAGTGGTGATGGATGTACGCAATATTACCAAAAATCTTCCTTTAGGACGAGAAAAGATTGAGATTCTCAAGGGGATCAGTTTCCAGATTAGAAGCGGCGAGTTTATATCCATTGTGGGACCATCGGGTTCAGGAAAAAGTACGTTGTTGGGCATTATTGCCGGGCTGGATAATCCCACCAGTGGGCAGGTTTTGATCGATGGCATTGATATTACGCGTATGAGCGAGGGCAGGCTGGCCGAGGTGCGCAACAACAAGATCGGCATGGTCTTCCAGGCCTTCAACCTGATTCCGACATTGACGGCCCAGGAAAATGTTGAAGTGCCGCTCTACGTAGGTAAGCATAAAGGGGCCCCCTCGACTCGGGCCAAAGAATTGCTAGAACTCGTGGGGCTTTCGCATCGCCTGGGACATAAGCCCAATCAGCTGTCGGGAGGCGAGCAGCAGCGTGTGGCGATTGCGCGTGCCCTGGCCACCGATCCAGCCTTTGTGATTGCCGATGAGCCAACGGGTAATCTGGATGCTAAAAATGGTGAGAATGTACTGAAATTGATCGCCTATCTACGGGCGCAAACCGGCAAGACCTTCATCATTGCCACGCATGATCCGGTGGTGGCCGGCCATGCCGACCGCGCTATCCGTATTGTGGATGGTCTGGTTGCCTCTATTGAGACCATTGGGGGAAGGGCTGTCCGGTCATGAAAGCCTCGATGTACTTCAACTATACCTCGCGTTCGCTGCTGCGCGGAGGGCAACGCACGATCCTGGCGGTCTTCTGCGTGGCCGTTGGGGTTATGGCGATTGTCTCCCTGCAACTGGTCGGGCAGATGATCAACAGTGCCTTCACAAGCAATGTGCGTGATGCCAACGGTGGCGATATCGCCATATCCTCACAGACCATACCGTTCAAGCAGAGCGATCTGGCCTTTTTCAATAAGCTCAAAAGTAATGGTACTATCACTGGCTATACACCGCTTATCAATGGGAATGCTTCAATAGGGGCGGTCTCAGTTACACAATCCTTTAATCTGGAGGCGGTCGATCCACATAGCTTTCCGGTAGTCACACCGCCGACCTTTAAGACGCCAATCGATGGTAAGCTCTCGACACTTTTAACCAACAATCAGGTCGTGGTCGATCAAAACCTGATCGATCAGTACAATAAGAAGGTGGGCGACACCTTTGACGTGCATACCAGCACCAATGGTGGTAGCGGCCTGACACTCCACGTCAAGATCGTTGGTATTGTCAACGATACAGGTGTCTTTGCCCAGTCCAACGATTTTATGCTGATATCGCAGAGCGATTATCAGGCTGCCGACCCGAAGTTATCGTTGCTGTACGATACGATTGATGTAACGACATCTGACAAGGCACATACGGATGCAGCAGCGAAAGCCATTTCAACCCAGTTTCGTCTGGCGAACGTGGTCACGGCAGATCAAGCCTTGAAAAATAACCAGACACAGGTTGATTTTATCAAAAAGTTTCTAGAGATTGCCGGGCTGCTGGCTTTGCTGATCGGTGGAGTTGGTATTGTCAACACAATGCAGGTGTTGTTGTCGCGCCGCAAAACTGAGATCGCCATGCTCAAGACGACGGGCTACCGCAGATATGATCTGTACCTGCTCTTTGGCTTGGAGGCTGGCTTGTTGGGTCTGGTTGGTGGGCTGGTTGGGGCAGTTGCCGCTGTGGGCGTGAGCTTTGCTGTGCGCAATATTATACAGCAAGTTTTTCCCATTGTGATCCCCTTCTTCCTTGATCCGCTGCTCATCGGTGGCGGTGTTCTCATCGGCCTGGTCACTGCGCTGATCTTTGGTTTGATGCCTATTGTACAGGCCGCCAATATTCGCCCATTAAATGTCATTCGCGAATTGCCAGGAAGGAGAGGGATAGGTAGCGTCTTTTTGACGATTGGCCTGTTGATCCTGCTCTCGGTGCTGTTCTGTGTCATGGCAGTGGTCATTTTGAACGATGTGGTACTGGGTGTCAGTGCGGTTTATGGCAGCTTTGCTTTCCTATTGCTGCTGAGTCTCTTCTTTGGTCTGGTGGTCTTTGTGATCAGTGTATTGCCCGTACCGGAACGTTTCAGCATTGGCTACCTGGCACTGCTTATCGGTGGCGTGGTCGTTTCGGCCTTGCTTCTCTATGCTCTGCCCACCTTTGGCGGTCTCTTGTTGCTCGTCTCGCTGATGGGCTTTGTCATCGTCCTGTTGCCTCGCACGTGGAAAGCCAGCACGAAAATGGCTCTGCGCAACATTGGTCGCCAGCGTGGACGAACCACGACCACGCTGCTGGCTCTGTTTGTGGGTGTCTTTACTATCGGCCTGATTCTGGTGTTGGGGCAGGATTTGCGAGATAACATCAATGCAGCCATTGCGAAAAATCTTACCTTCAATATGGTGGCCGTTGCCAAGGGTAACGATGCTGCTGCACTACAGTCCCAGCTAGGAAGCATTCCGGGTCTCTCTACCGCTCACTCACCACATCATACCTATGCGGCAGATGTGCCGGTCGCTATTGACGGCACACCCATTGCTACACTGATACCGCAGAACGCACAGCCGGGGGCAAATAATCTGGGACAGGCTGTACTCGGCGAACTGAATGGTGTAGAAGGCTATGATGTAGCGCATGGGCAGTTACCTGACACTCAAGGGGTAACGTTTGCCGGGCGCAATCTCAATGCAAGCGATGCTGGAACGAATAATGTGCTGCTGAACTGGGATGTAGTCAACGTTGCACCACTCAAAGGGCATATCCATATTGGTAGTACTATTACGCTTGTCAGCCCCGATGGCAAGCTGATGAAGAACGTTACAGTTGTGGGAACGTACCGGTCAAGCGGTTTTAACCTGCACTTTGGCTCAATTCTTACTACTACCGATACGGTAACGGCACTAACCCCTGCTGGTCAGAATACCACCATCTTCTACATGAAAGTAGACTCAGACAAAGTTGGCAAAGCATTACAAAAAATTGGTACGATTGCCCCCAATGCATCTGTGATCAATTTTGCCAACCTGGGTGACTTCATCAACCAGTTCATCGGCAACGTCCTGTTGATTCTGACTACCATTGCTTCGCTCTCACTGCTGGCCGGAGTGATCATCATTGCCAATGCCGTAGCCCTGGCAATGCTGGAGCGCAGACGTGAGCTAGGTATTCTCAAATCTGTAGGCTACACCAGCCGCACTATTCTGGGCGAGGTACTCATTGAGAATGGCGTTGTCGGTGGCACGGGCGCCTTGCTGGCGATGTTACTGGTGACGCTGGCGACGAGCTTGCTGGGCCAGTTCGTCTTCAAAACAGCCTTTGGTGTGAGTGGCTTCATTGTGATTGGTCTGATCGTCGGCATTGCCCTACTAGCAATGGTGACGGCGACACTCGTGGCCTGGGGTGCTGTGCGAGTGCGCCCACTAGAAGTACTGCGATACGAATAAAAGCTTATTCGGAAACCTCTCAGAGAGTGAGAAAATGTAGTGACCCCCCTTGTGGGGGTCAGCCCCACCTCACCTGCTCATCTGCCTTTTCCTTCTATATCGTTCCATACAAACCTCTTCCTACACGATTCTCCCGATTGTTTCCGTTTCAGGGAACGCTCCTCTCTCTTTTACCTTCATCAAGGAACGCCTGGAAGCAACGCTTCAGCAACGGCCCATGTACTACACTCCCTTCAGAAAGAACAATAACGCTATCATCCTTGCGGAACACATAGTTGCTCTGCGGGAAAGATGTTAAGAGGGAGTGCAGAGCATGGATCAATTTTACCAACATTCTCGTTCTCATCTGTTTACGGTACGTGTGTGGGAAGAAAAGATAGGGGCTGATCAGACCGAGTGGCGAGGCAAAGTCCAATTGTTCCCCAGTGGGGACATACGTTATTTTCGAGAATGGACAGCACTTGTGCCTCTTCTTCTCACGATGTTGTCGGAGTCTCAGCTAGACATGCCGCAAAGAGAAAAACGATAGCAATATTCTATAGAAAAGTGATGCTCAAAACCTTATAAGTGCTCAATCAGTTTATCGGGATATATACTCGCTTATGTTTCTTGTTCTGGTTTGGGGACAAACGTATTGAGCAAGAGCAAGATTTGATCAAACTTTTTATCCTGCGCCTCAAAGCGACTAGTGATACTCTGCTCTAGAGTTCCAAAGCGGCTGTGGCCCTCTAGAGCGTCAAAACGACTAGTGACACTCTGTTCAAAAGCACGGAGACTACTCTTTATCTCCCTGATATCCCATCCTTGCTTTGATATAACGCCGGTCAAAATAGTCACATGATGGTTAAGATCATCAATCGCTTCGCTATATTTCGCTTGTGCTTGCTCTAAAGCAGTAAGTCTCTCTTCTGATGTTGGCATAGAAAGTTCACCTTTCCGAATCACACGCACCGTACCTCTGGACGCATTATACCATACCTGAACGGGTGCGGTACCTATTTTGTGGGCCTGATCCCCATAAAGGGTCACTCCATGGTGGAGCCTGTCGGCCTGAAATGTATTGCCCCCTGGGGCCAGACCCACACTAGTACCACACATATCCCAGCCGACGCACCCGTATATAGTAGTGATGGCCCTTGCGGCCATCATGGCGGGGCGCGGCCATCATGGCGGGGCGCGGCCATCATGGCGGGGAACGCGGCCATCATGGCGGGGCGCGGTCATCATGGCGGGGCGCGGTCATCATGGCGGGGGCCGGTTATCACAGATAGCCCATCTGCTCAGCCAGAGGCACTACTTGTTGGAGAAGAGCGCGAGCCTCTTGTTGCTGTCCGGCATCCCATGCCTGCATTGCCGCTTCAAGAAGCGTACTCAATTGTTCAGGGGGATTATCGAAGGCTAAATTCCGTGTGCTTGCCGTTTTATGTAGCAGGCGTGCTTGCCACACATACTAATGTACTATCTCTATTGACCACCCATATCTTCCCTGCTACCATAACCTATGGTTTTGCTGCTAAAAATCTGATAAAGAAGTATGTCAGTAAATCGTGGAGGGAAGTCCTATGGCACAACCCGTAGATCAGAAACAATCGAGTAGTGAGCAGTATTCTGCGGAGCCGAAAGTCTCACTGGATAATGAACGTTTAGTGCGTCCCTTTAGTGCTGTACTTGCTGAATTACCTCAGAAATATCTAAACGCAGTAACGAAGCCGGCGGTGAGAACATATAGCGAAGTGTGTACTGAGGCGAGTTGGGGGCTTGTGTGGACACAATTGCTTATCTGGGCTGTTCTCGATGCTGCGCTTGGCGTATTGGTCAATCTGATATCCTCGCCAGCTTCTGGCTTTAGCAGCTTCTTTTCGTTGGTCACCTCGGTGGGGCTGGTGGTATTAGTACCGCTCCTGTTTTTCCTGGTGATGGCGGTTACTTATATAATGGCACGGGTCTTTGATGGTCAGGGAACGTTTCTGGAACAGTGTCATGCATCACTATACGTGCAAGTTCCGTTAGGTATAGGGAGCAAGGTGTTGGCCCTCATTCCAATGGTGGGACGGATACTCAACTCAGTTTTGAGCGTGTATGGTATTGTTTTGCAGGTGATCGTGTTCATGACGGTGCATAAGCTAAGCAAAGGCAAGGCTATAGCCGTGGCACTGGTTTCTGGGCTGGTTCTAGGCATACCCGTGGGTGTACTGTATGCCCTTTTCCTGCTCATGACTCATAAATAACCCCCCAAACTCAAAGAGAGCGCGATCTGGTATGGATCGCGCTCTCTTTGAGTTTGGGGAGTTTTATGATCATTCCCCAAAAAAAGCCGTTTATAACGTATAATTAGCGAGGAAGTAGCGAGAATTTCTATCTCTCCCTAATGAGGAAGCTTGTAATGTCTGTTTGCTGTATGCACCAACATATCAATGCGCCTGGCACCATATGGTGTACGCAGTGTGAAAGTTTGGTAGTTGGTGTTCGTTTCGATGATTATACTGTTACCTCTTATCTGGGACAGGGCAGCTTTGGAGCAATCTACCTGGCGCAGCAGCACTCGCTCAATAAGCGCACGGTTGTGATCAAAATGTCACAAGGTTCGTGGCCTCAAGAGGCAGTGGCGACGTTTCGGCATGAGGCGGCTGTTCTGGCTTCATTGTCCCATCCATATATCCTGCCTATCCATGCTTATGGCTTGTTGCACGTACTACAAAAAAGGAATGGTTCGAGCTATTTGCCCTATGTGGTACTGCCCTATGCTGAACAAGGCTCATTGGAGGACAGGCTGGGCCAAGGGCGTGGGGGTACATTGCCTCTTAAGCGTGTGTTAGTCCTGGTCGAAGAAATTGCCGATGCACTAGACTACGCACACTCCAGGGGAGTGTTGCATCGTGATGTCAAGCCGGGCAATATGCTGCTTATGGGATCGCACGTGGTACTCTCTGATTTTGGCGTAGCTGCCTTAATAGATGTCGAAACATCACATGTTCGTACTTCATTGGCCGGTTCACCAGCCTTTATGGCCCCTGAAGTATGGCGATTTTGCCCCGGTCGCTATTCCGATCAGTATGCCCTGGCAGTCACCTGCTTTCGCCTTCTAACTGGCAAGTATCCCTGGGATAACCCTGAAGGACGAGTCAAACAGTGGACACATCTACATAGTTTTGTGCCACCGCGCTCCTTGCATGATTATTGCCCAGAACTGCCGCTAAGTGTCGATCTTGTATTGCAACGAGCCTTGGCAAAGGATCCCCATGAACGCTATCCTTCGGTCGGTGCCTTTGCCTCTGATCTCCGTGCCGCGGAGAGCGATACACGGATATGCTTTATTCCACCTCACGTACAATTCCCTCCGCAACTACAACCTCAATCGGTGCCCCAGGCGCAGCCACCGATAATGGAAGTAGCAGATCAGGCACCACCTGTGGCGGTAGCGAGCCAGCCTGCGCCGATACAGACTCAGAAGCAGATATTGCTAACTGCTGAGCAGGAGACACATACAGATACGATGACAGCCAATGAATCAATGCTGACAAAAGAAGAAGAACAAGAGCATCTCGACGGGGAGACCGAATTATTAGTTACACCACGTAACCTCTGGGTGCCTCTCGCTTTTGCCCTCAATCTCTTCGTTTGCCTGTTGTTTGTTGCGCAAGCTGCATTCATGCGGGAAAACATCAGCACACTGCTTTACCTGTTCCTGGCTCTTTCTCCCAGTTTATGTGTAGGGCCGCTGCTGGCCTTTGGCTTTCGCCGTCTGCCTCATCCAACGCGCACGTGGGGTGTTTTGTGGGGTCTCCTCTTTGGCGTCTGCGATACTCTGCTATCGACTCTGCTCTGCTATGGTGGTACGGCATTGGTTTTGACGTTCCTCCAATGGGGGCATCAATGGCAGCGTTCCGGCGATGGTATAAGCATTTTCCTGCAAAATCTGCACACTTTGGGACCGATAGCCCTGCTGTTAGCGATTGTTGGACTATGGGTAACTGCAGTAGGTGGCGTCTGTATAGGCATGTTTAGCGCACGGGCTGCAAAAACAAAGCCCACAGGCCGCCGGTAATAACAACAGTATCAGGGAGGCGCCGCATGATGACCGCAAGGGTCATCACTACTATACACGGATGAATCGGCCTGTGAAGGCGTAGTATAGTAGTGATGACCCTTGCGGTCATCATGCGGTGGGCGGTCATCATGCGGTGGGCGGTCATCATGCGGTGGGCGGTCATCATGCGGTGGGCGGTCATCATGCTGGGAGCGGTCATCATGCGGTGGGCGGTCATCATGGCGATAGAACATGTTGAAAGTTCTAGAGCATCAATGCCACCAAAGGAATCTCCATCTCTTGAGGTGTCAAACCGCCGTGGTGGCCCAAGAAACGCATAGAGAACTTCCCTGCTTCATACCACCAGACAGTTTCGTGAGCATAGGGCAGAATGACAACGTTGCCGACTCGCTGCAAAAACACTGGTGATGGTTCGCCCGTACCAAAAAAGCCTTGGGCTACTAAATTGGCTGTTTTATAGACCTCAGCATGTCCAGCCAGAGAGCGTCGCAGATAGGCTATAGCTTCGTCGATATCTTCGTTACATACATGCAAGAACATATCGCGGGCCGAACCGGCTGGTACCAGGGGCTTACCCCGAGCATTGGTTTGTAAGTATCGCTCAATGTCTGGGAATTGCTGGTTGAGATAGATGGTGGTTTTGGGATTCACCTCGACCTGCCCATGATCGGCGATCATCAGGAAGAGCGTATCTTTGACCTTACCACGTACTTTGTTGTAGAAGAGTTGATGCATAGCTGTGAAGAAGGTCCCGACCTCTTTCTCGAATTGTGCTGAATGCGGCCCGTAGAGATGACAGAAGGCGTCAATGCGATCATAATAGACAAAATAATAGTAAGGTGGTGCTTTATGTGCCAGCACAGTATTGGTCAGGCGAGTAAGTGCATCAGTGAGGTTGTGATAGGGGACGAGCTGCGCTCCCTGCAAGATAGCCCTCGAATAGGTAGAGAGTGTATAGGCTTGATGCTGGAAAATATAGGATACTACTCCTCTCGCTTTTAGCCTTTGATAGAGGTTTTGCTGCGGATAGAATGCTTCGGCAGGAATGGCAGATTGTTTTAAGCTATCTTTTGTGTTTTCCCAGGCATAGGCAAACAGCAAGGGCATGATGATATCATCGACGAGTGGCTCGTAGTATTGCCACTCATAAACACCACTCTGACCGACATTCAAGCCGGTATGAATGCAAGTGGCATGAGCTGCGGTGGTTGAGGGGAACTGCGAAGTCAATTTGGAGACCACGCCTGAAGTAAGCATAGCTTTGAGAAACGCATATTTTTCGGCATAGCGTTCAAAAAATCGCCAGCCAAAAGCATCGACGAAAAACAGGATCACTTTATCATAGCGAGTAGGCAAGCTACCAAAAACATCAAGCGGCAAGCCACTTTGTCCTTCACCCGTCAGGAGAAACTCGATGGTTTGAGGAATGTTAGAGAAACAATACGAGTCATAGAGAGGTTTGACGAAACGTTCGGAGAAGGTGGAGTTGCTGACGGCCTGAAGTGAGGTGGTGTTGAGCATGTGCGTGTGCCTGTTTTCTAATCTATGGAGGTTCATCTGCTTGTTGTGAATAGTATATCACGGTAGTGTGAGCGTCATGTTTTCGCATAGAGCCCGGAGGCCTATCCCAGGGAGAGATGTAGTGGCGGCATTCATGACCCCAGTCTGTCTCGCTTCACCTTGCCTAGTTGTTTGTTGACTGGGGTCATGAATGCCGCCACTACCATGCCTCTTGAGCCCATGCAAAAAAGCGACGCTCATACTATCACCGTATATTAGGATTTACTCATCATTCGCTATAGTGTCGCAAAGCCACGTTGCAAGCCAGTTCCTTTGGAGAAGAAGACACAAGATCTGCTGTGGCATCTCCCTTCTCAGGCAACCTCATAGTGTGTAGCTCGATAGTTTTAACGGTGATTATAAAACTCCACACTCCAACGCCATTCCTGGTGTTGAGCATCGTTCCACCACTTTTGCAATGTACCAGCTTCGCCACCTGCTACGATGACCGTTGTACCGTAATCGGCCTCGGTCGGCCAGATGTCTTCACGGGTAATCTTGTTGCCTTGTCGGCGTAGACGGGCCATCGGTGTATCGGATGTACGCGACAGGCTCTCACCTTTTGCTATCAGGGAACCATTGGTGGTGCGTACCTCTGCGTCGAGCTTTTCTGGTGCGGCATGAACGATAATAGTATCTGTGGCATTGATGCGGCTACGAGCAAAGGAGATACCTGTCGCGCCTACGTCGGCTATCCATAAATCCCACATTTGCATTTCTTTTGCTGACTGTGACATAGTATGTGCTCTTTCTACATATTGGTGGTGGAGGTGCAGGACGACCGCAAGGGTCTCAGAATGACCGCAAGGATCATCCCTACTATACACCTATAGCACGATCATACATACAAGAAAGTTTGATGAATTGAAGGCGTATATAGTAGGGACGACCCTTGCGGTCGTCCTATAACTAAGGCGTATATAGTAGGGACGACCCTTGCGGTCGTCCTGAAACCCTTGCGGTCGTCCTGAAACCCTTGCGGTCGTCCTGAAACCCTTGCGGTCATCCTATGAATGATATAATACTCTCATCGAAATTCTGAGTCCTTGGCCCATCGAGGAGAATGCCATGTATTTCACTGAAGAGCATGATTTGTTTCGCCAGACCATTCGCGCATTCGTAGAAAAAGAAATTAATCGTTACATAGATGAATGGGAAGAAGAAGGCATCTTCCCAGCGCATGAGCTGTTTAAAAAGATGGGCAAGTTAGGGTTCTTGGGACTCAACTATCCTGAAGAGTATGGTGGAGCTGCTGCTGACTACTGGTATACCGTTGTTTTCGCTGAAGAGCTTTCGAGAGCAAATTGTGGCGGTGTCCCGATGGGCATTGTTGTACAAACAGACATGGCTACCCCTGCATTAGCTCAGTTCGGGTCACATGATCTGAAGAAGAAATTCTTAGAGCCAGCCTGTCGCGGCGAAATGGTTTGTTCAATTGGTGTGAGCGAGCCTGATGCAGGATCTGATGTTGCATCTATTAGAACACGAGCTGTCAGAGACGGGGATGATTACGTTATCACTGGCACAAAACTGTATATCACGAATGGGACGCAGGCTGATTTCATCTGTCTTTTAGCACGTACCAGCGATGATACTGGATACCGGGGTATGTCACTGATTATCGTCCCTACGAATCTGGAAGGCTTTAGTGTTGGGCGCAAACTAAAGAAGCTGGGGAATCTTTCCAGCGACACCGCTGAACTAGTCTTTGACCATGTGCGTGTGCCGCAATGGTATCGTATCGGCCCAGAAGGAAAAGGATTCCAGCTTCAGATGCAGCAGTTTCAGAAGGAACGGCTCATTGGCTCAATCATGGCTCACAGCAGTTGCGAGAGGACGGTCAGAGATACGATTGCCTACACGAAGCAGCGAACTGTGTTTGGTCATCCGCTTATTCATAACCAGTGGATACAATTCAAGCTAGCAGAACTACTGACCGAGATTGAAGCACTTAAACAGCTCAACTACCATTGCGCCCGTATGCTCATGGAAGGGCAGGACTTTACTCTGCAAGCGTCAATGGCGAAGCTCAAGGCTGGCAGACTCACCCGCGAGGTCAATGATACGTGCCTGCAATTCTATGGGGGTATGGGCTACATGGAAGAAACACCTATCTCACGACGGTACCGCGATGGTCGGCTTCTTTCCATTGGTGGAGGAGCAGATGAGATCATGCTGGGTATTATTGCCAAGTATGAGGGATTCCTGGATTAAAAGAAAGCATAAATAATCTATTAAGAACGGAGATTGAAGTTTGGTATGTTTCTAGTATATCTTTTGTTGACATCAATTATTTTTGGTTCACGCTCCAAAAATAGAATCATGGGACAGATGCAATATCCTTGTGCGAGATGTGGACGCCCGGCTTTTCATACTATAGTGCGCTCACAGCGTTTCTTTACCCTCTACTTTATTTCCCTCATTCCCTTGAAGAAGACAACGACGTCGCGCTGTAACCTGTGCGGCTATCAGGCTGTGATGCCTAATGAGCAAGCGGATGCGTGGTTTCCGCAAGCCAAATAGGTCTCACAAAAACACTAAAATAGTTGAATTATCTTATTGTGTTTCATATCAAAATTTGAGGAAAGCGCATGTATATTCCAAAAGCCTTTGAAGAAAAAGATGTAAAAGTATTGCAAACCTTTATGCGTGAACATAGTTTCGCTACCCTGATCACGCAACAGGATGGTGTTCCCCTGGCAAACCACCTGCCCTTTATGCTACATACGCAACATGGCCCTTACGGTACATTGATGACGCATATGGCACGTGCCAACGAGCAGTGGCGCACCTTTGAGGCGGGAAAGGAAGTGCTCGTTCTCTTCCAGGGGCCGCATACCTATGTCTCGCCTTCCTGGTATCGTGATGATGTTGAACTGAGTGTGCCAACGTGGAACTACTCTGCCGTACATGCTTACGGCATCCCTTCTATCATTGACGATCATGAAGAACTCTATAGCATGCTCAAGAAGCTCGTGCAGCTAAACGAAGCTCAGTTTGAGCAACCCTGGCAACTGCAATTGTCGGCGAGCGATGCCGAGAAAAAAATGCGGTCTATCGTGGGAGTTGCCATTGAGATCACTCGTTTAGAGGGCAAGTTTAAGCTGAGCCAGAATCGCTCTAAAGGCGATCAGGAACGGGTGATGAAGGTGTTGCAGGATGGACTGAGTCCCGCCACGGCAGAACTGATGAGGGAACGACTGCAAAAGTGATAGAACTATCCTGGTGTCAAGAAGGTATGCATATGCTTAGTGGTCAAGTTGTCTAAGACGGCGTAGTTGTGCTCGTCTATGAGCAGTTTCGTCCCGCTGGCGCGTTTGTAGATGAATGGGAATCCCCCTTTTCGGTCTCACTACTGATAGCTGGATGCTTCCTTACGACTTCCAAAGGTTCATACCAACAGATCACAACCACTAGGTAATTCCATCTAGACGACTTTCTGAGCAATGCCAAGAAGGAATTACACTATTCTGTTGATGCTCCCCTGGCCTCTTTGATGTATACCTCTTGTTGGACACCTAACAGCAATGTCTTCTCCAGTAGGTCAAGACTCATAGACTAGTTACAAGTAACCACTATAAATGAACAGGTAGGTAAGCGCATGATAAACGGTAAGGACAATCAGGAAGGGCATAAACGAAGTATAGATGCTGAACGCAAGGAACTCCAGCAAGCCACTCGACACTTTATCCGAAGTATGTTTCGAACTGGGGTAAGCGTAGCACTTTTACCAGTCAATCGGTTGCCACGAAAGCCACAGCAGCATTTCCAGGCTGCCGGTCGTGAATTCACCCGCGGATTGGCTACACTCATACACGAACTCGCCGATGGTCTCGAAGAGATGGCCGAAGATGCCGATACCTCTTCATAAAGAAAGAGCATGCCATGCGAACAAACACTTCTCGAATCAATCGGTTCACTCTGGTCGTACGTTTTCTCCGAGTCTCGCGCCTCCTCCTCTGGACGATATGGGTGATTTACCGCGAGCGCCGACGGGTGGTACGTGCGTATGCGCGTGGCAACTATGCGATACGATCCGATAGCGACGTGTTGATCGAGGTGCTTGTTGCATTCCGCGAAGCTGCGCTGGAACTCGGCATCCTGATGATTAAGCTTGGACAGTTCCTCAGTTCTCGCCCCGACCTGCTACCAGAGAAGGCTATTGCCGTACTGAGCACATTGCAGGACGAGGTGCCCCCTGAGCCCTTTGGTCATGTCGTGTCTGTCATCGAGTCCGAGTTGGGCAGGCCTGTTGAGGAGGTCTTCAGCGTGCTGGAGCGCAAATGTACCGCTGCCGCCTCGCTTGGCCAGGTCCATAAAGCGATCCTCGCCTCTACCGGAGAGACGGTTGCCGTCAAAATCCAGCGCCCCAACAGTGACCAACTCGTGCGTATAGACTTAAGCGCCCTCAAGTTCATCATCTGGCTCATCACACGCTTCGTCGACATGAACGATTTTATTGATCTCATGGGTGTCTACCACGAGTTTGAACGCACGATCTATGAAGAAATAGATTACGTACGAGAGGCCGCCAACGCCAAACGCTTCACAGAAATGTTCAAAGATGACCCCATGATCTGCATTCCGCGTGTCTATGACGAGTATGTCTCACGGCGTGTGCTGGTGCTCGAGTGGATCGATGGCATCAAGATCAATGATTATACCGCTCTCGATGCCGCAGGAATCAACCGCCTGGAGGTGGCCAAAGGCACAGTGTGCGCCTACTTCTACCAGTTTTTTAAGGCGGGCTTCTTCCACGCAGACCCGCATCCAGGCAATATTTTTGTCAAAAAAGGGTCAACAGGCGATAGACCTATCATAACCTTTGTCGACTTCGGCATGGTGGGGTCCCTCACGAACAATATGAAGAGGTTCATGAAAGATGCGTTCCTGGCCTTCATAGCACGCGACGCACGCTCACTTGTGAACGCCCTCTCTCAGCTTGGCTTTATTGAGGAAGGTGCAAACCTTGCTTCTATCGAGCGGGCCATGTCGCTGATGATAGAGCGATATCATGGTATGACGCTGGGTGAGGTGAGTGAACTGGATATTTCCGAAATGCTAGAGGATGTTGCGTATCTACTCTATGCTCACCCATTTCACATCCCAGCCCAGTTTGCCTTCACCGGACGGGCCGTTGGCACACTAGTTGGCGTCTCGACTGGACTTGCCCCAGAGTTCAACTTTGTCGAGGTCGCGACCCCTTACGCACGCAAGTTCTTGAGTCTTGATATAGAGGGTGCAGAACAAACACTCAAACAACTCTTCAGCCAGTTGCTCGATACAGGCAAAGTGCTGCTGACGCTGCCCCGTTCTTTGGAGCAGGTTATAACCAGGCTCGAAACCGGGGAGATCGAGGTCAAGCTTGCCAGCAACGGGCCAAGTGGATGGAAACGCTCTCGCGGACGTAGGAGCGGGAGAGACAACAAAGAGTCGTCTGGTGTGCCTGGCTTCACCTGGCTCTTCATGTTCGGCGCATCACTAGCTGGGGGTATCTTCCTCGTGGCCGATGCCCACCAGTTCATCGCTAGCTGGTTCTGCTTCGGTTTGGCTGGATTGACCGCGTTGAGAGTGTTGGTGAAGAACTGATACCAACTATGCAGAGAGAGTTATGAGACTTCATGTATCATCGATGAGGAAGTCAACACCGTCGTGAAAAGGGCCTATGATCGTGCTATCAGCCTACTCACTGAGAACCGTGAGACATTGGATCGCATCGCTTGTTCGTTGCGCTTGTATGAAACGCTTGATGCCACACAGTTGCGTGCGCTTATGGAGGAGACTGGCAAGATGCGTACTCAACCCCTTTAACTGGTACAAATACGAACGTTGCTTTAGTAATCTTCTTTTAAGCGATTTAGGAAAGAGAACATGCCGCAAAAAGATTACATCCCGAGAGTCGCTGAAGATGTTGGCCAGGCTTTAGCCCAGATCATCTATCACAAAGAAATTCACGATTATCGAGGAGCCCTCTCCCTGATAGACGAGTTATTCAAGCAGACCGTAGGCATGGGTTCTGGCTTTATTCATGCCATCTCCGAGAAGACATTGTTAGCGATGCTCACATTACTTGGTACAGTGAACGTAGATAAAGCTTTTATGATTGCAACGCTGCTCAAAGCAGAAGGTGACATTCATCAGGATCAAGGCAATCCCGATACAGCCTATGATAACTATCTCAAATCTCTCGACCTGTTTCTTGAGATCTTGCTGTGCAATGACAATCTGCACGACTTAAGCGTATCTCCGGAAGTCGAAGACCTTCTGGGCAAGCTGGAAGCATACGGTCTCCCACTGAATACCAAGCGTCTCCTTTTCCACTATTCTGTACTAAAGAAGAGAATATTAGAAGAAAGCATACATCATCATGAGCAGGGGAGATAAGTTTGCAAGCCAACCGATCAGCGATGCCTTGATCGATGAACTAGCTGACCTCCTTTATGAGGCCGCGATCAGGAGCAGTACCCCTCGTAGTGATATCAGGAGAATCGTGGGCGATTTCCTGGAAGGCTATAGAGATGCGGACAAAGTCCTCTGCAGTATTTATAAAGAAACTAAAACTGACTACATCCGGCAGCAATGGCAGAGGATATGGCCGCAGGTAGTGAGGCGGATCCAACAACAGGAACCTGCATAGCAGCGCTGCTTTATGTCGCGATGGATCAGCTTTTCCTGGTGCACATAAATGCGTTCGGGATCTGATCGCAAAACGTGTGCTTGCTCTGGAGTCAGCCATACAGCTGGGTAATCCTATCTAGACGGTGCCCAGAAGAATACAGAGAAGGAATTACACGATTCTGTCGATGCACTCTTGCTCCCCCTGGATGTATATTTCTTATTGGACTCCTGGTAGCATAGAGACGTTCGAAGACTGTAACCTCCGGCGAATCTAGTTATGAAAGGACTGTGCCGCACGGCGTTCTTTAATAGAAGCTTCTGGTATCAGAGTGTAAGATTGCTCAAACCAGCCCTTAGGGGACTGGTTATCGCTTTGACAATGGCGTCGGGTGGGTGATTCTGTCTCTGAAACCAGGAGCTTCAGCAATCATACAAAGATACTCATCCAAGTGATCAACGATCACACAGAAAGCAAATCAACCTATGGATACTCAGGTTCTGTATATGTTCCAACGCAATCCTCATGATCCAGGGTCGGCTGGACAGCGGCGTCCCGACAATGGAAGCAACGGCAGTAATGGCGGTAGTCCACGAAATAAGAGCAGGCAAGGATTGAAGCTTTTCCTCCTCATCGTTGGCATCGTATTGATCTTCTGGGTCCTCCCTCAAATCTTCTCTCAAGGTTCAAATGTCCATGGACAAAATGTCGGAGAGCTACCTTACAGTGCGTTCTACCAGCAAGTTCAAGCGGGCAATGTCAAGGATGCGACTGTCCAGGGACAGGACATCACTGGTGACTTGAGGAAGGCCATCTCTTTGACCGATGCCCATGGGAACGCTGTACTTACGAGCCAGTATCATCTGACACAGTTACCCAACGGCGATCCCAACCTCATCCCCTTACTGAACCAGTATCACGTGCAGTACCAGGCGAAGCCCGTGGCTGATCATAATCTCTTGCTGAACATTGTAGTCAGCTTCCTCCCCTTGATTTTAGTGTTCGGCGTCATCTTCTTTATGAGTCGTCGGGCCACACAGAGCCAGCAGAACATCTTCAGCTTTGGAAAAACCCGGGCCAAGGTCGTGCTAGGAGATAGACCGAGTACCACCTTTGCTGATGTGGCGGGTGTTGATGAAGCGAAATACGATCTGGTTGAGGTGGTTGAATTTCTGAAGACCCCAAACAAGTTCCAGCGGCTGGGTGGCAAGATTCCCCGTGGGGTGTTGCTGGTAGGCCCTCCGGGAACCGGAAAGACCCTGCTGGCGCGTGCCGTGGCAGGCGAGGCGGGAGTGCCCTTCTTCTCGATGAGCGGTTCGGAGTTTGTCGAGGTGCTGGTCGGTGTTGGCGCCAGCCGCGTGCGTGATCTCTTCGATCAGGCCAAGAAAGCCTCGCCCAGCATCATCTTCCTCGATGAAATTGATGCTGTAGGTCGTCAGCGTGGGGTCAGCATCAATAGCAGCGACGAGCGCGACCAAACCTTGAACCAGTTGTTGGTGGAGATGGACGGCTTTGAGACGCGCCAGGCCGTGGTGGTGATTGCTGCCACGAATCGACCGGACGGGCTGGACAAAGCGCTCTTGCGCCCCGGCCGCTTCGACCGGCGTGTGACAGTCGAGCGTCCCGACTGGAATGGGCGCCTGGCCATTCTCAAGATTCACACGCACGATGTTCCGCTGGCAAAAGATGTGGACCTGATTACCATCGCCCGTGCCACCCCTGGCCCTGGAATGGTTGGGGCGGACAGCGCTAATCTCGTCAACGAAGCCGCTCTGCTAGCCGCGCGTCGCAATCTGGTTGCGGTGACCCAAAACTGCTTTGATGCGGCTCTGGACAAGATTCTCATCGGTGCCCAGCGTCCTTTGGTCTTGAGTGAAGGTGATCTGAATGTCATTGCGTATCATGAAAGCGGTCATGCGCTGACCGGTTTGCTACAGGAGGATGTGGACCCGGTGACCAAAGTAACGATTGTGCCGCGTGGTCAGGCCCTTGGCGTGACGCAGTATACGCCGTTGGATGACCGCTACAACTACTCGAAAGAGTATCTGGAAGCGCAATTGGTGACAGCCCTGGGTGGCCGCGCCGCTGAGCAGGTGGCCCTTGGACACATCACGACCGGCGCGGAAAACGACCTGCAACATGTCACGGCTATTGCCCGTCAGATGGTCACCCGCTGGGGCATGAGTGAGCGCCTGGGCACGATCTCCTTCAGTGAGCGCGACGATCCATTCGCGGGCACAGCGCTGGCAACTGGTTCGCGTGAGTATAGCGAGCAGACGGCCAGCATCATCGATGAGGAGGTCAACCGCATCGTGAAGTGGGCCTATGATCGTGCTGTCAGCCTGTTGACTTCGCATCGTGAAACACTGGATTGCATCGCTCGTTCACTGCGTTTGCATGAGACGCTGGATGCCAAACAGTTGCAAGCGATTATGGAGGAGACTAGCAAGATGTGCACTCAACCCCTTTAACTGGTACAAATACGAACGTTGCTTTGGTAATCTTCTTTTAAGCGATTTAGGAAAGAGAACATGACACAGAAAGATTACATCCCGAGAGTTGCTGAAGATGTTGGTCGGCCTTTAGCCCAGATCATCTATCACAAAGAAATTCATGATTATCAAGGAGCCCTTTCCCTGATAGACGAGTTATTCAAGCAGGTAGTGGGAGCAGGTTCTGGCTTTATTCATGCCATCTCAGAAGAGACATTGTTAGCAATGCTCACATTACTTGGTATATTAAACTTAGAGAAGGCTCTACTGATTGCAACGCTGCTCAAAGCAGAAGGTGACATCTATGAGGATCAAGGCGATGCTGATGCAACCTGTGAGAGCTACCTCAAATCTCTCAACCTGTTTCTCGAGATCTTACTGCGCGATGACAATCTGCACGACTTACGCTGTTCTGCGCAAGTAGAAGGCCTTCTGGGCAAGCTGGAAGCATACGATCTACCACCGAATACCAAGCGTCTTCTTTTCCAGCTCTATCTTTGCGCTTTTCTAAAGTGAGCTTGAAAGAAAGAATACCAAATGGTATCAAGCAGGTGATCTCGAAGCCATTTGAGCACAAAGTTGTTGCACAACTGGCCTCCTAGCCTGGCGTTCCAAAAAAGTCCAAAGATAGAGTTCCAGTATTATGAACAAAGAAAAGAGTATTAGAAGAAAGCATACATCATCATGAGCAGGGGAGACAAGTTTGCAAGCCAACCGATCAGCGATGCTTTGATCGATGAACTAGCCGATCTCCTTTATGAGGCCGCGATCAGGAGCAGTACTCCGCGTAAAGATATCAGGAGAATCGTGGGCGATTTCCTGGAAGGCTATA